>Ga0299912_10001942_pt1 | contig 16845 bp, 17 predicted proteins | sample RVTome_2_FD_207667 | JGI IMG/M metagenome (GOLD analysis project Ga0299912, IMG submission 207667) | Soil microbial communities from uranium-contaminated site in the Upper Colorado River Basin, Wyoming, United States - RVT95D214 (version 2) ... | reverse complement strand
ACGAGAATTTCCTGGCCGAGGAGGTCCCCCTCGACGCCGAGGGCCAAAAGACCTGCCCCGATTGCGGGAAAAAATGCATCGTTCTGGCCGAGGAGTGCTACTTCTTCCGGCTCTCCGCCTACCAGGAACGCCTGCTCGATTTCTACGCCCGGAACCCGGCCTTCGTCCGGCCGCCCGGCCGGATGAACGAGGTCGTCAGCTTCGTGCGGCAGGGACTCAGGGACCTCGGCATCACCCGGACGACCGTCAAGTGGGGCATTCCGGTGCCGGACGACCCCCAGCACACGATCTATGTCTGGTTCGACGCCCTGCACAACTACCTGACCGGCATCGGCTACGAGTGGGACCCCGATCTCTTCGGCCGATTCTGGCCGGCCGACCTCCATCTCATCGGGAAGGATATCCTGCGCTTTCACGCCGTTTTCTGGCCGGCTTTCCTGATGGCCTCGGGTTTTCCCCTGCCGAAATGCGTCTTTGGCCACGGCTGGTGGCTCAAGGACGACGCCAAGATGTCCAAGTCGCGGGGGAACGTTCTCGACCCCCAGGTCATCTTGAGGACCTTCGGCCCGGACCCCCTGCGCTATTTCCTGCTCCGGGAGATCCCCGTCGGCCACGACGGGAATTTCTCCCACGAGGGCTTCCTGCACCGCGTCAATTCCGACCTGGCCAACGACCTGGGGAACCTCGTCCACCGGACCCTGACCATGGTCCGCGGCGCCTTCGGCGGGGCCCTCCCTCCACCCGGGCCGGAAACCGAGGCGGACCGCCGGCTCGGCCGCGATTTTGAAGCCCTCAAGGCCGCCGTCTTCGAGTACGCCGACGCTTATCAGGTCAACCGGGCCCTGGAAGAGATCTGGGCCTACGTCAATGTCGTCAATAAATATATTGCCGATCACGAGCCGTGGAAAATGGCCAAGGACCCCGCCCAGCGCGACCGGCTGGCGCGCGTCCTGCGGCAGGCAGCGGCGGCCATCCGGGGGATCGCCTATCTCGTGTCTCCCGTCATGCCGGGCTCGGCGGCGAAGGTCTGGGAATTCCTCGGCGAGGCGCGGCCGCCCTCGGCCGTCCTCGGCGCGGACTTCAGGTTTGAGGACCTGCCGCAGAGCCTCAAGGTCCGGGAATTCAAACCTCTCTTCCCCCGGGTCGATTTAAAGGACTTCCTGTCCGAGGAGCCGGCGGCCGCTCCGGAGGAAAGCGCGGCGAAGAACAAGGAGGACAAGAAAGCCATGGACATCATCACCTTCGACGAGTTCAAGAGAATGGACTTCCGTGTCGCCCACATCCTGAAGGCCGAGCGGGTGCCTGGCACAACCAAGCTCCTGAAGCTCGAAGTCGACCTCGGGACGGAGAAAAGGCAGCTGGTCGCCGGGGTCGCGGAGACCTACGCTCCGGAGGACCTCGTCGGCCGCAAGATCGTCGTCATCGTCAACCTGAAGCCCGCCGTCATCCGGGGCATCGAGTCGCAGGCCATGCTCCTCGCCGCCGTGACCGCGGACGACAAGGCCATCATTCCCTTTTTCGACCGCGACGTCGCGGCCGGAGCCCCGGTCAAGTAAGGCCGCGCCGCGCGGCTCAGGAGAGGAATCCGGACAGCGCGGCGGCCGGGATCGCCCCGTCGCGGAGAATAACCGCCGGCTCGCGGGTGAGGTCCAGCACGGTCGAGGGCCGCCCGCCGGGTGTCCTTCCGCCGTCAATGATGAGCTCGACGCGGCCTTCGAAGAGGCGACGGACGTCGGCCGGGTCGGCCAGTTCTTTTTCTCCGGTTAGATTGGCGCTGGTGGCCGTGACCGGGGCGCTGAGTTCGAAGACCAGCCGCCGGAGCCACGGGGCGGGCGGGATGCGCAGGCCGACCGTCCCACCCGTTCCCAGGAGGGCGGCCGGGAATCCGGGCGCGGCCTTGAGAACGACAGTCAGGGGGCCCGGCCAAAACTCGCCGGCGAGCCGGAAAAGGCCCGGCGGGAGAGGACCGGCCGCGATTTCGCGGACCATGTCGAGGTCGCTCACTATGACCGAGAGGGGCTTCCGCGGGTCACGCTTTTTGAGGCGATAGACCTTGCGGATGCCGGCCCGCGACAGGCAGGCGGCCCCGAGCCCGTAAAAGGTTTCGGTGGGGTAGGCCATGACCCCGTCACGGCGCAGGACGTCGGCGATGCGCTCGATAATATCTGGGCTTGCCAAGTCCTCTCTCAGGGTCAAAACCTCGGTTCTCATGGGTCCCGGCTCCATGGTAAGGGGGAACGGACGGCCTGTCAAACTGGCTCGGGTGCCACCTATTTAGGGCTCCCGAGACTCGGCCCTCCCCTAAAAGTGGACATTTGACCCATTTTCGGCACATCGGCCCGCCCCCTGCCTCCCTGGAGCCTGGGGTTCAGGGTCTGGCATGCTTTTTGCTATAATGAGGGCGTGTGAGGAGGACAAGATGAAAAGACCATTGATCCTGATCGCCGCGGCCATCCTGCTTCTCCCCAGCTTGGGCTTGGCCAACACCGTGACCGTCCGGCTCGGCTTCTTCATGCCGGGTTTCAAGGACTTCGAGGGCACGGGCAATTCTCTTGGGTTCATCGAGTTCGACCAGATGAGCTTCAAGAAAAGCGACTTCTATGAAGGTGTCGTCGGGGTGACCTACGATTATTTTGTCAGCAGGCAACTCAGCCTGGGCATCTCCTTGGACACCTATAGCAAAGGCAAGGCCGGCTACTATAGAGACTGGGTCGGCTACAGCTTTGAGGAGGGCGACTTCGCCTTCCCGCCGGACTATGAGGGAGAGTTCTCCATCGCCCACAACCTGAATATTTCGATCACGCCCGTCATCCTCTCCTTCAAACTCACTCCGCTCGGTCGGCGTAACGCGATCGTCCCCTATCTCGGAGCGGGGGTCGGCATCTACTTCTGGAGCGTTTCGATGCGGGGCGAGATCATCGACTTCGCCGACGAGTGGATCTACGAGGATCCCGACTACGGCGATGTGACGATCTACGGGATCGCCCCGGTCAGTTCCCATGACTCCAACGTCAGCTTCGGCTACCAAGCCTTCGCCGGGATCATGATCCCCGTCGCCCAGCGGCTGACCATCGACATCGGCGCCGTTTATAGCGCCGCCCGGGGCAAATTCAGAAACCGCGATTATGGTTTCGAAGGCTTCGACGACTTTGACCTCGGAGGATTCACCATCGCCGCCGGGATCAATTACTGGTTCTAGGCGCGACCCGTCTTGCCGCCCGCGGCGATCGTAACGGTTGTCGGATGACGGCCGTTACGCTCCCCCGCCGGGCGGCATTATTTTAGTTCTTCTCCCCCGACCGCTCCATCGCCAGGGCCTCCTGCTTATCGAACGTGATCCTCAAACGGCCCCAAGCCGAGGCGATCAGAATCTCCCCGCTGAAATGGCAGGGAACCTCCTCGCCAGCCAGAAGGGCCGCCATTTCCTTTCCCGTCTCAAAAAAATCCAGCAGGATCGGAAGCGTGATCCGCCGGTCGCCTTGCGCCGGCAGGCTTTTCTCCCCCTCGACCTCACCCTCGAGGACCGTTTGCGGCCCGAACTCGAGTTTAAAGGCCAGACGGTCGACGAGGAGGTCGTAGGTCAAGGGATTATGGAACTCCGCTTCGAAAACGAGGTCCGCGCCGCCGACCGAGAGGCTGTTGACCCGCAGGGGAAGGAACTTCAGGCCCGGCTCGGCGAAGATGGGGAAATCCCCGCTCAACTCGACCGGGACCCTGCTTTCCCGTTTTCTGTCGTCCTCGAAAACGAACTCGCCGCTGACGTCACAGGCGGCCCGCTCGCCCAGCGGTCCGACGACCGCGGCGAGGTGGGCGTAGGTGAACTTGACGCCGAGGTCGAGGAGGACCGCTTCGCGTCCGCCCACCGGGATGGGCGTCTCGAGGGTCACGGGCAGCCTGAGGTATTCCTTCTGGCTGACCACGACGCGGTAGGTATAGCGGACCAGCCGAACGGCGGCGTCCGAGGCGTTGGCGGCTTCGAGTTGAAAGACGAGGGTCAGGCCCGCGCCGCTCAGGTTCTCGATCCGCTTCCCGCGCAGGCTGACCGTCAGGTCCCGAGCGGAGGCCGCGCCCGCCAGGCTGGCCAGAGCGAGGGCAAAAACCATCCCGCCCCGGAGTCCATTCGTTCGCATCGTTCCGCTCGATTGTCTTACGATACACGAATCGTCCGGTCGAGACAAGCATCGCCGCCGTCGGCCCTCAGGCGTTGAACTCGGCCGCCCCGATTGCCTATAATGGGGGACGATCCTGATGATCCGTCGTGCCCGGTCGGAGGTGGAAACCATGAAGAAGCTTGCCATGCTCGCCGGATTCGTTCTGGTCTTGGGAAGTCTCCTGACTCTCGCGTCGTGCCAAAACCAGGAACGCGCCCGAAACCGGTTCGAACGCTGGGTGGACCGGCAGTTCGCCCCGCCCGAAGCCCGGGACGCGGCCCTGTATGTTACGACCGAACGGGAGGGGCGCACGAAGACCGAACTTGCGGTCGATTTCGCCAGGGTCCAAAAGCCCGCCTCACCCAGCGCCTTCACTCAGATCTTTCACCTTCCGCCGGTCGAACAACACAATACGGGCACCTGCTGGTCCTTCGGCACGACCTCGCTCCTCGAGTCCGAGCTCCGGCGACAGGGCCGGCCCGAGGTCAAGCTTTCCGAGCTCTACGCGGTCTACTGGGAGTATGTCGAGAAGGCCCGGCGCTACATCCGGGAGAAGGGAGAGAGCGCCCTCGCCGAGGGCTCGGAGCCGAACTCGGCCATCGCCCGACTGAAGACGTACGGGGTCGTCCGGGCCGCCGACTATTCGGGGCTTCCGGCGGGCCGGACGAAACACGACCACGGCCTGCTCTTCCAGGAATATCGCGCCTATCTTGAGGACTGCCGGGCGAAGCAGGATTGGGACGAGACCCGGGCTGTGGCGGGCGTGCGGACGATCCTCGACCGCCACCTCGGCCGGCCGCCGGAACGGATCAACGTCGACGGCCGCTCCCTCAGCCCGCAGGACTATCTCTCCCAGGTCCTCCGGCTCGAGCTCGACGACTACCTCTGCTTCATAAGCTTCATGTATCTCCCCTTCTACACCAAAGGCGAATACAAAGTCCCGGATAATTGGTGGCACAGCGCGGACTATTACAACCTCCCGCTCCACGAGTTCTACCTGGCGATCCTGCGGGCCCTCCGCCGCGGTTTCACGGTCGCCCTGGCGGTCGATTTCTCCGAGCCCGGCAACCGGGGCGAAGAGAACACGGCGGTCGTCCCGACCTTCGACATCCCCTCGGCCTTCCTCGACCAGCCGGCCCGCGAGCTCCGCTTCGTGAACAAGACCTCCACCGACGACCATGTCGTGCACGCCGTGGGCTACAAGGAGGCCGAGAAGGGCACGGCCTGGTTCCTGGTCAAGGACTCCTGGGAAACGGCCTACCGGGGCCCGCACAAAGGGTATTTCTTCTATCGCGACGATTACGTCCGCTTGAAAGTCCTGATGTTCATGGTCCATCGGGACGCCGTCAAGGAGTTCCTGGAGAAGTTTCCGCCGGGGAAATGAGGGGGATATTTCGGCATGGCGCCGGGCGCCCGAATGCTGTTACAATACCGGGCGGCATGAGAAAGCTCCGTTTCACGTTCCGCGACCGGCGGCTGTTCGTCCGTCTTTTCGGCGCGGACGTCTATGCCGTGGGCGGTTATGTCCGCGACATCCTCCGCCGTGTGCCGTCCCCCCCGGACGTGGATATCCTCGTCGCCCGCCGCCCCCTCGAAGAGATCGTCCGGCGCCTGTCCCCCCTTGGCCGGGTAGACTTGGTCGGCCGCTCCTTCGGGGTCATCAAGTTCACCAGACGCGGCAAAACCTACGACGTGGCCCTCCCCCGGCGCGAGGCCCCGACGGGCGGACGAGTCAAGGGCCATAAGGACGTCCTCATCGCCGCGGACCCCGGCCTCCCGCTCGAACAGGACCTCGAGCGCCGGGACTTCCGCTGCAACAGCATCGCCCTGCGCCTTTGCGACGGGACTCTCGTCGACCCCCTCGACGGCGCCGGCGACATCCGGAAAAAGGTCATCCGGCTGACCAACCCCAAGGCCTTCCCCGACGACCCCCTGCGGGTCCTCCGCGCGGCCCGCTTCGCTTCCGTTTTGTCTTATCGGGTGGACCGGGCCGTTTATGAGGCGGCCAGAGGCGTTCGTCTGCGCGGGCTGAGCGCCGAGCGAGTCAACGAGGAGCTATTCAAGCTCCTCCTCGATTCGCCGCGGCCCTCCGTCGGGCTGGAGGAGATGTTCCGGCTGGGCGCGTTGAAGGAGCTCTTCCCCGAACTCGAGGCCTTGTCGCTCGTCATTCAGGACGCGGTTTTCCATCCCGAAACCGATGCGTACGGACATCACACGGTCTGGGCCCATACGCAGCTCACCGTCGACCAGGCGAAGCGACTGGCGCGTGTCGCGGGCTTGGATGAGCCGCCCACCCTCGCGCTCCTTCTCGCGGCCCTCTTTCATGACCTCGGCAAGGCGGGCACGACGCGCTGGGAGTTCAAACGCGGACGGATGTCCGTGACCTCGAACGGGCACGACATCCGCAGCGAGCGGCTGGTCCGCAAGGTCTTCGACCGGTTCAAGATCTTTTCCTGGAACGGGTATGACCTGCGCCGGATGGTCCCGCTCCTCATCCGGACCCATCACCGGGCCGGCGAACTCTGGTCGAACAGGAAAAGTGTCACCCGGAAGGCGTTCAGCCGGCTGGCCGCGGAAGTCAGGGGCGAGATCGAGCTCCTCGTCCTCCTCGACGCCGCCGACCGGACGGGTCGCCGCGCCCGGGCCGTCCGCGGGCTGGACCGGGAGGCACGCTGGCTCAGAGCGAAGTTCGACGAGCTCGGGGTGAACCGCGAAACGATCAAACCGCTCCTTTTGGGCCGCGACCTCATCGGACTGGGCGTCCCGCCCGGCCCGGAAATGGGCCGGCTCCTCAAGGAGCTCTATCAACAACAGCTCGACAGCGTATTCCAAACCAAGGCCGGGGCTCTCCGGGCCGCCCGGCGCCTCGTCAAGGGGAAGATCCGGTGAAGGTCCTCGTCGCCGGCGGGGCCGGGTACGTCGGCTCCCACACCGTCAAGGCGCTCGCCGCAGCCGGATTCGACGTCCTGGTCTTCGACGATTTCTCGACCGGCCGGCGGGAGTTCGTCCGCGGCCGCGAGGTCGTCATCGGCGACCTGGCAAACCCCGGCGAAGTGCGGGACGTCTTCCGGACGTTCAAGGTCTCAGCCGTCCTCCACTTCGCCTCCCTTATCCGGGTGAGCGAATCCTATGCCGACCCTCGGAAATACTACGAGCACAACCTCAAGACGAGCCTCAACCTCCTCGGGGGGATGGTCGAGGCGGGCGTCAACGTCTTCATATTTTCTTCGAGCGCCGCCGTCTACGGCATGCCTCAGGAAATCCCCGTCACAGAGAGCCACCCCCTGGAACCCATCAGCCCCTACGGCCAGACGAAACTCATGGTCGAACGGGTCCTCACCGACTATGGCCGCGCCTACGGGTTGCGCTCCCTTTCGCTCCGCTACTTCAACGCCTCGGGCGCGGACCCCGGGGGAGAACTGGGAGAGCTCCACGACCCCGAAACGCATCTCGTCCCCAACCTTTTGCTCTCCCTCCTGGGGAGGAGGCCCGTTCTTGAGGTCTATGGAACGGACTACCCGACGCCGGACGGAACGGCGATCCGGGATTATATCCACGTTTCCGACTTGGCCGAGGCGCACGTCCTCGCCTTACAGGCCCTTCTGGCCGGCCGCGCGGCCGGGGCGGTCAATCTGGGGACAAACAGGGGCTATTCGGTCCTCGAAGTCATCCGGACGGCGGAACGGGTCACCGGCCGCGAGGTCCCCTATCTGGCGAAGCCCCGGCGGGAAGGAGACCCGGCAGTCCTCCTGGCCTCGCGCGCCAAGGCCGAGCGTGAGCTCGGCTGGAGGCCCAGGCTCTCGGAGCTCGAAACCATCATCCGGACCGCCTGGGACTGGCATCGACGGCAGGCTTGATTCCCGGCCGACTAAATGTTATAAGGACGGAGCGGGTTCGACCATGGAACGGAGTAATCGTTATATCGGTATCACCCTCCTGGCGGTCTTTTTGACTGCGGCCTGCTCGAGCGGCAAAAAGCCCGCCAAGACCGTGCCCGCCCCGCCGGCCTCCGAACCCGCCGCCCAGACCGCTCCATTGACTCCGGCCACGCCGGCCGAGCTGCCCCCCTCTCTCCTCCCAGTCGTCGTAACCGACGTCCTGAACGGCGTCCCCGTCGAGGAAAAGAACGACGAACAGGGCCGGGAGGAAGCGGCTTCGCTGCTCGAGGAGGCTTTGACATCCTACCAGGACGGCCAATCGGCCCTCGAGCGCGGCGACCTCGACGGCGCCCTGGCCAAGCTCGACGAGGCCTATGCGGCGATTCTCAGGATCAAGCTCCCGCCCGACTCCCAGCTCATCGAAGAAAAAAACGACTTGCGGATCCTCATCGCCCAGAGGATCCAACAGGCCTATGCCAACCGGCTGCCCGCCCCGGGACGGCTGAACGGCAGCGTCCCCATGGTCGACAACCAATGGGTCCAAAAGGAGATCCGGTCCTTCCAGACGGTCGAACGGAAGGCTTTTGAGGACGCCTATAAACGGTCAGGGCTCTTCCGCACGATGATCCTCGACGAAATGCGCAAGGCCGGCCTGCCCGAGCAGCTCTCCTGGCTCCCGCTCATCGAAAGCGGCTTCAAGGTCAAGGCCCTGTCCCGCGCGCGCGCCCTCGGCCTGTGGCAGTTCATGCGCTCGACCGGCTACCGCTACGGCCTCAAACAGGATAAGTATGTGGACGAACGGATGGACCCGGTCAAAGCCACCCAGGCGGCGATCAAGTACCTCCTCGAGCTCCACGACCTCTTCGGCGACTGGACGACGGCTCTGGCGTCCTATAACTGCGGCGAGATGCGTGTGCAAAACGTCATCCGGGCCCAGCGGATCGATTACTTCGATAATTTCTGGGACCTTTTCCAGAACCTGCCGTACGAAACTGCCCGCTTCGTGCCGCGGCTCATCGCCACCCTCCAGATCCTCGAGGACCCGGCAAAATACGGCTTCCAGCTGCCGGAGCCCGAACTGCCGCTGCAGTACGAGACGGTCACCGTCGATCAGCCCGTCAAGTTGGGGGCTCTTTCCACCAGCCTGGGGCTCGACCCGCTCATGCTTTCCTACCTCAATCCTGAGCTCCGGAATGAGTCGACGCCGAATTATGAATACCAGCTCAAGGTGCCCGCCGGGTACGGGGAAAAGGTCCTGGCCGCCGTGCCGACGGTGCCGAAATGGATCCCTCCGGACGTCATCTTTTCCTGGCATTATGTCCGCAGCGGAGACACCCTCGGCCTCATCGCCCGCCGCTACCGGACCACGGTGGGCGCCATCCAGCGGCTGAACAACATGCGGGGAACGCTCATCTATCCCGGCCAGCGGGTCAAGATCCCCGGCCGGGGCGGGGTGGCCGACCGGACTGCGGCCGGAGGGTCCCCCGCGGCCGCAAAATCCTCAGCCAGCGAAACGGCCTCCCCCGCGGAGACGATCACCTATCTGGTCAAGCCGGGTGATACCCTTTTTTCCCTGGCCCGGGCGTTCAACACGACCGTTGAGCAGATCAAGTCCGCGAACGACCTGGCGGACGACCAGCTCCTGGCCGGACAACAGTTGCTCATCAAGGCCGGGAAACCGGGCTCCTAAGCCCGCGCCGGACGCTCCGCTCCGCTCGGTCCGGCGTTCTTAGCCGTCCCTGCCCCAGACGTCTCCCTCAACCCCCAGCCCGGGCTTCGGGGACAGCACGAGCCGGTCCCCGTCCAGACCCAGGCCGCGAAACGGGTCGTTGTCGATGAGGAGGTTCCCGTCGAGGTCGGCGTAGTCGAAGAGCGGCGAAACGGCCGCGGCCGCGGCGATGCCGAGCGAGCTTTCGATCATGCAGCCGAGCATGAGTTTCAGCCCCACGGCCCGCGCGACGGCCGCCATCCGGACGGCTTCCTGGACACCGCCGCACTTCATCAGCTTGACGTTGACGCCGTCGAAGGCGCCGGCCAGGCCGGGAATATCCGCGGTCGTCATCAGGCTTTCGTCGGCGAAGATGGGGATCGGCGTCCGTTCCTTTAGCCAGCGGTAGTCGTCGAGCTGGGATGCCGGCAAAGGCTGTTCGATGAGTTCGACCCCCCGCTTGGCCATCCAGGTGATCATTTCCAGGGCCTCTTCGCGGCTCTTCCACCCCTCGTTGGCGTCGGCCCGGAGCGGTTTGTCCGTGACGGCCCGGATGCCCTCGATGATCTTCCGGTCATCGGCCGTGCCGACCTTGATCTTGTAGACCGAAAAGCCCGCCGCCTGGCGGACCTTTTCCTGCATGACCGGCACTTCGTCGATGCCGATGGAATACGTCGTCCGCGGGGCCCGGCGCGGGTCGGCTCCCAGCCAGCGATAAAGGGGAATATGCAGCGTCTTCGTCGCCCAGTCGAGCACCGCCAGGTCGAGAGCGGCTTTGGCGGCGTGCTCCCCCGGCGCCGACCGGTCGATAGACATCCAGAGGTCCTGAAAGGCCCACAGGTCGCCTTGAAGGAGGGGCTCGACCTGGCGAACGAAAGCCAGAGCGCTCTCGGCGGTCTCGTTATAACGGGCGATGGGCGCGGCTTCACCGTACCCCGCGACGCCGTCCCGCTCGAGGCGGACAAAAACGTTCCGGCGGGTGGTCCAGGTCCCCCTCGAAAGCGTCCACGCTTGGCGGAGCCTGAGTTCGCGAATGACGGCCTGGACCCTGGTCGTCCCTCCCGCCCGTTTGGCCTGCGGCTCCGCTGCCGCGGGCCGAATCCCTGCCGCGGCCCCGGCCAGCGCCGAGCCGGCGGCAACTACGAATTCCCGTCGCCTCATGACCACCTCCGGGCGCCATTATAATCCAGCGAGTTGCGTCCGGCAAACCGCCGGATATAATAGACGCGGAGGTCATCATGAAGCACACGTTCCGCCGACTGATCTTGGCCGCGCTCGCAGCCCCCCTGGCGTTCGCGCAGGTCTCCTCCCCGGCGCCCCGCCGCGCCGTTGTCCTCGCGGCCGTGGAGAATATGCACCGCCGGAGTTCGGACCTCTCCGACGTCGTGAGCCAAACCGTCCTGGGGACGGCCGTCAAGGTCCTCCGGGAAGAGAAGAACGAGCGTGGCGAGCCGTGGTACGAGATCGAGACGCCCGATACCTACCGGGGCTGGGTCGCGGGCAGCGCCCTCCGCCTCCTCGAGGAGGAAGAAAAGGGTTACGCGGCGGCGGGACGGGTTTTCGAGGTGACCAGCCTCTTCGCCAATATCTACGCGGTCGCGGATGTCACCAAGCGCAAACCGCTCGTCACGGTCACCATCGGCGTCCGGCTCCCGGCGGGCGAGTGTGGAGAACGCTGGTGCGCGGTAACGCTGCCGGACGGCCAGCCGGGCTGGGTCCAGGTCGGCGACGGGGTTCTCGTTGATGCTCCGGCTCCCCGGCCGCGCCTCTCGCCCGACGAGATGGTTTCTCTCGCCAAGCGCTTCCTCGGCCTCCCCTACTATTGGGGCGGGACGACCCCCTTCGGCCTGGATTGCTCGGGCTATGTTCAACTCATCTATCAACTGGCCGGCATCCCGATCCTCCGGGACGCGGATATCCAATTCGAGGGGAGCGGGCTGCGGCCCGTCGCGGCCGGCCAGGAGAGCGCGGGGGACCTCGTCTTTTTCGGGCGCGCGACGAACCGCATCACGCACGTCGGGATGATGGTTGACGGGGAGGAATTCATCAACGCCACGACCCACGAGAGGCCGGTCGTCCAGGTCTCGCGGCTGAAAGACCCGTACTGGCAGAGGATTTACCAGGGGGCGCGGCGGCCCCCGGCCGGATCAAAATAGAGCCTGGGCCCTATTTTTTTGCTGAAAGAGGGCTCTTCGGCTTCTCCTTGAGGTCCTTCTTCTTCTTGGCTTTCTTCTTGAACTCGCTGCCGACGAGTTCGAGGAGCGCCATCGCCGCGCCGTCGCCGGCCCGCGGGGCCGTCCGGATGATGCGGGTGTAGCCCCCGGGGCGCTGGCTGAAGCGCGGGGCGACCTCGTCGAAGAGCTTCTTCACGACCGACTCCCGGGTGAGATAGGCGAGCGCCTGGCGGCGGGCGTGAAGCGTGCCCCGCTTGCCCAGCGTGATCATCTTCTCCGCCACCGGCCGGGTCGCCTTGGCCTTGGCCAGGGTCGTCCGCATCCGCTCCTTATCCAGGAGGGAGGTCACGAGGTTACGCAGGAGGGCCCGCCGATGGGCCGAATCGCGCCGCAGGTACCGCCTTTTGACTTGGTGCCTCATGATTCGTCGGACTCCTTCTCACCCGAACCGGCCTTGAGGTCGGCCTGGATCCGTTCGATGAGCTTGGGATGGAGCTCGAGGTTGAGGGCCAAGCCGAGGTTGGCCAGGGTTTCCTTGATTTCGGCCAGCGACTTGCGGCCGAAATTCTTCGTCTTGAGCAGCTCGTCCTCGGTCTTTTGGACAAGCTCATAAATGCGTTCGATCCCGGCCGAACGGAGGCAGTTGTTGGAGCGGACGCTGAGCTCGAGGTGGTCGATCGACTTAGCCAGGATATCGGACTGGCCGAGGTAAGGGATTTCCTTCTTGGCCTGGACCTGTTCCCGTTCGAGGGGCTCGTCGACGATGTTGAGGAAGATGGCCAGGTGGTCCCGCATGAGCTTGGCGGCTTGCGAAACGGCGTCCGTGGGCCGGATGGCCCCCGTCGTCCAGACCTCCAGCGTCAGTCCCTCATAATCGATGCGTTTGCCGACGCGCGCGGGTTCGACCCGGTAATTGGCCTTGAGGACGGGCGAGTGGGAAGAATCGAGGGGGATGTAATCGACACTCAGGGTCTCGTCGAAATTCTGGTCGGCTGGGATATAGCCGCGGCCGTTGCGGACGATCATCTCGACCTCGAGCCGGCCGTCCGTGTCGAGGGAGGCGATATGAATGTCCTTCTGCAGGATCTCGATATCCGCGTCGTGGGCGATGTCGGCCGCCGTCGCCTCGCCCGGCCCCTCTTTGGAGAGGGTCATCCGGCGGGCTTCCTCTCCCTTGAGTTTGAGCGGGATGCTTTTCAGGTTGAGGAGGATATCGGTGACGTCCTCGACGACCCCGGGGATGGTGGAGAACTCGTGGAGGACGCCCTCGATCCGGACAGCGGTGATGGCCGCCCCGGTGATCGAGGAGAGGAGGATCCGCCGCAGGGCGTTGCCCACGGTGATCCCGTACCCCCGCTCAAACGGCTGGGCCTGGAAACGCCCGTAGTTGTCCGTCAGACTCTCGAAGTCCACGTCGAGATATTTGGGTCGCTGAAAACTGGTGTCTGTCATGGGATCTCCTTTCGCGCGGCCGGCCTTCAGGTTCTCTTATTTCGAGTAGAGCTCGACGACGAGGTGTTCCTCGACGGGCAGGGTGACGTCCGCCCGGGTCGGCAGGGCCAGGATCCGGCCGCGCCGCTCGTCCCAATCGACCTCGAGCCAGCCGGGCAGGGTCTTATTGCGGTTGACCTCGGCCACGGCCTTGAGGTTCTCGTTGCGCTGGGAGCGTTCCCGGAAGGTGATGACGTCGCCCGGCTTGACGAGGAAGGACGGGATATTGACTCTCTGGTCGTTGACCCGGAAATGGCCGTGGGCGATGAGCTGGCGGGCTTGGGTCCGCGACATCGAGAGGCCCATCAGGAAGACGACGTTGTCCAGCCGCCGCTCGAGCATGCTCAGGAGGTTCTCGCCGGTGACCCCGCGCTTGCGCTCGGCCCGCTTGAAGAAGAGGCGGAATTGCTCTTCGGACATCCCGTAGAACCTTTTGAGTTTCTGCTTCTCCCTGAGCTGGATGGCGTAGCCGAGGATCCTTTTCTTCATCCGCCCGTGTTCGCCCGGGGCATAGGCCCGGCGCTCGACAGGGCATTTCTCGGTCAAGCACTTATGGCCCTTGAAATAGAGCTTCGTTTTCTCGGTGCGGCAGAGCCGGCAATCCGGGTCGCTGTTTCGTCCCATAGGTTTCTCCTTCCTCGCTCCCGAGCGGGCCTCAGACGCGCCGGCGGCGCCGCGACCGGCATCCGTTGTGGGGGATCGGGGTGACGTCTTTAATGGACTTGATCTCCAGGCCGGCGGCCTGCAGGGCGCGGATGGAAGACTCGCGGCCGGCGCCCGGCCCCGTGATCCGGACATCGACATACTTGACGCCCGCGTCCCGGGCCTTGGTGGCCGCCTCTTTAGCCGCCAGCTGGGCGGCGAAGGGCGTGCCCTTGCGGGCCCCCTTGAACCCGGACGTTCCCGCGCTCGACCAGCAAACCGTGTTCCCGATGTGGTCGGTGATGGTGATGATCGTGTTGTTGAAGGTCGACTGGATATGGGCGAACGCGAACCCAATCTCCCGGCGGACTTTCTTCTTCTTGGTCTTGGTCTTGGCCTTGGCTTTGGTGACTTTCTCCGCCATCGTTCGTCTCCTGCGTCAGACTTTCTTCTCGCGCTTGATCGTGCGTCCGCGGGGCCCCTTGCGGGTCCTGGCGTTGGTCCGCGTCCGCTGCCCCCGGACCGGCAGTTTGCGCTTGTGGCGCTGTCCGCGGTAGCAGCCGATGTCGATCAGCCGTTTGATGTTCATGGTGACCTCTTTGCGGAGGTCGCCCTCGATTTTCTCCCGCTTCTCGATGATCTGGCGGATCTTGTTGACCTCGTCCTCGCTCAGGGCCTTGACTTTCTTGTTCTTGTCGATCTTGGCCTCGGCGAGGATGTGGCCGGCCTTGGACCGGCCGATGCCGTAGATATAGGTCAGGCCGATCTCGATCCGCTTGTCCGGGGGAAGAGTGATGCCCGCGATTCGTGCCATGGGGTACCTCGCCTATCCTTGTCTTTGTTTATGCCGGGGGTTGGTACAGATGACGCGCACGATGCCCCGGCGTCTGACGATCTTGCAGTTGCGGCAGATCTTCTTGACGGATGCTCTGACTTTCATGGTCGTCCTCTATTTAAAGCGGTAGGTGATGCGTCCCTTGGTCAGGTCGTAGGGCGAAAGCTCGACCTGGACCCGGTCCCCGGGCAGGATGCGGATGAAGTGCTTCCGCATCTTCCCCGAGATGTGGGCCAGGATGACATGTTTGTTGGCCAGCTCGACCCGGAACATGGCGTTCGGCAGGGTCTCCAAAACAACCCCCTCCGTCTCGAACATGTCCTGCTTAGGCATGCGGCCTCTCCTTCTCGCGGGGAGCGACCTCCGGGCGGCGGCGACCGTCCGGAGCGCTGAGAATCTCTGCCCCCTCCTCGGTCAGCGCCACCGTATGCTCGAAATGGGCCGCCAGGCGCCGGTCTCGCGTCACGGCCGTCCAGCCGTCCGCCAGGATCTCGACTTCCCAGCCGCCCTGGGCGATCATCGGCTCGATGGCCAGCGTCAATCCCGGCCGCAGGCGGGGGCCCCGGCCGGGGAGCCCGAAGTTCGGGACCTGGGGTTCCTCGTGCAGGTCGCGACCGATGCCGTGCCCGACGAACTGCCGGATGACGGCGAAGCCCTCGTCCGTGACCGAACGTTCGACAGCCGAGGAGATGTCGGAGAGCCGGCCGCCGTCCCGGACTTCCGCCAGTCCGGCGGCGAAGGCCCGCTCGGCCCCGGCGATGAGCCGCGCGGCCTCGGGGGCGACCTCGCCCACCGGAAGCGTCACAGCCGCGTCACTATAGAAGCCGTCGCAGATGACGCCGAAGTCGAGACTGACGATGTCGCCTTCCCGCAGCCGGCGTATGGAGGGGATCCCATGGATGACCTCCTCATTGACCGACACGCACAGCGAGGCCGGGTAGCCGTGGTAGCCCTTGAAGGCCGGGACCCCGCCCATCTCCCGGGCCATCGCGTCGGCAAAGGCGTCGAGTTCGCGGGTTTCGACCCCGGGGCGGACCCGGGAGCGGAGCTCGTCCAGGACGCGGGCCACGATCCGGCCGCCCCGGCGCATGACCTCGAGCTCGTCGCGCGACTTGAGGATGATCATCGCGCCGTCTGCTCCTTCCCCGCCCCGGCCAGCGCCCGGTCGAGGATCGGCCGGACCTGAGCGAACGTTTCGTCTACGGTCCCGTTGCCGGCGACCCGGTGGAGAATCCCTTTGTCGGCGTAGTACGCGACGAGAAGTTCCGTCTGCTGGTGGTAGACGCGGAGCCGTTTTCGAACGATCTCCGGATGGTCGTCATCCCTCTGGATAAGCGTCTCGTCGTCCTCGTCGCACAGGTCCGCGCGCCGCGGCGGCCGGCTCCGGAGATTAAAAACGGCGGCGCAACGCGGGCAGAGCCGCCGCGCCTCGAGCCGGCGGACGACCGTCGCCTCGTCGGCTTCGATGTCGATGACGACTTCGGGCCGGCGGGGGTCGAGGGCCTCCAGGCTGCGCGCCTGGGCGATGGTCCGGGGGAATCCGTCCAGGACATAACCCGCTTCGGTGTCCCCGACGTCCAACCGCTCGCTGACGAGGGCCACGACCAGGTCGTCGGGCACCAGCCCGCCGCGCCCGATATGCTCGGCCGCACTCCGTCCCAACGGAGTCCGCTCCTGGACGGCCCGGCGCAGGAGATCGCCGGTCGCGATCCGGGGAAGACCGTAGACGTGTTGGATCAGGTCGCCGACGGTCCCCTTGCCGCTGCCGGGGGCGCCCAGAAGGATGACCCTCATCCTCGTCTCCCGCGGATCCGGCTGCGCCGCATGAAGCCGTCATAATGGCGCATCACCAGCTGCGCCTCGATCTGCTGAAGCGTGTCCATGGCGACGCCGACGACGATGAGGATGGATGTCCCGCCGAAGCGGAAGTCGATCCCCAGGCCCTCGGTGAAGAATCTCGGCAGGA
>Ga0299912_10001940_pt1 | contig 16849 bp, 12 predicted proteins | sample RVTome_2_FD_207667 | JGI IMG/M metagenome (GOLD analysis project Ga0299912, IMG submission 207667) | Soil microbial communities from uranium-contaminated site in the Upper Colorado River Basin, Wyoming, United States - RVT95D214 (version 2) ... | reverse complement strand
GGCTGATCCTTGTAAAGGTAAATGGGGAACCGCTTACCTGTCCGGCAGCCGACGGATCATTGAACTCACGGGGATAAGCCCAGAGAAGAGTAGGGAGAGGGCCATTCTTTGCCTTATCATAACCTTCGGGGAGGTATAATGTGAATGAAAGATCGAGGCTGTCATTCCTTTTGTATTTTACCAGCTCCTTACGGATACCGGCAAGCTGGGGATAAGGATTTTCAAACCTGGTAACCTGTGAGATCTTCCTGTTCTTCAAATTCCTGATGAAATAGTCTGGCACATCGGTAACTGATTGCCTGTTTGTCAGGATAAGTCCCTTCGAAATATCCAGCATGGTCGAAAAGGTTTCATAATAAGGGGCTTCTGAACGCCATAACCGGGTTGTTTTGCCGGTTGAAATCTCATATTTGTCAATAAATGGACGGTCACCTTCGGGTGAAGCACCATTCCCTGTAAGAAACAGCGATTTCCCTTTGTCTGTAAATAAAAGCACATTTTGCCCGGACATATTCAGATCAGTCATAAAGCGGCCCGGATTATTATATCCGTCATCACTGTTGAATTCCTGAATTTTCTTTTTTGAGTTCTGCGGATCAACAGGCTTAAATGAGCTGATTAGGCGCATCCTTGTTCTGGATGACCCTTCCGAGACCAAAGCAAAATTGTCATTTCCCCAGGTGATCCCGCCGAATCTCAATTCCGTCGCAATGAATTTTACAGGATTGTCTGAAAAAGGAGCTTCAAGCATGTAAACCTGATCATGATACTTCATTTCCTTTTTAAAATCTCCTTCATCAAGAGCTTCGACCCAATACACTGCTGAAGGTTTATCGGATCGCCATCCGTAATACCTGGGACCCGGAAGTACCATATCATAACCCCTTGGCTCATTTTCTATAAGAGGCTCTTCCAGCAGGGTTTTCACAAGATTGCCTCTGATATCCCGGATCTGGGTAGCTGAAGGAAAATTGTAATAAGGCACGATATATGAAAATGGACGTTTGATCAATGTTACCAGCAAAAAGCGGCCGTCAGGTGAAGGATCAGCACCAGTAATCATTGCTGTCTCCCCCAGACTGATGCTTCTGTTTCCGTCCCATAGCATAAGCTGTGACTTTGCATAAAATTCAAAGACTGCTTCATCAACCGGATCTTTCAGCAGATCCTGGTAAGTTGGTGCCTCTCCCTCTTTCCCGAGGTTTTCCTGGATTACAGGTCCCCCGGGAACAGGGCTCCGTTCAGGTCTGTTTCCTCTTCCAGGGTCAATAACAGAATAAATCAGGGTTGAATTATCTGGCAGCCAGCTGATTGATCTGCCAAAAACCATATTCAGATGATCAGCTATCTTCGATGCTTTCATTTCAGGTATATCACATACCCACAATTCAATGTCACTTTCAGTAGTATTTGTGAATACAAATTTTTTGCCGTCAGCGGTCCAGAGGGGAAATCCTAAATCCGGATTTAAAGGTAAACCTGTTATCTCCCGGATATTGGTACCGTCAATATTCATTATTTTAAATCCTTTGTTGAAAGTCTGCCTGCTCGGACCGCTGGTTGCAGGATTGATCCTGAGACCTCCTAATCTTAACTCTTCAGCAGAAAGTTCGCTTATTGTAATAATCGGTGGCCTTTCGATCAACAGGATATTTGTCTTACCGGGACTTACCGAGACCATAGGTGTGACGGGAGCATCAACAATCCTGACAATCTCATCAGGCGGCAACTGGTATTTTAATGCTTCCTGCGAAACCGAAGCGATCGAAACAGTGATGAAAAGCAATGTGACTGAAAATGATTTTTTTACCATGGCTGATTAGTAATTAATGGTTGTAAGGTTCTCGTAAAAGTATCATTATGAAATTAATTCATTTATATGATACTTCAAATGCATTTGATAATTTATTATTTTCGCCGGTATTGCTTTTACTGATTTCGGGAACGGAACTCAGAAATAAGTTGCTTAAATGGACTATAATGAAGATCTGAATTTAGCTTTAATTGCTCTTAAAAAGGGAGGAGTTATACTGTATCCTACCGATACGATCTGGGGTCTGGGATGCGATGCCACAAATGCGGATGCTGTTGCAAAGATATTCAGGATCAAAGAAAGAGCTGAAAGTAAAAGTCTCATCATCCTTGTGAACGGATTTACAATGCTGGAGAGGTATGTCAGAAATATCCCCGATGTCGCTGCCAGTATTCTGGACGTTTCAGATAAACCCATAACAATAGTATTTCCTGAGGGCAGGAATCTTGCTCCCGGAGTCTGCAATGATGATGGTTCAGTTGGTATCAGGATTTGCAATGATGAATTCTGCAATGAGTTGATAACACAGTTCAGAAAACCCGTTATCTCAACATCAGCCAACAGCAGTGACTCCCCATCACCCCTTGATTTTTCAGAGATTGAAGAAGGAATTATCCGGTCGGCCGATTATGTGGTAAAATACAGACAGACGGATACCATTAAAAAAACGCCATCCTCAGTCATAAAAGTTGAGAATAATGGCGTGATCAAAATTATAAGACAATAATTTTGCTATCTGGATCTCACATGGCCCGATCCTGAGACTCTGGCATCAACTTTTGGATTCCCGATATAGGTTACATTACCACTTCCCGAAATATGAGCCTCAAGTGAATCTCCGGCTCTGCACCTGCAATTGCCGCTTCCTGAGATATGGACTTCCAGATGATCAATCTCTATCTCTTCACCTGAAAAACCTCCTGATCCGCTTATAGAGATCTGTCCATTATCAATACTTCCTCCCGAGCCCAGTATTATATCACCGGAGCCCGAAATTCCGCAATTGAGGTCATCAACGTTCAGCCCTGCGGTAAGGAGTTTCCCGCTTCCGCTTACATTCAGGCTCAGATTGTCAGCTTCGACCGTTTCCATGATCTGGGCTTTTCCCGATCCAGAAACACTTAATCCTTCCATTTCGGGCATTGTAAGATTTATGGTAACTCTTTCATCATTATTGAACGAGAAGCGCCAGTTTTCCTTTTTAATGGTAAGCCTGTCTCCGGAGACTACTGTTTCAATCTCATCAAGGATTCTTTTATCACCCTCGATAACCAGATGATATTCGGGACCGATTTTAATAAACAGATCCCCTGCAACGCCAAAACTTACTTTTGTGAAGTTTCTAACATTTCGTGTCTCTTTTGACTGACCCGAAACAAGGCCGGTTGTAAGAATCAAAGCCATTAAAAAAATTGCTGAGCAGAATACTTTCTTCATAATGATAAAATTTTAAAAGTTATAGGCTGTTTCAGCTAAAGACGGATTGTTTTATGTTTAGTTGCACAAAATGTTGGCAATAATTTTGGAAATTACTCTTTGTGAGGTTTTTTTCATCCTTTACCCCCTTCCCAACCTTCCCCCACGGGGGAAGGAGTAGATCTTACATTTCCCCCTTGGGGGAAATCGAAAGGGGGTAAAAACCACATGAAACGGCCTTCAATTGATATCTGTCAGCCCTTCTGGAAGCTCGACCCGGATTGTCTTTTTCTTCGTGTCCAGGCCTACAATGAAATCCTCATGAAAAGGGATCAGGATCTCTTTATTCTCAGGCGAGATTATTTTCAGCAGATCCTGACCCGGATTCTGAACTATTTCCCTTACAGTGCCAATCAGGTTCTTGTTCTGATGAAATACTCTGAATCCCAGAATATTTTCGGATTTCTCTGCTGACTGGGTTTCTTCATTGATTGTAGTAAGATATACTCTGCATCCGGTGAATTCGCTTACTTTTTCATAGGACTCATACCCTTCAAATTTCAGTTTAAGGATATCTCCTCCTGAGTATTCTGATAATGATGTGAAAAATGGAACCGGTTTCCCGTTAATTTCCAGGAATACCGATTTCATTTCGGGTATTTTGTCCAAAAATGATTTTTCGAGTTTGACTGACACGGAACCATCATATCCATTAATTCTGGATATTCTTCCGAGCAATATCTGATATCTGTAAGTCATCGGATTTAAGATCCTTATGACTTGATTAATTATTCCTGGGGTTTTTCCTCAGGAGCAGGTTCTGAAGAAGCTTCATTTTCTGCCGGAGCCTCAGCTATATTTTCTGCCTGTGCCGGTTTCTCAGCAACTGCTTCGGGCTGATTTTCAGCTGCAGCTTTTGCTGCCAGTTCAGCCTGCCGTTTTGCCAGACGTGCAACTCTTGCCTCGTTTATTTTTTTCTCTGCAGCCAGACGTTTATCAACTTCATCATCCAGCGATTTTTCAAGGCCTGATTTTTTAGCCTCGATTTTTGCTTCATTCTGAACCATCCATTCCTCGAACCGCTTCATAGCTTCAGCTTCGTCAAAAGCACCTTTCCTAACTCCTTCGAACAGATGCTTTTTTATAAGGACTCCTTTATATGATAAGATAGCTCTACATGTTTCAGTAGGTAGTGCGCCATTTCGCAGCCAACCCAGGGCTTTATCGAAATCGAGTTCGATAGTAGCCGGATCAGTGAGCGGATTGTACATTCCGATCTTTTCAATATATCTGCCATCCCGTGGCGACCTGCTATCTGCTACCACAATGTGGTAATAGGCCTTTCTTTTACGGCCTTTTCTAGCTAATCTGATTTTAACTGCCATTAAAATTTTACGCTTTGTGTTAAACCTACGTTTTGAAAATGTGGGTGCAAAGATAAATAAATTTATTAACGAAACAATTTAACTAATACAGATAAACAATATCGTAGTAATTGTAAGGGCGTAGCATGATACGCCCTTACAACCTTCAACAGCAGCTATCAAACCTGCCTATCCGCCTATATACCACGGATTCTGAACAAGCAGGCTGTTTACCTCCATTTCCCTGAAAGGAATAGGCAGTATAAGGTTTCCGGCATCATAAGGCAATGAGCCGATATTTGAATTCCATCTCTTCAGATCGTGAAGCCTGTGGCCTTCCCAGCAGAGTTCAAAATATCGCTCATTTCTGATCTGGGCCTGAGTCACAGGACCGGTATAGGTTGGAGCCAGGGAACGTGCCCTGATAAGGTTGATATCCTGTGTCGGGGTATTTGGTCCTATCGGCGATCCTCCTTTCTCAAAATTGGCCTCGGCCCTGATAAGATACATCTCGGCAAGGCGGATAAGAGGAATATTGGCATAATAATCGCCCCATTTTGAAGTGTTTATCCCGCCGCTATTCAGAATAGTCCCGACACCAATATAATACATCATTGTAATATCATCAATCGTGAATGATGATTCAGTATCTGTCTGAAGCATACCTCTGATGTCGGCCGGATTAAATTTTGAAAGAAAACCCGGCTGGATATCATAGTCACCCCTGCCCATGCCATTCAATGAAGCATACATAACTGTCAGCCAGGGCGTATTTGATGCGACGTTATTCTGGAGTGCAAAAATGACTTCAGGTGAAGATCCTTCGATGTTAAAGGGTTGCAGCGGATGATCGGCAAGAGAAAACAGGCTGCTTTCAATTACATTATTTGCTTCAGTTGCAGCACTTGCATAGCTGCCCTGCTGAAGATACAATCTTGCAAGTACAGCACTGGCTGACCAGGTTGTGGCATATACTCCGTTATCTTCCGGAAGAAGGTCACGGGCTGCCGTCAGGTCAGCAATAGCCTGATCATAGCACTCTTCAACAGTTTTCCTGGGTACCTCTATAGCATCTTCAACATCCTTTGTGGGAGTAAGTATGATGGGAACTCCAAGCTGGGAATTTTCAACCCCGGTTTTATAAGGCAACCCGAAAAGCCTGGTCATTTCAAATATAACCCATCCGCGTAAGAATCTGGCTTCACCCTCGACAAGATCGCTTTCTTCGGCTGTTTCCAGAATAGCAAGGGTACTTTCATCTAATAATGTATTGCATAAATTTATGAGATTATAAGCTTCAATCCAGCAATTCTCAACGTAACTGTTTGTCACTGTGATTTCTTTCTGGATTATTTCCCTTGGCTGAGCATAGGTTCCGATAAAGGAAAGGTCGGATGTCGCTGCCAGAAGCTCGCTGAACTCATTGAACTGAGATCCAAAAATATCTGCCTCCCTGGCCTGTAAATAGGCTCCGACAAGAGCAGTTTTTATGTTTTCAGGAGTGTTGAGCGCTGTGCTGGCATCTATTGATTGCTGAGGCTTCATATCCAGTTTGTCATCGCAGGCGAAAAGAGCCAGAAATACCGGAAGTATCAGCAACCATTTTTTACTTTGAAAGAATATTTTTTTCATGATAGTCATAATTAACGTTTAAAATGAGAGATTTACACCCAGAGTATATGTCCTTGCCTGTGGTGCCGTATAGAAATCATACCCCTGTATGATATTTGTATTCTGGGTGTCCCTTCCTGTTCCTGTATAGTTGACTTCCGGATCCCAGCCTTTATACTTTGTCAATGTGTACAGGTTCTGCACTCCGATATATATCCTCAGGGCAGAAAGCTTGATTTTGCTTATCAGCGTGACCGGGAGATTATAGCCCAGATTGATGTTTCTGATCCTCAGGTACGATGCGTCGGAAAGATACCTGCTTGAAGTGTTGGTTCCGTTACCATCTCCGAGCCGTGCCTGGGGAACATCAGTAATGTCGCCAGGATTTTGCCATCTTTCCATCTGATCAACTGTCTGGTTGTCAAACCAATCAGCATTTGCAGACTGGTATCTGCCCCCTCCGTTAAAGACCTCATTGCCATACACAAAACTCAGAAGGATATTCAGATCAATTCCTTTATATTCCATATAATTATTTAAACCACCCGTAAAATCAGGGTTAGGTGATCCGGCTATCAGATCTCCTGCCAGGTTGTAATTACTTGTAGCTTCATTATTGGTATCGCTTAAATAATAAATAGCATCACCGTTGTCAGGATCCACACCAGCGTATTTTCTCATTTTGAATACTCCGATAGGCTGGCCTTCAATGACATAGTTAATGCCGTTAGGCGTTATTTCGGGACCATTTATATTAATGATCTTATTTTTGTTGAAAGCAATGTTAAAGTCGGTTGTCCATTTGAAATCTCCGACAAAATTGTTTGAGTGAAGAGCAAACTCGAGACCCTTGTTTTCAAGTTCTCCTGTATTGCTCCATACTCCGGTAAATCCGGATGTGGAAGGCAATGTCCGGTAAAGCAGGAGATCTGTGGTTTTCTTAAAGTACAGGTCAAGTTCACCAGTAAGCCTGTTATTGAACAGCCCGAAATCGAGGCCGATATCTGTCTGGGCTGTATTTTCCCAGCCAAGCTCCCGGCTCTGGAGCTGTGTAGGCTGCAGGGCATTCCTGCCTGCATAGTTAACCCCCGTGTAAAGAGCAAGATGTGCGTAATCGGGAATGCCTGAGTTTCCGGTGATACCAAAACTGGCCCGCAGTTTAAGGTAGCTTAGCATGTTTTTAATCCCTGACATGAATTCCTCTTCCGAAATGATCCATCCGGCAGATACTGCAGGGAAAAATCCGTATCTGTTATCGACACCAAACCGTGATGATCCGTCAACCCTGCCACTCAGGGAAAAAAGGTATCTTTCCTTGAGTTTATAGTTTGCCCTGGCAAAATACGAAAGATAGCTGTGTCCTTCATCCCAGCTTGAGAATTCTGTTGCTTCCGCAGCATTGGCTATATTGTGAAAATCGTCGGTGGGAAATCCTTTGCCCTGTACGTCTGAACCGGTCGTATTTGATTGCTGATATGACATTCCTGCCACAACATTGATATCATGAATATCAATTTTCCTGGCAAAGGTCAGATAGTTTTCCCAGTTGTAGTTCACAACCCTTACCGACCGGTTCTGAGCTTCACCTGCCGGTCCGGCTCCTATTGTAAGCCTGCCCCAGAAGTTCTTTTCCCTCATATCCATGATGTCGGTGCCAAATTCTGACCTGAATGAGAGATCCTTAAGGATCTTATATGAGGCATAAGTGTTTGCAAGCGATCTGAAGACAGTGTGATTATTAATCCCATCCCTCAACGATATCAGACCGTTATAATAGATAGTGTTAGTATTCAGTTCACCGGTTTCCGGATCATATACAAGAGTAACAGGAGCCTGGGCAACAAGCTGAAGCGGAGTTGCAAAAGCATTATCATTTTCAACCCTGTCCATTTCTGTCCTGAGCAGGTTCATCTGTATGCCGAAAGAAAGTTTGTCGGTCGCTTTCTGATCAAGGTTCAGACGCCCGCTGAGCTTTGTCATATTGTTGCCACGCAGAATGCCTTTTGTATTATCGTAGCTGAGGCCGGCATAATAGGTAGTAAAATCATTCCCGCCGCTGCCTGATACATTTATTCTGTTCATGGAGCCCTTCTGAAATGCTTCTTTCTGCCAGTCTGTATCATATCCCTGATCCCAGCCCGGTACGAACATATCCCATATATCCTCTTTTGGCAGCCATCCCCAGACAAGGCCATCTTCGTCTGATACATTTTCCATTGATTCATTGAAAAGTTCAAGATACTGGTCTGCATTAAGCCATTCCCTCAAACGGCTCGGTTCACTTATACCAGTCGTATAATCAACATTGAATTTGGTTGCTCCCTTTACTCCTTTCTTGGTGGTTATTATGACAACACCGTTTGAGGCCCTGGAGCCATAGATTGCTGCTGCTGATGCGTCTTTCAGCACCTGGATCGATTCAACGTCGGCCATGGCAATGTCGGCCAGCGGACTTACCGGCTGGTTGTCATCGTTAGCCAGACTCTGTGTAGTTATCGGAACTCCGTCAATAACATACAGAGGCTGGTTATCGGCTGATACTGAGGAAGAACCCCTTATCCTCATTTTGACAGCCTCGCCTAATTTCCCGCTCGCCTGTTCAATGAAAACGCCGGCTGTCTTTCCCTGAATCGCCGATTCAAAACTTGTCGTAGGCATCTCCGAGAGACCCTTGGTATCAACTTTGGTTACAGAGCCCGAAACAGTTCTTTTGATTGCTGATCCGTAACCGACAACAACAACCTCATCAACACCCTTCAATTCATATTCAAGAGCAACATCAATAATGTCGGAAGTCCCAACAATGACCTCTTTGGTTCTCATTCCAACAAACCTGAACTCAAGCACTGAACCCGGAGCGGCTGATATCTGATATCGTCCGTTTATATCGGTACTTGTTCCGGTAGTTGTGCCTTTTAATAATACCGTGGCACCAATTACAGGCTGGCCATCTTCAGTGCCTGTAACAGTACCTGTAATGGTTTTTTGCTGACTGTTTGCCTGCAGCAAAAAACCAAAAAGTACAAAAAGTAATAACAGAAGTTTTTTCATAACTTTTGGTTTAGGTAAATAATAAATTTTCAGGAATTTTCCAATTCCTTTTACTGTCCTCAATGATGCATGGCATCATAGTACAAAAATATAATTTTTCCTCAGAAAAATTTAGTTTCATTAATTTTTTTCCATTTATTGTTAATGATCTCCGGTTAATATCTCGTTGATTTCTTATTGAACTTAATTGTTGGTTTTTGTCTATTTTTGTGTCCCGGCCTTTTTAGAATTTATTAAACTCCATGACAACTTTTTCGCACCTGCATGTTCATACTCAATACTCCATCCTCGACGGAGCATCAAATATTTCACTTCTTATGGAGAAGGCAAAATCGCTTGGAATGGAAGCCGTTGCGATTACTGATCACGGTAATATGTTTGGCGTCAAGGAGTTTCATGCAACTGCCTCAAAAAAAGGAATCAAACCGGTTATAGGTTGTGAAATGTATGTTGCAAAAAGATCCATTGCTGAGGTGTCGGGTAAAGAAGACCGTTCAGGTGACCATCTGATCCTTCTGGCAAAAAATCTTACAGGCTATAAAAATCTCATTAAGCTTGTCTCTATTGCATGGATAAAGGGGTTTTATTATAAACCACGCATTGATAAGGAGTTATTGGCCACGTATAAAGAAGGGTTGATAGCATCTTCAGCCTGCCTGGCAGGAGAGATCCAGGATGAAATTCTGAATGGATCAATTGCCGGAGCTGAGGGAGCACTAAAAAGTTACATCGAACTGTTCGGAGATGACTTTTATCTTGAAATACAAAGGCATGAAACACTTGATCCTGAAGCTGACAGGAGTGCATTCCCCAAGCAGCAAAAAGTCATCGAGGTCTTTAAGCAACTCTCGGCCAGGTATAATGTAAAAATAATAGCAACCAATGATGTGCATTTTATTAATGCAGAAGATGCGGAAGCTCACGACAGGCTTATCTGTCTGAATACCGCCAAAGATATAGATGATCCCGACAGGATGAGGTATTCAAGGCAGGAGTATTTAAAGAGTGAAGAGGAAATGAGGAATATTTTCAGTGATATTCCTGAAGCTGTCGATAATGCAGGTGAGCTGGTTGCCAAAATCGAAAAATACAAGCTTGACCACGATCCTATCATGCCCGATTTTGAACTGCCCGAAGGCTATGCCGATAAAGATGTGTACCTCAGATATCTCACCTACCTGGGCGCAAAGGAAAGGTGGGGAAAACTGACTGATGAGCAAACAGAACGTATTGAGTTTGAGCTTGACACCATAGCCAAAATGGGATTCCCCGGGTATTTTCTTATTGTCCAGGATTTTCTGAAGGCTGCAAGGGAAATGGAGGTTTCAGTAGGACCGGGCCGGGGATCCGCTGCAGGATCGGCCGTTGCCTATTGCCTCAGGATTACAGATATTGATCCCATTAAATACGGATTGCTGTTTGAAAGGTTCCTGAATCTCGACCGCATCTCAATGCCGGATATCGATATCGATTTCGACGAAGACGGAAGAGAAGATGTTCTGAAATATGTTGTGAACAAGTATGGCCACGACAAGGTCGCCCATATTATTACATTCGGAACCATGGCCGCCAAGATGGCGATCAGGGATGTTGCGAGAGTACAGAAACTCCCTCTTGCAGAAGCCGACAGGCTCGCCAAGATGGTGCCCGACAGGCCCGGAGTGACTCTTTCGGCTGCTTATGCCGAGGTCCCTGAACTGGCAAAGGAACGAAATTCATCGAACAAGCTGATTGCCCAGACACTCAAATTTGCCGAGGTGCTCGAAGGGTCCGTAAGGCAAACGGGTATCCATGCCTGCGGTATAATTATCGGTAAGGACTCGCTCGATAATTATATCCCTCTCTGCACAGCCAAAGATACCGACCTTTATGCAACGCAGTACGACGGAAGCCAGGTTGGATCTGTCGGACTGCTTAAGATGGATTTCCTTGGCCTTAAAACGTTGTCAATTATTAAAGACTGTGTGGAAAATGTTAAACGATCAAAGGGGATCGGGATTGATATTGCCAACCTGCCTCTTAATGACAAAAAGACCTTTGAGCTTTTCAGTAACGGGGAGACAACCGGCATTTTCCAGTTTGAATCAACCGGGATGAAACGTTATCTGCGGGAGCTCAAGCCGAACAGGTTCGAGGATCTGATCGCGATGAACGCACTGTATCGTCCAGGACCGATGGAATACATCCCGAAATTCATCAGGAGAAAAAACGGGACTGAACCTATCGACTACCCTCTTCCTGTTATGGAAAAGTATCTCCATGATTCATATGGTATTGCCGTTTATCAGGAACAGGTAATGCTGCTTTCACAGGAACTGGGAGGCTTTACAAAAGGAGAGGCTGACAATCTGCGGAAAGCCATGGGCAAAAAGAAAAAGTCCATCATGGATGAAATGAATCTTAAGTTCAGGGAGGGATGCGCTAAAAAAGGCTATGATGAAAATATTGTAAACAAAGTATGGTCCGACTGGGAAGCTTTTGCCCAGTATGCTTTCAACAAATCGCATTCTACCTGCTATGCTCTGGTTGCATTTCAGACAGGTTATCTTAAAGCACATTATCCTGCCGAGTATATGGCAGCTGTCCTGAGCCGGAATATAAGCGATATCAAGAAAATTACAACATTCATGGACGAAACCCGGCGGATGGGTATGGAGGTGCTGGGTCCTGACATAAATGAAAGCAACGTTAAATTCACGGTCAACAAGGACGGGAACATAAGGTTCGGTTTAGGTGCAATAAAAGGAGTAGGAGAAAGTGCTGTCCTCCAATTAATCAATGAAAGAGAAGAAAACGGTATTTATAAAAGCATCTACGATCTGGTTGAAAGGGTAAACCTTAATTCATTGAATAAGAAGAATCTTGAAGCGATGGCTGTAGCCGGAGCATTTGATTGTTTCAGTGATATTACCCGGGCCCAGTATTTCTCAGCTGATACAAGGGGAATAAGCTTTATTGAAAGCCTGATAAGGTATGGAAACAATGCCAAGGCTGTAAGGAATTCGAGTCAGCAGACACTTTTCGGCGGTTCCGGTGGATTTGATATAATAAAGCCTGAAGCCGCCCAGTGCCCGGACTGGCCCAAACTGGAAAAGCTTAACAGGGAAAAAGAGGTGATCGGCATATATCTTTCATCACACCCCCTGGATGATTTCAGGCTTGAGTTAAACACTTTTACAACGGCCACACTGGCCGATCTACAGAACTTGAGCGAATGGAATGAAAGGGATGTGGTTGTGGCAGGAATGGTAACCGATATAAAAACCGGTATGGGAAAGAATCTGAAACCATACGGTTCTTTTACCCTTCAGGATTATTCCGATTCATTCAGATTTATGCTGTTCGACAAAGAGTACCTGGAAAACAGCAAATTCTTTACTGTGGGTTATTACCTTCTTGTTAAAGGGAGGGTTCAAAAAAGGAAGTATAAAGATGATGAGCTTGAATTCCATATAAAAACTATCAATCTTCTCTCGAGCGTAAAGGATGAGCTTATCAAATCAGTCACCCTGAAAATCCATCCTGAAAACATCAACAGGGAAATGATCAGTGAGTTACTGGAATTAATAAAGAACAATGCGGGAGAAACAGAAATAAAATTCCTGTTCTACGATGCGGAGGATAAGATTTCGCTTTCAATGTTCTCAAGGTCATTAAGGGTAAGGCTGAACAATGAACTTATCTCTTTCCTCGACGATTATCCGGGATTAGAGTATAAAGTTAATTAACTATATTTACATAAATCAATAATCCTTAAAACACCAAATATTATGGCATTAGAGGTAAACGACAGCAACTTTGATGATGTTGTTCTTAAATCGGACAAACCAGTTATGGTTGATTTCTGGGCAGAGTGGTGCGGCCCATGCCGGATGATTGCCCCGGCTGTCGAAGAGATCTCAAAAGAATATGCCGGCAAGGTAGTTGTCGTTAAATGTGATGTTGACAATAGTCCGGTTGTTGCCGCAAAATTTGGAATAAGGAATATTCCGACCGTTCTTTTCTTCAAGAATGGGAAGATTGCTGACAAACAGGTAGGAGCTGTGCCTAAAATCAACTTCGTCAGCAAAATAAACAACCTGCTTCAATAGGCACCCCTATATCCCCCAGGGGGGACTTATTTATCAGCAAAGCTTATAATCCATCTCCGGGGGGCAAGAGGTAATTAAATTAATCAGGGGAAACAACTTATTTTCTGGACATGACAGTATGTGTTTTTGCTTCCTCCAGCAGCCGTACAGATAATGAATATGTACAGGCAGCTTCTGAGCTTGGTGCTCTTTTTGCCAGGGCAGGAATGAATGTCATTTACGGAGGCGGAGGAATAGGTCTGATGGGAGTTCTTGCTGATGCTGTAATCGGGAACGGGGGATCAATTACCGGCGTGATCCCATCCTTCATGAACGATGAGGGATGGGGACATCCTTATGTAAAAGAAATGATCGTAACAACCGACATGGGCGATAGAAAAAGGAACATGTTCTCGAGGGCTGATGCTGTTGTTGCATTGCCTGGCGGGATCGGAACCCTCGAGGAACTCGCGGAAGCCATCACGCTAAAACAGCTTGGACTCTTCATGGGCCCGGTTGTCATACTGAATACCCTCAATTTTTACAAATCGCTTATCGATTTCCTGGAACATATGGTGGCAGGAAATTTTCTCAGAAGGGAACATAAAGGTATATGGGTCATTGCAAACACACCAAAAGAGGTCTTAACCGCCCTCTCACATGATAAGGGATGGATTGATGATCCAAGGAAGATAGCAAAAATCTGAAACTATATTTCTTAACCACGGTGTACCCCGGAGTTAATACGGAGTGATACTGATTTTTACTCCGTGAATTACTCCGTGAACACCTCGTGGTTCACGGATTTCTGATAATATCAGGTATTATTCCGCAGGATTTCAAGGGTACTTTTACTGAATTTTGTTTTTGAAAAAAGCCTTCCTTCAATTTCAGGTGCCTTAACACCATCCTTAAATATCTGATTTCCACGAAAGACCCTGGCTTCATCCCAGAGACCTGAACTGATAAAATGATTCAGCACCTTTGCTCCTCCTTCTATGAACAACGATTGAATGCCCCATCCGAAAAGATAGTCCAGAATCTGAATGGCTGATGATTCATGGTTGCTGAGTTTCACCACGACTGATCCCGGTAAATTTATCTTCTCGGGGAAAAATGAAAATATGACCTGTGAACCTATCAGCTTGTTCATGGCAAGCTCCTCCGGCAGCATCCCTGAGGCTGATAATATGATCCGAACAGGATTATTCCCTTTCCATTCCCTGACATTAAGACGCGGATTATCAGTTCTTACTGTTTCTGCACCAACGAGAATTGCTTGCTCTGAAGCCCTCCATTTATGTAAAAGGATCCTTTCTGATTTGCCGGTTATCCATACAGGTCCGGCTCTCACTTTATTCTTCCTTTTAGTATCGATGAATCCATCGGCGCTCTGAGCCCACTTTAGAGTGATATAAGGCCTTTTCTTTTCATGGAAAGTAAAAAAGCGCCGGTTGATCCTTCTGCATTCATCTTCTGACACACCGGTAACCACATTACATCCTGCACTCTTCAACTTCATGATTCCCTGGCCTGATACCTTTGCGCTTGTATCGGTCGTACCGACGACAATCGCAGGAATTTTATATGAAATGATCATATCAGCACAGGGTGGGGTTTTTCCGAAATGTGAACATGGTTCAAGGTTAACATACAATGTTGACGAGGTCAGCAGCTTTTTGTTTTTGACCGAGTCAATTGCCATTGCCTCAGCATGCAGACCTCCTGCTTTAAGATGATAACCTTCGCCGATTATTTCCCCGTCATGCACTATTACCGAACCGACCAATGGATTGGGATAAGTCATACCCTCAGCCTTCAATGCCAGCTCAAGACATCTTCGCATGAATTTCATATCATTGTCTCCGGCCATTTCTCCGAAAGTGCTAAATTTGACTTATGGCTGTTAATTTACAAACAATTAAAGAAATCAGGAATTATCTTGCCGAAGAACTTTCAGGGTTGTATTCCGAAGGGGAACTAAGAAGCATAACTAATATTGTTATTCCCAGGATCTTTGAAATCAACCCCATATCATTTCTTCTGAAAGACAATGAAAATATAGCCGACAGGGGAAAGACCGGGAAAGTCATCAGCTTTTGCAGGGAACTGAAAACCGGTAAACCTCTGCAATATGTCCTGGGTGAAACTCATTTCTATGATTGTGTCATAAAAGTCCATCCTGGTGTTTTGATACCTCGTCCCGAAACAGAAGAACTTGTCGATCTGATCGTAAATGAAAATGCCGGATTCACCGGAACCATAATTGATATCGGGACAGGATCAGGTTGCATCGCTGTTGCACTTGCAGTTAATTTTCCATTATCACAGGTTACAGGAATAGATATATCTGGTCCGGCAATAAGAACAGCAACTGAAAACGCAAAAAAAAATAATGCAACTGTTTCATTCCTGAGAGCAGATCTTTTTAAAATTGATCCTTCCTGTATTAATAATGCAGATATTATCGTAAGTAATCCGCCCTATGTCAGGAATTCTGAAAAACAGTTTATGAAAAAGAATGTTTTAGCCTTTGAACCGCACAAGGCATTGTTTGTACCGGATAACGATCCCTTGAAATTCTATCGTGCAATTCTGGATCTTGCCGGTCATATTTTGAATCCGGCCGGCATTATTTATTTTGAGATCAACGAAGCGATGGGAAGGCCGGTGAGGGATCTGCTGGAATTGTGTAATTATCGCGAAATAAAGATCATTAAAGATATCAATGGTAAGGATCGTATAGCGAAAGGGAAAAAATATGACTGAAAACATTTTTGTCAAAACAGCTCTTAAGAAAGCAATGGCTCTTTGCGCGAGCCGTGAATACTGCAGTGATGATATACGTAACAAATTGGATTCGTGGGGTATAGGTACGGCGGATTCGGATAATATCATCACTGCTCTTGTCAGGGAGAATTTTGTTAATGATAAAAGGTATGCCGAGGCTTTTGTCAAAGATAAATATCATCATAATAAATGGGGAAAAGCAAAGATTGCGTCTCAGCTCAGGGCAAAACGAATTGCACCCGATCTGATAAATTCAGCCCTGGCTGCGATTGATGATGATCAATACAGGCAGATGATAAGGGATACTCTTGCCTCTCACCGTAAGCTTATCAAGGCAAAAAATAAGTATGATCTGAAAGGCAAATTGATGAGATACGGTCTGTCAAAAGGCTTTGAAAGTCATATTCTTTATGATATACTGAATGAATTTGAATAATGATGATTAAATTCATGAACTCACCCCCACACTCCCTCTCTGCGACGCACTACCCTTTATACACATCTCCCATTTAAAAATCCTGTACCATATACGGTTAAATCATTTATTGATATGGGTCATTTATTTACCGTGTCAGGTATATATTTTGTTGTAATACGATATTATTTCCAGGATTTTTATATGAATGTGATATTAATAAAGGGATCCCGAGCGAAGCGAGGGATCTCACTAATTTATATACAATTACAATATTAATTATTGTGTTCAAAAATATCTTCAGGGCTCATCGACATAT
>Ga0299912_10001938_pt1 | contig 16865 bp, 14 predicted proteins | sample RVTome_2_FD_207667 | JGI IMG/M metagenome (GOLD analysis project Ga0299912, IMG submission 207667) | Soil microbial communities from uranium-contaminated site in the Upper Colorado River Basin, Wyoming, United States - RVT95D214 (version 2) ... | reverse complement strand
TCACGCATTCCCGCCGGACCGGCCCCCAGAACCCGAACGGCCGCACTTTCGCATAGAACTTGACCAGGACCTCCATGTCCGCCGGCTTGGTCAGCGCCGCCGCGACGAGCGTCGCCGCGAGGCCCAAACCCATGTCCATGGCCAGGCTGGCCGAGGCGTGGAGGCCCTTGAGGAAGATGAGCCGGAGCGTGATCAGACCGGCCGATACACCCATACCCCAGACAAAGGCCTTGGCCCCGAACCGCCAGTAGTGCCAGCGCAGGGTCGCCGGCACGAGGATGACCGTCACGACGACGAAGACCATGGTCTCCCAGGCGGTGATGATGTTCGTGAAGGACAGCGAAAAGACGAACCCGACGAGGACGGCGACGACCGAGGCGACCTGTCCCAGCCTGACGAGCTTTTTCTGGGTCATGTTTTTGGCGAAATAGCGCTTGACGAAATCGTTGATGACGACCGAGCTCGTCACGTTAATCATGGCGCTGATCGTCGACATCAGCGCGGCCAGGAGCACGGCCATGAACAGGCCCCTCAACCCGACCGGCATTTTCAGCAAGACGAGGGGCATGATCTTTTCGGCGTCAAAGCCCGCCTGCGTTCCCAGGTAAAAAATACCAAGGACCATGAAGGCGCAGCCGAGGACCCAGCGCAGGTTGTAGCCGACCGTCCACATCCCGGCCGCGAGCTGGGCGTCGCGCGGCGAGCGCGTCGTCAGGAAGAACTGGAAATCCCAGACGTTCGGCCCGCTGAGCAGCCGGAAGATCATCCAGAAAAAGCCCGCCGCCAGGAGCGGGCCGAAGAGCCCGAAATGCCGGTATGCCTGCGGCGTATCCGTCATGAAGCCCGTCCAGAGCTTCCAGGTCGGGGCGAGCGAGTACCAGGACGGGTCCTTGTGGATGAACGTCGTCGCCGCCGGCTTGGCGAAGACCATGACGCCCATGATGACGGCCCCGACGCCGATGAGCAGGGTCTGGAGCATGTCGGTCAGGATGACGCCGAAAAAGCCGCCGAGGGTGACGTAGACGCCGACGACCGCGAGGACGATGAGCGTCGCCTCCCAGCGCGGCAGGGGCAGGAACTCCTCGGCGAACTTGCCCGTCCCGACGCTGATGAACATCAGGTTGCAGATCATCAGCACGAGGAGAAAGATCGACGACGCCAGGCGGGCCGCCTCGGCGTCCCTCCCCGCCCCGAAGCGCGTCTCGTTCCACTCGGCGAAGGTCATGACTCCGGAGCGGCGGATGTATTTCGCCTGGAAGGCCATGTAGAAGCAGATGATGAACCAGCCCCAGAAGATGTGCGTCGCCCACATCGATTTGAGCCCGAGGTAGAAGATGAGCCCGATCATGGACATCGTCCCGCCGATGTCGATGTAGCTCGAACAGCCGGACAGGCCCAGCATCCACCAGGGCACGTTCCGGTCGGCGAGGTAGAAGGAGTCGAGCTTCTTCGTCGCCCGCTTGCGGACGACGACACCGACCATGGCCACGGCGAAGAGGTAAACGGCGATGATGACCAGGTCAATGGGATGGACGTTCATGGGCGCCCTTTCACGCCCAAAAGATATATCATCCCGGCCCGCCCGGCGTCAACGCGCCCGCCCCACGGGTTATTGAAATCACGCGCTATGTGCGCGCCCCGCTTTCTTCGGAAATCCCCTCTTCGCGGCGCGCGCATCCGCCGGTCACAAGCCTCGAATCCGAGGGCTCCCACTTGTATTCCTTTTTGCGAACCGATGTTCATTTATATATAATCATAACAGTTCATAAACAACAAAAGGAGGCCCGCATGAAAAAATTCAGCCTCTGCATCGGCCTTGGCCTTTTTCTTGTCGCCCTTTCCTGGGGCAGAGTCGGCGATATCCAGAAAATCATCAAAACGCCCGGCCCATGCCCCGCCGGCCTGACTTTCGACGGCACGTATCTCTGGCTGGCCGACGACTACACGGACAAGATCTACAAGATCGATCCTGAAACCGGGAAGGTGGTTTCGAGCTTCGAATCTCCAGGCCACCACCCCGAAGGACTGGCCTGGGACGGAAAATGCCTTTGGCATATCGACTCGGGAGAAAGGCTGCTGTACAGGCTCGACCCGGCCACGGGGACCGCGCTTTCCATTCTCGAATCCAACAGCCCCAATCCGCGCGACCTGACCTGGGACGGCGAATATCTCTGGATCGCGGACTTCAAGAGTGACACTCTGCTCAAGGTTTCGCCCGTGGACGGGATGATGGTCCAGACTTTCCCTTCGCCCGCCGGAGAGCCCACCGGGCTTGCTTTTGACGGAAAATACCTCTGGGTTTCCGACCGTAGCGAAGACAGGATCTATCTCGTCAATCCGGCAGACGGCCTATGCCTTTCTTCGCTGCGCTCCTATGGCCCCTTCCCTTACGGCCTCGCCTGGGGAAATGCCTCCCTTTGGAACGTAGACTACGAAAACGACGAGGTTTACAGCATCAAAGTCTTCGACGCGGATATCGTCTCCAGGTGGGGCGAGAATCGGCTCTCGCTTCAGTATGTGAAAGAATTCAGAAACTACGGCCCGGGAACGGTCAAGACGTTGGATATCTACCTGCCGATCCCCGGGAACCGGGACAACCAGACTCTGCTCGGACCGGTCCGGTTCGATCCCAAGCCGGACGAGTTGATCGAAGACAGTTGGGGCCAGAAAATCGCCCATTTCGCATTCAAGGATCTCAAAGGCTACTCGATCGTCCGGCCGGGATGGAAAGTGGACGCCAGTATCTCCGCGGTCGAGTATTTCATCTATCCCGATAAAGTCGGTTCTCTCGACGATATCCCCCCGGATATCAGAAAAAAATTTACCCAGGACGGGGACAAATACCGCCTCTCAGATCCCACCGTCCGGGAGCTCGCCCGGAAGATCGCCGGCAAGGAGAAAAACCCGTACTGGATAGTCCGCCGCATCTATGAATACCTGGCGGACCACCTGAGTTACAACCTGAAGCCCGTGGGCGGCTGGAATCCCGCTCCGACGGTCCTCAAACGGGGAACGGCTTCCTGTTCCGAATACTCCTATACCATGATCGCGCTCTGCCGCTCGCTCGGAGTCCCCATCCGGTATGTCGGCGCCGTCAGCCTGCGGGGCGACGATGCCAGCTTTGATGATGTCTTTCACCGGTGGACGGAGGTTTATCTGCCTCCTTACGGCTGGGTTCCGTTCGACGCCAACAAGGGTGACAGGGGGGAAGGAGCCCCGCCCGGAGACAGGGCCATGGGCATCGGAAACGTCGCGGCCCGATACATTATCACCACGGAAAACGGCGGCGGAGACAAATTCCTTTGGTTCGGGTATAACTACGGCTTTAATTGGACTTCAGAAGGCCAATGCCGCATCCATGAGGAGAACTACGGGCTCTGGTCACCGCTGGGGGAGAAGAAATACCACAAGCCTTTGAAATAGTCGAGAAAGCCCGGGAAAAAACCGTATGGCCTCGATGAGATCGTCGGGGATCAGGCCGTTTCACCATAACGGCCCGCCTTCCGAACTCGAGAAAATAAAAGCCGGCATTGACGCCCGCCACGGGCCAAAGGGCGCGAACACGCACAAAGAGCATGCGTCCCCTTTTTAAACGCCGGGAAACATGATAAAATGTCTCCTTAAAAGGACGGAGAATTATGCCCAAGCCTAAGACTAGACCGATGAAAAACCTCCTCTTCTGGATCTCCGCGGGGATCCTCATCATCCTCCTCTGGAGTCTCCTCCAGTCGCCGGCCATGGCCAAGAAGGACGTCACCTTCTCCCAATTCATGACCGAGGCCGAGCAGGGCAAGGTCGAGGAAGTCACCATCCAGGACAACCAGCTCCGCGGCAAGTTCACGGACGGCCAAACGTTCAAGACCGTTCTGCCGGCGGGCTACAACGACCTGATCAAGATCCTCCGCGACAACAAGGTCAACATCGTCGTCAAGGACACCGCCCGCAGCCCGCTCTTTTCCATTCTTGTGAGCTTTCTCCCGTTCCTCGTCATCATCCTCTTCTGGGTCTTCTTCATGCGCCAGATGCAGGCGGGCGGGAACAAGGCCATGTCCTTCGGCAAGAGCCGGGCCAAGCTCTTCTCGGCCCAGCAGAAAAAAGTGACGTTCAAGGACGTCGCCGGGGTCGAGGAGGCCGAGGACGAGCTCCAGGAGATCATCGAATTCCTCAAGGACCCGCGCAAGTTCCAGCGGCTCGGCGGCCGCATCCCCAAGGGCGTGCTTCTCGTCGGCGCGCCGGGCACGGGCAAGACCCTGCTCGCCCGGGCCGTGGCCGGAGAGGCCGATGTGCCCTTCTTCTCGATCAGCGGCTCCGACTTCGTCGAGATGTTCGTCGGCGTCGGGGCCTCGCGCGTCCGCGACCTCTTCGACCAAGGGAAAAAGCACGCCCCCTGCCTCATCTTCATCGACGAGATCGACGCCGTCGGCCGCCAGCGCGGCGCCGGCCTCGGCGGCGGCCACGACGAGCGCGAGCAGACCCTCAACCAGCTCCTCGTCGAGATGGACGGCTTCGACTCGAACGAGGGCGTCATCCTCATCGCCGCCACCAACCGCCCGGACATCCTCGACAGCGCCCTCCTCCGGCCCGGCCGCTTCGACCGGCGGATCGTCGTGGCCATGCCCGACGCCAAGGGCCGCGAGGAGATCCTCCGCGTCCACGTCCGCAAGATCCCGCTGTCCGAGGACGTCGACCTCAAGGTCCTGGCCCGCTCGACGCCCGGCTTCTGCGGCGCCGACCTGGCCAACCTGGTCAACGAGGCGGCCCTGCTCGGGGCCCGGAACGGACAGGACAAGGTCACCATGAAGAACCTGGAATTCGCCAAGGACAAGGTCCTCATGGGCGTCGAGCGCAAGAGCATGATCATCAGCGACGAGGAAAAGAAGAACACGGCTTACCACGAGGCCGGCCACGCCCTCATGGCCACCCTTATCCCCGAGGCCGATCCCATCCACAAGGTCAGCATCATCCCGCGCGGCCTGGCCATGGGCCTGACCCAGCAGCTCCCCCTCGACGACCGCTACACATACACGAAGGATTATCTCGAGGCCCAGCTGTCCGTGCTTATGGCCGGACGGGTCGCCGAGATCCTTTTCCTGGGGAAGACGACGACCGGCGCGGCCAACGATTTCGAGAAGTCGACGGAGATCGCCCGGAAGATGGTCTGCCTGTGGGGCATGTCGGACCTCGGCCCGCTGACCTTCGGCGAGAGGGACGACCTCATCTTCCTCGGCCGGGACCTGGCCGTGAACAAGAACTATAGCGAGAGGACATCCGAGCGCATCGACGACGAGGTCAAGAAGATCGTCCAACGGAACTATGCCCGGACCCAGGAGCTCATCGAAAACAACAGGGACAAGCTGGTCAAGATCGCCGAGCTCCTGCTCGAAAAGGAAGTGCTGACGTCCGACGAGATCAACGCCATCGTCGACGGCAAGACGAAGCCGGCGGCGGTCCCGGCACAGAAAACCGAGAACAAGGAACCCGAACAGGTATGAGAGCCATGGAGAGAGAAACGCGCGTCCTGGACATCCGGGGGCGTCGTTTCCTTCTCGGCCCGCGGACGTGGCTCATGGGCGTCGTCAACGTCACGCCCGACTCGTTCTCCGACGGCGGGCGGTACTTCGACGCCGAAAAGGCGGTCGCCCGCGGCCTCGAGCTCGCCGCCGAAGGCGCGGACATCCTCGACGTCGGCGGGGAGAGCACGCGTCCCGGCTCGCTCCCCGTGCCCGCAGCCGAAGAGCTGCGGCGGGTCGTGCCCGTCATCGAAGCCCTGCGGGAACGGACCGCCGTCCTTCTCTCCGTCGATACGACCAAAGCGGCCGTCGCCCGGGCCGCCTTCGACGCCGGGGCCGACATCGTCAACGACACGAGCGCCTTCCGCTTCGACCCGGCCATGCCCGGAGAGGTGGCCCGGTCCGGGGCGGGCGTCATCTTGATGCACATGCAGGGCACGCCCCTGACCATGCAGAAGTCGCCGCGCTACGACGACCTCCTCGGCGAGATCGGCGCCTTCCTCGCCGAGAGGGTCCGCGTGGCCGAGGCCGCCGGGATCCCCCGGGAGCGCATCATCGTCGACCCGGGCATCGGTTTCGGCAAGAGCTTCGAGGACAACCTCGAACTCCTGCGCCGCCAGGAGGTTTTCCGCGAGCTCGGCCGGCCGCTCCTCCTGGGCTTCTCGCGGAAGGCGTTCCTCGGCCGGATCCTCGACCTGCCCGCCGGCGAGAGGCTCGAGGGGACGATCGCGGCGGCGGTCCTCTCGGTCGAGCGCGGCGCCCACATCCTGCGGGTCCACGACGTCGGGCCTGTGGCCAGGGCCGTCCGCGCGGCCGAAGCGATCCTGGGCCTCGGCGCCGGGGCCGCCGCGGCCGGCGATCCGGACGGCAACGCTATCGACGGGAAGGGCGGCGATGTTCTCTGAGGCCTGGACGATCATCCGCCATATCACGGTCCTCGACGTCCTCGACATCCTCCTCGTCGCCTTCATCATCTATTACATCATCCTGCTCATCAAGGACACCAAGGCCTACCAGGCCGCCGCCGGGCTGGCTCTCATCGGCGCCCTCTACCTCCTGACGGTCTGGGGACGCCTCGGCGTCTCGAACCGGATCATCCGGTCCTTCATCAACTACGTGATCATCGCCGTCATCGTCCTCTTCCAGGCCGAGATTCGGAGGTTCCTGACCGAGATCGGCTCGCGGACGTTCCGCAAGCCCTTCACCCTCCGCTCCTTCCAGGAGAAGATCGACGACCTCTTCCAGGCCATCGACTACCTCTCCCAGAAGAAGATCGGCGCCTTGATCGCTATCGAGAAGGAGATCTCTCTCTCCACGTACGCCGACCGCGGGGCCGAGGTCGACGCCATCCTCTCCAAGAACCTGCTGGTCTCGATCTTCTTCCCCCACTCGCCCCTCCACGACGGCGCCGTCATCATCAAGGGCGACACGATCGTCGCGGCGGCCTGCCTCCTCCCGCTGCCGGCCGCGCACCGGCTGAAAAGCCCGTTCCAGACGAGGACGCGGCACCTGGCCGCCATCGGCCTTTCGGAAGAAACGGACGCGGCGGTCATCGTCATCTCCGAAGAGACCGGGACCGTCTCCCTGGCCATCAAGGGCCAGCTCGAACGGTACGACGACAAGGACGCCATGGAAAAACGCCTGCTCGGCTACCTGAAAGACCAATGAGACACTATCTCAAGCGCTGGCTCGTCCGGGAGTGGGAGCTGAAGCTCATCTCGCTCGTCCTGGCGCTCGGCCTCTGGCTCCTCCTCGTCCCGGCCGAGAAGATGTTCTCCGAGAAATCCCTGACCATCCCGCTCGAGACGCGCAACATCCCGGCCGGGCTGGAGATCGTCGAGCGGCAGGTCGCGACGATCGACATCACGCTCCGGGCGCCCAACCGCCTCCTCGACGAGATCGGACCGTCGGGCCTCGTCGCCAGGATCGACCTCGACCATGCCACCGTCCTCCAGCAGGAATACCCGCTCAACACTTCGATGATCGCCGTCCCCCCTGGCGCCGAGGTCGTCAAGATCTCGCCCGGCAAGGTCACCATCAAGCTGGAACTGACGGCCGAGGCGACGCTCGACGTCCATCCGACGCTCCGCGGCAAGACGGCCCCGGGCTTCCGCATCGCCCGGACCGAGATCGAACCGTCGAGCGTCCTCGTCCGGGGGCCGGAAAGCCGCGTCCGGATCAAAGAGGCGGCGACGACGGCTCCGGTCGACGTCTCGGGCCTGGCCGAATCGACCGTCTTCGAGGCCGACATCATTCTTCCCAGGCCGGAGCTCCGGCTCGTCTCGCCCCAGACGCGCGCCCGGGTCACGGTCCTCGTCGAGCCGGACAAAGGCGCAGCCGAGACCGCGGCGGCCAGGAAAAAAAAGTGAAGAAACTCTTCGGAACGGACGGCGTGAGGGCGGTCGCCGGGACGTTCCCGCTCGACCCGCCGACGATCTCGCGTCTCGGCCAGGCCCTCGTCGGTCTCCTGGAGAGAAAGGGGCTCGGGGCGAAGCTCCTCATCGGCCGCGACACCCGCGAGTCCGGCCCGTGGATGGAACGGGCCCTGGCCCGCGGCGTGCGCGCCGCCGGCGGCGAGGCCATCTCCGCGGGCGTCATCCCGACCTCGGCCGTATCTTATCTGACGAAAACGCACGGTTTTTCGGCCGGGGCGGTCATCTCCGCTTCCCACAATCCCTTCCAGGACAATGGCATCAAGGTCTTCTCGCCGCTCGGCATCAAGATCCCGGACGAGTGGGAGCTCGAGCTCGAGGCCGCCGTCCTCGAAGGCCGCGGACGCCTCCCCGGCCACGAGACCGACGTCGAGGTCAATCCCGGCCTCGCCGGCGACTACGTGGATTATCTGAAGGGCCGTGTCCGGCCGGCCAAAACGCCGCAGGGCGTTAAGATCGTCGTCGACTGTGCCAACGGCGCCAGCTCCGACCTCGCGCCGCGCATCCTCCGCGGGCTCGGCTTCGAAGTCGAGGCGCTCCACGCCGCGCCGGACGGCAAAAACATTAACGCCGCTTGCGGTTCGCTCCATCCCGAGAGCCTGGCCGCGCGGGTCCGGGAGACGGCCGCGTCGATCGGGATCGCCTACGACGGGGACGCCGACCGCGCCCTGTGGGTGGACGGGGACGGCCGCCTCCTCAGCGGTGACCACACGCTTTTCGTCCAGGCCCTTCACATGAAGGAGGCCGGCCGTCTCCTGACGAACGAGGTCGTGGCCACGACCATGAGCAACATGGGTCTCGAACGGGCCCTCGAAGAGCGCGGCCTCGGGCTCTTCCGGACGAAGGTCGGCGACAAGTACGTCCATGAAGAGATGGTCGCCCGGGGGGCGAATCTAGGCGGGGAGCAATCGGGCCACACGATCTTCCTCGACGACTTCCCGACGGGAGACGGCATCCTGACCTCCCTGCGGATGCTCGAGGTCATGGCCGAGCGGGGGGGGACGCTGGCCTCGCTCGTCGAGGGCCTGGTCGAGTTCCCCCAGACGCTCGTCAACGTCCGGGTCAGTCGGAAGCCGGATTTCGCCGAATTCCCGGAGATCACGGCGGCGGCGGAGGTCGTCCGGGCCCATCTCGGCCGCGACGGCCGCATCGACCTCCGCTATTCGGGGACGGAGCCCCTGGCCCGGATCATGGTCGAAGCGCGCGACCGGGCGGCCGTCGATTCCTGCGCCAAGTTGGTCGCCGACGCGGTCCGGAAACACCTCGGGGAGAAATGACATGAGACTCGCCGTCAACATCGATCACTTCGCGACCCTCCGGGAGGCCCGGAAGGCGACGGAGCCCGAGCCGGCGCTCGTCGCCCTGCTCGCCGAGCAGGCCGGCGCCCACGGCATCGTCTGTCACATCCGCGGCGATAGGCGGCACATCAAGGAACGGGACCTCCGTCTTTTGCGGGACGCCGTCAAGACCAAGCTCAACGTGGAGATGGCCGCGACGGAGGAGATGAAGAGGATCGCGCTCGAGATCGGGCCCGACGTCGTCTCGCTCGTCCCCGAGCGCCCCGAGGAGCTGACGACGGAGGGGGGATTGAAGGTGGCGGCAAACAAGAAGGCCCTCGGGTCCCACATCAAGGCCCTCAAGAGGGCGGGCATCCGGACGAGCATCTTCATCGATACGAGCCTCGACGAGATCGCGGCGGCGCGCGACGTCGGCGTCGACCTCATCGAGATCAACACGGGCAAATACGCGGACGGTAAGGAAGGGCGGGCCCGGGAGAAAGCGCTCGAGGCCGTCCGCAAGGCCGCCGCGTTCGGGCGCAAGCTCGGGCTCGAGGTCCACGGCGGTCACGGCCTCGATTACAGGAACGTCGGCCCGATCGTCGCCATCCCCGAGATCACCGAGCTCAGCATCGGCTTTTCCATCGTTGCCCGGGCGGCCGTCGTCGGCATCGAGCGGGCGGTCATGGACATGCTCGCCCTGCTACGGGGAGCGGATTCTTAGGAGCGACCATCAGAAGCGCGACGGAGTGGCTCGGAGTCGCACTTCTGAGAAATATCTGAAGAAGAACCTGGCCACAGTATTGTGTCCCCCGATAGAGGTTGATATGGACATATGGATCAACGGCGAAAGGCTCAGGAAGGACCTCGAGGAGCTCGGCCGGATCGGCCGGGACGAGCACGGCGGCGTCAGCCGGCCATCGTTCAGTCCGGCCGACTTCGAAGCCCGGGCGTGGCTCAAGAGAAAGATCGAGGAGGCCGGCCTCTGCTATCGCCAGGACGGAGCGGGCAACCAGTTCGGCCGGGTCGAGTGCGGGGGGAAAACGGTGATGGCCGGCTCCCACATCGACACCGTCCCGAACGGAGGCATGTTCGACGGCGCGGCGGGCGTCGTGGCGGCGCTTGAAGCCGCGCGGCGGATCATCGAGGAAAAGGTCCCGCTTTCCAAGCCGCTCGAGGTCGCTTCATTCACCGACGAAGAGGGCAACCTCGTCGGCGACTTTCTGGGCAGTCGCGCCTTCATGGGGCTTCTCGACGAGAACGAGATCCGGAACGGCAAGACGTCCTTCGGCCTGCCCTTCCGCGACGTCCTGAAGAGGACGGAATTCACGGCCGGCGGCATCCTCGCCGCTCACAAGGATAGGCCCGGGCTCGAGGCTTACGTCGAGCTCCACATCGAACAGGGACCCGTCCTCGAAGACGAGGGCCTGCCCATCGGCATCGTCGAGAGGATCGCCGGCAAGCACTACCGGCAGTGCGCTTTCGTCGGCGAGTCGGGGCACGCCGGGACGACGCCCCTCGAGCTCCGCCACGACGCTTTCCTCGGGCTGGCCGATCTCGCCCTCAAGGCGACGCAGCATGTGGCCACGAGGCACTACGGAAGCATGCTGACCGTCGGCAAGGCCGCCCTCCATCCCGGCTCCTTCAGCGTCATTCCGGGCCGGGCCGATTTCACACTGGAGTTCCGCAGCGCCTCGCCCGAGGCCCTGGCCGCGATCGAGAAGGAGGTTTTCGCCTTGGCCGAGGACATCGCCTCGACGCGGGGGCTTCGGTTCGTGTCCCGCGTCGTCGACAAGACGGCGCCGGTCACCGTCGCTCCGCGATTGGTCAGTCTGATGGAAGAGGAATGCCGCGTGCTCGGCTATCCCTCGATGAGGATGACGAGCGGCGCCGGCCACGACGCCCAGATCCTCGCCGGCGCTTGCGACGCGGGCCTGATCTTCATCCCCTCGCCCGACGGCGTCAGCCACGCGCCCGGGGAACGGGTCGTTTGGGACGACCTGGAAAAAGGCGCCAACCTGCTCCTGCGGACCCTCGTCCGCCTCGGCTCCCAAGAAGGGGTCAAACCTTAAATCTTATACTTATTCAACCCGGAAACTGTGAACGCTAAAAAAAGTATAAGATTTAAGGTTTGACCCCTTCTTGATTCCGCTTGTCGCGCCGGATGGCGAACCGCTATACTGGTTTCCGTGACAAATGAATTGAAGCCCCTTCGGATCGGCGGCGTTTCCATTGATTTTCCGGTCGGACTCGGGGCCCTGGCCGGATACAGCGATCTCCCCTATCGTCTGATCTGCCGCTCGCTCGGCGCCCCCTGCTGCGTCACGGAAGCCATGCTCGACCGCCAGGTCCTCCTCGAAGGAAAACTGCGCAAGCGGCTCATCCGGCTCGACCCGGCCGACCATCCCGTGGCCGGACAGCTCATGGGCACCGAGCCCGAGGTCATGGCCGAGGCGGCTCGCTCCCTCGACGCCATGGGCTTCGATGTCGTCGACCTCAACTTCGCCTGCCCCGTGAGGAAAGTCGTTTCCCACAAGCGCGGCGGCGCCCTGATGAACGATCCCGATCGGGCCCTGGCCATCGTTCGGGATGTCATCGACGCCGTCCCCGGCCGGCCGGTGACGGTTAAGCTAAGGCGATCGTTCCGGACCGCCGACCAGACCCACGAGGACTTCTGGACGATTGCCCGCGGCGCCCTCGATACGGGCGTTGCGGCGCTCGCGGTCCACGCCCGGAGCGTCGAACAGAAGTACACCGGCCGGGCCGACTGGGGATTCCTCACCGCCTTGAAGCGCGAGTTCCCGGACCGGACGATCCTCGGCTCGGGCGACGTCATGTCTCCCGCCGACGCTCTGCGGATGCTCGACGAGACGGGCGTCGACGGCGTCCTGGCCGCCCGCGGCGCCATCGGCAATCCCTGGTTCTTCGGCCAGGCTCGCGACCTGGCCGCGGGACGGCCGCCCCGCAAGCCGGGCCTCGACGAACAGCGGGACGTGATCTACCGCCATTACCGCCTCGCCTGCGAGGCCTACGACCCGAGGCGCGGCCTCAAGATCCTCCGCCATTTCAGCCTCCAATACGCCAAGATGCATCCCCGCCGGACCGACCTCCGGAACGCGCTGGTCAGCGTCAGGACCGAAGAGCAGTGGCGTTCCGTCATCGATTCGTTTTACCGGCCCACATAAGTCAATGCCCTCTCTTTGCGGCGATGCGGGCCCTGGGCACGACTTCGACCTTTACAGCCCGGGCCCGATGTGGTATCTAAGACGGTGCTCCGAGTCGGAGGCGCTACAGCCGGCGAGGCCAGGCGCTCCGACCGACAGGGAGGAGCGGGAAACGGCTCCTCCTTCCGTGTTTGAAAAGGAGACACCGTGCGCGGTCCGTCGCGTCTTTCAAGCGCCATCCCCGCCCTGATGCTCGCCGTCGCCGTCCTTGGCCCCGGCGCGGCCGCCGAGCGGACACTCATGTTGGCCACGACGACGAGCGTCGACGCCACGGGCCTCCTCGACGTCCTGGCCGACGAGTTCAAGAAGGACACGGGCATCACGCTGAAGTGGATCGCCGTCGGGACGGGCGCGGCCTTGAAACAGGCCCGGGACGGGAACGCCGATGCCGTCATCGCCCACGCCAAGAAGCTCGAGGACGAGTTCCTCCGCGACGGCTTCGGCGTCAACCGCAGGGTCATCGCCAGGAATTATTTCATGATCGTCGGGCCCGCGGACGACCCCGCCGGCGTCTCCGGCGCCGCGTCGGCCGCCGAGGCCCTTGGCCGGATTAAATCAAGCCGGGCCCCGTTCGTCAGCCGCGGCGACAAGTCCGGCACGCACATCCGCGAGCTTGACCTCTGGGCCCTCGCCGGAGGAAGGCCGGAAGCCGCTTACCTCGAGACGGGACAGGGCATGGCCGAAACCCTGCGCGTCGCCGCCGAGAGGCGCGGCTATACACTGACTGACACGGCGACCTACCACGGTCTGCCGGGGCTCTCCGGCCTCAAGCCCGTCTTCGAGGGCGCGCCCGAGCTCGAGAATATCTACGCCGTCATCGCCGTCGACCCGGCCCGTATTCCCACGGCACGTTACACCGAAGCCATGACGTTCATCGCTTTCCTCACTTCGCCGCGCGGCCAGAAGCTCATCGGGGAATTCAAGGGCAAGAGCGGCCGGCCGCTCTTCGAGCCGCTCGCCGCGCGCCCCGGCGTGGACCTCGTCAAATGATCTTCCGCGAGCTCGCCCTGGCCGTCTGGGTCTCGCTCAAGACGAGCGGACTCGCCGCCCTTGTCGCCAGTGCCATCGCCGTTCCCGCCGCGCTCTTCCTCGCCGGGCGCGACTTCCGCGGCAAAAAGCTCGTCCTGCTCATCAATCAGACCTGGATGGCCGCGCCGACCGTGGTCATCGGACTCCTCTTCTACTCGCTTCTCAGCCGGAGCGGGCCCCTCGGCGGGCTCGGGCTCCTCTACAGCCAGGCAGCCATGACCGTCGGCCAGGTCTTCCTCATCCTGCCGCTCATCGTCGGATTTTCCTACACGGCCCTCCGCCAAGTCGACAGGCGAGCCCGCCAAACCGCCCTGACCCTGGGCGCGAGCCGGCGCCAAGCCGGGTTGATCGTCCTCCGCGAGGCCCGATTCCCCCTTCTCGTCGCCGTGCTGGCCGGGTTCGCCCGGGCCATCTCCGAAGTCGGGATCGCCATGATGCTCGGCGGCAACATCCGGAACGTCACCCGGAACATCACGACCTCGATCGCCCTCGAAACGGCCAAGGGCGAATTCCGGAACGGCGTCGCCCTCGGCGCCATCCTCCTCGTCATCACGCTCGGCATCAACCTCCTCGTCCAAACGGGGCTCCGGGGCCGCGACAGGGAATAGCATGGGCGACATCGTCTATCGGCTCGAAGACGTCGGCTACGCCTATCCCGGCGCGGCGGCGTCCTCGTTCCGGCTCGCGATCGAATCCCTGAGCGTCCGCGCCGGCGAAGTTCTGGCCCTCGTCGGCCCCAACGGCGCCGGCAAGACGACACTGCTCGTGCTCCTCGCCTTTCTCGCCCGGCCGAGCCGGGGACGGCTGGAATTTCTGAGCGGCGACCCCTGGGCGGGCGGTGACGGCGCCGTCCCGGCCCGCCGGGACGCGGTCCTCCTGACCCACCATCCCTACTTGTTCAAAGGGACGGTCGCCGACAATGTCCTGTTCGGGCTCAAGCTCAGGAAGATCGCCGAGGCCGAACGCGCGGCACGTCTCCGCGACGCGCTGGCCCTCGTCGAGCTCGACGGCTGGGAGAAGCGGTCCGTCTCCGGACTGAGCGCCGGTCAGGCCCAGCGCGTGGCCATCGCCCGAGCCCTGGCCCTTCAGCCCCGGGTCCTCCTTCTCGACGAGCCGACGGCCAACATCGACGCCGGGCTCGGCCTGCGCCTGGAAGCGGTCCTCCGCGAGGTCGGGCGCGAGTGGGGAACGACGGTCGTCTTTTCGACGCACAACTTCTCCCAGGCCTCCCGCCTGGCCGACAGCATCCTCTATCTCTCGGAGGGCCGGCGGGTCGAGTTCAGCCACGAGAACTGCTTCAGCGGCACGGCGGCGACCGATGGCCGGACGAGCTGGATCGAGCCGAAGCCGGGCGTCAGGATCGTCTTCCCCGGCGAAACGCGGGGGCACGTGACCTGCGTCATCGATCCCGCCGACATCCGCATCTTCCCCGGGGGCGAGGGCGCGGCCCCTCCCCCCGGCCCAAACGTTTTCGGCGGCCGGGTCACCCGGATGGAGACGACGGACGCGGCGACGGCCCTCGTCCGCGTCAGCGGCGACCTCGTTTTTCGGACCGCCGTTCCCGTCGGCCAACTCGAGGCCGGGCGAATTTCTCTTTCCCGGGAGGTTCTGCTAAGATTTGAGCCGGAGTCCGTCGAAGTCATCGGACAACGGACGCCGGACACCGGAAAATCCGCATGATCGACTACGAAGACGCCCGGGCTTTCGTCCTCTCCGCCGCGAAGACGCTTCCGGCCGAATCCGTCTCCCTGGCCGGGGCGCTGGGCCGGACCCTGGCCCGCGACGTAAAGGCCCGTGAGGACATCCCGCCCTTCACCAAGGCGACCATGGACGGCTACGCCGTCAGGGCCGAAGATACACAACAGTCAGCGGCGGAGGCGGGCGGCGCCGTCGAGCTCCAAGTCATGGAGGACCTGCCCGCGGGCCGCTATGCACGAACATCCGTCGGTCCGGGCCGGGCCGTCCGCATCATGACCGGCGCGCCCCTGCCCAAGGGCGCCGATGCCGTGGTTATGGTCGAGGATACGGAGAAGTCCGGCCGCGGCGTCAAGGTCCGGCGCAAGGTCCGGCCGGGCGACAACATCGGACTGGCCGGCGAGGACCTCAAGAAGGGCGAGATCGCTCTCGATCGGGGCGCCGCCATCGGTCCGGCCGAGACGGGCATGCTGGCCGCGGCCGGCCTCGTCCGCGTTCCGGTCACCCGGCGCCCGAAGCTGGCCGTCATCGCCACGGGCGACGAGATCGTCGAGCCCGGCGAGAAAAAGCGCCCCGGCCAGATCCGGAACTCCAACGGCCCCGCCCTCACGGCCATGGCCGTCCGGGCGGGCGCCGCGGCGAGATACCTGGGCATCGCCCGCGACCGGAATTCCTCGCTCGCCGCGAAACTCGCCCGGGCCAAGGGCGCCGACATCCTCGTCCTCTCCGGCGGCGTCTCCGTCGGCGACTATGATCTGGTCAAGGAGGAGCTCCGGGCGTCCGGGGTCCGGCCGGTCTTCTGGCAGGTCCGGATCAAGCCGGGAAAGCCCGTATTCTTCGGCCGCCGCGGCCGCCAGCTCGTCTTCGGCCTGCCGGGGAACCCGACGAGCGCCATGGTCACATTCCTCCTCTTTGTCCGGCCGGCCATCGAGCGCATGCTCGGCCGGGAGGTTCCGGGGCCCCCGACCGGCACGGCAGTCCTCGCCGAGGACATCGTGCTCAAGCCGGGCCGGACCCAGTTCCTGCGCGGACTCCTCACGGCGGCGGGGCCCGTCCTCAAGGTCGCGCCCTACGACGATCAAAGGAGCGGCGTCCTCAGGTCCATGGTCCGGAGCCGCGTCCTCATCGTCGTCCCGGCCGACGTCTCGCGGCTCGAAGCGGGCCGGGAAGTCGAGGTCATCTTCATGGACGGACGATAGCCCATGGCCAAGCTCAGCCACGTCGACGGCGAAGGAAAGGCCAGGATGGTGGACATCGGGGCCAAGGCCGTGACCCGGCGCGAGGCGGCGGCCTCTTCGTTCATCAAGCTCGGCGCGGCAACGCTTCGCCTCGTCCGGGCGAACAGGATCGCCAAGGGCGACGTCCTGAACACGGCCCGCCTGGCCGGGATCCAAGCGGCCAAGAAGGCCCACGAGCTCATCCCCCTCGCCCATCCCATCCCCCTCGAGAACGTCGCCGTCGACCTGGAGATCTTTAAAACCGGGATCAAGGTCCGCTGCCGCGTCGCCGCCGAGGCCAAGACCGGCGCGGAGATGGAGGCCCTGACCGGCGCGGCCGTCGCCGCCCTGACGGTCTACGACATGGTCAAGGCCGTGGAGAGGGGCGCCGAGATCGTCCGCCTGCGCCTCGACTTCAAGCGCGGCGGGAAAAGCGGGGTCTTCCGGAGACGTTCATGACCGCGGCCGCCCCGGAGGCGGG
>Ga0299912_10001937_pt1 | contig 16871 bp, 15 predicted proteins | sample RVTome_2_FD_207667 | JGI IMG/M metagenome (GOLD analysis project Ga0299912, IMG submission 207667) | Soil microbial communities from uranium-contaminated site in the Upper Colorado River Basin, Wyoming, United States - RVT95D214 (version 2) ... | reverse complement strand
CGCGCACCTCGAAGAGGACGCCGGCAAGTCGCTGCATGAGGATTTCCACGGTGCAACCGGGATCGATCTCAACCGCGCCGGCACGCCGCTGCTGGAAATCGTCACCGAACCCGACATGCGTTCCGCCGCGGAAGCGGTCGCCTATGCCAAGGCGCTGCATGCACTGGTGCGCTGGATCGACATCTGCGACGGCAACATGCAGGAAGGCTCGTTCCGCTGCGACGCCAATGTTTCGGTGCGCCCGGCGGGTTCGGACAAACTCGGCACCCGTGCCGAGATCAAGAACCTCAACTCCTTCCGTTTCCTCGAGCGCGCCATCGAGTTCGAGGTGCGGCGTCAGATCGAGATCATAGAGGACGGCGGCACCATCGTGCAGGAGACACGGCTTTACGATTCGGACCGCGATGAGACCCGTTCGATGCGCTCCAAAGAGGATGCGCACGACTACCGCTATTTTCCCGATCCTGACCTGTTGCCGCTGGAGGTTTCGGAGCAGTGGATCGGCGAGGTGCGCGCGGCGATGCCGGAACTGCCGCGTGCCAAACGCGAACGTTTTGTCGCGCAATATGCGTTGACGCCATATGACGCCGCGATGCTGACGAGCAGCCGCGAGACGGCCGATTATTTCGAGCAGGCGGCACAAGGCGCGGCCGGCACCCAAACCGCAAAATTGTGCGCCAACTGGATAATTGGAAGCCTGAGCGCGCGGCTTAACGAATCCGATCTGGAGATCGTGGCGAGCAAAGTCGGCCCCGCAGCGTTGCGTGGTCTCGTCGACCGCATCGCCGACGGCACCATTTCGGGCAAGATTGCCAAGGACGTGTTTGATGCCATGTGGGCCGGCGAAGGTGACGCAGGCCAGGTTATCGCTGCCAAAGGACTCAAGCAGATTTCCGATGGTGGCGAGATCGAGAAAATCGTCGACCAGGTGATCGCCGCCAACCCGCAGCAGGTGGCGGATTACCGCAGTGGCAAGGAGAAGGCCTTCAATTCGCTGGTCGGGCAGGCGATGAAGGCGACCAGGGGCAAGGCCAATCCGCAGCAGGTCAACGAAATCCTGAAACGCAGGCTCGGCGGCTGAGCCTAGGAGTTTGTCGAACACAAGCCCGACAAACTCCTAAAATGAAAGGCACCAAAAGGCAGACTATAAAGAGCATGGGGTGAGCCGGAACCCGCGCTCACGTCCACTGCATCCGATGACACTCATTCCCTCCTACCCGCTATCGCTTTTCCCCATTAGCAGCTTGTGGGGCAAAAGCCCGACAAGCTGCTCCGGTTATTTTTTTGGCGCCGGGCCCGCGGCGGGCGTGGGGGCTGCCGCAGGTTGCTGAGTGCCTTTCAGTTCGGCAAAGCGTTTCCTGTATTCGGCGTAGCGCGCACGGATCTCTTCTTTTTCCTTTTCCTTGGTGGCGATGGTGTGCTCGATTTTCTGCGTTTCGGCGGTAGCGCGTGCCATCTCACCTTTCACATTATCCGGCACCGGCTTCTTGTTTTTCTCGTAACCCGCGCTGCGCACTTTCAGTTCGGCTTGACGGTCATTCGCGTTCTTCAGCGAACCCTTGAGCTGGCTGATCTGCAGGTCGACGGGCTGCAGGTCGCGGTCGCGCTTGGCATCGATTTCCTTTTCGCTGCTGAAGGTATTGATCAGCGCCGTGTCCTGGCGTTTCTGGTCGGCGAGCCTCTTTTGCTCTTCTTCCTGCTGCCTGGCGAGGCCCTGCTGCTGTGTTTTGCGCTTGGCCGCTTCTTCCGCGGAGTCAGTGGTCTTGCGGGTGACGCCGCGTCTGTCGAGCTCCTTGGTGGCGCTGTCCTGATATTCGGGCGGGACCGTGTCGCCGCAGCCCACGGTTTTCCCCGATTTGTCTTTCCAGCAGACGATCTTGCCGCCGCCTTTGGACTGGGCCATGACTGAGCCGCCGGCGACGGCGACCATAAGGGCCAGGATTGCCAAAATGGCGGTGCGGGTGCGGTCAGGCATGAGTCGTAACTCCATATTGTTCGCGATAACGTCCCACGGCTTCGAGGTCCGGCGCATGCGCGGGTTCGGTCTTGAGGTAGCCCACCAGATCATCGAGCGTTGCAACGCTGACGACGGGAATGCCGTAGCTCTGCTGTACTTCCTGTATTGCCGACAATGCGCCTGCACCACGTTCCATCCGGTCGAGCGAAACCACCACGCCGCAGGGAATGGCATCGGCAGCGCGGATGAGGTCAAGGGACTCGCGCACCGCGGTGCCCGCCGATATCACATCATCTATGATGAGCACGCGCCCGGAGAGTGCGGCGCCGATGATATTGCCGCCTTCGCCGTGGTCTTTCGCTTCCTTGCGATTGAACGCGAAAGGCGCATTGCGGCCGGACTGGGCCAGCACGACCGCGACCGCGGAGACCAGCGGGATGCCTTTGTAGGCGGGCCCGAACAGCATGTCGAAGCCGATGCCGGACGCGCGAATCGCTTTCGCGTAGAATTGCGCGAGTTGATTCAGCGAGTCGCCGTCATTGAACAGGCCGGAATTGAGAAAGTAGGGCGACAGCCTTCCGGCCTTGGTCCTGAACTGACCGAAGCTTACGGCCTTTTTGGCAATCGCGAACCGGATAAAATCCTGCCTGAAATCAGTCATCGCTGCGCGGAAGAAAATTAAGATTCCATGTTACGCATTATCACGCTCAATCTCAACGGCGTTCGCTCGGCCGCCAGGAAAGGCTTTCTAGAATGGCTGGCCGGCAGCGGCGCCGATGTCGTTTGCGTGCAGGAGCTCAAGGCCCAGGCCGCCGACATGGCGGCCGAGCTGCTGGCGCCGGCAGGGTTCCGTGGGTATTTCCATCACGCCGAAAAGAAGGGCTACAGCGGTGTCGGTCTTTACAGCAGGCACGAGCCCGCCAAAGTGATCGAGGGCGTGGGTATCGCGGACATCGACAGCGAAGGGCGGTACCTGCGCGCGGATTTCGGCAATTTGAGCGTGATCTCGGTCTATCTGCCTTCGGGTTCAAGCGGCGAACACCGCCAGCAAGCCAAATTCCGCTTTATGGATCATTTTTTCCCTCACCTTAAGGAACTCGCGGCCGCGGGTCGCGAGTTCCTTTTGTGCGGCGACTGGAACATCGCACACCGGGAAATCGATCTCAAAAACTGGCGTGGCAACCGCAAGAACTCGGGTTTTCTTCCGGAAGAGCGCGAATGGCTTACCCGCGTATTCGACGAATTGGGCTGGGTTGACGTATTCCGTCGCATCGATCCGCGCCCCGAGCAGTATACGTGGTGGTCGAATCGCGGCCAGGCCTGGGCCAAGAACGTGGGATGGCGCATCGATTACCACCTCGCGACGCCAGGCATCGCGGCGTCGGCGAAACGGGTGGCGATTTACAAGGATGAACGGTTTTCCGATCACGCGCCGCTCACGATTGACTATGACTACAAGCTGTAAACGACGAGCGGCTTTGGCCCTGGCCGCTGCTTTGTCCGCATTTTGGCTCCGGCCGGCGCTACGCGCCTTAACGCAAGCTGAAGCGTACATTAGCCTGCACCGAAATGTGGACACCGCTTTGCGGACGGTTTGTAACATGAAGCGTTACAACCCAGCATCGGCTCTGGGCGCCGCTGCTTTATCCACATTTTGGCTCCGGCCGTCGCAAAGCGGCCTAACCATCACGGGACGAAGGTGAAGGTTTCGCGGGGGTCCGTTTTCACGGCGCAGCGCTCCTGGCGCGAGGCGCTGATCGCCATGTTCAGCGGCCGCATGCTGGTGGCGCTGCTGATGGGTTTTGCTTCGGGCCTGCCGCTGCTGCTGACGGGATCGGTACTGCAGGCGTGGCTGAAGGACGGTGGCGTGGATCTGGCCAGCATCGGGGTGTTCGCGCTGGCCGGTCTGCCCTATACGCTCAAGTTTCTGTGGTCGCCGCTGTTCGATCGCTATGCGCCGCCGCTGTTCGGCCGGCGCCGTGGCTGGCTGCTGGTCATCCAGCCGGCGCTGGCCGCCGCGCTGTTTGCCTTGAGCTTCGCACACCCCGCAACCGGCCAGTTGTTGTGGATCTCCGCCGCCGCGCTGCTGGTCGCTTTCTTTTCCGCGTCCCAGGACATCGTGGTCGACGCTTACCGGCGCGAGAGCCTCGCCGATGACGAACTCGGTCTGGGCTCCGCCCTCTATGTCAACGGCTACCGTATCGGCATGCTGTTTGCCGGCGGCGGCGGCCTGATCCTCGCCGATTTGATCGGGTTCGGCCCCATGTTCCGCCTGATGGCCGTCGCCATGGCGGCATGCATCGTGGTGACCTTGTTCGCGCCTGAGCCGCCGCTGCCCGAGGGCCGGCCGACGACGCTGATGGCGGCGGTGTTCCTGCCGTTTCGTGATTACTTCACGCGCGAGGGCGCGTGGCTGGCGCTGGCTTTCATTCTGTTCTACAAGATCGGCGACACCATGGCTTCCGCCATGACCGTGCCTTTTTACCTCGACCTGGGCTACAGCAAGACCGAGATCGGAACGGTGGTCAAGCTTTTCGGTTTCTGGGCGACGATCGCCGGCGGCACGCTTGGCGGCATCTGGATTTTGCGCATCGGGATGAACCGCGCGCTGTGGCTGTTCGGTCTGGGGCAGATGGTCTCGACCCTGGGTTTCGTGGTGTTGGCAGGGCTAGCTCCCACTGCCGTTGGGCTGGCAACGGTGGTTGCCCTTGAGAACTTTACCGCCGGACTTGGAACCGCGGCATTCGTCGGCTTCATGGCCGCGCTCACCGACCGCCGTTTTACCGCCACCCAATATGCGCTGCTGTCCAGCCTGATGGGCGTGCCGCGTGTTCTTGCTTCCGCGCCGACCGGCTGGTTGGCGGAATGGCTGGGCTGGCAGGGATTTTTTCTCTTATGCACGCTGATTGCGGTTCCGGGTCTCATGCTGCTGCGCTGGATCACCAGGCAGGAGTTTGTCGCCCCGAGTCCGACAAACTCCTAACATGAGAAGCACTAAAGAACGGAGTGACAAAAACGCCATGCAAGGGATGTTTGTTCCGGCCGACCCAGCGTTTCGATACGTAAAGCTTTTTTCTTAAGCAGTCTGTCGCCCCGGCTTTGACAAAAGCCATACCGGTCGCATTCGTCACTGCGTACATTAGAAAAGTCCGACAGACTGCTAGCTGCCAAAGTGATACACGGCAAGCCCGCCCAGCAGGTTCGGCCATAGCCCGACGGTTTTGCCGCGCGTCAGCACCTTGCGTTCGACGATGCGTATCCTGCGTTCGCGACAGAAGCGCTCGAAATCCGCGATCGTGCACAGATGCACGTTGGGGGTATTGAACCACTCGTAGGGAAGATTTTCCGATACCGGCATGTGGCCGCGCGCGATCTGCAGACGGTTCTTCCAGTAGCCGAAATTCGGAAAGGTGACGATGCCCTCGAGCCCGACGCGCAGCATCTCCCTGATGATGCGCTCGCTGTTCTTCATCGCCTGCAGGGTCTGCGACAGGATCACATAGTCGAACGAGCTGTCGGCGAAGTCCGACAGGCCGCGTTCAAGGTCGCCCTGCATCACGTTTACGCCGTTCCTGACGCAGGCGAGAATGCTGGTGTCGTCGATTTCTATGCCGTAGCCGACGATGCCGCGCTGCCGTTTCAGATATCGAAGCAGCGTGCCGTCACCGCAGCCCAGGTCGAGCACGCGCGATTCCGGCCGCACCCATTCGGCAATCGCCGCGAAATCCGGACGCTGCATGCCGTTGCCGTTCGTGCTCATGCCCCGATCTCCACGCCGATGCGGTCGAAGTAGGCCGCAACCAGGCGGTGATAGCGCTCGTCGTCGAGCAGGAAGGCGTCGTGACCGTGCGGCGCATCGATTTCCGCGTAGGTCACGTCGCGGCGGTTGTCGAGAAGCGCCGTGACGATTTCGCGCGAGCGCTCGGGAGAGAAGCGCCAGTCCGTCGTGAACGAAACCACCAGAAAGGCCGCTTTGGCGGGCGCCAGCGCCCGCATCAGGTCGCCGCCGTGCTCGAATGCCGGGTCGAAATAATCGAGCACCTTGGTGATGCGCAAATAGGTATTGGCGTCGAAGTACTCCGCGAACTTGTCGGCCTGGTAGCGCAGGTAGGATTCGATCTGGAAATCGGTGTCGAATGAATAATTGAGCCTGCCGTGCTTCAGCTGCCGCCCGAACTTGTTCGCCATCTCGTCATCCGACAGGTAGGTGACATGGCCGACCATGCGCGCGACGCGCAAGCCGCGCTTGGGCGTCACGCCGCGCTCGTAGTAATCCCCGCCGTGGAAATCCGGATCGGTGATGATTGCCTGACGCGCGATTTCGTTGAAGGCGATATTCTGCGCCGAGAGATTGGGCGCGCAGGCAATGACCAGCGCATGGCGCAGGCGTTCGGGATAGCTGATGGTCCATTGCAGGGACTGCATGGCGCCGAGGCTGCCGCCCATGACCGCAGCAAACTGCCGGATACCGAGCCGGTCTGCGAGCCGCGTCTGGCTTTTGACCCAGTCCTCGACCGTAACCACCGGGAACCGCGAACCCCACGGCTTGCCGGTCACGGAGTTGATGCTCTTCGGTCCGGTCGAACCATGGCAGCCGCCGAGATTGTTGACGCCGATCACGAAGAAGCGGTTGGTGTCGACCGGTTTGCCGGGGCCGATCAGATTGTCCCACCAGCCAACGTTGCCGGGGTCGTCGGCATAGGTTCCGGCGACATGGTGCGCGGCGTTGAGCGCGTGACAGACCAGCACCGCGTTCGAGCGCTCGCTGTTAAGCGTGCCGTAAGTCTCGTAGACGAGCTCGTAGTCGTCGATCACCGCGCCGCATTTGAAAGTGAACGGCTCGGTGAATTTCGCGACCTGCGGCGCCACCATTCCGACCGATTGCCCGATGTGCTTGTTTTCGTCCATGCCAGTGAAAATGAAAAAACCCGGTGTGCTTGCGCTGTCACCGGGTTCGAGAGTCTGTTGCATCTCTTTAGCCGGATTTATTACGCGCCCGCAAGCTGACATCAAATCGGCGCGATAAAACAACTTGTTACAAGTTACCTTGAGACGGGCAGGATTGTCAAATCAGGCGTTGATCCGGTCGAGCAGCTTGCGCAGTTTCCCGGAATCGCTTGTGCGCAGCATCTTCTGCGCCAGCGGTTTGATGTCCTCGAGATTTGACTCGAGGATGCGCTGTTTGACGTCCGGCAGGTGGGCGGAGTGCATCGAATACTGGCGCAGGCCGAGCCCCAGCAGCAGGCGCGTCAAGCTGACGTCGCCCGCCATTTCGCCGCACAACGCGACCGGCACGCCGGCGCGGCCCGCCGTCTTGAAGATATGCGCAAGCAGGCCAAGCACCGCGGGATGCAGCGGGTCATAAAGATGCGCGACCGTGTTATCGGTGCGGTCAATCGCCAGCGTGTACTGAATAAGGTCGTTGGTGCCGACCGACAGAAAATCGAGCTTCTTGGTGAAGATGCCGAGCGCCAGGGCCGCGGCCGGCACCTCGATCATGCCGCCGATGTTGATGCCGCGGTCGTATGGGACGCCTTCGGCATCCAGGCTGTGTTTTGCCCGCGCGAGCAGCTGCAGCGCCTGGTCGGTCTCGCTGGCATTCGTCAGCATCGGGATCAGTATGTTGATCTTGCCATAGTGCGAAGCGCGCAGCATTGCCCGCAGCTGAATCAGAAAACGCTGGGGCTCGGTCAGGCACAGCCGGATCGCGCGCAGGCCCAGCGCGGGGTTGGTGGTGATGCGCTGCACCTCGTCGGTCGGCTTGTCGGCGCCGAGATCATAGGTGCGGATCGTGACCGGCATTCCGCCCATCTCCTGTGCCGCCTTGCGGTAGGCTTCGAATTGCTCGTCCTCGTCCGGCAGGCCGTTGCGGTTGAGAAACAGGAATTCGCTGCGGAACAGCCCGATGCCGGTCGCGCCATTTTCCATCGCCTGCACCACATCGTCAGGCAATTCGATGTTGGCGTGCAGTTCCACCGCGATGCCGTCAAGGGTTGCGGCGGGGGTGTCCTTGAGGCGTTTGAGCTTCTGCCGCTCGATATCGAACTGGTGCTGGCGCAGCTGGTACTCGGCGAGAACCTGCTGGTCGGGGTCGACGATCACCACGCCCCGGGTGCCGTCGACAATCAGCAGTTCGTTCTCGCGGATCAGCTGGCGCGCGCGGTGCAGCGCGACGATGGAGGGGATGTTGAGGCTGCGCGCGACTACGGCCGTATGGGAGGTGGTGCCGCCGAGATCGGTAATGAAGCTCGCAAACTGATGCTGCTTGAACTGCACGACGTCGGCCGGGGAGAGGTCGTGCGCGACCAGGATCAGGTCGTGCTCGGCGGCGGCCGGCGGCGGCAGGTGGCCGGGTTGTCCCGAGAGCGCCTTCAGCACGCGCTGGACGACCTGGATCACGTCGGCCTTGCGCTCGCGAAGATACGCGTTCTCTATGGTGTCGAATTGCGCGAGCAGCGCATCCATCTGCACCTTGAGCGCCCACTCGGCATTGCATTGCTCGTCTTCGATGATTTTGCGCGGCGCGACCGACAGCGTCGAGTCGTTGAGTATCATCAGATGCAGATTGATGAAGGCGGCGAACTCGGCGGGTGCGGTAGCGGGAACGCCCGCATGCAGTTCCTCGAGTTCGGCGCGCACGGCACGGATGGCGGCATCAAAGCGCGCGGATTCCCCGGGCACCTGGAGGGGCGGCACGGCATAGCGTCCCACCTCGAACGTGGCGTGGGACACCAGATGCGCGCGGCCGATGGCAATGCCGCCGGAAACGCCGATACCGTGGATGGCAAAACTCATTATTGACCCAGTGAAGCTTGAGAAATGAAGCGCAAGGAGTAAAGATTACCATACGGCGGACGCAGAATTTGCGCCCAAGTCCGGCAGGCTGCTGGCGCCTCACGTAGAGGCGCTACTCGCCTTCGCCGAAATGGCCGGCAATAAGCGCCTGCAGCGCCTGCAGCGCCTGCTCCTCGTCGGGACCCTCGGTCTCGATGAGGACTTTAGAGCCTTTGGCTGCGGCCAGCATCATGACGCCCATGATGCTTTTGGCGTTGACCCTTTTGCCGTTGCGGCTCACCCACACGTCGCTCTTGAACCGGCCGGCGATCTGCGTGAGTTTGGCCGAGGCCCGGGCGTGAAGCCCGAGCTTGTTGATGATCTCAACTTCCTGTTGCAGCATTATGAACGGCAAGCGAAGGAATCCGCACGACCCCCTCACAGCCCCCGCTCACGGCCTTGGTGATGATGGTTTGCAGCGGCCGGTCGCGATAGGTCAGCGCGCGCACCAGCATCGGCAGGTTGACGCCGGCCACGCCTTCCACCTTGCCGGGAATCAGCAGCTTGGCGGCAATATTCGAGGGTGAGCCGCCAAACATGTCCGACAGGATCAGAACTCCGCTGCCGTCATCGAGTTCCTTGATCAGGGCGCGCGCCTGGGGCAGCAGCACCAGCGGATCGTCTTGCGCCGTGACGCCGAGTTGCTTCAGGCGCGGCGGGCGTTTGTTGAGCACATGGCTGGCGCAATGAATCAGGCTTTCGCCCAGCGTGCCATGGGTGATGAGGAGGATGCCAATCATTGGTTTGGTTCGATCAGCCGTGTAATGAAAGCGCAATATTCTACTCTTTTGCACTGCACAAATCATCCCATGTAACTTGTTGAAAAATATACGATCTAGCCCGACTTTTCCAAGGCGTCCAGCATCATGCCGGCAACGTTGAATCCGGTCTGCTCGGTAATTTCCTGGAAGCAGGTGGGGCTGGTGACATTGATTTCGGTCAGGTAGTCGCCGATCACGTCGAGGCCGACCAGCAACAGGCCCTGGGCATCAAGCTCGGGCCCGAGCGCGGCAGCGATTTCCCGGTCGCGCGGTGTCAGTTCGCGCGCCACCCCCGTGCCGCCGGCCGCAAGGTTGCCGCGGGTTTCACCCTGCCTGGGGATGCGCGCCAGCGAATAGGGCACGGGCTTGCCGCCGATCAGCAGCACGCGCTTGTCGCCGTCGCGGATTTCGGGAATGAAACGCTGTGCCATGATGGTGCGGCGGCCATAATGCGTAAGCATTTCGATAATGACGTTGACGTTGTGATCTTCCTCATGAACGCGGAATACCGATGCGCCACCCATGCCGTCGAGCGGTTTCAGGATGATGTCGTGCTGCTCGGCGAGAAAATCACGGATCAGTTTTTCCTGGCGCGTTACCAGCGACGGCGCAGTGAAGCGGGGGAAGCGCGCGATCGCCATTTTTTCGTTGTAGTCGCGGATCGCGCGCGGCCGGTTGAAAACCCGTGCACCCTGCGCTTCCGCCAGTTCGAGCAGATACGTGCTGTAGACATATTCCATGTCGAATGGCGGGTCCTTGCGCATGAGCACGGCGCCGAAGTTCTGCAAGGGCGTTGCGACGGCGTCCCCAAGGCGGTACCACTGCGCCTGGTCTCCCGTCAGCTCCAGGCTGCATGCATCGCCCGATACCACGCCGCCGCGCCAACGCAGGTCTTCCTGCTGCATGACATAGAGCTTGTGACCGCGTGCGGCAGCCTCGCGCATGATGGCGAAAGTGGTGTCTTTGTAGATTTTGAAGCTGTCGAGCGGGTCGACGATGAAGGCAAGCTTCATGACGCGGCGGCAGAGCGCAGGGGCATCACATTTTCAGCGGCCGACCGCGCCTGTTCCAGTTCTATGGCTGCGGCCACCAGCGCGAGCCGCGCCACCACGCCATAGGCGTAGAAACGGTTGGGCGGACAGCCCGGATCGTCGGGATTGGGCGAGGAGCACGGCTCGGCAAATGCCAGCGGCGAAAAATGCATGCCCGGCGCGTTGAGATTCTCATCCTGTCCGCGCTGGGTGTGGACGCGGTAAAAACCGCCGACGACGAAGTGATCGATCATGTACACCACCGGCTCGGCCACCGCGTCGTTCACGGTTTCGAAGGTATAGACGCCTTCCTGCACCAGCACATCCTGCACTTCGAGACCTTCTTTCACCACCGCCATCTTGTTGCGCTGCTTGCGATTGAGCCCCCGTACTTCGGACGGATCCTTCACTGTCATGATGCCCATGCCGTAGGTGCCGGCGTCCGCTTTCACGATCACGAACGGGTCCTGCGCGACGCCGTATTCCCTGTATTTGGCGCGGATGTCCCCGAGAATTTCGGAGACGTGGCCCTCGAGACATTCCTCGCCCTTGCGCTCGTGGAAATTGATTTTGCCGCACTTTTCGAAGCGGGGATTGACGAGCCAGGGATCGATCCCGAGCAGTTGCGCGAATTCCTCCGCCACCTGGCGATAGGCCCCGAAGTGATTGGACTTGCGGCGCGTCGTCCAGCCGGCATGCAGCGGTGGCAGCAGCTCCTGCTCGAGGTTTTTCAGGATGTCCGGAACCCCGCCGGAAAGATCGTTGTTGAGCAGCACGACGCAGGGGTCGAAACCTTCGACCGACAGACGGTTGCCTGTGCGCTGCAGCGGTTCCAGTCTGAGTCTGTCGCCGTTCGGCAGATCGAGTTCGGCCGGCGCGGTAATTTCCGGCAGGAGACTGCCGACATGCACTATCATGCCGGCGTGGCGCAGGATGGTGGCGAGCGTGGCGACGTTCTGCAAATAGAACTGGTTGCGCGTATGATTTTCCGGGATCAACAGCACGCCGCGCGCATCGGGGCAGACTTTTTCGATGGCGGTCATGGCAGCCTGCACGCACAGCGGATGAAAATCGGGGTTGAGGTTGTTGAAGCCGCCGGGGAACAGGTTGGTGTCGACCGGCGCCAGCTTGAAACCGCTGTTGCGCAGATCCACCGAGGCATAGAAAGGCGCCGACAGATCCTGCCATTTGCCGCGCAGCCAGTGTTCGATGTCCGGCATGGCTTTCAGGAATTCGCGTTCCAGGTCGAGCAGCGGGCCGGTCTGAGCGGTGGTCAGGCGTGGGACGGTCATGGTTTCCTCGTAAGGCCGACATTGTAGCCGATGCGCACAAGCGTTGTCGGGAGGGGCGCCGGCACTGCGGTTTGTTTTTATGAATCAATCGGATTGTGCCTGAATCCGGCCTCCAAACAACGGGCGGGGATTAACGAGCGGCGCCAAAAAAAACGGGCACAGAGACCAACGAGCGGCGCAAAAAAACGGGCGCAGAAATCAACGAGCGGCGCAAAAAAAACGGGCGCCGCAAGGGCGCCCGTTCAAGTTACACACTATTTTCCGGATTACAAGTGGTACGCTGTCTCGCCGTGGGAACTCACATCGAGGCCTTCGCGCTCTTCTTCCTCGCTGACGCGCAGGCCTACCAGAAGATCCGCGATCTTATAGGCGATAAACGCTACGATGCCGGACCAGATAATCGTAACACCCACCGCCTGGGCCTGTATCCACACCTGATCGATGATGGGGTTGGACGCGACTTTGCCGGTTACCCAGTCGGTAACTAGGCCCGGCCCGCCGAGGCTTTGCGCGTTGAAAACACCGGTGAGCAGCGCACCCAAAACGCCGCCCACGGCATGCACGCCGAACACATCGAGCGAGTCGTCAGCACCGAGCATTTTCTTGAGGCCGTTCACACCCCACAGGCAGACAAGACCCGCGGCGATGCCGATGACGAACGCGCCGGGAATACCGACGTTGCCCGCAGCCGGCGTGATCGCCACCAAGCCGGCGACTGCGCCTGAAGCGGCACCCAGCATGGAGGGTTTGCCCTTGAAGAGCCACTCACCGAACATCCACGACAGCACCGCACACGCCGTGGCGAGGTAGGTGTTCATGAATGCGAGCGCTGCAGAGTTACCGGCTTCCAGAGCGGAACCGGCGTTGAAGCCGAACCAGCCCGTCCACAGCAGCGCGGCGCCAATCATGGTCATGGTCAGGTTATGCGGCGACATCGCCTCCTTGCCGTAGCCGACACGCTTGCCGATCAGGTACGCACCGACGATACCGGCGATACCGGCGTTGATATGCACCACTGTGCCACCCGCGAAGTCGAGTGCACCCCACTGCCAGAGCAGACCGGCTTTGGCGTTGGTTGCGTCAACCACGTTCGCCGCAGTGTACGCATCCGGGCCGGGCCAGAACCAGACCATATGCGCGATCGGCGCGTAGGCAAAGGTGAACCACAGCACCATGAAAATCAGCACGGCCGAGAACTTGGCGCGCTCGGCGAAGGCGCCCAGGATAAGGCAGCAGGTGATTGCGGCAAATGTTGCCTGAAAGGCCACGAATACGAGCTCGGGGATAGGCGTTGCCTTGCTGAAGGTTGCCGCCATCGCAAACTCGCCTTTCATCGCATCGAATGTGCCGTTCAGGAACAGCCGGTCAAATCCGCCGATGAACGCATTGCCCTCGGTGAATGCCAGGCTGTAGCCATAGACGCACCAGAGGACGCTGACCAGCGAGAACACGACGAACACCTGCATCAGCATGGAGAGCATGTTCTTCGACCGCACCATGCCGCCATAGAAGAGAGCAAGTGCCGGAACGCTCATCATCAGAACCAGAGCCGTCGAAGTCAGCATCCAGGAGACGTCACCCTTGTTCGGAGTGGGCGCTGGTGCGGCGGTTTGGGTTGCCGGTGCGGCTGCGGGCGCCGCCGCGGCAGATGCCGCCGGAGCGGTCGCCACCGGTTTTTCGGTGGGCTTGTCCTGGGCGTGTGCAGTAAGACCTGCCAGGCTCAGCGCGCCGAACAGTGCAATAATGGTAAATAGTTTCTTCATGCCGTTCTCCCTATAGCGCTTCTGCGCCGGTTTCACCGGTGCGGATGCGGATCACTTGCTCGAGCTCGAAGACGAAAATCTTGCCGTCGCCGATTTTGCCGGTGTTGGCCGATTTCTCGATTGCTTCGATCACCTGGTCGAGCATCTCGCTCTTGATCGCTGCTTCGATTTTGACCTTGGGCAGAAAGTCCACCACGTATTCGGCGCCGCGGTAGAGTTCGGTGTGCCCCTTCTGCCGCCCGAAACCCTTGACTTCGGTAACGGTGATGCCCGTCACGCCGATCGCGGACAGCGCTTCACGCACCTCGTCAAGCTTGAAAGGCTTGATGATTGCTGTGACAAGTTTCATAGTTTTCCCCATTGAAAGGAGGCCGGGATGACCGGCCCCGTGCTCCAGGTAATTAGAAAGTCTTTTGGACGAAGACGGTGAAGGTATCCTTGCCGGTAAACCGGTTGTTGGATGCGTTGGTGTAAAACGCTTTCTGCGTCGCGTCCATGCTGGTGCCGGTGAAATATCCGCCCACGGTAAAGTCCTTGGGCAATGCGTAGGACAAGCCCAGCTTATAGTCGGTGTACGATGCAATGGAGTCGTTGGATACACCGGCATTGCTGCCTTTGAATTTCTGTTTGCCGTAATGGCCAACGAGACTCAATTTCTCGGTAACCGGATAGGTGGCGGACAGGTCCAGATAATAGGTGCTGCTGCTGCTGGCGACGCCGAAGGTCTTGTTGTTCAGGCTGTGGGAATACTTCAGACTCAGCCATTTCCAGGTAACCGCGCCATAGCCTTCGAGCGTATCCGCTTTCACGGTGCCGGGATAAAGGACGGTGTCGTGGCTGCCCGGATAGTAGTAATAAAGCAGACCGACGTCGTAGCCGAAGTCCGACTTGCCGAAGGCGCCTTTGAAGCCGCCGTACATGTCCCACTCCAGGCTGGAGCTCTTATAACCGGTTGCAGTCGGCGAATCCGTGAGCCAGCTGATGTTGGACAGCCAGGTGCCGGCATAGAGGCCGCTCGAGTGGCTGTAGTCGAAACCGCCTTGTACCGCGGGATCGGTGTTGGTTTGTGTCAGACCGCGGAAAATATACTGGCTGAAAATGCCGACGTTACCGGTCAATGTGTGCGGCGAAGCGTCTGCTGCTGAAGCAAAGCCCGGTGCGAGTGCGGCGGCGACAACGCCCGCCATGATTGTTTTCTTGAGCATGGTTACCCCTTTCTTGATTAGCAAATGTGCAATATTGCGCAATTCCCTTCAGCATGGATCGTGCCAGAAATAATTATGATAATAATCAATGTGTTATTGTTTTTGCATGGCAGCAGGGTTTTTTGTACCGCACCATTATTGGGCGTCGAATGAGCATGCGCACCACGAATGTGCGCAACGGCAGAGGACGCGAATTTGCTACACTTTTTGATTTGCACACAACCGAGAAAACAATGGATCAAAAGCTGCTCGACGAGATCAACGAAAAAATCCGTTCGGTCATGGCGCAAAGCCCGGCCGCAGACCTCGAAAAAAACATGCGTGCGATGTTGACCGCGCTGTTCAGCCGCCTCGATCTCGTGACGCGCGAGGAATTCGACGTGCAGCGCCAGGTGCTCGCGCGCGCGCGCGAAAAACTGACTCAGCTCGAAAAGAGGCTCGCCGAACTTGAAATAAAGCGTGAGGAGTAAGGAGTGAGGAGTGAGGGGGAACCCCCTTCGTTTTCGCGCTTTTCTACTCACTGGTTCAGCGTTTACTTTCCTGCAGCCCTTTTCGCCTCGTTTTTTAGTTTTTTCCATTTTAGGAGCTTGCCGGACCCAAGTCCGACAAGCTCCTAGCGTGGCCTGTTGTCAGCGCCCGTCCGACGTCGCGCGTTATTTCCTGAACCCTGAACCCTGAACCCTGAACCCTGAACCCCTGGACAAGCCGATGTCGCTCGCCGTTCTGCACAGCCGCGCCCTTGCGGGCATGGATGCCCCGCCAGTCACGGTGGAAGCGCATCTCGCCAATGGCTTGCCGAGCTTCACCATCGTCGGACTTCCCGAAGCCGAGGTGAAAGAGGCCAAGGACCGCGTGCGCGCCGCGCTGCAGAACGCGCGTTTCGAATTCCCGGCGCGCCGCATCACGGTCAACCTGGCGCCGGCCGACCTGCCCAAGGAGTCCGGACGTTTCGATCTGCCGATAGCCCTGGGCATACTTGCCGCCTCGGGGCAGATTCCGGCGGACAAGCTGGGTGAATACGAATTTGCCGGCGAACTGGCATTGACCGGCGACCTGCGGCCGGTGCGCGGCGCCCTGGCGATGACCCTGGGCGTTTCCCGTGACCATCGCGGCTTTGTGCTGCCGCAGGACAACGCGCCCGAAGCGGCGCTGGTCGAGGATGCAATCGTTTATCCGGCGCGCTCGTTGCTGCAGGTGTGCGCCCATCTCGCGGGGCGTGACCGCCTGGCGCGGCACACCGACAAGCCGCTGGCAGCAATTGATGCCTATCCCGATATGCTCGACGTCAAAGGCCAGGCCCATGCCAAGCGCGCGCTCGAAATCGCCGCCGCCGGCGGCCATAGCGTGATCATGGTCGGCCCGCCCGGCACCGGAAAAACGATGCTGGCTTCGCGCCTGCCCGGCATTCTGCCGCCGATGACGCAGGAAGAAGCGCTTGCTTCTGCCGCCATACAATCCGTGGGCAGCGCGGGTTTCGATGTCGCCAACTGGAAGAAGCGTCCCTACCGCGCGCCGCACCATACCGCCTCCGCGGTGGCGCTGGTCGGCGGCGGCAGCAATCCGCGGCCCGGCGAAATCTCCATGGCGATGCACGGCGTGCTGTTTCTCGACGAGCTGCCGGAATTCGACCGCAAGGTGCTCGAGGTGCTGCGCGAGCCGCTCGAGTCCGGGCGCATCAGCGTCTCGCGCGCCGCGCGCCAGGCGGAGTTTCCGGCGCAATTTCAATTGGTTGCCGCGATGAATCCCTGCATGTGCGGATTCTTGGGGCATTACTCGGGCAGGTGTCACTGCACGCCCGACCAGGTGCTGCGCTACCGCAGAAAAATTTCCGGGCCGCTGCTCGATCGCATCGACATCCAGATCGAAGTGCCGGCGGTGCCGCAGGAGGATTTGTCGCGTGCGAGTTCGGGTGATGCTTCAGCCATCATTCGAGAGCGAGTGAAACAGGCACGTGAACGGATGTTGGTGCGCCAGAGCAAAGAAAACGCGCGGCTCACCACGCGCGAGATCGACAAGTACTGCATGCCC
>Ga0299912_10001936_pt1 | contig 16876 bp, 11 predicted proteins | sample RVTome_2_FD_207667 | JGI IMG/M metagenome (GOLD analysis project Ga0299912, IMG submission 207667) | Soil microbial communities from uranium-contaminated site in the Upper Colorado River Basin, Wyoming, United States - RVT95D214 (version 2) ... | reverse complement strand
GAGCTCAATGGCTCGGTTCATTCTTGCATCCTTCTCCTCTCACATATATCTTTATCTCGTTAAAATCTTGTAAGACCTGCGAGATACGATAATATTCTCTCAAACCGGTGAACATCTTGGACAAGTATTCATTGGTGTCTATAATCAGAGTTGGTTTACACATTGATATGGTCTGGTTGACATCTTTCCAGTCCGGGATGTTAAACTTTTCTATTTGCTGTTCCGTTATTAAAGGGGTCATCTGATGATCCCAGGTGTAATTTCCGGGCAACAGCCTTCTTCCAGACAAAAATACATAGCCGTTCCACCAAGAGAAAATATAGTCATCCTTCCTGCTGTTCTCCTGTATTATCTGGACTACTTTCTTAACGCGGTTTATTTTGAAAATACGGTCTTTGGGCCTAATAGTGAAAACAAATACGAACACAAAGGGCGCCAGCCCCAGAAAATAAAAAGCGCTTCCTAAAAATGCAAGAAACCTTCTTTTGTCCAACCAGGTCAGTAGTCTGTCCAGAGACGAAGCGGAGAAAATAAGAAGATATGGAATGGCATGTTGATAATATTGAGATTGGGAAGGATTAGGCAAGAAAGCAAAAAGAAGAAAAAGCACAGAAAATCCCAGAGCCATAAGCTGAATCTTAGAAAGAGCACCAGCTGTATTGTCGTGTTCTGGTTTTTTTAGGATATATATGCAAGCCATTAGTGCCAGAATTAGAATGAAAAGATTCTGGGGATAGAAGATAAATTTTGAAAGGACATGCAATTTTCCCAAGAAATCCATCCGTACCAGTTTATTTCCCCAAATTTGATGCCATCCCCAATTGTTGAACAAGAATGTATCGGGGCCTTTCAGGAGAAGATAAATACTTCCTATGGAGGAAAATAGCGCTCCAGCTATGACGCTTGTTAGATTCGCCAATCTGTTTCGGTAGAATAGAGAAATTAGCATTAACTCCAAGCAGAATATCGGCAGGAAGGTAAGACGACAATTGAATGCTAATCCGACAAACATTCCAGCCAAGAATGTATATCCTGCCCGACCGTTTCGGTTCAACAAAGTCTGGGCCAAAAAGGTGAAGGAGAGTAAACCAAATAAGTCAGAGAAAGCATAGGTTTTTATTACGCTGTGCCAGTTGAGAGTTAAACTATTGAAGGCATATAGAAAAAAGACAACCAATGCCAATTTTCGATTTCTTGTTAAACTGACCATTAAGTAGTACAGTAACCAGCTAGTCAGTAAACAAAGTAGGGCGGAGAGAGCCCTACCCCAAAAGAGAGAGAGGAAGCCGAAATGGGAGAATGGAGCATAAAGGTATGGCAAGTACGGCATTTGTGCATAGAAAAAGTCGAAATAGGGTGATTTTCCTTCGGCTACTTGATGAGCAGACATTAGATAGATCCCTTCATCTGCATCGATATGTCTGAAGAAAACAAATATCAAAAGAAGACCTACCTGTAATGCCAAAAAAACAAGGAAAAAAAAGGGAAGTCTTCTGCTCATGGATTGTTTTTTAGAACCTGATTAAAGAGTGAAACCAACTTTGAGGCTAGGTGCTTCCTCTCAAATTGCGAGATCGCTTCTTCGTCTGTTTGAAAATCGATTTTGTTCTCATAGTATCTCCGGTAGTGAGAAAGTATGACCTCTTCGATTTTGCCTATCTCCTGTGGAGCTATTACGGTTCCGCTTTCGGTTAACTGCACGATGCGAGCGGCAAAGCTTTCTTTGGGCACAATTGCCAGAATTGGCTTTTTGGCGGCCAAGTACTCGAATAATTTGCCGGTTGTGGCAAATTCAGCCTGGGGATGGGAAGCTGTGGTTAAGAGCAAAAGATCTGCCCCTTTCAACTGTTTTATGGTTTGTGAATGAGACAGATACCCAAGTGGGAAGAAGATTCTTCTCAGGCGACGTTTTTCAATTAGTTTTTCTAAATCTATGCCCAGACTCAAACCGCAATGTACGAACTTTATTTTCTCAGAGTCGATTGCATTTCGTTTCAGTAAGTTCTCCAGAGCGATGAGAAAAGGAATAGGATTGTGGTCCAGACTGAAAGTCCCACTGTGAAGAATAGTAAAAACATTCTCTGTTTTGACGTAATCGGTTTTGAAATCCTCTTGGTCAAAACCGTTGGTTATGGTTTGGACTTTCTTGGCCTGAAGGTTAAACTGTCTTATTCTCTGGCTCATACCGGGACTAACGGTGATAATAGCATCTGCGTTTACAATAATTGATTTTTCCAAATTCTCCTTTAGCTTCCGATGCAGAAAAGTTGGGTAATTCTCATATTGGAACCCAATCCATAAATCTCTAAAGTCAGCTACCCAGGCTTTTCCAGTCAGTTTTTTCAAAAGATACCCTGCCAGATGGGCTGAGGGTGGCGGAGAGGTGGAAAAGATTAGATCTATTTTCTCCCGTTTGCATATCTTCAAGCCTTTGCTCAAGGCAAAAGGAATCCAGCCGATCTTATTGTCTGGGAAAAACATCCAAGATTGAAATCGCGCTTTTTTTGTAGTATAAGTTTCCCCTTTTAAAGACTTGCCCTTTCTTAAAAGATGAGAAACACGCAAAGGGTCAAGCGAGCCGGTGCGGATTATTTTTGTATCGCTTGGCAGTTCCTCCAGAAGAGTATGGTCTTTGGCAAAATAGTTTACCTCTTTAACCGTGAGCACTATTGGTTGCCAGCCAAAAGAAGGGAGATACTTGGCGAATTTGAAAGCCCTCTGCACACCGCCCATTCCCATCGGCGGAAAATAGTAGGCTATGATAAGAACTTTCTTCACTTTCTTTAGATCCTCCGTAGGAAGTTCTCTTCAACCATCCGCATATTTTCGTTCCAATCAGCTCTGTGCTTTAGAATTTGCAGATTGATCTTACTCATGGATTGAAGATTCCCAAGATCATCTGAAACCAAACTTATCTTTTGAGCCAAATCCCTGTGGTCTTTTGGACTGAACAGAAAACCATTTTGCCCATCCTTTATCCATTCCCTGTTTCCCGGAATATCAGTTACTATTGGTATCAAGCCCGAAGCCATTGCCTCAAGCAAAGAAACCGAAGTGCTGTCGGAAAGAGAAGTTGAAACATAAATATCAGAATCCCGATAAGTTTCAATCAGCCCCTCATCTGATAGATCCTCTTTGAATTCCAGCTTATCCTGCAATTTGAGATCAAGCACGAGTTCCTTGAGTTCTTGTGATTGCAGGCCAGTTCCAACAACTATAAATCTAATCCTGCTTTTGGATCTTGCCAAGACCAAAGGCATGGCTTGGATGAATGTTTTCACATCATAGATTGGCTCAAATCGTCTTGTGCTTAAGACGGTAATAGGGCCACCTCTTTTCTTCTCTTGAGAGTATCTTTCAGTCTCGATTCCCAAAGGGAAAGTCAAAATCCTTTTCTCTTTTATTCCCAATCCGCGAATTGCCTGCGTCAGAAAATCCGAATCGGATAGTATCAGGTCCGCCCTAGTCAAGATAAATCTTGTTCTAAGCTTATGCAGGAAGGATTTTCGGGGAGAAATTAAAATGTCCGAGCCCCAGGCCGAAACGACAAACGGCTTGAAATTCAAAAGCGCTCCCAAAAACCCATAATTCGGCACAAAGAGTGCATTTATCAGATCTGGTTCTATTTCGTCCACAATCTTCTTAACCTTAAAATAGCTTGAGGTGTATTTCAACGCTCTAATTTTGATTCGGGGTCGTATGTAATATGACTCCGCATTTATTTGAATTCCTTTTTCAAGAGATATCAGGTAACACAGATGATCTCTTTGAGCAAAGTAATTTACCCATCTTTTAGTGTGATGACTTGAGCCATCAGCTAAGAATAGGATTTTCATATCTTACTTTTCCCCATAGGCCAAGCCAAGCCGAAAGTAATCGCTTTTCTTAGGTATTGATTCGAAGTCAAGTTTAGCAACCATCGTTTGTCTTCCGTAGTAAGAATGTTCCATCTAATAAGAAAGATATTATAAAGAAGAATGGCAAGTATCATTCCGATAAGCAATTTGGGAATGTTGGCGATGGGTAAAACCTTCATTAGAATCGAAACAACCGATGTGACGGCCAACCCACATAGTAGTGTGCTGACAAATTTTTCAACCTTCCACCGGATAAATCTTCTAACTCTTCTGAGATTGAAAACGGCAAGAAATAAGGATACCAAAATGAATGCAATAGCCAAACCAGACAAACCCTTCCATCTTAAAAGCAAAAATCCGCAAATCGAATATCCAAAAAGCCAAATGAAATCTACCAAGAGAGAGTAACCGATCTTTCCGATTGCCCGGAAGAAGTAGTTTATGGGAGAAAATATGGTAATCAACGGTAAAGCCAAAGACAGAATCATCAGCACGCTAATGCTTTGCCCGAACTCTCGGTTGGAGAGGGTGTATATTATCGGTCCAGCCAAGCTGAAGGTAAGGGTAGCTAAAAATACTGCTAAGATGAACATGGCTTTGGCGAAAAACGTCAAATTTAGCTCTAATTCGTTCTTGAGGTTTAGCTCCCATTTTCTGGTTATCTCAGGAGAAAAGGCATCCAGAGGTATGGCCATTACCTGTCGGGACAGGGATATGGTTTTGGAAGCTAGAAAAAAGACCGCAACCGAAGAGTAAGAAAGAAACATACTAATCAGGATTTGGTCTGTGTAACTCAAAGCTATGCCCAAAAAGGAAGTAGCAACGGCTCCTAACCAAAAGGATTTGATATCACCTAGAAAATTGGTCTTTTCTGCTTTCTTAGGATCTTGTCTCAACATAAAAATCAGGAACAGAGAAAGAAGAACAGAAAACGCAAGGTTGACTGAAAGGTTTATCTGTAAAACCTTGATAACGGAAAGCTCGAACCTGGAGAGGAAAAGCAGCACAGCTATTCCCAGAGCTATTAGGGTCTCGATAAGAGCAGGGAATTCCATTTTCTGAAGGCCGTAGAATGACGAGTAAGTTACGGCCTTAAGGGATATCACTATATTCAAGACTATAGCCCAGGTCAGCAGATGATTTGAGGGAGGGATTGAATAAATGGCTAGCAATACCTTCCTGGAAAACAGCAGACTCAATGCCAGAAGTACGACCCCACTAGATAGGATGATCGTCCAGGAGAAAAAGACGAGTTTTCTTGCCGTTAAGTTCTGAGACAGGGCTCTATATTTGGCTACAAACCTGCTGGCTACAAAAGGAAGCCCGAGCTGGATGAAGATGGAAATGATAGCAGCAATCGCCAGTAAGGTGAAGTACTGTCCCAGTAGGTCTTTTCCGAGCCAATTGGTCAATATCTTGAGCTGAAAGAGAACAAGAAGTTGATGTAGGAAAAGGAAAATTAGGAGAATTAGACTGTTCTTGGCCACTCGAGACAAGGATTTGCTCCAGCTTTTGCTATTCTCGAATGAGAGCTAACTTGCCTAGGGTGCTTCTTCCCTGCTGGTCAAATACATAGAAAAAATAGACTCCACTGGACACTAACTCACCTGCTTGATTGGTTCCATCCCACTGGTCGCTGGAATCTATCTCTTTTACCAATTCACCGGATAAGGTATAGATCTTCACTTTGGCCTGGTAGGGAAGACGGTCAAAAGTGAGTTTATCGCCTTTTCTTCTTATCACAAAAGGGCTGGGATGCACGGTTACCAAAGACAGGTTACTTTCAGCTAGTCCGAGGCCGTATTGGTACTTAGATAAACCGCTTTCAGTAGCAATCCAGGCTTCGCCGGTGGAATTATCAATGACTATCTTGTTTACCTGGGCACCGACTAATTTGCTGTTTGAGGGAAGATAACTTGCAATGAACTTTCCGTTTTCAAGTATGCAGAACCCCCTGCTTGTTCCGATCCATTTTCGATTACGGCCATCAACTGCGATGGTTCTAACTTGAGGTCCTTGCGAATCGGGAAGGGCAAAATCAATAAACTTCTCATATATATCGCTGAAGTAACTCAGTCCTGTACCCGTCCCTACCCACAAAACCCCTTCTTTGTCGAAAGTACAGGTGATCACTTCATTTGTGGGCAGCCAATCGGCGATATTATAGGTTCTGACGGTATATGCACAGTTGGTGCAAACCTTACCTTCGGTAGTCCACTGAAATTTGAAATCGGTTATGCCATAATCCCTAAAACAAACCCAGAGATGATCATTTTTGGCGACAATATGATTTACCGTCAGGCCGGGAAATGGAAGTTGTAGGGTTTTCCTAAAAACAGCCCAGTCGGAGTCACTGGCCTTCTGTGCGACTAGCAAAAGCGTTCCATCATTGGTTTCGCGATTGGCAAGCCAGACATTTCCGTTTGCATCAACGGTCACACCAAAAAGCACGACATAATCCGGATGATTGGGTATTCCTTTTAAAGGGCTGTTTGTGGCATCGTATTTATTCCAATTTCCAAGAGCATCCTTTCTGATCAGTCCACCTCCCCAACTTTCGAACCATAGAGTTCCCTCTGGGGATTCTTTTAATCTTACGATCCCGTTTCCTCCGATTAAGGGATTCAAAAGTGAATCGTAAATGCCCCAGTTCGTTCCGTCAAAAGAAGAGACATTATACGGCCCTTGAGCGCACCAGATTGTTCCCTGTTGGCTGATTTCAATATCCCTGAATATATTGCCTGGGGGTCCGCTTATGGAGTAACTTTGCCAGTTTGAAGTTGCCGGGACATATTTAGCAATCCCTTTTGCCTGTGTTGCGACCCATAAAATTGAAGAGGAATCGACGGCTATATAGCTTAAGTCTGTGCTTAAAAGTCCAGAATCGGAAAGGAGTTCCCAATCGCCTGAAATGTATCTGTAAACTCCGTTATTTGTAGCTGCAAATAGATATCCATTTATATATTTCAAGTCTCTGACCTGGCGATCGCCCAGGCCGATAGAGTCCCAAGTGCTATCCGAAAGGATGAAATGAAATACACCTGCTTTGGTTCCGACGTAAATCTGGTCTCCTATGCTGGTTATGCAGTGAATATAATCATTCTTAAGTCCGGCTGAGCTTTCAGTTGTGAAAGAGACCCAGTGAGTATAATCCTGGAGATAGGTATCGTTCTTGTCCGCAAAAGATATGCCCTTGGCTGTTCCTGCCCAGATGGTATTTCCCGAAATGTGAAGACAGTTAACCTCCTCTTCCGACTCCAGATCTGCTCCCAGTTGCCTACAGGTCTCTTTTATCTCTCCGCCATTGTGATAAATCAAGAACAGGCTGACTCCGATGTTGGAAGCGACCCATAGTTTGTTCCCGTCAGATAAAATGTAGTTCAGTTTAAGATTGCCCTTTTCGCTGTCATAGAAATCATTATACACAGTCCAACTGCCATTTTCGAGGTTGTATTTGGTTAAGGTCCCATTGTCTGCCCCAAACCAAAGACTTTTGCTCGTATCCATGGCAATGGAATAAAGAAAATTACCTCCCAGACCATCAACGTTGGTTAATTTGGCTGCTGAGCCGTGCTCCAGATTAAGAACAAAAACGCCTCCAGTTGTGGCACACCAAAGGCGATTGTGTCCAACGATCATTTCTTGAACGGAGTTCATGTTGGTATAGCTAGTCCAATCTCCGATTGCCGAGAAACACAAATCGGAGAACAAAAACGCCATGAGAAAACCTGCCAGGATTTTTTTCATTTTACCTGTTCTCTTTTGGGCACAAAACTAATGACTATAACCGCCAAAGTCAATATCAGACATAATTTGGGTAACCAGTCACCAAACTTAGTATAAAACGTTTTCTTTTTTTGTAAAGCGACTTTTTCCGTTATCACGTCTTTTGTCCAGATTCTTGTGGATTGGCTTATGCGGCCATAGGGATCAACGAACATAGAGATTCCGGTATTGGCGCAGCGGGCAATGCTGATTCTATTCTCAATTGCCCGAAAAACAGCCATCTGGGAATGTTGGAATGGGCCCGAGGTTTTGCCGAACCAGGCATCATTGGTGATGTTTACAATAAAGGATGCCCCATGGTTAACGAATCTTCTCACTAAGTTAGGAAAAGCGGATTCAAAACAAATCAGGACCGCAAAATTGCTTTCAGGCAAACTGAATATTGTAAAGTTCTTTCCGCGAGAGAATTCCGATTGGCCCAACTGCAGTTTGTTTAGGAATCCAAGTCTTTCCATATAAGGCACTCTTTCTGAGAAAGGGACCATGTCAATCTTGTCATAGATCTGGAAATCTCTTTGGCTTGGTTTGAAGAGAAAGGCGGAGTTGTAGAAAGTATAGTCGCCGTTCTGGCGATAATGCTGAGTTCCGACCAGCATGGGAGTTCCCAAGGAATCGGTCAATCTCTCCACCAAGTATAAGTATCTCCATTCGTAAGCCAGATAGCAGGGCGCAGCGCTTTCGGGCCAGACGATCAGACCAACTTTCTTCTTGGCAGATTGTTTCGCCATTCCAAAATAGGTGGCGAAATTATAGTCGGTCAGGTCAGGATTCCATTTAGTCTGGATGTCGATGTTTCCCTGTAGTAATGCTATTTCGGGACCATCTTTCATTACTTCCTGCTTCATGGCGTAATGTCCATAGAGTAAAGGGAGAATAATGAATCCAGAGAAAAGAAGAGTCATGCCGACAAGTTTTCTGGTTGAAAGATAAGATTTAACATAGAAATAGAGTACTAGGTTTACGGAGACTACCCAAAAAGTGACCCCGTATGCTCCAGCAAAAGAAGAATACTGAATTAAGCTCAGGTATTTGCTTTGAGTATAAGCCAAGTTTAGCCAGGGAAAAGCGATTTCGCCGAGAGACTTTGAGTATTCCATAACCACCCACAAAAAGGGAAAGGCAAAAACCGCTTTCCCTTTCCACCTTTCCTGAATTAAACAGTAAAGCGTAACCAGGACTGCTGGAAAGAAAGATAGAATGAGGATAGCAACAGATGCGGCTAGGAAGAGTATATAGTACCCTGAAAAAATCGGCCAGGCAATCCAGTAAAGCAAAAGCAAATTCGATAGCAGTCCGAAAAGATAACCTAATTTGAATGCCTGTTTGGGAGTTTTGTTCTCTAAAGCAAGAATTAAAGGAACAAGACAGAAGTAAGCCAAAAAACCTAAAGGGAGTGGAGGGTAAGCTAAGCTAAAGAGTAATACAGAAAGGAGGACAAGCTTAAGCTCCTTTTTCATGGGATCAAGCTTTCCCCTTTCATTTCATCTGGTTTGCTGATTTTGAGTATCCGTAGGATGGTAGGCGCCACATCAGCCAGTATCCCACCCTGCCTTAGTCTCACACCATCCTTTAAACCAACAACGGCAAAGGGCACCGGGTCAGTACTATGAGCGGTAAAAACCTCTTCGGTCTTAGGATCAAGCATAACTTCCGCATTTCCATGGTCAGAGGTTACCAGCAGAACCCCTTTTGCCTCTTCAACTGCGCGAGCCACTTCTCCCACGCACTTGTCCACTGTCTGGATGGCTTCAATTGCGGCGGGAATTATTCCGGTATGGCCGACCATGTCCGGATTAGCGAAGTTTAAAGCTATGAATTCGTATTTTCCTGATCTGATGGCTTCTACTACTCTATCCGTTACCTCATAAGCGCTCATTTCCGGTTTTAGATCGTAAGTCGCCACTTTTGGCGAAGGCACCAAAATCCTGTCTTCACCTTCAAAGGGTTTTTCCTCTCCCCCGTTGAAGAAGAAAGTAACATGGGGATACTTCTCAGTCTCTGCAATACGAAGTTGCTTAAAGGCCGCTTTGGATAGAACTTTGCCTAAGATATTGTTCAGTTTATGCTGCGGGAAAGCGATTTTTGCATCCAGTTTTTCATCATACAAGGTCATACATACTAAAGGAATGATCAGATCATCGGGTCTTTTGAACCTGTCAAAACCCTTGTCGGTAAGGGCCCATGACAGTTGTCTGGCCCGGTCTGCCCTGAAGTTGAAGAATATCGCAACATCACCTTTCCGGATGACACCATTTTCGTCTATAACCGTGGGTTTGAAGAATTCGTCAGTTGTGTTATCGGCATAAGATTCTTTAACCGCCAAAACCGGATCAGAACTCCTCAGCCCTTTGGCATAAACCATAGCTTGATACGCTTTTTCTATTCTTTCCCATCTCTTGTCACGGTCCATAGCATAATATCTTCCCGAAACAGTGGCTATCTTGCCAACTCTATATTCTTTCAGCTTATTTTCCAAATCCTGAATGAAGTCTGCACCGCTTGTTGGGGAAGTGTCTCTTCCATCCAAGAAAGCGTGTACATATACTTTTCCGAGGCCACTGGATTTAGCCAGTCTCAGTAAAGCATAGAGGTGCTGCAATGAGCTGTGTACGCATCCATTTGATACCAAACCCAGAAGGTGCACTCCGGAGTTATTCTTCTTGGCTATATTGATGGCGTCAAGAAAGGCTTCATTCTTGAAGAATGACCCATCTTCGATGGCCTTGTCTATGCGGGTTATTTCTTGATGGACTATTCTACCGGCTCCCAAGTTGAGATGCCCGACTTCGCTGTTACCCATCTGTCCTTTGGGCAGTCCAACATCCAAACCGGAAGCGCCTAAGGTGGTATATGGAGATTCGGAGAATATCTTGTCCAGATTGGGTTTTTCAGCCATTGCTATGGCATTTCCCTTGCCTTCTTTTCTCACTCCATAACCGTCCATTATTAGAAGTAGAAGCATAATCGGGTCCTAAGTTACGAGCTCAACCTCTTTCTTGCCTTTTGCCATCTCTCCAATCAGATATGCTTTTTCTTTGAGACGGGCAAGCTCTTTGAGCGCTTTTTCCGTATCTTTTCTTGGGGTTACCAAAAGATACCCAATGCCCATATTGAAGACCTTGTACATCTCATCTTCCCTAATATTTCCCCACTTCTGGATAAGCTCGAATATCTTTGGAGTTTTCCATCTATCGGTGTAGATCACTGCTTTAGAGTTTTCAGGGAGTATCCTCACTAGGTTTCCTGCTATGCCACCACCGGTTATATGAGCCATTCCCTTTATCCTGTATTTGTCAAGCAGACTTTGCACAGGCTTAGCATAACATTTATGTGCTCTGAGAAGCTGGTTGCCGATCGTATCCTTCAGTTCAGGAATATAGTCATCAACCTTCAACCTCCTTAGCTCGAAGATCACCTTGCGCGCCAATGAATATCCATTGGTATGGAGTCCGTTTGACGCCAGCCCAATTATCTGATCTGTCGGTTCTATGTTCTCTCCATTTATTATGTCGTTTTTTTCGACTATTCCTACTATACATCCGGCCAGATCGTATTCATTCTTCTTATAGAAATCGGGCATCTCTGCGGTTTCTCCGCCGATCAGAGCGCATCTGTGCTTTTTGCAACCCTCAACTATTCCTTTGATTATCTCCTTTATCACAAAAGGTGAGAGCTTTCCACAAGCGATATAATCTAGAAAAAAAAGCGGGCTTGCTCCGTGCACCAATATATCATTGATGCAATGAGAGACCAAGTCCTCTCCTACAGTATCATGCTTGTTCATCAAGAAAGCAACTTTAAGCTTGGTTCCTACGCCATCAATACTGGAAGCGAGAATCGGATTTCCGAGTTTTCTCTTGTCCAGACGGAAAAAACCGGCAAACTGTCCGATATCTGTCAGGACCTCGGGGGTAAAGGTGGAACGCACCAGTCCTTTTATTCTCTTGACGGACAAGTCCCCGGCTCGGATGTCAACACCCGAGTCTCTGTAAGTGATTTCTCTTTTCATTAATCGAAAGGTTCAAAGCAGGCGGTTTCCATTGATTTCCAATCCGAATTTCGTCTTCAAGAATTCAGCTGCTTTGCGGCAGATGATCATGCGAGACAAGAATATCTCGAAATACTCCATCACCTGAGAGATTGAAGTATCAATAGTTATCTCCAGGGAGATTATCTTCTTTTCAGCGTCGACTCTCAAGAAGGAGCTCTTGGCGGCATAGTTTACCCGGTCATGAATGTCCAGGCCGATCATATCCAAAGTTCTGACCCGAGAACGATGGACATCCGATTTGTCAGCCAGTATTGCGGCGGCACATATATCGCTTATCGGCTGTCCATCCATTTCGTCGTGGTTGCCGATGGCGGAGATGATCTCCAAAATGTCGTCTTCCGGAACATTCATCTCAGACAAGGTTTCATAAGCTATGATCGCTCCGGTCTGAGCATGATATTTGCGGTTTACAACGTTTCCGATATCATGAAGGTAGGCGGCCACAGCGGCGAGTTGAGCATTTCTTTCCGGACGACCCAAATGGGTCATGATGTTGTAAGCGATATTCGCAGCCAAGCTGGCGTGCCTTTGGCCGTGTTCGGTGTAACCAATAACCTCCAATAATTGATCAGTCTTGTTTATTAGAAGCTGAACCTTGGGGTTCTTTTTGATGTCGTCTAAAGTAATCATTCTTTTTCTAGTTTTGAAGTTGAAACTTAACAATACGTCTTCACTTTGTCAAGCAACAATTATGCTCCCTTGCTATACTTCGTCCAATCCAGGTTTGTTCTTGACAAAGAAGTACCTTTTTGTTATTATCCAAACTGAATTTCAGATCGCGATCAGGCTTATACTCTATGAAGAATAAAGACTTACCAAAGCATTATGACCCAAGGGCAGTAGAGGATATTTGGTACGAGCGCTGGACAGGAAGCGGAATTTTCAACGCTAAGACCGACTCCAATAGGCAAGTTTTTAGCATGGTTATTCCTCCTCCGAATGTAACTGATGTTCTTCATTTGGGGCATGCCCTAAACAACACCCTGCAGGATATATTAGTTCGCTGGAAGAGAATGCAAGGCTATGAGGCGGAATGGCTTCCGGGAATAGATCATGCCGGGATTGCCACACAGGTGGTCATCGAGAAGAATCTAGCTAAGGAAGGCAAGACCAGGCAAAGTATCGGTCGGGAGAAGTTCGTCAAGCTTGTCTGGGAATGGAAGGAAAAAAACGGCCAGACTATCTTAAATCAGCTCAAAAAAATTGGCTGTTCCTGCGACTGGGAGAGAACCCGTTTTACAATGGACGAAGGTTTTTCTCAGGCGGTAGCGGAAGTCTTCAAGCGACTTTACGACAAGGGACTGATCTATCGCGGGAATTATATCATAAACTGGTGCCCTCGCTGCGGAACCTCGCTTTCAGATGATGAGGTTGAGCATCAGGAACTTGAGGGCAGGTTGTGGTACATCAAGTACAAGCTAAAAAGCAGCGACGATTTTGTTACGGTTGCTACCACTCGGCCGGAAACGATGTTGGGCGATACTGCGCTAGCAGTAAATCCAAGGGATAAACGGTATAGAAAGATAATCGGGAGTTCGGCGATATTGCCCATCTTAGACAGAGAACTTAGGATAGTTGCAGACGTTAGAGTAGATGTAGAATTCGGGACAGGGGTGGTGAAAGTAACACCGGCTCATGACCCAATTGATTTTGAGATAGCACGGGAACACAGCTTGGAAAAAATCATAGTTATCGGTCCGGATGGGACTATGAATGAAAATGCGGTAAAATTCAAAGGAATGGATAGATTGGAATGCAGGAAAGCGATTCTCAAGGAGTTGAAGAAGAAAAAACTCTTGGAAAAGGAAGAACCCTATAGATACTCAATTGGTCATTGCTATCGCTGTGATACCGCAGTTGAACCGTATCTGTCAGAGCAATGGTTCGTCAAAATGAAACCATTAGCCCAGCCGGCAATTGAAGCGCTCAGGAAAGGAGAGTTGAAATTCTTCCCTCAGCACTGGTCTAAGGTCTATCTGCACTGGATGGAAAATATACGCGACTGGTGTATATCTCGACAATTGTGGTGGGGTCATCGCATCCCGGTGTGGTATTGCCAGGATTGCGATCAAGTTGTCGTCTCGTCGAAAACTCCCGAGGAATGTAACAGATGCAAAAGTAAGAATCTGAAACAGGATCAAGACGTTCTAGATACTTGGTTTTCCTCCTGGCTTTGGCCATTCTCAACCTTCGGCTGGCCCCAAATTACCGAGGATTTTAGGTGCTTCTATCCTACCAGATCGCTTTTTACTGCCTCCGAGATTATTTTCTTGTGGGTAGCAAGAATGGTAATGGCGGGTTTGGAATTCACCGGCGAGTTGCCCTTCAAGGAAGTTTTCATTCATGGCACGGTTAGGGATGCGAATGGAGTAAAAATGAGCAAGTCACTGGGAAACGGAATTGACCCTTTGCTTATCGTAGGAAATTACGGAGCGGATGCTTTGAGGGCGAGCATGATGCTCCTTACACCGGATGGACAAGACCCCTGCATTTCGGTCAACGCTTTTGAGCTCGGCCGCAATTTCACCAACAAGCTCTGGAATGCTTCCAAGTTTGTGATGTTTAACGTAGATGACAGAAGAGTAGACGTCATGGGCGAATACGAAAATTTGGACTTGGCGGACAAATGGATATTGAGCCGTCTGAATAGGACTATCCAACAGGTTGATAACTTCATGCAGGACTACCGATACAACTCTAGCATAAAAACGCTCTACGATTTCGTGTGGCACGATTTCTGTGATTGGTATTTGGAGCTTGCCAAGTCCAAGCTCTCAAAAACAGAAGAGGATAAGGACAGAATCTTGACGCAGACCGTGGCAGTCAGCGTGTTGGATAATGTCTTAAGGCTTCTGCATCCTTTTATGCCTTTTGTGACTGAAGAAATTTGGTACCGTTTATGCGGCTACTCTTCAGGCGATGCAGCAAAAACTATAATGAAGGCGCAGTGGCCAAAGCCCGAGCCAGCTCTGGTGGAGTCCAAATTGGAGAGCACCATACAGAAAGTTCAGGATGTGGTGTATGCCATTAGAAATATCCGTTCGGAGATGAATATCTCTCCTGCCAAGAAAATTACAGCTATGATTAAAACAGATAGTCATGACCTACTGGGTCTTCTGGAGGATAACAAGGTACACATCAATGCCCTGGCTGGGGTGGGCAATTTGGAAATCGCAGTGAAGATGAAAAAGCCGAACTGGGCTGCCTCCGCTGTGGTCAAGGATGCAGAGATATTCATTCCTCTGGAGGGAATCATCGATGCCGACAAGGAGAAGAGTAGGTTAGAGAAGGAAATAACCAAGGCTAGAGAATTGCTCGAGAAAACCAACAGGAAGCTATCAAACGAGGATTTCCTGAAGAGAGCCCCCAAAGAGATAATTGAAAAGGAAAAGATCAAGAAAGAAGATTATGAGAAAATGATAGATAAGCTAAATCAAAACCTGGAAAGGATAATGGGGTGGTAGATATGAAAACCAGAATAGGTTACTTCGTAATTTCCTTGTTGATTCTCCCGCAGATTTGCCTTGCCGCAAATTCGGATATGTCAATTACGATTTATAATCAAAACCTGGGTCTAGTGAGAGACGTAAGGCAAGTAAATTTCAAGCAGGGGCAGAATGAGTTCGAATTTTCTGATGTAGCTTCGCAAATCGACCCTACCTCGGTTCACTTCAAGTTTCTGGACGCTCCGGAGAAGGTAACCATACTTGAACAGAATTACCAGTACGACTTAGTCGATTCACGTAAGATACTATACAAATACGTGGATAAAGACATACAGCTTTTTACCAAGCAGGATAAGTTATTTGAAGGAGAGTTGCTTTCCTTTTCGACCGGCGACCTGGTTATCAAGGAGAAAAACGGAGGTATAAGGGTAGTTACCTTCGATGATGTCAGAGACCTTTATTTTCCGACACTGCCTGAGGGTCTCATCACCAAGCCAACTCTGGTATGGCTGATAAGCAGCAAATCGGATACAAAGGGAAAGGCGGAGGTCAGCTACTTGACCGGTGGAATAAACTGGCATGCTGAATATGTGGCAGTTACCGATCAGGAGGATAGGAATCTGGATTTGTCTGGATGGGTCTCAATAGATAATCACTCCGGAGCAACTTATCAGGATGCCAAATTAAAGCTTATGGCTGGAGAGGTAAGAAGAATAGAGGAAAGAGTTCGATCTTCAGTGCAATTAGCCAAGGGGATGGCATTTGAAGCTGAAGCCGGGTTTGAAGAGAAACCATTCTTCGAATATCATCTGTACACCCTGCAGAGAAGGACCACCCTGAAGGATAACGAGATAAAGCAGGTTTCGCTTTTTTCTCCGGCCTTAGTTAAAGCCGAAAAAATACTTACCTATGATGGGGCGATGAGTAGTAAAAAGATAAGGGTCAACTTAGAATTTACGAATTCCAAGGAAGCTGGATTAGGGATTCCCCTGCCACGGGGGAAAATAAGGGTCTATAAAGAAGACACAGATGGCTCTCTGGAGTTCGTGGGGGAGGATAACATTGACCACACTCCCAAAGACGAGAAAATAAGGATCTATCTGGGCAATGCTTTTGATATCGTAGGTGAGAGAAGCAAGATCGATTATCATAAGATATCTGACAGAATAAGTGAGGAAACTTACAGCATAAAACTACGCAACCACAAGAAAGAAAAAGTGGAAACGAGAGTAATTGAGCACTTTTCTTCTTACTCCCAATGGGAAATAACCAAGGCCAATTTTGAGTATGTCAAGAAAGACGCTAGCACTATTGAGGCGATAGTCTCTTTAAGTAAGGACGAAGAAAAGGTTTTGGAATACACAGTCAGATACAATTACTAGAATGCTCAAGCAAAGGAGTCCTATGGGCTAATTGCAGTCTTCATAAAAGATAAACCCAATCTAAGGAGGTTCAAGTGAAGCTGTACAAATACTGTATTCTGGTTTTAGGGTTTCTGTTTGTCTTTATGGTGAGCTGTAAGACACCCTATATTAGGTCGGCCAAAATTTACCTTTTTGATGTCAGGCCGCCGGATTACGAAAACGCCATTGCTCAGTTGAACAAGGAGTTGCAGGTTAATCCGACTAATGCTGAGGCGAACTTTCTTCTAGGATATATATATTCCAGTAAGGGCGATTACGAGAAAATGACGGAAAACTTCAGGTTGGCCAGCGAACATAATCTCGACCCAAGCC
>Ga0299912_10001933_pt1 | contig 16886 bp, 22 predicted proteins | sample RVTome_2_FD_207667 | JGI IMG/M metagenome (GOLD analysis project Ga0299912, IMG submission 207667) | Soil microbial communities from uranium-contaminated site in the Upper Colorado River Basin, Wyoming, United States - RVT95D214 (version 2) ... | reverse complement strand
AGCGCGATCAAGGGCGCGATCGCCGACCCGAGAAAAGGAGGACGCTGATGGCCAAGGTGGTTTTGAAACTGGGCGACGACATCTCCACCGACATCATCTACCCGGGGCGCTACATGGCGACGGTTCTACCGAACGAAACGCCGCAGTACGCCTTCGCCGACAACGCCGAATTCAACGGCCGCCTCAAGAGGAAGGAGATCCCGGCCGGGAGTGTCGTCGTCGCCGGCAAGAACTTCGGCTGCGGCTCCTCGCGAGAGCAGGCGGCCTCGACCCTCAAGGGCCACGAGCTCGCGGTCGTGGCCAGGAATTTCGCCCGGATTTTCCTCCAGAACTCGATCAACCTCGGCCTGCGGACCGTCGTCTGTCCCGGGATCGAGGCTGAGGAGGGGCAGGAACTCGACATTACGCCGGACAAGGTCATCAACATGACGACCGGGAAGAGCTTCCCGGTCGAGCCGCTCCCCAAGGCCCGCCAGGCCATCATCGATGCCGGCGGCCTGATCGCCTACACGCGGACGCGGATTCTGGGGAAGACGCCCGGATCCGCAAAAGGCTGACGAATCAGACGGGCTTTTTCAGCAGCCGCCTGGATATTGCCTCCAGGGCCGGAAACTTAGATGTCTCGCCGGCCGTGGGTCCCCGCCAGATCGTGCACAGGTGCCCCAGCATACGGTCGGTGTCGAATTTCAGGGAATAATTAAAGAGGGTCTCGGCCCCGCGGACGTCCCGGAAGCTCGTCGGCAGGATCCGAAATTCCTTATCCAAAAAAACCTTGATGGACGGATAAGCCTTCATGGGCTCATAGTGCCAGTCGCAGATGATGATGTCCTTGGGTATCATGTCCAACGCCCGCCAGGTCCCGTTGTAGGAGGATTCCCAAACCCCGTAGCTCATGGCCGGGCCTTCGATCAGCCGGTCCCCCCAGAGGTACATTTCCTTGCCGCGCGTTTTGACGATGTGGCCGTAGAGATCGTTGATGGATTTTGCGAACAGCTCGGCCGGGTCCTTGCCCTTGCAGCGGGGGCAATAGTCGCTCGCGATCAGGAAGACCTCGTCCATGCCGACGTGAAGGCCGTCGGCTTCGTAGACGTCGATCAGCTCGTCGAGGAGGTCGAAGATGATCGGGTTGACGCCGGGATGGAGCGGGCACCAGCTCCGGCAGTAGATGTCCTTGTTGCCCGCGAACTTCCCGGGCGTCTCGTCGAATTCGGGGTGGCGGATGAGGAGCGGGAATGTTTTCTCCGCCCAGGATTGATGTCCCAGCGACTGGAATTCGGGGATGAGCCGGATTTTATATTGGCGGCCGAGAGCGACGATCTTCTTGACGGTTTCCTTGGAGATCGGGTCCTCGCCGCGGAGCTCCGGATGGGATTCGTATTCATAGTTGTAGTCGGACTCGACGATGAGAAGGTTGATCCCGGCGTCGGCCAGGGCGGGCATTTCCTTGATGAGCTCCTCGGCGGCTTTCTTGGACTCGATCAAGACATGGAGCCCGAAGACGAGCGGCCGGGCGGGGAGAGGAACGATTTCGGCCGGCCGCTGCGGCCGGCAGCCGGGTTGTATGAGCAGGGCGGCAGCGACGGCCAAGATTCCGAATCCGGCGATCCAATGACGGGAATGTCTCCGATCGTTGACGGCGACCTTCGATCTGATCATGATGCGGCCTCCTTGTTGCTCTCATTCTATCACCGTGCGCGGGGGGCGGAAAAGCGGTTATAATAACGCCATGTCCGTAACCGCCAGCCTGGCCTCCGCAGCCTTGGCCTACACGCTGCTCGCCCTGGGCCTCGTCCTGATGAAAAAGGGGGTCGGCTGGATCGGACATAAAGGCCCCAAGGATGGGGCGTTCCGGAAAGACCTGGCCGTCTGGCTGGCCGGGTTCCTCCTCAGCAACCTCTATATCGTCCCGTCCGCGGCGGCGCTCAAAGCGCTCTCGCCCCATATCGTCGCCTCTTTCGCCGGTTGGGGCGTCGTCGTCATGGTCGGATTGGCGGCCTTGGCCCTGGGAGAACGTCTCTTCGTCTCCGATCTCGCGTTCACGGCCCTGGTCGCGGCCGCCATCGTGTTCCTGAGCATCTATGAAAGCGGCGGGGAGGGGGAGCTGCTTCGCTCCGGCCCGTTCGCGGCCGCCGCCCTCCTGCCTTTTGTCGTCCTGGCCCTGGCCGCCCTGCGCGCGGCGTCGCCCGGCCTCAAGGCGTCTCTCTTCGCAGCCGTCTCCGGCGCCTCGGCCGGGATGATCGTAGTGACCATGAAGGTCCTGGTCCGGCTCTACGGTTTTCGGGTCGTCGACTATTTCGCCTCGCCCTATTTTTATCTCTACTTGGCATTCTCCCTGGCGGGCTTCCTCACCCTCCAGCTCGCCTATAAGCGGGCCGGCTTGATGCGGGTCGGCCCCGTCCAGTACTCGGTCTCGATCGCCTATCCCGTCCTCGGCTCGCTCGTCGTCTTTGGGGCCCGGCTCCATCCCGTCCAGTGGGCTGCCCTGGCCTGCCTCCTCCTGGCCGTCGCCGGAATCCTCCGAAAACGCTAAAGCTGTCTTTGTAGGTCGAGCTGCGACGGCGGGAAATTTATTTTTTCCGGGTTTTATGGTAATCTTTTGAAACCAATTTCGGAGAGAGGAGTCGTCCATGGCCAAGTACAAGATCGCGATCCTGCCCGGCGACGGGGTGGGCAAAGACGTCGTCGAAGCGGCGATGATTGTCCTCAAGAAGCTCAAAGTCGAGGCTGAATACGTCTACGGCGATATCGGCTGGGAGTTCTGGTGCAAGGAAGGAAACGCCCTTCCCGACCGGACCATCAAGCTCCTCAAAGAGACGGACGCCTGTCTGTTCGGCGCCATCACCTCCAAACCCAAGGAAGACGCGGCCGCCGAGCTCGACCCGTCCCTCAAGGGCAAAGGCTTGTCCTATTTCAGCCCTATCGTCCGCCTCCGCCAGGAGTTCGACCTGTACACCAACCTTCGTCCCTGCAAGGCCTACCCCGGGAATCCTCTCAACTATAAGGACAAGATCGACCTGGTCATTTTCCGGGAAAACACCGAGGGGATGTACGCCGGGGTCGAGTTCTTTCCGCTCCCCCAGGCCGTCAAGGACGCCCTCTCGGTCCATCCCAAGATGAAGCCGTTCAAGGACGTGCCGCTCGACCAGATCGCCTTGTCCACCCGGATCATGACCCGCAAAGGCTGCGAGCGGATCGTCCGGGCCGCCTTCGAGTTCGCCCGCAAATCCAAGCGGCGCTCGGTCACCATCGTCGAGAAGCCCAATGTCCTGCGCGAGACGGGCGGCCTGATGCTCTCCGTCTCCCGCGAGGTCGCCAAGGCTTATCCCGACGTTCCGTTCAAGGACGCCAACATCGACGCCATGTGCATGTGGCTGGTCAAGAACCCCTACGACTACGACGTCCTGGTCGCCGAGAACCTTTTCGGCGATATCATCTCGGACCTGGCCGCCCAGCTCGTGGGAGGCTTGGGCTTCGCCTCGGCCGGCAATATCGGCGATAAGTACGCCGTTTTCGAGCCGACCCACGGCTCGGCCCCCAAGTACGCCGGCATGAACAAGGTCAACCCGATCGCGACCTTCCTGGCCGCCAAGCTCATGCTGGACTGGCTGGGCGAGACCGGCAAGGCGGCCGCCCTCGAGGGGGCCGTCGCCGAAGTCATCAAGGACGGAAAGGCCCGAACCTACGACATGGGCGGCAAGACGACGACCCTCGAAATGGGAGAGGCCGTCGCCGCCAAGCTCTGATCCGAACGGAAATGATCATCCTGGCCATCGACACCACAACGCCGGCCGGGTCCGTGGCGCTTCTCGGGGATGGGGCGCTTTTAGCCGAGCTCAACGCCGAGTCGGGCCTGACCCATTCCGAGCGGCTCCTGGCCTCGGTCGAGGCCGTTCTCGCTTCCCAAAAGATCGCCCTGTCCGCGGTCGACGGCTTCGCCGTGGCGGCCGGGCCCGGCTCGTTCACGGGGATCAGGATCGGCCTCAGCACGGTTAAATCCTTCTGTTTCGCGTCGGGGAAGCCCGGCGTCGCCGTATCGACCCTCGAGGCGCTGGCCCTCAAGCTCGTCCCTTGCGGCGGCCGGCTCCTCTGCCCCATGCTCGATGCCAAGAAAGGAGAGGTTTACGCGGCCCTGTTCGAATCGAAGGCCGGGCGGATTGTCGAGTTCATTCCCCAGGGAGCTTACAAGCCCCAGGAGTTTCCGGCCCGCCTGCCGGCCCGGCGCGTCGTCCATTTCATCGGCAACGGCGCCGCCCTCTACAAGGAGGCTATCACGGCCGGGCTTAAAAACAGGGCCGTCTTCGTTATCCGCTCGCCCTTTATCGGATTCGAGGTCGGCCGGATCGGATTCGAGGCGCTCAAGGCGGGGAAAGGGCTCGCCGGCGCCGATTTGCGGCCCGTCTATTTCAGGAAATCCCAAGCGGAGGAATAGAATCAAAACCGAACGGCAGCCGCCGGCTTTCCGACTCCGCTGGATGGACGTGAAGGACCTGGCCGCCGTTCATGCCATCGAAAAGCTGTCCTTCTCCAATCCCTGGCACATCGAAACCTTCCTGGGCGAGATCCAGAACCGCCCCATCTCCCATGCCTTGGTCGCGATTCATGTCGCAGACAAGAAGGTCATCGGCTATGTCGTCTTCTGGCTCATCAAGGACGAAGCCCAGATCAACAACATCGCCATTCATCCCGACTACCGGGGCCGGGGATTCGGCAAGGGGATGTTATCCCAAGTCCTCGAGGAGATGCGGGCGTCCGGGATCCGGGTCGTGACGCTCGAAGTCCGGGAGTCGAACTTGAAGGCGCTGGGCGTTTACAAGACGCTCGGGTTCAAGGCCGTCAGCCGGCGCAAAGACTATTATACCAACCCCCGCGAAGACGCCTTGGCCCTGGCCCTGTCCTTCGGGGCGTAATCGATCCTGACCAGGCACAGCCCCTTGGCCGGGGCGGTCGGGCTGGCCAGGGTTCTTTGTTTCTCCCCGAACAGCCGCTCGACGTCCTCGACCGCGATCCGGCCCCGGCCGACCTCGATCAGCGTCCCGACGATGGTCCGGACCATATAGCGCAGGAAGCCGTCGGCCTCGATCGTGAAGATGAGCTCGGCGCCCCTTTCCCGGAATTCGGACTTCGTCACCCGCCGGACCGGATTCAGCTCGCGGTTCGAGGAGAAGGCGCTGAAGTCCGCCTTCCGGACGAAGAGGCGGGCGGCCCGGCGCATTCGGGCCACGTTGAGGGGCCGGGGATGATGGTGAACGAAGCGGAAATCGAAGGGCGAGACCTGCCGTCCCAGGACGATCCGGTATTGATAGATCTTGGAGCGGGCGCTTTTCCTGGCGTGGAACCGGGGGCCGGCCCTTTCGACGGACGAAACGCGGATGGCTTCGGGGAGAAGAGCGTTCAGGGCGCGGAGCAGGGTCGCGTCGTCGAGGGTCAGGGCGGCCCTGAAGCTCGCGACTTGGGCCCGGGCGTGGACGCCGGCGTCGGTCCGGCCCGCTCCGTGGACGGCGATCCGTCCTCCAGCCAAGCACTCCAGGGCGTTCTCCAGCTCGCCTTGGATCGTCCGGCCGGAGGGTTGCCTCTGCCAGCCGTGGAAACCCGTGCCGTCATAGGCGATCGTCAGCTTATAGTTTTTCGGAGAGATACCTCTTCTTCTTACTCTTACGGCGATCTCATCGGCGGGGCCCGGGCCGCGCGGGGACGGGTCAGCGTCTGAAAGCAAGCTCGACCGCCTCTTCCGGAGTGCGGGCGGGGACGACGCCCTTGATGTCCCAGGTCCCGAGGCCGATGACCTTCTTTCCGTAGATGATTCCGAAAGCGATCTCGCTCAAGGTTCCGTATTCCCCGTCGATGGCGATGAGGACGTCCGCGTTGAGGGCCACCAGGGAGTTCCTGGTATAGCCGAGCCCGGTCGCGATCGGAAGGTCCACGAAGTTATTGGCCCCGGACGGGTCGGTCCCGGGGAGGATCCCCACGGCCAGGCCGTTCGCCTCCCGGGTTCCCCGGCTGGCGGCTTCCATGACGCCGCCCAGTCCGCCGCAGACGAGGATGCCCCCCCGTCCGGCGATCAGCCGGCCCACCTCGCGGGCGGCCGCGAGCGCCGTCGGGTCGGGGCGGCTGCCGCCGATGACGCCGATCCGGAGCCGGCCGCGCAGATCGTCCATGGCTTCCTTTTACCATACGGACCGGGCCATTTCAATCGGAGGGGTTGCCTTATGGCGGCACTCACAAGCTGTTAACACAGCTAGCGAGTACGGGCGAAGCGCCCGGAGATAGAAGGGGTTGCCCTTCGCAAGGCTCAGGACTACCCTTATACAGTCCCCGCCTTATGGCGGCACTCACAAGCTGTTAGCACAGCTATCGAGTACGGGCGAAGCGCCCGGAGATAGAAGGGGTTGCCCTTCGCAAGGCTCAGGACTACCCTTATACAGTCCCCGCCTTATGGCGGGAGATAGAAGGGGTTGATGTCGGGCGGGCTTATGATTACAATGGGGCCGCCCGAAATACTTAAAATGGCAGGAAGTGCGACCATGGCCGATTTCGTGGACATCAAGGGATTGACCGGGGAGGAGCGCCGCCGGCTCCTCTCGGAGATCGAAGACAGGATCGCCCGGCGGATCAAGGACGGCCTGCTGAGCGAGCGGGAGGTCCGGGAGATCGAGGAGATGCGGCTCCGCCCCCTGCCCGACATCCTGGACGTCCAGAGCGTTTACGACGGCGCGCTCTTCGATCGAAAGGACGGATGAGGAGCCGCCCCCGGGAGGAGGGAAACCCCATGGATCAAACCGGAACCGAGCGCCGGGATCAAGCCGGAATCGTCATCGATTACGACCGCCTCGACGTCGCCGATATCATGGCCCAGATCAAGAAGAAGATCGCCGACCAGTCGGCCGCGGCGCCCGCCCCCCCGGACGTCCCGGCCGAAACTGTCGGTCCGGCGGCCGGCGAAGGAGCGCCGCCGCTCCCCCCTTCGCCGGCCCCGGAGCTTCCGCCGGCCGGGCTCAAGGGAAAGCTTAAAGGGATCTTTTACATAATCATGCGTCCGTTCGCCCCATTCCAAAAGCTTCTGGCCTTGCCGACCCACCGAGAGCTCATGGAGACGGTCCGCAAGCTCCACCAGACGAACCTCGAGCTCGAAAAGATCGTGACGATGATGGACGGGGAGTTTCGCCGGATCAACAAACACCTCCTTCGGACCGAGAAGCGTGTCGACATCGCCAACGACCGGATCGACGCGGGACGCGATCACGCGGACGCCCTGCAGCGCCGGGCCGACGATATGGTTAGGGCGGCCAACGAGCGGATCGAAGAGGTCCACAGGACGGCCAACGACCGCATCAACGCCGGCCGGGGCCATGTCGATATGCTACAGGAGCGGACCGACGGCGTCCTGAGAACGACCAATGAACGCATCGACGGCGCCTACGGAGACATCCAGCGTGCGATGGAGTTCGTCAAGCTCCTCCATAACCTGTCCCACAACATCGTCGTCGAGATCAGCAAGCTCAAAATCGAGGAGGAGGGCCTCAAACTCAAGACCCGGGTCATGGAGAAGGACTTCGAGTTCCTGGGCCGCCGCGGGAAAGCCCTGGAGAAAGAATTCTTGAAATGAGAGTCTGTTTCGTCGTCCAGAGGTACGGCCTGGAGATCAACGGCGGAGCCGAGCTCCACTGCCGGTGGGTCGCCGAGCACATGAGCAAGTATTGGGACGTTGAAGTCCTTACGACCCAGGCCTACGACTACGTGACCTGGAAGAACCACTACCCGGAGACCGAAACCGTCATCAACGGGGTCCCGGTCCGGCGCTTCCCGGTCACGCGGCCCCGCAACCCAGAGGCATTCGGCCGTCTCCAGGACTATATCATCGAGAACGAGCACCGCGAAGAGGACGAGTTCGCCTGGCTCGAGGAGGAAGGCCCCCTGAGCCCCGCGCTGATCGACACCGTCAAAGCCGAGCAAGGCCGCTTCGACTATTTCATCTTTTTCAGCTACCGCTACTACCATTCCTTCCACGGGATCAGGGCCGTTCCCGGGAAAAGCATCCTCGTCCCGACGGCCGAACACGACCCCGTCATTCACTTGCGGATATTCAAGGACCTTTTCCGGATGCCCCGGGCCTTCGTTTACAACTCCTGCGAGGAGCGGGCCATGATCCAGGGGCTGTCCCGGAACGAAGCCGTCCCCGGCGACGTGGTCGGGGTCGGGACCGAGGTCCCGGCCTCCTCCGACGGAGCGCGCTTCCGGGCCAAGTTCGGAATCGGCGGGCCTTACGTCATCTACGTCGGCCGGATCGACGAGAACAAGGGCTGTCACAAGCTGTTCGAGTATTTTCTCCGCTTCAAGAACGATACCGGATCGCCCGCCCAGCTCGTCCTGGTCGGGAGCACGATCCTTCCCATCCCCGATCACGCCGACGTCCACCACCTGGGATTCCTGTCCGAGCAGGATAAATTCGACGGGATCGACGGGGCCGACGTCCTGATGATGCCCTCTTTCTACGAGAGCCTGTCCATGGTCACCCTCGAGGCTTGGGCGATGGGGAAGCCCGTCCTGGCCAACGCCGCCTGCGAGGTTCTCCAGGGTCAGTGCCGCCGGAGCAACGGGGGTTTCTACTACGAGAGTTACGAGGAGTTCCGGGAGGCCCTCCTTCTCCTGCTGGCCGACCCGGCCCTCCGGGCGGCCATGGGCCGCAACGGCCGGGCCTACTTCAGCGCCAACTATACTTGGGACGTAATCGAGAATAAGTACCTGGCCATCGTCGCCGGGCTGGAAAGGAGGTCCTGAGTGGAGGTTCACCAGTTCTCGACGTCCTTGACCTACGGCGACGCCATTTCCGACGAGATCCTCGAGATCCGCAAGGCCCTCCGGGCGAGAGGGCTCGGCTCCGAGATCTTCGTCCGCTTTTTCGAGCCGCGGATGGCCGGCTACGTCCACGACTACCGGGAATACCCCCGCTTCAGCGCGCCCCAAAACGTCGTCATTTTCCATTTCTCGATCGGCTCGCCCGTCTCCAAGATGTTCTTCCGGATTCCGGACAAGCGGATCATGATCTACCACAACATCACGCCCTACGAATACTTCCTGGACAGCCACCGGATCCTGACCCGGGAATGCTACAAGGGCCGGCTCGAGCTCGACCTGTTCAAGGACAAGGTCGACCTCGGCCTGGGCGATTCCGATTTCAACCGCCGGGAGCTGGCCGAGGCCGGCTATCCCCGGACCGGCGTCCTCCCCCTCCTTCTCGATTTCGCCAAGTTCGACGTCCCGGGCGATCCGGTCGTCCGCTCCATCTACGCCGAGCCCAAGACGACGATCCTCTACGTCGGCCGGGTCATCCCCAACAAGAAATTCGAGGACGTCATCAAGACGTTCTATTTTTACAGGAAGGAATTCAACCGGAACGCCCGGCTCATCCTGGCCGGGGATTTCCGGGGCATGGAGCGCTACCTGGCCGCCCTCCACGACCTCATCGACCGTCTCGCCCTGGGCGACGTCCACCTGACCGGCCACGTCGATTTCGAGGAACTGGTCGCTTACTACCGGATGGCCGACGTCTACCTGAGCATGAGCGAGCACGAGGGCTTCGGCGTGCCCCTGCTCGAGGCCTTCCACCTCAAGATTCCGGTCGTCGCCTTCGCGGCCGGCGCCGTCGAGGAAACCATGAACGGCGGCGGGGTCCTTCTCCGGAGCAAGGATTTTCTGCGGACGGCCGCCCTGCTCGATCGGATCGTCCAGGATCAGGCCCTCCGGCAACGGATCGTGGCCGGGCAACTCAAGGCTCTCGATGCATTCAGCCGTGCCAACGTCAGCCGCATCCTGTTCGGCCACATCGACGGGGTGGCTCGGGCATGAGGATCGACCAGCTCATCCCGGCCTTCCACCGCGGCGATGCCATCGGCGATACGGCCTCCCATCTCCGAAACGCCCTCCGGGCCCGCGGCTTTGTTTCGGACATTTACTGTTTAAGCCACGATCCGGAATTGGCGGGCGAAGCGCGGCTGTTCTCCGAGTTCCCGCCTCCGGCGGCCGCGGACATCACCATCCTTCATTTCGCCCTTCCCAGCCTCCTGACCGACGGCCTCCTCCGGCTCCCCAGCCGGAAGTTCATCATCTACCACAACATCACCCCGCCCGAGTTTTTCGAGCCCTTCCACGCCGAGATGGCCCGGCTCTGCCGGATCGGCCGGGAGGAACTCGCCCGGCTGGCCCCCGCGATCGAGGTCGGATTGGCCGACTCCGAGTACAACCGGATCGAGCTCGAGTCCCTCGGCTGCCGGGCGACGCGGGAGTTTCCCCTCTTCGTCGATTTCGCCAAGTACGAGCGGCCCCCGAGCCGGTTCGTCCGCGATTTGTTCAGCGACGGCCGGGTCAATATTCTATTCGTGGGCCGGATCGTCCCCAATAAGCGGATCGACGACCTGATCAAGGTCGTGTTTTACTTCAAGAAGTACATCTCGCCCCTCGTCCGCCTCATCGTGGTTGGGAAGACGACTTCGCTCCCCGTCTATTACCGGGCTTTAGTCCAAATGGCCGACGAATTCTACCTCAAGCCCGAGGAGATCCTATTCACCGGCCACGTTCCCGACGAGGAGATGTACGCCCTGTACCGGGCGTCCCGCGTCTTCCTGTCCCTGAGCGAGCACGAGGGTTTCTGCCTGCCGCTCATCGAGAGCATGGTCTTCGACCTTCCCATCGTCGCCTACGCTTCGACGGCCGTCCCCTATACCCTGGGCGGGGCCGGCGTCCTGATCCATGAAAAGCGGGTCGACCGGACGGCCGAGCTCGTCGACATCGTCGCCCGCGACGACAAGCTCCGGAAGAAGGTCATCGCCGGGCAGCGCCGGCGCCTGGAGGCTTTCAAGGCGGGCCAGAAAGAGGCTTTTCTTTTCCGCGAGCTCGAATCCCTGCTGAGGTCCCGCTGAGATGAAAATCGCTTTCGTCGTCCAACGCTACGGAAAAGAAGTCATGGGCGGCTCCGAGCTCCACTGCCGGATGGTCGCCGAACGGCTCGTCGAGGCCGGCCACGATTGCTCGATCTACACGACGACGGCCAAGGACTACATCAGTTGGCGAAACGAATACCCGGCCGGCCGCTCCGTCTACCACGGGGTCGTCATCCACCGCTATCCGGTCGAGCGGGAGAGGGAGATCGAATCTTTCAACGCGTATTCGGACTGGATCTTTTTCAACCCCCACACCCGCCAGGATGAGCTGGACTGGCTGGACCGGCAGGGCCCGGTCTGCCCGGCCCTGGTCGAGGCCCTGGAGCGGGAGGAGAAGGACCACGACCTCTTTATCTTCTTCACCTACCTCTATTACAACACCTACTGGGGCTTGAAGCGGATCCGGGGACCCAAGGCCCTCGTCCCGACCGCCCATGACGAGCCGGCGCTCCACCTCGACGTCATGAAGGAGGTTTTCGAGCCTCCCCAGGCCTTTATCTTCAACACCGAGGCCGAGCGGGACATGCTCTACCGCCTTTTTCCTTTCGAGGGCAAGTATCAGGACATCGTCGGCGTCGGCGTCGATGTCCCGGCCGAGCTCGACATCCCCGGTTTCCTCGAGAGAAGCGGCATCCCCGGCCCCTATATCCTCTATGCGGGACGGATCGAGCCCGGCAAGGGCTGCCGCGAGCTGATCGACTATTTCCTGCGCTACCATCGGCGCCGGCCGAGCCTGTTCCTGGTCCTGATCGGGAAGCTGCTGATGGAGCTTCCCCTGCATCCCCGAATCAAGTGCCTGGGCTTCGTCTCCCCCGAGGACAAGAACGCCGCTATGGCCGGGGCCATGGCCGTCGTCCATTCCTCCCATCTCGAAAGTCTGTGCATGGCCGCCCTGGAATCCATGGTCGTCCGGTCTCCGATCCTTGTCCAGGAGAGGACCGAACCCCTCAAGCAGCATTGTCTAAAGGGAGAGAGCGGGCTGACCTACTCGAATTACGAGGAGTTCCAGGCGGCCCTGGACCTCATGCTCGGCGACTCCCGCCTCAGGGAGGTCCTGGGGGCCAACGGCTACGCCTATGTCAAAGCCAATTATACCTGGGCCCAGGTCATCGCCAAATACGAGAGGGTTTTCGACCGCCTGAGGAAAGGCGGGAGCGTCTGATCGGGCGCCCGGAGGCGGGCTGGAGGCCGATCAGACGTACTTGCCCATGATGTAGTCCTGGAGGTGTTCGATCGTGATCTTCTGATGAGTAATGATGGCCTTGACGACGTCGCCGATGGAGATCAGCCCCGTGAGGCGATTGTCCTCGATGACAGGCAGGTGACGGATACGTTTTTCCGTCATGAGAGCCATGCATTCATCGGTCGTCGTTTCATTCCTCACGCAGAAGACGTCGGATGTCATGACATCCCGGACGGGGGTATTCAAGGCGCTGCGTTCCTTGAGGACGACCTTGCGCGCGTAATCCCTTTCCGAGAATACGCCCACGACCCTCTGGCCGGAAACAACGACGAGAGCGCCGATTCCCCTTTCCGCCATCATTTTAAGGGCGTCTAAGACCTGCGCCTCCGGCGCAACCGTCCAGACATCGCGCCCCTTTTGATCGAGCATGTCTTTGACCGTCCACATTTCTTCCTGTCTCCTTTATTCAGTGGCAGCGGGCATTAAAATTCATCGGCGCAGACGATTCTCTGGCGGCAGCGGGCGCAGGCGTACTTAATCTGGTCTTCGCGGCGCAGGTGGCTCTTGGGGCGGGAGGCGGGCGGGTGATCCCACTGCTCCTGGGCCGACAGAAGGAAGTTGGGATGAGCATAAGCCTCGGCGCCCAGGCGGTCCTTTATCCAATCGAGATGATCGCGGCAGCCGATGATTTGACCGCAGCACTCGCATAGGATGAGGCTTTTCTCGATTGTCTCATAGACTTCGGGAGCCTTGAGATCGGAGACGGCCAGAGTATATTCGTTCGTGTTCGCCACACCCCGGCCGGTGATGCATTTTTCGCCGCACTGCCCGCATTGGATACAGGAGCCGAAGTCGATTCGCAACCTGCGTATCCTCCGGGCCGGGTCGTCGACGACCTCGATCGCCTGCGAGGGGCAGACTTGGGCGCAGGCCGCGCAGCCGACGCAGTCGTCCGGGCTGAACCTGGGAAAGCCGCGGTAGGAAGGGAAAGCCGCCTTCGGGCCAGCCGGATAACGGGTGGTGAACGGGGCGCTGAAGAAGGACGTCAGCGCCTCCCTGATTTCACGGAGCTTAGGCCACATCATGGGGGGCCTCCTCGCGGAGTTCGCGGTCGGACTCGTAAGCGTCGGTGGTGCTCTCCGGGCAGAGCGGGATCCGGCTGCGGTGGGCGGCCCGGGCGATGGCATGGGCCGCGACGGGCGAAGTCAGGAAGATGAAACCGATGCCGAGCAGCGCCTTGATCCCGAAGCCGGAAAAGCCCTGGAGGACGAAGACGCCGAAGAGCAGGCCGGCCGAACCGAAAGTCACGCACTTGGTGGCGGCCTGGAGCCTGTTGTAGACGTCGGGGAGACGGATGAGCCCCAGGACGCCCAGGAAATTGAACAGGATGCCGACCCCGATGAAGATCATCCCGATATGCTGCCTAATCATCGAGTCCCCTCCCTTCCAGAATCTTGGCGAAGGCCAGCGACGCCGCGAAGCTCAGCAGGGCCCAGACCAGGGCGATGTCCATGAAGAATCCCTGATCGTGGGCGAGGCCGTACAGGGCCAGGACGCTGATGATCAGAATGCCCAGGATGTCCACGGCGATGATCCGGTCGGCCGAGCTCGGGCCCCGCACGACCCGGTAGAGCACGAACAGGGTGCCGAACAAGCTGACGTTGATGAGTTTCACCAGGAGGGGAGCGCGCAGGACGAAGAAGTTGAAATAAGCCAGGACCCCCAGGATGACGACGGCAAGGAACCAGCGCAAAGCTCTCATTCAAAAACCTCCTTGAGGATCCGTTCGAACTTCCCGCCGATGGCCCGGGTGTTCTCCTCGATGTCGGTCGAGCCGACCGTGATGCAGTGGATATAGAGCTCGCCCTTCCCGGGATGGATATCGATCGTGAAGGTTCCCGGAGTCAACGTGATGGAATTCGCCAGGATGGTCAGAGCCGTGTCCCGGGTCAGTCCCGTCTTGATCTTGACGATCCCGGGGCGGATCGGCCGCAGGGGATGGAGCACGATGGCCGCGACATGGATGTTGGCCTTGATCATTTCCCAAATGAATGTGACGGCGTACAGACCGGCGTACAGGATGCGGCGGAAGATCCCCCGGCCGCGCGGAAAACCGGCCAGGAAGGCCCCGCCGATCCAGGCAACGACCAGGGCCGCGGCCGCTCCGGCCGCTATTTCCGGCGCGCCTCCGCCCCGGGTCAACCCCAGCCAGACGAGAAGGGACAGGATGAAAACCAGGATCCGGCCTTGCCATTTCTTTTTCATGGCGTCACTTCCCCAGGACCGAAAGTAGATACTGGCCTTTGCCCATGATGACGTCGACCACGGGATCGAGCGTCCATTCGCGGATGCCCGGGACGATCATCAGGCTCGAGACCAGACAGAGCAGGGCGAGAACGGCCATGGCCGCGTTCATCCCGCCCCCGATCGGTTCGATCAGCGCTCCGACCGGCCGTTCCGACCGCAGCCCGTATCTCTGGACTTTCATGAAGGAGGCCAGCGTCAGAAGGCTGCCGACCACGGCCAGCAGGGCGAAAAGCGGCCGGCCGGCCTGGACGGCGGCGACGATGATCAGAACCTTGCTGAAAAATCCGTTGAATGGGGGGATTCCCGAAATGGACAGGGAGGCGACCATCGATGAATGCGCCGTAACCGGGAGGAGTTTGACGACATTCCCCATTTCCCTGAGGTCCCGCGTTCCCAGCGCCATTTCCAGGGCGCCGGCGTTGTAGAACAGGAGGGACTTGAACACGGCATGGTTGAACAGGTGGAAGACGGCGCCGGCCATCCCCAGCGTCGTATTGAGGCCCATCCCAAGAAGGATGTAGCCGATCTGGCTGATGCTGTGGTAGGCGAGGAGGCGCTTGATGTCCCATTGGCCTATGGCCAGCAGGACGCCGAGGATGATCGAGACCGCTCCCATGACGAGAAAAACCTGCAGGAAGAGCGCCGGCGCTCCCAGGACGTTGTAAAAAATCCGGATCAGGGTGTAGATGCCGAGAGCCTTGATCAGGACGCCGCTCAGCATGGCCGATATGGGCGCCGGGGCCGAGGAATGAGCGTCGGGAAGCCAGGCATGGAAGGGCATGGCCGCGGCCTTCAGGCCGAATCCGGCCATGAACAGCCCCCCGACCCATAGGACGAGGAAGGGGTCCTTGCCGGGAAGGGACTGGGCGATGGTGGCCATGGTCAGGGAGGAGGTGGCGCTGTAGACGATGGCGATGGCCACCAAGATAAACGACGAAGAAATCCCCGCCATGACCGCGTATTTGAAAGCGGCTTCGAATTCGTGGGCCTGCCCGCCGTAGGCGACCAGGGCGAAGGCGGCGATCAGGGCGATCTCCATGAAGACAAACAGGTTGAAGAGGTCTCCGGTGACGATGACGCCGTTCATTCCCGCCACGAGGGTCATGAACAGGGCGTAGTATTTCCAATCGGGGGACAGACGTCGGATGTATTTGAGCGAGAAGACTAGGGAGGTCAGGGCGATCAGGCTGACCATGACGAGCATGAACGAGCTGAGGGCGTCCTGGACGAGGCAGATACCGATGGGGATTTTCCAGCCGCCCACGGAGTAGACCAGGGTTTCCCCCCTTTGGACGACAAACGCATAGACCGAAAGAGCCGTCAGCGCTGCCGCCGCCGCCAGCGAGATCGCGGCCGCGACCGTCTCCCTCCGGCCGGAGATGAGCACGATCAAGATGACCGCCGCGAGAGGGATGATGATAAAATAGGGGAGTATCATCCGGCGAGCCTCCTTATCTTGGAGATGTCGAATGTCTTGTTTTTCTGGTAGAGCCGGAGGGCCAGGGCGACGAGGAGGGCGGTGATTCCCAGCTCGATGACGATCGAGGTCAGGACGAGCGCCTGGGGGAGGGGATCGACCATGGCCGCCGCTTCCTTGCCCGGCTCTAAAATCGGGTAGACGGCGTTACGGCGATAGCCGATCAGGACGATGAAAAGGTTGGCGGCGTAGCCCATGATGCCCGAGGCGAGGATAATTTTAATGAGATCGCGTTTGGTCAGAATCCCGTAGAGGCCGACTAAAAACAGGGCGAAACAGAGGACATAGAGCGTCATTCCTCGGCTCCTTTCTCCAGGTCGAATTCGGCCAGGGCCAGGACGGCGAAAAATAGGGATAGGCCGACTTTGACTCCGATCAGGATGTTGAGAATGGGGATGAACCCGGCGCTGAACACGGAGAACATTTTGCCTTTAGCTATAACATTGAGGAGGAAAGCGCCGCCCGCGGCCATGCCCATGAGGCCCGCGGCCAGGAACAGCATCAAGCTGGAATAATCCAGCTTGCGCAGAAACGGCAGCGGCAGCCAGTCTGCAATGAAGGCGCGGCCGTAGGCCATGAGGACGCATAGGAATCCGAGGGCCAGGACGACGCCGCCGCCGAATCCTCCTCCCGGCGTGAGGTGCCCGTGAAAGATGATATAAATCCCGTAGAGGAAGATCAGCCAGACGATCAGGCGGACCACGGTTTTGACGATGAGGGTCATTCCCGGCGTTCGGACCATGATGTCACGCCTCCTTTCGGTTGCGGGCCTTGGCCCGCAGGACGGTCAGGGCTCCCAGGATGGCGGTGAACAGGACCGTGACCTCTCCCAGCGTGTCATAGGCCCTGTAGTCGAGTACGACGGCCGCGACCAGGTTCGCGGCGCCGACGTCGGCCGCCCCGGACTCCAGGTAATACCGGGAAGTGGTCATGAGGGGCTGGCCGAAGGGGGGGAGCAGGCCGAAGACCTTGATGCTCAACACCA
>Ga0299912_10001932_pt1 | contig 16887 bp, 17 predicted proteins | sample RVTome_2_FD_207667 | JGI IMG/M metagenome (GOLD analysis project Ga0299912, IMG submission 207667) | Soil microbial communities from uranium-contaminated site in the Upper Colorado River Basin, Wyoming, United States - RVT95D214 (version 2) ... | reverse complement strand
AGATGAACCTTGCCCACCCTACGACCACTGCGGCGATATAGTTATGTAGGGTGGGCAAGGTTCATCTGCCCACCAGCCTGCCCTGCTCAAACCTCGATCTTGAGCACCACCTTGTGGATGTGCCCGTTGCCCACCAGCGGGGCATGGGCGTCTTCGGGGAAGAAGATGCAGAAGCTGCCGGCGGCGGCGGCGATCCAGCTCCAGGGGGTGTCGTCGAAGAACTGGATGTCCTTCTCCGTGTTGAACGGAGCCACCGGGCGGCGGCAGGAAGGCAGCGGCGCCCAGCCCATTTCGTCGCAGCCGGCGATGACGTACTGGATGTCGATGTAGCGGCGATGACACTCCAGCCTGGCTTGGTCGCGCGCCCGTCCGGGCACAGCGGAATAGATCGCCACCAGCTTCTCGCCGTCGAGATTGACGCGCCCGCTCTCGGGCGGCTGCGCCGGCAGGCCGCGCAGGTAATCGAAGGCGGCGGCGAACAGGGGATGGAGGGCGGCATAACGCCCGGCGTTGTCCAGGGTATCGAGTATCACGTGTGTCTCCCAAGGCCCTGACGGGCGCTGAATCCGGTGTGGTCGGATGCCAGCCGTAGGGTAACCCATCCGCCCCCCGAGCCGCCCGCTCTTTGCGTTTTCCACGTTTTCTGCGCCGATTTGACGCCGCGACGCCTCATGGGCTAAAACCGCACGACCGGCGCCGCGCGCGTCCGGCTTCCCGCCCGTCACAACAACGAGGTATCACCGTGGCCCAGACCAAGATCCTGCTCGACGAGAGCGAAATCCCCACCCACTGGTACAACGTCGTCGCCGACATGCCCAATCCGCCGGCAGCGGTGCTGGGCCCGGACGGCAAACCGATCACCCCCGACGCGCTGGCGGCGATCTTCCCCATGTCGCTCATCGGACAGGAAGTGTCGGCGGAACGCTGGATCGAGATTCCGGAACAGGTGCGCGAGATCTACCAGATGTGGCGCCCGTCGCCCATGTTCCGTGCCCATCGCCTGGAGCAGGCCCTCGGCACACCGGCGAAGATTTACTACAAGTATGAGGGCGTCAGCCCGGCCGGCTCGCACAAGCCCAACTCGGCCATTGCCCAGGCCTATTACAACAAGGAGGCCGGCATCAAACGCCTGGTCACCGAAACCGGCGCCGGCCAGTGGGGCTCGTCCCTGGCCCTGGCTGGACAGATGTTCGGCATGCAGGTGCGCGTCTACATGGTGAAGGTCAGCTACGAGCAAAAGCCCTTCCGCCGCTCCATGATGCAGACCTGGGGCGCCGAGGTGTTCGCCAGCCCCACCAACATGACCAACGCCGGCCGCGGCGTGCTGGAGAAGGACCCGAACAATCCCGGCTCGCTGGGCATCGCCATCTCCGAGGCGGTGGAGGAAGCGGCCTCCCGCGCCGACACCAACTACGCGCTGGGCTCGGTGCTGAACCACGTCATCCTGCACCAGACCGTCATCGGCCTGGAGGCCAAGAAGCAGTTCGAGAAGGTGGGCGACTATCCAGACATGATCTTCGCCCCCTGCGGCGGCGGCTCCAACTTCGGCGGCGCGGCCTTCCCCTTCCTCGCCGACAAGGCCGCCGGCAAGAACGTGCGCCTGGTGGCGGTGGAGCCCTCCTCCTGCCCGACCCTGACCCGCGGCCACTATGCCTACGACTTCGGCGACTCCGTCGGCATGACCCCGCTGCTCAAGATGTACACCCTGGGCCACGACTTCATGCCGCCGTCGATCCACGCCGGCGGCCTGCGCTATCACGGCGACAACGCCCTGGTGTCGCAGCTGTACAACGAAGGCATCATCGAGGCCGTGGCCGTGCCGCAGGTGGCTACCTTCGAGGCCGGCGTGCAGTTCGCCCGTGCCGAAGGCATCATCCCGGCGCCCGAATCCTGCCACGCCATCCGCGCCTGCATCGACGAGGCGCTGCAATGCAAGGCCTCGGGCGAGGCCAAGACGCTGTTCTTCAACCTCTCCGGCCACGGCCACTTCGACATGGCGTCCTACGACAAGTATTTCGCCGGCGAGCTGGAGGACTATGCTTACCCTGAAGAGGCCATCCGCCAGGCACTCGATCACCTGCCCAAGGTGGGGTGACACCTTTTGGGCACCGACGACTACATGGACGTAGTCGGTTGGAAATGTCGGGAACATATTTCCCGGACGCAGAAAGCACAGAGTGTGATCACTCGGTGAACCGGTTCATCGCCAGTCGCCGCCTTGGTGTGGTAATGACACATCGAATAGTTTTGCTCTGCGCCCTCTGCGCCTCTGCGGCAGAATGTTGAAAGTCGATAAATAAAGGATCACCATGAGCAAACCCGAACCGCTGGCACCCGAAGTACTGTACAAGCGCTGCGATCCCGGCCTGTTCGGCTTCGAGACCACCGCCGAGTTGCCCGACCTGACCGATGTCATCGGCCAGGCGCGCGCCATCGGCGCGGTGCACTTCGGCGTCAACATCCGCCGTGAGGGCTACAACCTCTACGTCATGGGACCACCGGGCATCGGCAAGCACACCCTGGTGCGCCAGTTCCTGCAACAGAAGGCCGACGCCTGCGTCACACCGGACGACTGGTGCTACGTCAACAACTTCGAAACACCGCACAAACCCCACGCCCTGCGCCTGCCGCCGGGCCGCGGCATGGAACTCAAGCACGACATGGAAAAGCTGGTGGAGGAGCTGGGCGTGGTGCTGCCCGCCTCCTTCGAAGGCGATGAATACCGCAGCCGTATCCAGGCCCTGGAAGAGGAACTGAAGGAACACCAGGAAAAGGACTTCGGCACCCTGGCCGAAGAGGCCGGCAAACAGAACGTAAAACTGTTCCGTACCCCGTCGGGATTCGCCTTCGCGCCCATGAAGGACGACGAGGTGCTCGGCCCCGATGAATTCGAAAAACTGCCCAAGGAAGAACAGGAACGCATCGAACACATCGTGGCCGCCCTGCAGGAAAAGCTGCAGGTCCTGATCCGCCAGATCCCGCTGTGGCGCAAGGAAACGCGCGAGAAAGTGAAGGACCTCAACCGCGAAACCTCCATGGCGGCGGTCAATCATCTCATCGAGGAGATCAAGCAGCGCTACACCGACCTGCCGCGGGTGGTGGAATACCTCGCCGACGTGGAACAGGACGTGATCAATAACGTGCGCAACTTCGTCCACAGCGACGAAAGTGCCGAAGGCATGCCCGACGGCAAGGGTGAATCGCTGCACCGCTACCAGGTCAACGTACTGGTGGACAACAAGGAAACCGAAGGCGCGCCCATCGTCTATCTGGACAACCCCACCTATCTCAACCTGGTGGGCCGTGCCGAACACGTCGCGCAGTTCGGCACCCTGATCACCGACTTCACCCTGATCAAGTCCGGCGCCCTGCACCAGGCCAGCGGCGGCTACCTGCTGGTGGACGCCTACAAGCTGCTTACCCACTCCTTCGCCTGGGAAGGCCTCAAGCGCGCGCTGTACTCTTCCGAGATCCGCATCGAGTCACTGGAAAAGATGCTGTCCCTGGTGAGCACCGTGTCGCTGGAGCCGGAGGCGATTCCGCTCGACGTGAAGGTGGTGATCATCGGCGACCGCATGACCTATTACCTGCTGCACGAGTACGACCCGGATTTCGCCGAGCTGTTCAAGGTGGCGGCCGACTTCGAGGGCCGTCTCCCGCGCACCGACGACAACAAGCAGATTTACGCCCAGCTCATCGCCACCCTATCCCGCAAGGAGAAGCTGCGGCCATTCGATCGCGGCGCCGTGGCCCGCGTCATCGAACACGGCTCACGCCTGGTGGAAGACACCGAACACCTCACCACCCACATGCGTTCCATCGCCGACGTGCTGCGCGAGGCCGACTACTGGGCCGGTGAGGCCGGCCACGAGGTGGTCGGCGCCGTCGATATCGAGCAGGCCATCGATCACCAGATCCACCGCTCCTCGCGCGTGCGCGAGCACCTGCAGGACGAGATCCGCCGCGGCACCATCATGATCGCCACCGACGGCGCGCAGATCGGCCAGATCAACGGCCTGTCGGTGCTGTCCATGGGCGACTTCGCCTTCGGCCAGCCCTCGCGCATCACCGCCAACGTGCACATCGGCGAAGGCGGCGTGGTCGACATCGAACGCGAAGTGGAACTGGGCGGCGCCATTCATTCCAAGGGCGTAATGATCCTCTCCTCCTTCCTCGCCGCGCGCTACGCCACGCATTATCCGCTGGCCCTGTCGGCCAGCCTGGTGTTCGAGCAGAATTACGGCATGGTCGACGGCGATTCGGCCTCGCTGGCGGAGCTGTGCGCGCTGATGTCCGCCCTGGCCGAACTGCCGGTGGCGCAATCCTTCGCCATGACCGGTTCGGTCAACCAGCACGGCCAGGTGCAGCCCATCGGCGGCGTCAACGAAAAGATCGAGGGCTTCTTCGACGTGTGTCGCCTGCGCGGCCTGACCGGCAAGCAGGGCGTGCTGATTCCCGCCAGCAACGTCAAACACCTGATGCTGCGCCAGGACGTGGTGCAGGCCGTGGCGGAGCAGCAGTTCCGCATCTTCGCGGTGGAAACCGTGGATCAGGCCCTCAGCCTGCTGATGGATGCCGAGGCCGGCGTGATGGACGAGGACGGCAACTGGCCGGCGGACAGCATCAACGGCCGCGTGCAGGCCCGCCTCTCCGAGATGGCGCACATTCGCGCCAGCTTCGGTGATCACGGCAAGGAAAAGCACGACGACAGCCCGCCGCCCGACACCAGCGACGCCGACGCCCCGCCCCGCCATGTCGACTGAAGACACCCGCCGCGCCGTGCGCCACATCCTGCTCGCCCTCGACTCGGCGCAGGACGCCACCACGCTGGAGCTGGCAGCCCAGCTGGCGGCCCTGGTGCAGGGCACGTTGCAGGGCGTATTCGTGGAGAGCAGCGACCTGCTGCGCCTGGCGCAGCTGCCCTTCGCGCGCGAAATATCGCTCACCTCGGCCACGCCGCGCCGCCTCGAAACGGCACAGCTGGAACGCGATCTGCGCGCCCAGGCGGAACAGGTACGCCGCCTGCTGGAGAATCACGCCGTGCGCCACAGCGTGCAGTGGACCTTCCGCATCGAGCGCGGCGCCCTCACTGCGACCCTGGCCGCCAGCAGCGCCACCGACATCGTCATGCTGGGCCGCCCCGGCGACAGTCCCCGCCGGCAACCCGCCGGCACCACCCCGGTGCTCGCCGCCTTCGACGGCAGCGAGGCCGCACACCGCGCCCTCGACACCGCGGCCGACATGGCGGAAGAGGACGACGGCCTGCTGGTGCTGCTGCCCGCCGCCGAGGCGCAGCGACTGCGTCCCGCCGCCGCCGCGCAGCTCGCCGCCCGCAACCTCCGCGCCCACTACCAGATCCTGCCCGACCTGAGCCCGGCGCAACTCATCACCGCAGGCCGCCGTCACCACTGCCGCATGCTGGTGGTCGGCGGCAACGCAGCGGCGCTGCTGCCGCTGCTGCAACAATCCAGCTGCCCGGTGGCGGTGGTGCAGTAACGGCAGATACAAGTTGCAAGATACAAGTTTCAAGAAAACAGGAGTCCTCTTTGCCTGTCACTTGTATCTTTCAACTTGTATCTTGTATCTGACTCTTGACGAGCGGCACAAAGGCCACCGGCAGGACCGAACGTTCGCTCACCGCACCGTCCATACCCTTTTCCACCACCAGCAACTGCTGTGGGCCGCCAATATCGCCGACGGGGATCACCAGGCGTGCGCCCGGCCTGAGCTGTTCGATGAGAGGGGCGGGAACATAGGGCGCGGCGGCGGTGACGATGATGCCGTCGTAGGGGGCGTGTTCGGGCCAGCCGGCGTAGCCGTCGCCCTGGCGGGCCTCGACGTTGCTGCACCCCAGTTCGCGCAGTTTCGCGGCGGCGGCGGCGGCCAGGGGTGCGACAATTTCCAGGCTGTAAACCTGGCGCGCCAGTCGCGCCAGGATGGCGGTCTGGTAGCCGGAGCCGGTGCCGACCTCCAGCACCACGGCATCGGGGGTCAGCCGCAGCAGGTCGGTCATCAGGGCGACGATATAGGGTTGGGAGATGGTCTGGCCGTGGCCGATGGGCAGGGGACCGTTGTCGTAGGCCGCCTCCTGCAAATCCTCGGGCACGAAGTGATGCCGCGGCACGGCGGCAATGGCGGTCAGTACGCGCTCACTGAAAGCGCTCTGACCGATGTAGTCACGGGTGTAATGCAGCTCGCGATCGATATCGATGAGCATGCGCCGCAGCCCCTGCGGGTCGGGCGCAGCGGAATTCCCGCGGCCGCCTACTCCTCCCACTCCAGCGTATCCAGCGGGCCGGACCAGTCTTCGGGATGACGCACCTGTTCGGTGTCGCCGAAGTCGTCCTTTTCCAGATCGTCGAAGGGGCCGGACCAGTCTTCCGGCGCCTCGCGCCGGATCAGTTCCATTTCATACCAGGTATCCAGATCCAGCTCTTCCACCGCGCCGTCGAAATACTGGATTTCGACGATGCTTTCGCTGTCATCGATGGCGATGACCTCGAAGGATTCGCCCTCTATGTTCTTGTACCAGGCGCCAATCTCGGGGTTGATAGCCGTAGCCATGTCGCATACCTCCGCTTCATGCACACCCCTATAGTAGCCCTAATACTCCGCCGAGGATCACGCGAAGATTGCAGACCATTGCGGCGCCTCTGCTCAATGCCTTTGACTTGGGCCCTGCCGGACGCCTATGCTAGCGTGGATATTTTGCATCTACGCCACTTAAATCATAAAGATACGACTGAAACCTAGAAATTTGATGAAGCGCACGGAAAAGCCAAAAACTCCGCTACGCCTCACCCGACTGACCAGTCTGCGCAGTCGCTATCTGGCCGCCATGATCGTGCTCACCGCACTGCTCACCGGCTGCGCCCTGCTGTTGCAGCACTACATCACCACCGTCCGCGGCGAACGCGCCACCAGTATCGAGACGCGGCAACAGGCCAGTCAGCACAGCCGCCTGCTGCGCGAGGCGCTGCTCGACGTGGAGCGCGCCCTAACCAGCTATTACTGGGCACCGTCGACCGAGCGACGCCAGACGGTATTCCAGGCCGTGGACCGGGCCCAGCAGCGACAACAGGAGCTGTTCGCATCCCCCTGGCTGCACGGCAGCCGGCACAGCACCGAGCTCGCCGCCCTGGGGACGGAACTGCAAGGGCTGCACAGCCGCCTCGATCGCCTGATGGAGGCTCACCGCCCGGGCGCGCCCAACCCGCCCGGCGCCGCCTTCGATACCCTCTGGCAGCAGCTGCAGAAAATGGACCAGACGCTGGAGTCCTCCGCCACGGCAGAGGTGTCCTATCTGCTGCGCGCCTCCAACAACGTCATCGGCAGCGTCTGGCTGCTGGCCCTGGGCACCCTGGCCATGATGTTGATCGGCTTCTTCCTGTTCCAGCGCTACGTGCTCGGCCCCATCTCCCTGGTGGCCCGCGCCCTGCGCGACGAGGCCCACGGCAAGCGCGACCTGGTGCTGCCGCTGCCGGCCACCACGGAAACCCAGCACCTGGTGGAGGCCTTCACGGAAATGCGGCGCCAGGTGGCCGATCGACAGCAGGCCCTGGAACACCAGGCCATGCACGACGCCCTCACCGGCCTGCCCAACCGCGTCCTGCTGCAGGATCGGGTGCAGCAGGCCATCCACCACCTGCGCCGCCTCGGCCACGGCGGGCTGGCCCTGCTGATCATGGACCTGGACGGATTCAAGGAAATCAACGACACCCTGGGCCATCCCATCGGCGACGGCCTGTTGCAGCAGCTGGCCGACCGGCTGCAGCGCGAGGTGCGCGACAGCGATACCGTCGCCCGCCTCGGCGGCGACGAATTCGCGGTCCTGCTGGAGCACGTGGACCAGGCCGAGGCGCAGCACATGGCCGGCCGCATCCTGCACCTGCTGGACAATCCCTTCGAGGTGGCGGGCCAGAGCCTGTACGTGTCGGGCAGCATCGGCATGGCGCTCTATCCGCAACATGCCCACACTCCGCTGGAGCTGTCGCGCCGCGCCGACGTGGCGATGTACGTGGCCAAGCGGGAAAAGAACGGCATCGCCCTGTACGACCCGGCCCAGGACCACTACACCCTGCAACGCCTGGCCCAGGCCAGCGACCTGCGCAGCGCCATCGGCAACGACCACCTGTTCCTGCACTTCCAGCCGCAGATCGACCTGCACACCGGCCGCTTCAGCGGCGTCGAGGCCCTGCTGCGCTGGCAGCACCCGCAGCTGGGCTACATCTCCCCCGACGACTTCATCCCGGTGGCCGAACAGACCGGCCTGATCCGCCACCTCACCTACTGGGTGCTGGACCAGTCCCTGGCCCACGCCGCCGCCTGGCGCCATCGCGGCCTGCCGCTCGGCTCCATCGCCGTGAACCTGTCCGCCTACAACCTGCAGGATGCGGACCTGTCGCTGGAGGTGGCACGCCTGCTGAAGAAGTGGGGCGTGCAGCCCTGGCGCCTGGCACTGGAGATCACCGAAAGCTCCATGATGGCCAACCCGGCCCGCGCCCTCGCCACGCTGGAAAAGCTCAACGACATCGGCGTGCAGATCGCCATCGACGACTTCGGCACCGGCTTCTCCTCGCTGTCCTACCTCAAGCAACTGCCGGTGGACAAGCTGAAGATCGACAAGTCCTTCGTGATGCAGATGAACGAGGACGACAACGACGCGATGATCGTCCGTTCGACCATCGACCTGGCGCACAACCTGGGGCTGGAAGTGGTGGCGGAAGGGGTGGAGAGCGAAGAAGCGCTGGCCCTGCTGCGCATCCTCGACTGCGACGCGGCGCAGGGCTACCACATCAGCCGGCCGCTGTCGGCGGCGGCGCTGGAAGACTGGCTGGAATCAAGCGAATACTGCAAGGGCTACGAAGAGGCTCCGGAGCAGGACGCTCCGGAGCCGGATTTGCCGACTACACACTAAGAGTTGCCGGACACCGCGGCGCTACGTCCGGCCTACTGACCGTAGATGAAATCACGGGTGACCATCACTTCGCCCGCACCGTCCACCACGCTCAGGGTCCACACGCCGGTCCACTCGGGCATCAGGTTCTTGCTGGACCAGACGCGCCAGCGCGGGCCGTTGACGTCGAATCCCACCTCAGCCATCACCTGGCCCTTGTGTTCCCAGCGGTGCACCACGCGCTGACCCTGCATGCCGCGCAGCTCGGTGAAGAAATACGCCTGCGGGGCCTCGCCGGCCAGCTGGTTCACGTCATCCACCGGCTCGCGTTCGCTGATGCCGCTGGTCACGATGGCACGGGCCACTTCCCACTGGGGTACGGCGGCGGCGGCGACAGCGGCCTCCCCTTCGGCCACAGCTTCCCCTTCGGCCAGGACCGGCGCCGCAGCGACCAGCAAGCCCAGCGACAAAACCCAAGAAATCATCCTCATGCTCAATCTCCCTGTTGCTTGTTGTATGAAGGCAGTGCGGTGCCGGCCCGGCACCGCAGGTGATTTATAGACCAGAAAAAGGGAAAAAACCGCGATGCCTTCGGCAGAACCGGGGGCACCGGGGGTCGATATGCAGGAACCAGCCAGACACCGGCGAAGACATACCTGCACGTAGGCCCGATATAGCGCAGCGGTATCGGGCAGACCCCGCCGGACACCGCTACTCTATGTCCGGCCTACGGAATCCAGCCAGACACCGGCGAAGACATATCTGCACGTAGGCCCGATATAGCGCAGCGGTATCGGGCAGACCCGCGCCGGATCAAACCCCGGCGGCGAAGACGTAGGGCGTCTCCTGCCTGCTGCGGTAGGCGGCGGTCTGCTCCACCGTGCCGTTCGCCACCCGGGCGCGGGCGCGGCGCAGCTCGTCCTCGATACGGCGATCATGCAAGTGATAGCGCGGGTCCAGGCCGATCTCCGCCAGGGTCGGGCAGGACTCGCCGAACACGTGGTGGTACAGCCCGGTCATCATGCCGTAGCGCCCGGCCATCAGGGTGTTGGTGGCGTTCTTGACGGCCTCGATGTCGCGGGCCTCGCGCACGTAGAAACTGGTCACCAGCATGACGGCGATGGCGTGCAGCACGTCGTAGCGCACGTGGGCGATGAACACGAACAGGTGCTCCTGCGTCAGCGGCACCTGGTGGTCCCGGGCGAAACGGATCATGCCGCCGAGCAGCAGGCTGAAGAACTCCGGCACGCCCCACTCCATCCCCAGGCCCACCGAGGCCAGGGACTCCAGCGGCGTGAAGGCCTCGCTGCCCGCCACCAGGCGCTGGGTCAGCACGTTGTCGGCCACCTCCGGCAGCATCGGGATGTCCTGCTTCTCAAACGGAATGCCCAGGCCGTCGAACAACTGGCGGTACATGACGATGTGGGTGGTGGACTGGAACAGCCCGCCCATGGACGGGTAATCCTCGACGGAGTGGCTGCCGACGCCGTATTCGTCGGCCACCAGCTGCGCCAGCACGATCTGGGTCAGCTCCGACAGGCGCTCGTTGAGCACGCCGTAGGGCGAGGCCATCACGCCGGAGAAGCGGCCCAGGGACAGGGCCACGCACTGGCGGGTGTTCTTGATCTGGTTGAAATACTGCAGGGCGAACCTGGCCAGCTGCGGCTGGGTGAAGCGGCCCTCGAATACGCGCACGAAGAACGGATGGCGCCACACCGGGTGATCCATCACGTGGTTGTGCAGGTCGAGGAACATGTCCTGCAGGGCGCCGGCGGCGAACAGGCGGTTGCCGGGAAAGGGATTGCCCGGCTGCCTGGCGGCAATGTCGCGCAACTCGTGCAACATGCGATACAGCGGATTGGCCGGGTCCTCCAGCTCCTTGATCACGGCGCTGAAGTCCTGCTGCTGGCTGTCCTTGAAACGGGCCAGCACCTGCTCGGCGGAGAGCTCCAGCAGATCGGCCATGGGATGGACCGCCTCCGGCAGGCGGCTGCGGCCGTCGGCCAGCGTCTCGACCAGGTCGGAAAACAGAGTGCCGGCATCGCGGCTTTCGGTGGGAATGGACATGCGACTGTGCTCCTGAATACGATGCGGGTACGTTAGCGCCTATATATGTGTCCGCCAATGACAAATATCAAAAAAACCGGCGATCCCGTTCCGCTCATCGGCATCAGCGCCTGCCTGCTGGGCGAGAAGGTGCGGTTCGACGCCAACCACAAGCTGGACACCTACATCCGCGACACCCTCGGGGAGTATTTCGAATTCGTCCCCGTCTGCCCCGAAGTGGCCATCGGCCTGGGCGTGCCCCGCCCCACCCTGCGCCTGGTGGGCGATCCGGCCCGGCCTCGCGCCGTGGGCGTGCTCGATCCCGCGCGGGACGTCACCGTCGCCCTGGAGGACTACGGCCGGCGCATGACCCGCGAACTGCCGCCCCTGGCCGGCTACATCTTCAAGAGCAAATCCCCCAGCTGCGGCATGGAGCGGGTCAAGGTCTACCAGGACAAAGGCACGCCGAAGCCGGGCCGCGGCCTCTACGCCCGCGAACTGATGGCCGCGCGCCCGCTCCTGCCGGTGGAAGAGGAAGGCCGCCTGGGCGACCCGGTGCTGCGCGAGAACTTCATCGAACGGGTCTTCGCCTACCAGCGCTGGCTGCAACTGGAGGCCGCCGGCATCACCCCGGCGCGGCTGCTGGAGTTTCACTCCCGCCACAAGCTGGTCCTCATGAGCCACGGCGCCGAATACTACCGCGCCCTCGGCCGCCTCGCCGCCCGCGCCGGCAGCGATCCCATCGCACCCCTGGCGCAGGAATACATCCACGGCTTCATGGCGGCACTGGCCCACCCCGCCACGCGCAAGCGCCACGCCAACGTACTGCAACACCTCATGGGCTACCTGAAAAAACAGATCGACGGCGCAGACAAGGCCGAACTGCTGGAGATCATCGACGCCTACCGCCTGGGCGAAGTGCCGCTCATCGTTCCTGTCACCCTGCTCAATCATCACTTCCGGCGGCATCCCAATGAATATGTGGCGCAGCAGATTTATCTGGCGCCGCATCCGCGGGAGTTGATGTTGCGGAATCATATTTGACGGGGATACCGGTCCCCTGCGCCGGAGGGGGTGTGGTGCGCTATCGCGCGGTTTAATTGGGTCGGGGTTCCGCCCCCGTACGACGTGTTACTTTCTTTTGCGCGGCCAAAAGAAACTAACGAAAGAAAAGGCCGCCCCGATGTCTCGCCGCTATCGCGGTTCCCTGCGCTACTCGCCCGGAGCGGGTTTCTCCGACGGCACGTCCGTGTGCCGACGGAGAAATGCGCGCCATCCATGGCGCGCCCCCTGCGGGCAATTCCGCCCCGGGCTGCGTTGCTCGGCGAGACAAAGGGGTTTGAAAGTCAAAGACGGCTCGCCTGGCGGCATCGCGCTGGATGGCGTGCGCTGCGCGCACGCGACGGAGCAACCGAGAAAGATCCAGACTTTCCTCGCCATAGATAGCGATATCAAGCGGTATCAGTCCATTGACCTACAGGTTGATATGCCTTCATTTTGCGGTATATTCGCCCAAGGGCTCCCGCCAATGCAGGACGCAACTGCCCGGAACATCAACGACTAAACAAGGAGAAAGAAATGGAAATCACGTTGCTCAAGGATATCTTGATACAGGCGGGCCAAGTTGATGCCTACTACGAGGGTCATGTACCGCTAACTCTCTGGCGGGCGCTGAATCGTCGAAAAAACTCTGGGCTCTTTGATTTCGTAGAAAAGCCGTTCGTCCTTTCAAGCGGCCGGCCTCGGCCGGCAGACATCCGGATAATCGACCGCGCAGGTACAAAATGGGTATCGGTAAGCCAGAGGCCCCGAGGCATTAGCACGTTTGACCAGCCCGGAGTCCCGGCAGGTAAAGACTGGAGCTATTACCGAATTCCCGCAGGAACAGCTCTTCCCCCTGGATTAGCTATTGTTCGCGATGAGTATAACTCGCGCTTCGGCGCCACTCACTACACGATTGCCCCAGCATACGACATGCCGCTCAGCCAGTTTAAGTTGCTGCTGAACAAGCTCGCGATGAGTGCGGTAAAGGAGGCTGTTTGATGGAAATCCCAAACACATGGGCGCCTTTATTGGTTTCAGCTGTTCGCGACGCAGTGCTCTATCAGGAGCGGTTGCTTGAGAGCGAAACCCTCCGAGACCGCGCAGACTATGAAGAGCATCTAGTGCAACTGTCGCAATTCTTGGAGTATGTAAAAGCCGAGTACAAGAAAGTTGAAGAAGAAGCAGGAATCCCGCTAAACAAACTCCTCTGAGCGGCCGGAAACATGCTTAACCATCGGGTGGCTCCGATACCAAAGCATGACGCGGCTCACCCGTGTCGCTGGGGGGCATGGAGTTGACCTACTCGCTTCCGGAGTTCCGTAACGAGAAACAAAGAAGAGAATTTGTAAATGAACTTCGTAGAAAACTATCGCCACAGCCACCAGCAGAGACCGACATCGGGGACACAGTCGCGCCCCTCGACGGCCAGACTCTGCCGCTGCGCCGGCACAATCGCACGTTCACTCTTGCTTTCCACCCTGCTACTGATTGGTGCGCCCTGCGCTGTCGCCGCTGATGTCGAGTGCACGGAACGCCCGGAATGCTGGCCGGAAGGCAGTGCCATGCATGCCGGACTACTAAGGCGTCAAATTGAAGACAAGTTGCAGAAACAGCTACAACAGCGACATGAAGAACTCGTCGCCCTTATTTCCACCAAGCACGTCAACAATGGCACTGAGTACCTTGATGATCAGCGGCTGGTTGAAGCTGTTCAAGCTCAGCATAAGTCATGGCATCAATTCAAGGACAATGAATGCGAGCTTATTGGCGCACTTTCCGGAGGCATGAGTACTTGGCAGTCTGCGCGAGCCGTTGAGTGTGAAATGAATCTGACAAGCCAGCGCCTGAAGCGAATGCAGCACGCAATACGATGTGTAAAGCGAATTGCACCTGAAGACCGTCAATTCAATCAACAAGCTTGTCTGTACCAATTAGCCCCATTGGCGGTTCCACTTGAAAAGTAGAACCACTCCATAATTCCACTACCTGTAGCACGGCTGCCCATGGGCGCCCTATGACAGGATACTGTTGCGGCACACGAAGGACTCCTGCCCAGTTAGTACGTTCGCTATCCGGAGCTTTTATGCAGATTATTTCAGAATGACACTGTCGGGCTTGAAGAATGAACCAAGCTCGGTCTCAGGGACCAGCACGGAGACCGGGCAATCCGGCTCGCCATGGACTGATGACAGACTTCTCATCTCTATGCCTTGCGCTGAAACCAATGCACTGCGGGCGCTTGCAAACGGTTTGCAACCTGAGATTTCCTCTGTTGGCAATTTTCTTAGCTTCTCTTCCAGCAACTGATTGGCGAGTTCAATAAATCGCCTCTGAGTTGATGCGTCAATGAATTCCTCATTGATCGATAGCGACGTCCCGGATTCCAGATTGTAATTGGCGATACCTGAGACACTGTCCGGTGATGGCATGGACGCACACATCCAGCTCGCTTCGTAGTAGAAACTAAGCACGCGCCCGCTACCGTAGATCGGTGCGGCTGCAAACGTCTGTTCACCCGAGCCCTGGCAGGAATACCTCTCGACCAGTGCGTCAATCTGCTTGTTTATCGAATCGAGTGTCGTTTTCCCGGTTTGTATGAGTTGTGGGTAGGTAAGTGATGTCTCCCAGTAACCTACGGGAGATGAGGAGGAATCAAACCGCTTCTCGACAGTAACGACCTTGAACTCGTTGCCCTCGACAGCGTTGGATGGTGAATTACCAGAAGTACATCCGGCCACCATAACCAGGAGAATTGCATGGAGGGATATTTTTACCCTCGTGTTTATGCTGCTGAATTCTTCCATCGTTCTCTTCCTTGAGTTTTTTCGTATGAAATAAAGTCTATTGGCAATCAGTGTCTGATCTATTTCTCATGAGCATCAGTTCAATCACTTGGATTTTTCCGTCATAGTCCACAGCGAACCCATCCACAGCTTTGCCAATATGCTTGCCAACTATATTGGCGAATACTTCTTCGTAAGGTTCTGTGGCTAGCTTGCTATATTTTTCCGCCATAAGTTCAAGCATTTTGTTCGAGCCTTCAACCCAATACACCTTTTCCTCGCCGCAAGGTTGGAAGCTGTTTGCTTCGTGCCCATAGATGTAGCGCCCGGACAATGTCGAACCGTTGACACTGGCTTGAGTTGACGCCGCCGCTACGGAATCACATGCCAGTGGAAGTGAATAGAGAAGAAGCACAAGCAAATAGCCGGTTGATCTTTTCGTATTCAATTGTCCACCTGATTGCTGTCGACGGGTTTGCTTTTTCACCTCGCCGAGTATATCTCCGCACTGCACATGATCGGTGATGGATTCCGGGGACAGTATACCGATACAAGCCGAAGCATCTGGCCAATAGGTATACTGTCCCCGATTACCTTATTGCTTTTCCCTGGCTATGTCCCCGGAAATCCTGTGCAGCAGCTGAGCCCCCAGCTCTGCGGGATCGGGCTCGCGTATCAGGTCCGTCAGCGTCAGGCCGAAGGCCCGTGCCAACCGTTCCAGACTATCCAGGCTGACGTTGCGCCGGGCGCGCTCGATGTCGCCGATGTAAGAGCGGTCCAGCTCCGCCGCCTCGGCCAGCGCCTCCTGCGACCAGCCCCGCATCAGCCGCAGAACGCGGACGTTCTGCGCCAACAGTTTCCGTGCCGTTCCCCCGGTCATGGCGGCGGTCATCGGTTCGTCCCCGCGCACAATCTACTGACACCCTGCCCCATTGGGCCGGCATGGCATAGCGAAACGTGGGGTGGCGACGGAGGTTTGGGGACGATAGGCCGCAGGCTGTAGGCCTGGACAGGCATCGCCCTCCTCCCGGCGTATGCCCTCTCCCGCAGGGAAAAGGGATCAAACATGGTTCCACTACGATCGGCGGTCCCGTTCATAAGCCCTCCTGGCTCATTTTGGGGGCCGCAAACGAAAACGGCCCCGATTACGGGGCCGCTCGATGAGCCGAGATCCGGCAGGGGCCGGACCCGGTGATATACTCTCGCGCAGCCCCAAGGTCTGGTTAACGCAGTCTTGGGGTTAGCCGCCCGGATGGTGTTGCCGCACCGCCGGGTGGCGCTTTTTCTTAATGCTTAAAGTGTATGAATAGACAGTGGATGTCAAGCATGAATTTACACGCTGTAGATGCCGGTTGGCTTAGCCTGATCAGGCGTATCCCCTAGGCGTTGCGTGTCGGCCTCCTGCGCCAGCCCTCCCGCATCCAGCGCCTGCGGTTGGATTTTGCCCTGAGATGGAGTTAGATTAGGCCCACACCCCATCCGAAGGACCGGCGCATGGACAGCGAAGGACTGTATCCCACCCCCAATTCCGTCAGCTCGCCTCGACACCTGCGCCGCCCTGAGCTGCGCAATTCAATCCCCTCTATATCGCGTACGCCCTTATGGGTTGCTTAGTCAAACAGACATTTATCCGTCCTGCCACGCACGATGGACTAATGCGTATTAGTTAGCCACCACTATTTAACAAGCAAGGAGAGCGTTATGCTACCGAAGGAGTTTTATCTAGTACCCGAGGAAGTGTTCAGATTGGGGAATCAACATGGCCCGCGATTGAACAATGTTCGACCAAGGGACGTAAACATCGTAAAAATCAATGGCGTTGACGTAGTCATTGCCAATGGAAAAGGTATTAGCGTCTTTGATAAAGAAGGAATAAACGAGTCGCCAATGACAGGTTGGGTTTGGTGTATTTCACAAAACACGACGCTGCCAATGGGCTTAAAGTTCGTCAACAACAAGCCACACCATTATTGTGTCGCACCCGTTCATAACATGCCGGTGGACAAGTACAAGGGATGATCTTGCCCCGATTCCCCGGACACCTGGTTAAGAGAATAAACTCTTGACCCGAGGTGGACAAATGAAAGCAAAGCAGCAAGGTGAGAAGAAGGCCCGCAA
>Ga0299912_10001931_pt1 | contig 16888 bp, 15 predicted proteins | sample RVTome_2_FD_207667 | JGI IMG/M metagenome (GOLD analysis project Ga0299912, IMG submission 207667) | Soil microbial communities from uranium-contaminated site in the Upper Colorado River Basin, Wyoming, United States - RVT95D214 (version 2) ... | reverse complement strand
CCGCAGCTAGCAAGTTTCTCTCTGGCTTTCGCTGGTCCAGGCATTGCTGTATTAGGTGATGTTAGGATCAAGAGATCCGGGTTAAACTCAAAGAGTTTTGGCAGGGCTTCTTCAACATCCTCAGCGCCCATTTTTGAACCAGTTGTTACCGTTCGAACTTTGAGGTCTCGTCGATCAGCCAATTCGTCGAACAGAAGCTCTAACAACGGCGACGTTGCAATGTTGCCGCACTTGAAAATCCCGATCTTTTTGAATTGTGTCTGTTCCAATTCTACCACTCCCTAACTGGTAGTATGGTCTGTACTTTTAAAAGTTATCATTATTCCCGTTTATTACATCACAAGGTGGCATTTCTGATTGAGGATTGAGATTTGATTTGGGTGTTCGCAGTCATTCGCGCAGAAAAAGTGAGTTGCGGGCTGCTAAAATGAAAACTGACTGCTGAATTTTGAAGGACTCTGCGAAAGTATTATATGTATTTCAAACCATTCCGATTCATGGCGAAACGCATTTTTCAAAAGATTGAAACCCGAGAAGTTGCGGCAGCCAGCATTCTCGGTGCACTAGCAGCTTTATGGGAAATTATTCCTGGACCACCTTTTGACATTCCATTTCCGATTTATCCTCGAATCTCTTGGGACCTCACAGGGATACCTATGATGATTAGCCTTTTGTTCTATGGACCTATCGCTGGTGTATACACCAGTCTGATAGGCTGTTCGATAATTTTTTTGAGAGGCAATGTTCCTGGAGGAATCTTCAAGTTGGTTGCGGAGCTGGCGACACTCTTGGGTTTTGTTTTGTTGAAAAAAAGCATAGTTTTGAAATCAGCTTTTGCTGTCACATCACGGGTGGTTGCTATGACAGTCGCAAACTACTTTTTATTACAGCTATTCTACAAAATGCCAGAGCCCGTTGTAGCGGGTTTACTTGTTCCAATAGCTATTTTCAATGTGACACAAGCCCTGATAAACATAATTCCAGCATATTTGATCTATTTGAGAATATCAAAAAAACAAAAAGTGGGCTGACAAAAATGCTAATATCCTGAAAGCTCGCCATTTTATTAGTTTTGTTTCTTTCCCAATTTGTGGTTTAAAAATTCCGTTAACTATTACCGTAATCGTTTAATAATCTGTTTCTCAAAGTTGTAACCATAAATCCTCAAGAAGGCATATCATGTCACTATATGAGAATTTCGAAAAGCTCTCGAACGCCTGCGGCGTAGCAGGCAGAGAAGCAGAAGTCAGAAACTTAATGATTAAACTACTCAAGCCACACGTGGACGAAATATGTGTGGACAAGCTTGAAAACGTAATCGCCATCAAAAAAGGAAAAAAAACCGCACCGAAAGTGATGCTTGCCGCGCACATGGATGAAATCGGCTTGATGGTAAAAACCATTTCTAAAGAAGGGTTCCTGCAGTTCGCAAAAATGGGCGGAATAGACGACCGCATCCTACTAGCCCAGAAAGTGATAGTGTACACTGAGAAAGGCGCTTTACCGGGCATAATAGGCTCCAAACCGCCGCACATACAAAAAGAGGAAGAACGCAAAAAAGTCTTAGCGTACGACGAACTATTCATTGATGTTGGCGCGGAAAGCCGCGAAGACGCTGGCGAAATTGGCGTCAAAGTCGGAGATGCAGTAGGCTTCGATGTGAAATACGCGAAAATAGGCAAGGACACAGTTATCGGCAAAGCCTTTGACGACCGAATCGGCTGCGCAGTAATGATAGAAACACTAAAACAGTTGGAAAAAGTCGACTGCACCGTGTATGCTGTGGGCACGGTTCAAGAAGAAGTGGGCTTAAGAGGCGCGGCAACAGCCGCTTTCAGCGTAGACCCTGACGTGGGCATAGCCTTAGACGTGACAGTAGCTGGAGATGTGCCTGGCGTAAGAGAATTTGATACGACGGTGAAGATGGGTAAAGGTCCAACGTTAACAGTGTCCGATTCGGGGTTGATAACTCACCCGAAAGTCTTGCGTTTGCTCTTTGATGCGGCTGAAGAAAACAAAATTGCCTATCAGCTTGAGACAGGCTTGATGGGTTCCACAGACGCGGCGCGCATATCCCTAACTAGGCAAGGTGTTCCAAGCGGCACAATTTCTATTCCAACGCGTTACATTCATAGTCCAGTAGGCATGCTTAGCCTGAAAGACGCGGAAAACTCGGCGAAACTGGCAGCAGCGGCAATCCAGAAAATCCAAAAATACTTCTAAAACCTTCTTTAAGAATAGTTTTCAAAGATGCGACTGGCAGGCGAAAGTGTTTTTAGACTTGTGCTTAATTCACCTGTGTGGCTGTGAGCATGGATAAGACGGGAAGATTTGAGTTTATGGAGCACACTGCAGATGTCTACATAGCGGCGCACGGCGCGAATTTAGCAGAAGCTTTTGAAAACGCTGCGCTTGCGATGTTCGAGGTTATGACTGACACCGCAAAAATCAATCCATCCGAAGAGGATTCGCTTGTGGTTGAGGCTGAAGACGAGTACGCGCTTCTTTACAGTTGGCTTGAGGCGTTGCTGGTGAAGTTTGAAGTTAACGGTATGCTGTGCTCAAAATTCAAAATCTCACGGTTAGAGGAAACTTCCGAAGGCTTTAAGCTTGTGGCAACGGTGTGGGGCGAAAAGTTCAACGCTGAAAAACACGCGCAAAGAGTCGCTGTTAAAGCAGTCACGTATCACCGCATGGAAATAATCAAAAACATAGACAAGGTTACTTTGGAGTTTATTTTGGACATCTAAGCCAGCTTCAGTTTTCTTAACTTCTTTAGGATTAGTTCCACTACGTTTTCTGGCGGTGTATCCAAAGCGTCACAGTTGGCTTCCACAAAAGGTACTCTTCTCTCTTTGAAGAGCTGCAGAATCGGCTTAGTTTGTTCCTCGTAAACTTTGATTCTCTTCTTTATGACTTCTGGATTATCATCTGAACGCTGGTATAAGGGTCCACCGCATTTGTCGCAGACCATGTCCACTTTGGGCTTCAAAAAGCGCAGATTATAAACTTCACCGCAGTTCTTGCATATTCTCCGTGTGGATAAACGCTTGATAATTATCCAGTCTGGAACCAGTAGCAGAATGATAACGTCTATTTTGGCGATTGCCTCTAGGGTTTTAGTTTGCTCAACAGTGCGCGGGTAACCATCCAGAATGAAACCTCGGTTTTTGGGAATTCTAGCCAAACGCTGCTTCAACACTTCTACCACGATGTCATCAGGGACAAGCAGTCCTTTTTCCACGTGACCTTTAACCTTCTTTCCCAACTGGGATTCTTCTTTCATGATTTCTCGGAAAATGTCGCCCATGGCAATTACATCTACGCCAAGTTTCGACTGTAGCCTAGAGGCGTATGTGCCTTTTCCAGAGCCTGGTGCTCCGAAGATAATCGCGTTCAATTTTCCCTTGCTCCTTACTCTCTTTTCCATAGGAAGAAAAGGAAGTGTGTAATTAAATTTTGTGTGTTCTCTGAGGTTAGCTGGATGGAAATGTTTATGGCAGTTAAAAGCGATTTTAGCCTCGTCTAAAGCATTCGCGGTGTTAGCATGCGCACGAAAGAAATCGGAGAAAATCTGTTTCTAATAGACCTTGAAACTGGCGGGTTCAAAAACCTCATCGCCAGCTACATCCTCAAAAGCGTCAAAACAATAATCGTGGAGACTGGCCCCTCTTCTTCCGTTACCAACCTGCTTGCCAGCCTAAAGGAGCTAGACGTTAAAGTGGAAGATGTAGCTTACGTGGCTATCTCCCATGTGCATTTAGACCACGGTGGCGGCGCTGGCACCTTGTTGAAGTTTCTGCCGAACGCCAAGGTCATCGTTCACCCACGAGGCGTGCCTCACTTAGTTAATCCTGAGAAGCTTTGGTTGCAATCACAAAAAGTTCTAGGGAATGTAGCGGAAACTTACGGCGCGCCTGAACCAGTTCCTGAAGACAGGATAATCGCTGCAACTGAAGGCATGACTTTTGACGTTGGCAACAACGTGGGGCTGAAGGTTGTAGAAACTCTCGGGCATGCCGCGCACAATTTAAGCTATTGCGAACTTCTGAACAACGGCATATTCCCGGGAGACGCTGCGGGCATTTACCTCAGCGAGTTTGACATGGTTATTCCGACAACGCCGCCTCCTTTCCGCTTGGACATTGCTTTGGCTTCATTAAGCAAGCTCATCAGCCTTAATCCCGCGTTTCTGTATTACAGCCATTTTGGAAAAGCATCTGACGCCGTGAAGCGGCTTAAAAATTATGCGTTGCAGCTTAAGTTGTGGGCGGGCATAGCAGAGGAAGGAGTAAAGAAGAGGCAGAGCCCAGAAGCGATACGGGACAGGATACTTACAGAAGACGAAACCATGCGCAAAATCGGTTCTTTCCTCAGGTCGCACCCGATTTTCATGAAAACCGCTGTCGAAAACAGCGTGCAAGGCTTTATCGATTTTGCAGCAAAATCTCCGCTGTAACTTGCGTTCAAAACTGTTTTATATTCAGCCGCCCCTTTTTTGTGTGAGGGTAAAGTAAAATGGGAGAAAGTGAAGGACACCACCAAACAGAAAAAGTTCCGCTTGAAAAACTAGACAATTACACTTGGCGCATACCACAATACAAGTCAGGAATGCGCGTTCCAGGAATGGTTTTCGCCAACGAAAGCCTCATGGAGAAGATGCAGACTGACCGCACGCTTTGGCAGTGCACTAATGTGGCGCATTTGCCTGGCATTTACAAGTACGCCGTGACGTTGCCTGACGGGCATGAAGGCTACGGGTTTCCCATAGGCGGCGTAGCCGCAACAGATTATGACGAAGGCGTAATCAGCCCAGGCGGCGTTGGCTACGACATCAACTGCGGCGTTCGCCTCTTAACAACAAACCTTTCAGAACAAGCCGTAAGACCCAAACTTGCTCAGTTGGCAAACGCCATCTTTGCAAATGTTCCTTCGGGGCTTGGGAGCCGCCGACAAGACTTCAAAATAACCTCAGGCGACTTGGATAGGCTGGTTGTTGAGGGCGTACAGTGGATTATTGACAAGGGGTTAGGTTGGGCTGGTGACGCTGAGCATTGCGAAGAACGCGGATGCATGAAAAACGCGAATCCCACCAAGGTTTCAACCACAGCTAAAAACAGGGGCTTAACCCAAATGGGCACTCTGGGCTCGGGGAACCATTTCCTAGAAATCCAGAAGGTCGATAAAATTTACAATTCGCGAACAGCCAAAGCGTTCGGAATTGAACATGAAGGACAGGTTACGGTTATGATTCATTGCGGTTCCAGAGGTTACGGTCATCAAGTGTGTTCCGACTACTTGCGGGTCATGGAGCACGCGGTGCAGAAGTACAAGATAACCTTGCCTGATAGGGAATTAGCGTGTGCGCCTGGAAAGAGCAACGAGGCTGAAGATTATTTCCAAGCGATGGCTTGCGCGGTTAACTATGCCTTTTCGAATAGGCAAGCTATAATGCATTGGGTCAGGCAGAGTTTTCAGCAGGTTTATCATGAAGACCCTGAAAAGTTCGGGCTGAAACTGGTTTACGATGTGGCACATAACATTGCAAAAGTAGAAACGCACAAGATTAACGGTGGGCAGAAGAAGGTTTGGGTTCACAGGAAAGGCGCCACACGGGCGTTTCCGGCTGGGCACGCGGAGATTCCAGCTGATTACCGCGCTGAAGGACAGCCGGTGCTTATTCCCGGAAGTATGGGGACGAGTTCGTGGGTTCTGGTTGGCGCTGAACGGGCTATGGATTTGTCTTTTGGTTCGACGGCGCATGGCGCGGGGCGGATGATGAGTCGTTCTGCTGCTAAAAGGCGCTATTGGGGCGGCGACGTAAAAACTGCTTTGGAGAAGCGGGGAATAGTTGTCAGGGCTGCGAGCGCTGAGGTTTTGGCTGAGGAAGCTGACGCTGCGTATAAGAACGTGGATGTTGTAGCCGATGTGAGTGACAAGTTGGGCATTGCCACGAAGGTTGCGAGGCTCGTGCCAATAGCGGTTATCAAGGGATAGGATTTCGCTAAAAGGTGAACAGAAAAGCTGGACAGTTGGAAGATGACAAAGCTAAAAAGGAAAGAAGACAAAATAAGTTCAAGATTTTGGAGGAAAATGGGAGATGTTTAATGCCAAAGAGTTCATCGAGAATTCGTTGAAAGAAATCAGGAAGACCGTTGGAGAAAGCAGGGTGATTTCTGCCTGTTCGGGCGGTGTTGACAGCACAGTTACAACAGTCTTAGTCCATAAGGCAGTAGGCGACAAATTGGTCGCGGTTTTCATAGACGATGGACTTCGAAGAGAGGGCGAACCCGAATTTGTGGTAAAAACGCTCAAGAACCTGAGTATCAGAACCAAGTATGTTGACGCAAAGAAGGAGTTCTTTGAAGTTTTCAAGGGTAAAACAGACGCTGAGGAGAAACGGAAGGCTTTCAGAGACAAATTCTACAAGACTTTGGGCAAAGCAGCCAAAGAAGAGAAAATCAAGTTCATCGCACAAGGAACGATTAAAGCTGACGTAATTGAAACAGTGAAGGGAATAAAATCACAGCATAATGTTTTGGAGCAGATAGGCATCAACCCTGAGGTTTACGGTTACAAGATTCTTGAACCGTTAAGGGAATTGTTCAAACCAGACGTTAGAAAGGTAGCTCGCGAATTAGGTTTGCCGAAAGAAGTGTCTGAAAGAATGCCTTTTCCAGGTCCCGCTTTATCGCTGAGAGTTCTAGGCGAGGTTACCCCTGAGAAAATTGCAATCGTGCGGAAAGCCACTGAGATTGTGGAGGAAGAAACCAGAACACTGGGCACTTTCCAGAACTTCGCGGTGCTTCACAGCGATAAGGCAACTGGCATCAAGGAAGGAAAAAGAATCTACGGAAACATAATCACTGTACGCATTGTGGACTCGGAGGACGCTGTAACCGCAAAAGCCCGACAAGTCCCCTACGAAATTCTCATGCGCATCTCGGAGAGGATAACGGGAGAAATACCGAGCGTTGCCAGATGCCTCTACGATACAACTCACAAACCGCCTGCAACGATAGAATTTGAATAAAAACAGAGATTGCCTTTGCAGAGGCATCTCCACTATTGCCCATAGCAGTTTCTAAGAGCTAAGAGTGAAGGTTAATACCCAGCGTTTTGCATCCTGATTGTTGAAGGCGTTTCTCCGTGCCATCTAAGGATGAATGCGGAATCTGCGGAAGAGTGCTTCGCGTTTACCGCTTGAGAAAATGTGAACGGTGCAAGCAGTTGTTCTGTCGGGATTGCATGGTGGCTGATGTTGCCACTGGCGACCCGACACGCCTGCTGTGCCTGAACTGCGCTAGACGTGTTGTTTCGCCGCGATCCACTTCGAAGTACGGTGGGCTCGCGAATCATTTGAAGTTCAGAGGCGCTTTTACTGGACTTGTGAAGCTTTCCTTTGCCCGAATAGACGGGTTAATCAGCAGCAATCTTCCGATGAGTGCCTATCGTGATGAGGCGTGGTGGCGCAATTCGCCCTCGAATGCTCATGCGAAGGCTTGGTTGGATGCTGGTTGGGAAGTGCAGGAAGTAAACCTGAAAGAAGGCTGCGTGGTGTTCAAGAAAGTGCGCGAAGTGCCTTTTAAACGCAAGTCGCCTAAGAGCGAGATTAAGAAGCCTTTCACTCCTGTTCGCGTTCGCTCGTCGAAGCCTAAAGTGCCGTCTAAGACGAAAGTGTCAAAACTCTACGCTCGGATTAAGAATCTGGAGCGCCAGAGAACTTCGCATGGTCACGTTAGAGGTCTTAAGCCCAGACCTCAGCATGAGAAGAAACTGTTTAAACCCAACGAAAAACCGCAATAGCCTATGCAAAGAAACACGCGTTTTCGCGTGGTGTTTTCGTAAAGGCTAATGTGGATAGACTGTACTGGGAATACGTGCTCAGCGCTTTATGGCTTAAAGCTCTGCATGTTATTTTGCGTATTTCTGTTGTGGCATTAGCACAGTGAAAGTTAGCCCGTTATGGGGCATCTTCCTTGGTTTGGCAACTTTTCCTCTGAAGCCTATCAAATAAAGGCTCCATCCAATGAACCAGGTGAAAACTGCGATTGGCAAAATTAGAAGCAGAGCAGCTCGGTTTCGCTTGCGCATGAGTGCCGTTGGACTGAATTAGTTAATATAACTTTGTAATACACACATGTATAGCTGACTAATAATTCAATTTTCACTTTGAAACTTCATAGAATAAGAATGGGGCATTTTCTTAGACTAACACGATTCATCATTACCCTAGAGAAGCTTAAAATAGCCTTTTTCCATGAAAATACTGTCAAGCGGTCGTCGTCTAGTTGGTTTAGGACACAAGCCTTCCAAGCTTGCGATCCCGGGTTCGAATCCCGGCGACCGCACCAACAAATGCTTTTTTACTTGATGACTTAAAGTTATTCACTGAATTAACTTGTGAAAACTGCCTTATTAGTTGTTTCAAGTGATTTTCGAACGTTTTACTGAGTCTTGATTGAAAAATCAAATTTGAAAAATCTTATATTGCATTTGGCTGAGCATAGTATCAATGAACGCAAAACTGACAGCGATATTTCTTGCTTCTTTATTGATTTTCACAGTTTTCCTAAACCGCGTTTTTCCTTTCACCACACACGCAGAAGCTACCCCAGTCGTTTACGTGGGTGTTGACATGGCTTATGGGGGAAATACGAACGCTTTAATTGACGAAGTCAGCTCATACACAAATCTCATTATTTTCGGAGCAGGAGCAAATGACCAAATATGTCAATACGCCTACGACAAAGGCTTATCTTTCATAAACTATGGGAATTACGTTCCTTCAAAAGAATGGCTCGAAAACGCAAAAAGCAAGTGGGGAAATCGTTTACTGGGCTTCTACTATAATGATGAAATTGGTGGGCGACAAATAGACATTGGCGTTGGCGGCGGTATTTTTGATGTTGGTTATTTTCAGGGGCAAAAACCAACTAGCTACAGTGACGCAGCGGACAAATTTATTGAAATATATAACATGATGCTGAATAAGGAAATTTTCGATCTCACCGGTTCAACATATTATCCATTTTTTACTTCTGACTACGCGCTCTACTGGTTTGATTATAAAGGAGGGTACGATGTGCTTCTTTCGCAGTTTGTTTGGAACTACAGCAGACAGTTGAACATTGCACTTTGCAGGGGCGCGGCCACTGTTCAAAACAAAGAGTGGGGAACAATCACCGTATGGAAATATAATAATCCCCCGTACATAGAGTCTGGTGAAGAACTCTACGCGGATTTGGTGTTGGCTTACGATAACGGAGCAAAATACATTACAGTTTTTGATGCAAATATGGGGTACACCCAAAGTATTCTTAAAGAAGAACATTATCAGGCGTTAAGGCAATTCTGGCAATACATCGAAGACAATCCGAGAAACACAAGACCACCTAAGGATAGGATTGCCTTCGTGCTTCCAAAAGGCTATGCATATGGTTTTCGAGGGCCAGATGACAAGATTTGGGGGATATGGCAGGCAGACGACTTCGCCTTCAACATGAGTGTAAGCGTTAACAGGCTGCTAGAGGTATATGGTGACAGGTTAGACATAATTTACGACGACGGACTAACAGCAAGCAATACAGGGATGTACAGCAAACTCATTTATTGGAATTCCTACAGTCCCTCGCCTCCCGAAATCTCAATTTTATCACCAGAAAACAAAACGTATGCTGTAAGCAACGTTTCCTTAACTTTCACAGTAAACAAACCAGTAACATGGGTCGGCTACAGCTTGGATGACCAAGCACACGTAACCGTGACCGAGAACACAACCATAACCAGCTTGCCTAATGGACCTCACAATATAACAGTCTACGCGAAGGACGAGTTTGAAAACATGGGAGCCTCTGAAACTATCTACTTCAGCATAGACCAACCAGAACCTTTCCCAACAGCACTTGTCGCAACCGCTGCTGTAGTGTTAGTGGCTGTTGCCAGTGCTGGTTTAATTGTCTACTTTAGGATGGTCAAGAAAAAGCAGAGGATAGTTCAATAGAGGCTTTTAAGTTCTGGAAGCTAATGGCAGTAGTGAAAGTCATGCCTCAGATAGGACTATTTCGTTTATAGTTTCCTTGAACATGTGCTTCAAAGGAAATGCATTAAATATTGTAATTTTGGTTTAGCTGTTCATGAAAAATTAAATTATCGTGTTAAAAATCTCAAACGGAAACACCCTGTTACTTCGAAGTTCGAAGTTTGAAGCACAAGAATTGTTATAACAAGAGTATTCGAATGAATTAGAGCATGCGGTGCGCTATTCCTATTGCGGACATAGAACAATACCAAAAGTTTGATGATGCTTTAGTGCAGCTTCTCGCTAAAGTTATCGAAGCATTGCCAAATTTAGAGGATTAGCTAAGCCACTGGCATTCCGCGCTCTCATTCTATTTTGCTCATGAACACGGGCTCATCTTGTTTTTCTCTGTCCACAACTATTCTTCCGTTTTTTATTACTTTGTCAACTAAGTTCACGTCAAAACGGTAGCCTATGAACTTATGATTAGGCGCATTCAGAACAATAACGTCGGCTCTTTTGCCCACTTCTAAACTGCCGACTTCGCCAGCGCGATTAACAGCATAAGCAGCGTTAATCGTTGCGGCTGTAATGGCTTCAGCAGGCGTCATGTGCATGAAATGGCAAGCCATGGCTATGACCAACTGTTGATTCTCAACCCAGCAGTCCGCGCTGAAACCAGTTCCCAAAGCTACAGGCACTCCGCAGTCAATCATCAACCGTGCATCAGCGTATCTGCCCATCATTAGGCTGAACGCAGCCGCAGGAAGCAAAACTGCAATGACGCCTTTTTCAGCCATAGCTTTGATGCCTTCAACAGAGGAAAACAGCAAGTGCTCGGCAGAGACAGCGCCAACGTCAGCGGCTATTTCTGCGCCGCCTAGCATGCTCATCTCGTCAGCGTGAATCTTAGGCTTCAACCCGTGCGACTTGCCCCTGACCAAAATCCGTTTAGCTTGCTCTAAGCTGAAGATTCTTCTTTCACAAAAAACATCACAGAATTCGGCTAACCCCTTCTCCGCAACCGTTGGAATTGTTTCCCCGATAATCAAGCCAACATAATCTTCCGAGTTGCCATTGTACTCAGGCGGAACAGCATTGGCGCCCATAAAAGTGGAAACCACATTCACGGAGTGCAGTCGATTCAAACGTCTAGTGGCTTCTAAAATTTTCAGTTCATCTACAGTGCTTAAGCCGTATCCGCTCTTAGCCTCAATCGTGGTCGTGCCATGAGCCAGCATAGAATCAAGTCTTTCTAAGCCAAGGTCCACAAGTTTTTCAATCCTTGCTCTGCGTGTTTCCTTAACGATTTTCAATGTGCCGCCGCCAGAAGCGAGGAGTTCCATGCGAGAAGCGCCTTCAACTCGCATCTGAAAGTCATCTTCCAGTGAACCAGCAAAAACCAAATGCGTATACGGGTCCACAAACCCGGGAAGAACCAGCTTTCCCTCAGCGCTAATCACGTACTCAGCCTTGAACGCTTTTGCTACTTCCTGAGTTTTCCCAACAGCCAAAATTCGGCCTTCTCTGATGGCTATGGCGCCGTCACGCACAATTCCCAACTCACGCATTTGTTTGCCTGTTCTCGGCTTCTGACCGCCGTCGGCAAGAGTCAACAACTCCTCAGCATTCACAATAAGAAAATCCGCGCGCTCTCTGCTTCTGACTCTAGCTCTAGAAGTCTTACTCAAAGCGATACCAGACTAAACGTATATGCAGCAAAGTAATTATAGGTTGCCAAAAAATTCCGCCTCGCAAAAAGGCAAAGAAGCCAAAGCCAAAGTTTAAACTTATAAGTTTTCAAAATGCTTCTGTTTGTGAAAGAGGAAAAGCGGTTGGAAGCTGAAGCCAAATTTGAAGTGCCGACATGGCACCAAATATACTCAATGCTGCTTAGCCAAGCTGAAAAAATCCGCAAGAGCAGCTTCAAACCCGATGGCATAATCGCCGTCTCAAGAGGCGGGTGGCTTCCAGCTCGAGTTTTATCGGACCTTCTTGAAACCAGTGTTGGCAACGTGGGCGTTGAGTTTTACTTGGGAGTTGCCGAAACCAAAAACGAACCAGTTTTGGCACAGAGCGTTTCAATGGTTGTGGCAGGCAAAAAAGTGCTCATCGTGGATGACGTTGCTGACACGGGTAAAAGCCTGAAACTTGTGAAAGAGCACATCTTGCAGCAAGGCGCGAAAGAAGCACGAATAGCCACGATATACTCTAAGCCTTGGAGCATGGTTAAGCCAGACTATTACGAGCGGGAAACAAGGCTATGGGTAGTTTTCCCATGGGAAATCAAAGAAGCTGTCAGAAAAATCGTTGAAAAACGCAGAGATAAATCCGCAATCGACATAGAAACTGCGAAACTTGTAAAAGCTGGCTTGCCCAAACAACTGATGAAAAGATTTCTGAAAGAAATACTTGAGGAAAGACCTTGCTGAAATACGTTGAAGAAAATAGAAAATACGTGGAAATCACGGGCTTTCGCAACGTCAAGATTGAAGATGCTGAAGGCTTTTTGAAGGCAACTCGCAAGGAGCAGCAGGATACTGCGGTTCAATTCTTCAACGCTGAGCTTGTGGCTACGTGGCAACACTTGTACTTTGCAGCTTTAAACGCGTTAACGGCTTTCAGAAACAAAAGCAACATTTCAAAAAACGTCGCGATGGAAGTTATGCTTTACGCTTCTGCTCAACGGCAGATTCGAAAGGCTATAGAGCTCGTAGGCGTCAAACGTGACTCTGCGGGCGTCGCAGCAGTGATAATAGGCGAAAATCTAGACTCCGTCAAAACAGCTCTTTCTGCAGTTTCAAAACGCATCGGCGCAGAACCCGACGAGACAGTTCTCGAACTGTCCAAAGGCAAGGTGCAGAGCATCCGCAGAGCCTTCGGCATATCTGAAAGAGAACTGGAAACGGTCATGAAAAAGGGCGATGTTCAGCAGGCTTTGGTTAACCTCGTCGTCGAGAGAGTGGCTCTGCTGTCCACTCAACTGTAAGCTTAAAGCATTTTTTCCTTGACAACCGCTAAAATGCAGCTGGGGCTTATGAGTGCCATGCCGGTTAATCCGCCGATAACTTCGATTAACAGGATTTTGTCGGGATTTTCCAAATCCGCTTTTCTCTGGATGTCCGTGGCGGCAGCCTCTATGAAGTCCCGTGAGTGAAAGCTTGTAAAACGTTTTTCCACTGTAACCCTGAAAGTCTCGTTTTCGCCTATTTTCGCTGCAAGTTCCTTAGCCACACGCTTTACTTCGTTCAAGTCGGTGCGCACCACTTTCTCGACTGGAATAATTCTCAGCGCGTAGCGAAACTCGTACGGGCGCTCCTGTAGGATGACGCGGAACTTTTCTATGGTTTCAACTGGGTTTAGCGTGGTTTTGCCTACGATGACGCCTCTTATGCCTGTTTTGTTCACTTCTGGTGCGGGGTCGCCGATTTCCTTGAGCAGGTAGGCCAGTTCGTAGCACATTTGGCGTTCGTTTCCGCGCATGGTTGTGGCTAAGAGGTTAAAATCTGATAACACGCTTTTCACTCCACTACTAAGAGTAGTTTTAACGAGTTTATTTTGTTTTCTTACGGCGAGCGACGGGATAGCCTCTTTTTGGCTGCTACAGCAAAAAGTGTCATTATCACGAATACAGGTAGAATAATGAATGCTGGAAATTCGGGAATTACCCAAACATTTGATGATATAAGCGTAGACTGTGTTATGCTCGTTAAGCCGGTGTAGGAAAATTCACTGATGTATTCGACAAGTGCCCCTGTGCTTTTGTCAAAGTAATAATCGTAAATGGTGTTAAATTCGCCAATTTCAGAAGAATTCCCAGTGAATTCTAAATTCAGATGGTTTGTTTCTCTTGAGCCGTCTTTGTAGGTTCTGGTTACTGTTTCGTTTATGTACCATGGTTCAGAAGCGGAAGGATTTACTAAGTCATTTCTGCCGAGGTTGGCGCCAATGAAGGGTGGTCCTCCTGAGCCTTCTCCTGTGTCTATGTTGGAAGACCCGTCTGAACTTGTTTCGGTTCCGTTTCGATAATGCGTTGTAACCCGAGTCGATATTTGTGAGCCAGATACTCCAGTTACGGTAACTCTTAACCACTCTGTTCGGTTCAGCTCTAACAACTCTTCTGGGACTGTGTCACTATAAAGCGAGTTCCAATGTGAGACAACGTTGTATTCGAATACGTCACCTTGCGAAACTCCTACTGTGGTCTGAGCCTGAACCATCGTTATACCCGTCATTGTGAAGCATAAAAGAATCAACAGGGAAGCCCCAATAGCTAACTTAGTCATATTGCGTCACTCACGTTATTTCCATCAATCCAGTTTTGTGTAGGGATAGTCTACTGCCTGTTTAGTTAATAATGTTGTGGTTCTCCAAGATAAGATGAGAACAATCTTTTTTGGTAAAAAAACACCCGCTTTTCTCTCGGTCAGTGCAAAGTACGGCTTTTCTCACAGCTTGGAAGCTCGTAGCCGTCGCCTCACATCATCCCACAATGAAAGTCTCCTTCGAGGGATTTATCCATTTTGATGTTTCTATGCGCTATGCTTGAATTAAGATGCAATTTTATCTTTTTTACCCGTTCAAAAGGCGATTTTCAGGCACTTACAGCGATATGGCGTTAGCTGCGGTTGGCGCGTCACGTTCCTAGACGCTGCTGAAAAACACTTTGGAGAAAACTAGACCCAAAAGTATGGGTCTTCTTTGAACTTTTGGAGAAGACTACGACAACTGTCGAATACAAATATTTAAACCGTTCCAAGCTACGGTACACTAACACTAAACTGTGCGCGGAGGTGAAAAAGAGGATGTTTGAAGAAGACGAAGAATGGGAAGAGGGCGAAGACGAAGAATGGGAAGAAGAAGAATGGTAAACCCCATGAAACAACAAACTCACTAACAATTTTCTTTTATACATCATTCATATGCGTTCTCGCATTATTTTTCACGTGATTTTCAGGTCATTGTTTATAACTTACCAGTTGAATTCATTATTTCGAGTTTAACATGACACGCATTGCTGTACTGGACTCTGACAAGTGCAAAACCAAAAAGTGCGACCAGTTATGCATCCGCTTCTGCCCGATGGTGCGAAGCCGCGTAGAAGCCATACGCATAGAAGGCAAAAAAGCGGTAATCTCAGAAATGCTCTGCAGCGGCTGCGGCATCTGCGTAAAAAAATGCCCCTTCAAGGCTATTTCCATAGTGAATCTTCCAGACGAACTGGAAAAAGACTGCAGCAACCGTTTCGGACAAAACACCTTCAAACTTTTCAGGCTGCCTACGCCTTCGCCGGGCACGGTTTTAGGCTTGCTGGGACAAAACGGCATAGGCAAAACCACCACTCTGAAAGTGCTCTCAGGCGAAATCAAACCCAACTTGGGGAACTATGAAAATCCGCCTGACTGGAACGAGATAATCCAGTATTACAGAGGCTCAACGCTTCAGGATTATTTCCAGAAAATAAGCGAGAACCGCCTTAAAGTCGCGCATAAACCCCAGTACGTGGACAAAATCCCAAAAGCCATCTCTGGCAAAGTCGGCGAACTTCTAGAAAAAGTGGACGAAAGAAAGCTTCTGGATAAACTCGCGGAGCAACTTGAACTCAAACAGGTTTGGGATAGACCTTTAGAAGTGCTCAGCGGAGGCGAACTTCAACGCGTAGCAGTGACAGCCGCCCTGTGCCGAGAGGCGGACGTGTACCTTTTTGACGAGCCATCCAGCTACTTAGACGTGAAGCAAAGGTTGCAAGTGGCTAAAGCCATACGAAGCCTCAAAGACTACCAAAAAACAATAATTGTAGCTGAGCACGATTTAGCCATAATCGATTACCTGTCTGACCAAATCTGCGTGTTTTATGGTGCGCCCGGCGTCTACGGCGTGGTCTCCCATGTGCACGGCGTCAGAACGGGCATAAACATTTACTTGCAAGGCTACATTCCCGACGAGAACATCTTATTCAGAAAAGAACCCATCATATTCCACGAAAAACCGCCTGCAGCAAGCGTGGGTCCCGGCGAAGCACTGTTGAAGTGGGGGCAAATGGCAAAGACTTTTGCAGGGTTCAAACTTGTTACGCAGCCGGGCGAAATAAGGCGCGGCGAAATCATCGGGATTCTCGGACCGAACGGCATTGGAAAAACAACTTTTGTGAAGATTTTAGCTGGCCTTGAAGAGGCTGATGATAAGCAGAAACTGGGCGAGTTAACAGTGAGCTATAAGCCCCAGTACATCGCTGCAGAGTACGAGGGCACTGTTCAGGAGCTTCTTATAAGCGTTGCCAAAGAGAACTTTGCGTCAAGTTGGTACAAAACCGAAATTCTTCAACCTTTAAAGATTAACGTGCTTTTGGACAGAAACGTGATGGAGCTCAGTGGAGGCGAACTGCAAAAAGTCGCCATTGCTGCCTGCTTATCCCGCAAAGCTGGCTTGTTCCTGCTGGACGAGCCGAGTGCTTATTTGGATGTTGAAGAGCGGCTTAACATGGCGCGAACCCTGAGACGCGTTGTCGAAGCTCACAGCGTGACCGCTTTCGTTGTTGAGCATGACGTTGTAACTCAAGACTTCATTGCTGATCGCCTAATGGTTTTCAGCGGAGAACCGGGAGTAACAGGCGAAGCGAATCCGCCTACGAGCTTGCGAAAGGGCATGAACATGTTCCTGAAAGAAATGGCTGTCACTTTCCGCCGAGACTCAGCCACTAGGCGACCCAGAGTTAACAAGGAAGGCTCAAAACTTGACACTTTCCAGAAAGACCTCGGCGAGTACTATTACACGCGTCTAAGGCAGAAATAAACGGCTTCAAACACGTGAAGCTGTAGGGGAACTGCGCCTGCAACACGTTTATTTGCGACGTTTCCTGAAATAGAC
>Ga0299912_10001930_pt1 | contig 16891 bp, 11 predicted proteins | sample RVTome_2_FD_207667 | JGI IMG/M metagenome (GOLD analysis project Ga0299912, IMG submission 207667) | Soil microbial communities from uranium-contaminated site in the Upper Colorado River Basin, Wyoming, United States - RVT95D214 (version 2) ... | reverse complement strand
GACGATCAGGCGCGCATGCCTTCGACCGCCTCGATCGTTTTGGGCAGCGGCTCTCCCAGGCGGCGGCAGCCGTCGGCGCTGATCAGGAAATTTTCCTCGTTGCGCAGCCCGCCGAAATCCCGGTAGGCCTGTAATTTTTGGTAATTGATAAAGGAAGTGAACTTGCCCTGCTTTTGCCAGAGGTCCATCAACTCGGGGATGAAATAGATTCCCGGCTCGATGGTCAGGACGAAGCCGGGGACCAGCTCCCGGCCCAAGCGCAGGGATTTCAACCCGAACTGGGTGCTCTTAGTCTCTCCGTCCCAACCCACGTAGACTTCCCCCAAGCTTTCCATGTCGTGGATGTCCAATCCCATCATGTGCCCCGTGCCGCAGGGGAAGAACGTGGCGTGCGCCCCGGCCGCCACCGCTTCGTCCACATCCCCCGTCATCAATCCCAGGTCGCGCAGGCCCGAGGCGATCACCCGGCAGGCCGCCAGATGAATCTCCTTGAACCGGATGCCGGGCCGCAGCATCGACGCGGCCGTTTGATGGGCGTCGAAGGCGATCCGGTAAATCTCTTTCTGGCGGGTGGTGAAGGTCTTGTCGACCGGCACGGTGCTGGACAGGTCGCCCCCGTAATGGAGGGCTGTTTCGGCGCCGGCATCCAGCAGGAACAGGCCGCCTTTCTTGAGGACGTTGCCGTGATAATGGTTGTGGAGGATCTGGCCGTTGATGGTGGCGATAATCGGAAAAGCGAGATCGCCGCCGGCGGCCAGGGCGACCTCGTGAACCGCGGCCGCGATCTCGGCTTCGGTCAGTCCGGGCGCGGCCATGGTCATGGCCCGGCGGTGCATCCGGACCGATGTCGTCACCGCCTTTTCGATTTCGGCGATCTCTTCCTCCTGCTTGATGTTTCTCAGGGCGATGACGGCTTTGATGAAATCCAGGGACGCCCGCGGCTGGACCTCGGCGAGTTTCAGGTCAAGGAGCTCGGCCAGGAAAATCCGGGTGTCCGCCCGATAGGGGGGAAGGTAATGGATGGCCCGGTTTTGGGCCTTGGCTCCGCTCACGTATTCGGCGAGTTTAGCCGTCGGTTCGGCGCGGGCGACGCCCACCCTTTCCGCCCTAGCGTGAAGCCTCGGCTGCGTCCCCATCCAGACGATGTCGTCGATCGTCAATTCGTCGCCGAAGATGATCTCCCGATTCTCATCCAGGTCGATCAGCGCGGCCAGGTTCGGCTGGTCCAGTCCGAAAAAATAGAGAAAGCTGCTGTCCTGGCGGAAATGGTAGGTGTTGTCGGCGAAGTTCATGGGCGATTCCCCATTTCCCGGAAACAGCAAAAGGCCGCCGGCCATCTTTTTTTTCAGGCGGTCGCGTCTTTGGACGTAGATTTTCGTTTCGAACATGGACAACTCCTTTGCAGAAAATCTCCAAGAACCAAAGCCGAATGCCCTCAATCTAACACATTTCCGTCCGATCTCAAACAGAGCCTAAGGATCATGCGGGGACCCTTCGGGTCAGCTCCGCACGGCAGCCTTCGAGGAAGGCCCGGACGCCGTCGAGCCCTTCCCGGTAGAAAAGATCGATGACGCGGCTTCCGACGACCACGGCGTCGGCCTTGCCCCTGAGAAGGCGGATGTGTTCCGGGCTGGAGATTCCGAACCCGGTTGCGATCGGCAGAATGGTCGCTTTGCGGACGACGTCAAAAAACCCAGGCCCCGAACGCGCCCGCGTCGGCGCAAGCCGCCGCGAACCTTTCCAGGCCCATTTGGAAAGGAATGTTCGCATAGGTCATGATGAGCAGGGGAGTCGACAACCGCGCCCTCAGGTCCCGGACCATGGCGAAGCAGTCCCGTGGACGCGTTCCGTTATCGAGGGCGATTTGGTTGGCAGCCGTGATCGTCGGGCCGTCGGCCAGGGGATCGCTGAAGGGAATTTGGATTTCAACGAGGTCGGCGCCGCTCCCGGCCATCGTTTCCACGATTGTCCGGCTCGTCGCCGGATCGGGGTAGCCGGCGACGACATGGGTCATGAGGAGCGGCCGCTCCCGATTCCGGAATCGCGCCGTGATTTCATTCGTCATGATCGACCTCGCTCTTGAGAAAAGCCAGCCAGCCGTCGCGGTCCAGGGCCCTGGCCGCGATAAAAAGATCCTTGTCCCCGCGCCCCGAGATGTTAATGATCATAATTTCCTTCCGGCCCAGCGAGGCGGCCGCTCGAATTCCATGCGCGACGGCATGGGCGGATTCGAGGGCCGGGATGATCCCTTCCTCCCGGCAGAGCGTCCGGTAGCCGTCGAGGGCGTCCCGATCGCTCGCCGATACGAATTCGACCCGCCCCCGCTCGCGGGCGTCGGCCAGCTCGGGCGATATCCCGGCGTAGTCGAGCCCGGCGCTGATGGAGTGAGTGGGGAGGACTTGGCCGTCCTCGTCCTGGAGGAAATAGGATTTGTATCCCTGGACGATGCCCGGCCGCCCGCGCGGGCCGAACCTCAGGGCGTTCTCGCCCGGTCCGCTTCCCCGGCCGCCGGCTTCGACGCCGATGCAGCGGACGCCGGGATCGCGAAGAAAGGGATGGAAGAGGCCGAGGGCGTTGGAGCCGCCGCCGACGCAGGCGACCAGGACATCCGGCTTGCGGCCTTCCCGCCGCCGGATCTGCCGCCCGGCTTCGCGGCCGATGACGGATTGGAACTCCCTGACGATGACGGGATAGGGAAACGGCCCCAAGGCCGAACCCAGCAGATAGTGGGTCGTGTCAAGGTGCTCGATCCAATACTTAAGGGCGGCGTTGACGGCGTCCTTGAGGGTCTTCGTTCCGTCCCGGACGGGAACCACCTCGGCCCCCATCTGTTTCATGCTGAAGACGTTCGGCTGCTGGCGCTTGATATCGATTTTGCCCATGAAGACCTTGCAGCCCAGGCCGAATTTGGCCGCCCCGGCCGCCGTGGCCAGCCCGTGCTGCCCGGCCCCGGTTTCGGCGATGACGGCGGTCTTCCCCATTTTCTTGGCCAGCAGGAGCTGGCCCAGGACGTTATTGATCTTGTGGGCGCCGGTGTGGGCCAGGCTTTCGAGCTTGAGGTAGATCCGGCCTCCGCCGGCCTTCCGTGTCAGATTCTCGGCGAAGTAGAGGGGCGTCGGCCGTCCGGCGTAGTCCCTGAGCAGGGCGGCCAACTCCGCCTTGAAGGCGGAATCCTTCCGGAGCCGGAAAAAGGCTTCCTCCAACTCCTCGAGGGCGGGGATGAGCATCTCGGGCACGAAGCGCCCTCCATAGGCTCCGAAGAAGCGCCGGCGCCGTTCGTTCTTGTGCGCGTTCATGTCTTTTATCCTCAATCGAATTTCCTGGACAGACGCTTCCAGATTTCGAAGAACCGTTTCATGGATTCCTCGCTTTTTTTCCCCGGGTATTGTTCCAAGGCGCTGCAGACGTCCACGGCGAAAGGCCCCAGCGCCGCCGTTCGCTCGAGATTATCCGAGCCGATCCCGCCGGCGATCACGATTGTCGCCCCGCCCATGATCGCCCGCCGGGCGATCTCGGGATCGAAGGAAATCCCCGTCCCGCCGCAGCGTCCCTCCCCCCCTGAATCGAGCAGGACCACGCCGTTCCGGTAGCGTTCGATTTCTCGGAGGGCGGCATCGGACTCTCGAACCCGGACCGCTTTCCAATAGGGCAACTCGAGCTCCCGGCAGTAGTCCGGCGACTCGTCGCCGTGGAGCTGGACGACGTCGAGGCGGCATTCCTCGAAAACACGCCGGACCGTCCCGATCGCCTCGTCGACGAAGACCCCGACGCGGCGGGTGGCCGGGGGCCGCTCCCGGATGAGATAGGCGACCCGCCCGGGCTCGATGAAGCGCGGAGAGGTCCGGGCAAAGATGAACCCGACGTAGTCGGCGCCCAGCTCGTCCGCCAAGCGCAGGTCCGGGGCGTTGGTCAGTCCGCAGATTTTAAGCCTGACCATGGATCATCTCCTTCAGCGCCTGTCCGGGGCGCTCCTGATTGAGGAGGTGCTCGCCGACGAGGGCGCCGGCGAATCCGGCATCCTTCAGGGCGAGAAGCTGCCCGGCGGATCCGATGCCCGATTCGCTGATGACGCGGATTCCGGCCGGGATCGAGTCCCGGAGCTTGAATGAACGCGTCCAGTCGACGCTGAAGTTCCTCAGGTTGCGGTTATTGACGCCGATGATCCGGGGACGGGGATCGGCGCCGAGCGCCCGTTCGAGGTCGGCATCGTCATGGACCTCGACCAGCGCTTCCATGCCCAGCGACCGGCAGGATCGGATCAGGCGGCCGAGCTCGTCTTCGGCCAGGATCGCGGCGATAAGCAGGATGAAGTCGGCCCCCAGGTTGTAGGACTCGAAAACCTGGAAAGGGTGGATGATGAAATCCTTGCGCAGGACGGGAAGGGCCACGGCGTCCCGGACACGCCCTAAGTACTCCTTGTCGCCGAAGAAAAAGTTCTTTTCGGTCACGACCGAGATCGCGCCTGCGCCTCCCGATTCGTAGTCCCGGGCCAGCCGGACGGGATCGAGATTGGTCCGGATGATCCCCCGGGACGGCGAGCCTTTCTTGATTTCGGCGATCACGGTGAAAGCGGCCTCCAGGGCGGCCGCTATGTCCCGGGGCGGCGTCCGATCGGCGAGCGGGAACGAAGAAGGCGAGAAGTTTTCAAAGCTTCGGCCTTCCTCCGCCCGGATCTTGTCCACGATCCGGACGAGAATATCGGGAGTTTCAACGGCTGGTGGCGACAATGAGATCCTCCAGTTTTTTAAGCGCGGCGCCGCCGTCGATGGCGGCTTCGGCCTTGATGACCCCCTCCCGCAGGTCGTCCGCCGTCCCGGCCAGGACGACGGCGGCGGCGGCGTTGAGGACGACCACGTCGCGGGCCGGCCCGGGCTTGCCGCCCAGGACGCCCAGGACGATTTCGCAGTTGGCGTTCAGATCGCCCCCGGCCAGGTCGGCCGGCCGGCAGGGAGAGAAGCCGGCGTCCTCGGGACGGATAATGGTGTCGCGGATCCAGCCGTCGCGGACTTCGGAGACGAAGGTCGGGCCGGTCAGGGTGATCTCGTCGAGTCCGTCGATCCCATGGACGACCATGGCCCGCTTGACGTCCAGCTCGACCAGCGCCTCGGCGATTTTCCTGCGCAGGGAATCCGAGAAGACACCGACGATTTGGGCGTCCGCGCCTGCCGGGTTGGTCAGCGGGCCGAGAATGTTGAAGACGGTCCGGACGCCGATCTCGGCCCGGACCGGGACGGCGTGCTTCATCGAGGCGTGAAGCCGGGGCGCGAACAGGAAGGCGATCCCGACCTCCTCCAGGGCCCGGCTCATGACTTCGGCCGGGACGACGATGTTCACGCCCAGGGCTTCGAGCAGGTCGGCGCTCCCGCAGCGCGAGGTGACCGAGCGGTTGCCGTGCTTGGCCACGGCCACCCCGGCGCCGGCGGCGACGAACGCGGCGCAGGTGGAGATATTGAAAGTGCCCCGGCCGTCTCCGCCCGTCCCGCAGGTGTCGAGGACCGGCCGGCCGACGGGCCTCCTGACGGCCGCCGCTTTCCTCCTCATGACGCGGGCGAATCCCGCGATCTCGGGCACGGTCTCGCCCTTCCAAGCCAGCGCCGTCAGAAGGGCGGCGATCTGGGCGGGGGTGGCGGCCCCGGCGGCGATCTCCTCCATGACGGTCTCGGCTTCGGATATGTCAAGGTCGTCCCGCCCCATGACCTTGCGGATGGCGCTTTGGATGGAGGAGCGCCGGGGAGCGGGATCGACGAAGTTGGCCAGGATCTGCATCCCGGCCTCGGTCCCGATCGATTCGGGGTGGAACTGAACGCCTTCCAGGCTGAACGTCCTGTGGCGAAGGCCCATGATTTCGCCGTCTTCGGTCCAGGCCGAGACCTCGAGCTCGGCGGGCAGGCCGGTCCTGCGGACGGCCAGCGAGTGATAGCGGACGGCGCGGAAGGGAGTTTTCAGGCCGGCGAAGACCCCCTTGCCGTCGTGGTAGATCTCGGAATGTTTGCCGTGGACGATCTCGGCGGCGGGGCCGATCTCTCCGCCCATGGCCGCCGCGATGCCCTGGTGGCCCAGGCAGATGCCCAGGATCGGAATCCGGCCCTTGAGCTCCCGGATCAGGGGAACGATCAGGCCGGCTTTGTCCGGGGTCCCCGGGCCCGGCGAGATCACAATGTGGGAGGGATTGAGGGCGGCCGCCTCGGCTACGGTCAGCGCGTCGTTGCGCCGGACTTCGACCTCCCGGCCGAGCTTGCGGAGGGCCTGGTAGACGTTATAGGTGAAGGAATCGAAATTGTCGATGAGCAGGATCATTTTATCCTCCGGAGGCGGCCCGCTCGATCGCGCGGAACAGGGCGCGGGCTTTTTGGACGCTTTCCTCGTACTCGGATTCGGGCCGGGAGTCGGCCACGATGCCGGCCCCGGCCTGGACGACGGCGCGGCGGCCCTGGACGACGATCGTCCGGATCGTGATGCAGGAATCGAAGCTGCCGTTGAAACCGAGATAGAACACCATCCCCCCATAGGGACCGCGCCGGCGGCCCTCGACGGAGGAGATGATTTCCATGGCCCGGATCTTGGGAGCGCCGGTCAGGGTCCCGGCCGGGAAGACCGCCCGGATGACGTCGAACACGTCGTAAGCCTTGTCCAGCTCGGCCTTGACCGTGGAGACGATGTGCATGACGTGGGAATACTTCTCGACGGCCATGAAATCGGTCACCTCGATGCTGCCGGGGGCCGCCACCCGGCCCAGGTCGTTGCGGGCGAGGTCGACGAGCATGATGTGCTCGGCCCTCTCCTTGGGGTCGGCGACGAGCTCCCGGGCGAGCCGGGCGTCCTCGGTCAAGGAGGCGCCCCGGGGCCTGGTGCCGGCGATCGGCTTGGTCAGGAGCTCGCCGTTCTGGACCTTGACCAGGACTTCGGGGGACGACCCGACGAACTGGAACCCGCCGAAATCCAGGAAAAACAGGTAGGGCGAGGGGTTGATCATGCGCAGGGCTTGGTAGATGGAGAAGGGCGGAACGTCGGTCTCGGCCGAAAACCGTTGGGAGATGACGGCCTGGATGATGTCTCCGTCCCGGATGTGTTTTTTACAGGTCTCAACGCCGGCCAGAAATGCGTCCTTGGGAGTTTCCGGCATTAAGCGGGGTAGCGGCCCCGAGGGCCGGGAGGCCGGGAGGTCGAGCGGCCGCTGCAGCAAGCCGACGATTTCTTCGATCAGGGTCAGGGCCCGGGCGTATTCGCGGCCGGGATCGGAAGAGGGGAAGGTTATGGCGACGAGAAAAAGAGATCGTTTGACCGAATCGTAGACGAGCAGCATCTCGGGGACGACCAGGACGCCGTCGGGGATTCCATCCGCATCCGGAAAGATGGGGACGTTTTCGAAGTACCGGATCGCCTCGTAGCCCAGGTAGCCGATCATCCCGCCGAAAAAGGGCGGAAGGGGCTCGTAGGTCGGCGAGCGGAGGCCGTTCATGATATCGCGGACTTCGTCGAGCGGGTTGGCTTTCGACGTCATCCGCCGGGGCGGCTGTTCCGAGCCATCCTCAATGACGATCTCGCGTCCGATCAGGGTGATCCGGGTCTTCGTCCCGCGGGCGATGAACGAATACCGTCCCACGTTCTCGCCGCGTTCGATCGACTCCAGCAGAAATTGGCCCCCGCATTTCAGGAACAGCGACAGCGGGGTCTCGAAGTCGGCGCGGATTTCCCGGGCGACCGGAATCGCCGTGAACGAGCGGGCGTCGCGCCGGTAGGTGACTTCGTCGGGTATGATCATGGAAGCTTCCTCCTGGTCCGGATTTCGAGAGACAAGGCAGACGTCTCTCTCGGGGAAAAAAGGCGAGATGGAACGGTCTTATCGGGCGGGGGGGACCGCCCAGGACCAGAAGCGGATGCCGGGACGGACGGTGAAGGACACGACGTCAAGGAGCGACGCGGCATGTCCTCGTAAAATCATGCGCCTTTGATACCAAATTCCTCGCTTGCTGTCAAGGCCGTGCTTGAAAAACCGCGGCTTTGACACTCCTCGGGAGCAGGTGTTATAGTCCGGATATGTTCAAGAGGACGTGGCCGCCGTTTTTAAAGTCGGTAAGCGGCGTCGTCCTCGGAGGGAGGTTTACGGTGTCGAAGAAAACATATCTCGGGATGACGATTGTCGGTCTCGCGGTTCTGATCGGGTTTTTCGTCGGCCGGGCCGGCGCGCAGTCGAAACAGGAATCGCTGCCCGTCCTCAAGACGAGCCCGAAAATCCTGATCGTGTTCAAGAACGGACTCGGCTTCTTCATGCGCGAAGGGACGACGAGCTTGCGGGACGGCTGGGCCGTTACGGAGGGCGTTCCGTCCGCGGCCCTCGGCTCGTTCTGGGTGACCGCCTTGGACGCCGGTTCCGTTGTCGAAGAATCCGTGAGCTTCCTCGAGGAGACCGAGAAAGAGACGCCGGCCCAGACTCTGGAAGCCCTCCTCGGCGCCAACGTCGGGAAGAAAGTCGTTTTGACGGCGAACAACGAGAGGTTCGAGGGCGTCATCAAGGCCGCCCCGGGTCAGATCGTGCTTCTTGCGGTCGGGGACGGTGAGGAGATCGCGCTCAATAAAGCGGCCGTGGTTAAGGTTGAATTTCTCGGGCCGCATGCGGCGAACACGAGCGGCAAAGTCCAGGTCAAGCGGATGAAGTTCAAGATCGCCGACGGGAGCAAGCAAGCCCGTCTCATGTTGTCCTATCTGCAAAAGGGCGTCACCTGGCTGCCCAGCTACCTCGTCAACATCGAGGATCCCAAGCGGGCCCGGCTGTCCATGAAGGCGACCCTGGTCAACGACGTCGAAGACTTGGAGGGCGTGGACGCTTACTTCGTCGTCGGCTATCCCAACTTCCGCTTCGCCAACGTCCTTTCTCCAATGGCTCTCGACCGGGCCATGGCGGACTTCCTGGCCGCACTTGAACAGGAAGAGAGCAAGGGGGAGGCCGAGTTCGGGAGGTTGGCGAACGTGATGTCGCAGAGAGTGGCGCCCTTGGAAGAAACCGTCTCCCTGGATGCCGGCTTGGCCGGACCGCCCGGCGTCCTCGGCGCGCCCGAGGAAGACCTCTTTCTCTACGCCAAAAAGGGTCTCAGCCTCAAGAAAGGCGAACGGGCCGAGTACCCGATCTTCTCAAAGGAAGTCGATTATAAGCATGTCTACGAATGGAAGATCCCCGATACCTTGTATGTGGATTATTCGGGGTATCAGCAGTCCGGCCAGCGACAGGAGCAGGAGGAGCAGGTTTGGCATGCCGTCAAGCTCTTCAACGCCACGGATTTTCCCTGGACGACGGCGCCGGCGTTCACGGTGAGCGGCTGGAAGCCCCTGGCTCAAGAGATCCTCAACTATACTCCGCGCGGGACCTCGACCAACCTGAAGCTGACCGTCGCCACGGACATCAAGGTCGGCAAGCGCGAGGAGGAAACGGCGCGGCAGCGGGATGTCAGGATTCGCAACTCGAGCTACGATTTGGTCACGGTCAAGGGCGAGCTCGACGTCAAAAACGCCAAGACCAAAGATGTCGTGGTGGAGATCAAGAAACGGCTGACGGGAGAGGTCCTCGAGACGAGCCATGGGGGACACGTGATTAAAGCGGCGGAAGGGCTGCGGGGAGTCAATTCGAACGCCCTGATTTCGTGGGAAATCCCGGTCAAGGCCGGCGAGGAAATCAAGGTCGGCTACACTTACAAAGTCTACATCCACAACTGAGACCGGGGGCGGCGCTTCCCCGGTTTGACGAGCGGAGAATTGGCCTCGTTGCTTAGCACGGGGAACCGCGGTTGACTTGGCTCCGGTTTAAATAATACAATAAATCGTAAATACGGTGTCCAATCGAGCGGAAACCGAATGAGGAGAACGGGGAGCGGGGAAGAGAAAGTAACGGTGGCGAAAGCCGTCCCCCTCTGGCTTAGGGCGGCGTTTGGAGTTGTCTTCGCGCTATTACTGGCCGGGGGAGTCTTTTTTTATCGTACCCAGGAGCAAACCCTGCGGCTTGACGCGGAGAGCGACCTTCAAACCGTCGCGGAGTTGAAGGCCGGGCAGATCGCCCAATGGCGGGCCGAGCGGCTGTCCGACGGCGCCGAATTGACGGAAAGGCCGTTTGCCAAAGACGCGATCTTGCGCTGGCTGGCTGATCCACGGCCCGAGGCCGCCGGGGACATTCTCATCCGTTTCCGATCCCTTGGGGAGTATCACCATTATTTCGACGTCTTGCTGGTGGACGTGCACGGGGAGATCCGCTTGAGCCTTTCCGGCCGGAAAGGCCGGCTCCACGAGGACGCCTTGCGGAACCTGGCGGCGGCCCTGGAAAATAGACGCGCCGCGCTCTCCGATCTCCACGCCGGTCCTGGGGACCTGCCGCCCCACTTGGATGTCATCGCGCCTCTGATCTCCGGGGCCGGGGCGACCGCCGTCCTCAAGGGCGCGGTCATCATGCAAAGCGACGCCCGCCAGTTCCTCTACCCCTTGATCCGGATCTGGCCAGAGGCCAGCCGAAGCGCGGAAACTCTCCTCGTCCGTCGGGAGGGCGATCAGGTTCTGTCCCTGAACGAATTACGCCACCTCCCGGACTCTGCTCTCAAGTTTCGGATTCCGTTGAGCCGACTGGACGCCCCAGCCGTCCTGGCCGTGATGGGCCGGGAAGGCGTGGTCGAAGGAATGGATTACCGCGGTGTCAAGGTATTGTCCGCGTTGAAGTCCGTGCCCGATTCTCCCTGGTTCTTGGTCGCTAAGATCGATAAATCGGAAGCCCTGGTCGGCTGGCGCACAAGCTCAGTCCTCATCGTAGCGCTCATCCTGGCTTTCGCGGCGGCCGCAGGAGGGGCGCTCCTCGTCATCTGGCAGCGCAACGCCAAAGCCCATTACCGGGCGCTATACAGGGAGGAAGCGTCCCGGCGCGAGAGCGAACAACGATACCGGACGGCCCAAAAGGCGCTCGCGGAAGCGGAAGCGCGATTTCGGATCGCGTCCCAAAGCGCCAGCGATCTGGTTTGGGATTGGGATCTCGCGTCTCATCGCCTGGATTGGTTCGGCGACATCGATAAAGCCCTCGGATATCCGCGGGGCGAGTTCCCCAGGACGATCGAAGCATGGGACAAGGTCATCCATCTGGACGACCGGGACCGGGTGATGGCGGCGCTCGATCGGCACCTCAAGACAAAAAGCCCCTATTTGGAGGAGTACCGGGTGCGCCGCAAGGACGGATCCGTCAGTTATTGGAGGGATTCGGGCAGCACCCTGCCCGACGATAAAGGCAAGCCCTATAGGATGGTGGGCGCCGTCTCCGATATTACCGAGCGCAAGCAAGCGGAACTGGCGCTGGCCGCCGAGCGGTCGCTGCTGCGCACCCTTATGGACCATCTGCCCGACGCCGTCTACGTGAAGGATAGCCTCGGCCGAAAGACTTTGGCCAATCCGGTGGATGTCCGCAATATGGGCGCTTCCACGGAGGCCGAGGTTCTGGGCAAGACCGATTTCGACTTCTTCCCCCAAGACTTGGCGGCTTCATTCCACGCCGACGACCAGAGCGTCTTGCGGTCCGGGCGGCCCATACTCAACCGCGAGGAAATGATCCCCCTGCCGGATGGAACCCGCGGCTGGCTGCTGACCTCCAAGGTGCCGGTGCGCGACAGCGCCGGTCAGGTGGTCGGGCTGGCGGGCGTCGGCCGCGATATCACCGAACGGAAACGGGCGGGGGAGCTGCTTCTCCGGTCCGAAGCCGGGCTCAAAAAAGCTCAGCAAGTCGCTCATGTCGGAAGCTGGGCCTGGCGCATCCAGGCCAACCGGCTGGAGTGGTCCGACGAGATGTTCCGGATATTCGGGATCGAAAAAGAGAATTTTACGGGCGATTTGACCGAAGTCATCACAAAGGCCGTCCATCCCGACGATCGGGCCGCCGTCGAGCGGTCGAATCTTTCGGTCATCCAGGAGGGCAAGCCCATACCTTTGGAATACCGCGTCATCTGGCCCGACGGGACCGTCCGTTGGGTGTGGGCCGAGGCGGGCGAGCTGGTTCTCGACGACAAGGGACGTCCCGATATTTTGAGCGGGGTCGTCCAGGACATCACCGAGCGCAAGCGGGCGGAGGAAGCCCTTCGCGAAAGCGAAAACAAGTTTCGCTCCATTATCGAGACGAGCCAGGACTGGATCTGGGCCTTAGACATTCTCGGACGACATACTTATTGCAATCCCGCGCTCAAAAATGTCCTGGGATACGATCCTGAAGAAATGATCGGCCAGGACGCATTAGGATTCATGCATGATGAGGACAACCAGAAGATAAGGGAAATGTTGCCGGATTTTGTTTCCCGGAAAATCGGCTGGTCGGGTCTTGTCCTGCGTTGGAGACATAAAAATGGTTCATACCGATATTTAGAAAGTTATTCCACCCCAATCTTTGATCCGGCGGGCGAGATTATCGGATTCTGGGGAACCGATCGCGACATCACCGAGCGCAAAAAGAGCGAGGAGGAACTGAGAGCGGCCCTCAAGGAGAGGGAAGTCCTGCTCCGCGAGATCCATCACCGGGTCAAGAACAATATCCAAATCATCTCCAGCCTCCTCCGCCTCCAGTCCCGGTCCGTCAAGGACGAAACGGCCGTGGATATTTTGAACGAATGCCAGAACCGGATCAGGTCCATCGCCCTCATCCACGAAAAGCTTTATCAATCCCAGGATTTCGCCCGGATTGATTTCGCCGACTATATTCAAAACATGGTCATCCACCTGATCTCCTTCCACGGCGGCGTGGGCGGCCGGGTCAACTTCCGCCTCGAGGCGGCCGACGTCAAGCTCGACATCAATCAAGCCATGCCCTGCGGGCTGATCGTCAATGAACTTGTCACCAACGTCCTGAAATACGCCTTTCCCGAGGGGCGGAAGGGTGACCTGATCATCCGGCTGGGCGTTCTGGACGGCGGTCGCTACCAGCTGGCCGTCAAGGATACGGGCGTGGGACTGGCGCAAGACATCGACTTAAAAAACGCGGAAACTCTCGGCTTCCAGATCGTGGGCGACCTGGTCAAGCAGCTCGAAGGATCGATCGAAATCGTCCGCGACGGCGGGACGGAGTTCATCCTTCGGTTTTGAATGGTCCCTTGACCCCAAGGCCGCCATTTTTTTGGCGAGTTCTTTCGGGGGCGCGGCCTCCAGCTCCTCGATCTTTTTGAAGACGCCCTCAATGAGGAGACGGTTTTGATCCGGATCAAAGGGCACGAATTGTCCCGATAAATCCCAGGACGCGTCGGTGCCGACCGGCAGCATCAGGGCCGGAGTTTTGCCGGACAGATCGAACCGGTCAAGGCCGATGATTTTGTAGCGGCGATGGGCTTTGGTCTTGAAAAAGACCAGGCGGCGCGGGATGTTGTAGGCGATGCTCCATTGGGTGTCGTCCTGTCCCAACGACCTCAAGGCCACGAAGGCATCGTCCACGAACGGGATCGTACCCAACGATTCATACTCTTTGAGAATCGCCGCCGCCCTGACGAACCTTACGCCGGAATCCGGGCCGTTCGATACGGCCCGGTCGCCGCCGAAGCCGGCGTGGAACCCGAGGCTGCGGACCGATTCCGCGTAGGCGCCGTTGGACAGAACGGGCACGGGCAGTTGGCCCCCCGTGACGGCGGCCATTTTTCCCTGCACGAACTCGACGACCGCTACATTTCCCTTGCGGTCGGCGACGAGGTAGTGGAGGTTGAAGAGGAGCTTGGAGATCCGAAGCGCCGCGTCGCTCTTCAGGACGCCCTTGACCGAGCTGGAGTTATCGAGTTGGTATTGGATCCACTGCAGCTCGTTGATGGCGGGTCTGGCGTCGGCCGGGGGGTATTCGGCCGGGCCGCTCAACTCTTCGACGACCAGGCCGGCCTCGTTCAGGCCGCCGAGCGGAAACTCCCGGCCGAACTGGTTGAAGGTCACGCTTCCGTGCTTCGACCTCCAGCGGAGCGGAGCGGAATCCGCGGACTCGAACGCCTCTTTGTCGACGTCCCGTTTGTTGATGAAAATATACCCGTCTCCGACCGGCCCATCGAAGTTCTTGGCCAGCAGGACGGCCTCGCGGCTCTTCATGACGAACGCCGTGCAGCCTCTCGCCCGGCCGGGGGAAGCCGGCGGCGGGGCGGACGAGCTCGGCTCGCGGAAGGCGACCCGAATGGAGAGGATTTCCGAGGCGCCCGCCGTCCGGACCGGCGGGCCCCAGAGCTGGACGCCGCTGGTCACGAAGACATGGGTTTGATTCTTTTTCTTATATCCCCAGCTGAGCTCGTAGCGATGCGCGGTGATGAAGTTGACGGGAAAGAGTTGTCCGTGGTGAGTGTGGCCCGAGAGCTGGACAGCGACTCCGCTCCGGGCGGCATTCTCGAGGTCGGTCGGTCGATGGTCGAGAAGAATAACGGGCAGATCGTCCGGATTTCCTTTCAGGAGTTCGGCCAGGGGCGTCCGGTTCCGGGAGCGGGCGTCGTTCCGTCCGGCCAGGATGAACGCGCCGTCGATCGTCACGGTTTCGTCCCTGAGAAGCCTGATGCCGGCTTTGTTGAAAAAATCGTCCCTCCCGCCCGCGTACCTCTCATGGTTGCCCGGAACGCCGAAGACACCGTATTTCGAGCGGAGGCGCCGGAATTGGCTCTCGTACCGGGCCAGATCCTTCTCCCTCCGGTCTCCTTCCAGCACGTCCCCCCCGATCAACACGATGTCGGGCTCCAGAGCATTGACCTTGGCGACGAAGGCCTCCATGAACCCGGCGCTCGTCCTGTCTCCGAGGTGGAAATCGGCGGCGAAAGCGATCTTCAACTCCGTAAGCGCCGAAGATTTTCGGGGAACCTCGATCGAGTAAGCCTTGATGCGAAGATGGTTGAAGTTCCATATCCCGAAAAGGACGATGACGACGGGCAGGACCAAATAAGCCGAGAGCCGAGCCCTCCTGAAGCAGGGGCCGCGGACGTTTTCGCGGGAGAGAATTCTCAGGAGCCTGGCGGCGCCTATGAGGATGTCGAACGGGGCGACGACTAGAACAAGGTAAAGAAGAAGGGGCAGGGCATAGTCGCAGGCGATCATCAGGGATCTCGCCCAACCTTCGCTTCCCCGATGGGAGAGGGTCTCGGCGATGGGAAAGCCCGCTATAAGAAGGATGAAGGCGCAGGCCCAGGCGATCCTTCCGGCCCCTTTGGGGATGAGCGCCCTGATGCGGAAATAGACGTAAACGATGAGCGGCGTGAATAACAATATCTCGTTCAGAAGAAACATCGTCGACCGCCTTCCATCATACCCGATTTTCCGCCGCCTGACGAATCGGATCTTCCGGCTAGGAATCTCCGCGGGAGGGAAGATCGGGCACTAAGATCTTCAGATCGGACACAACGTTGACAGTAAATCTTTCTGCTGGGATAATGATTGACGGGTTTGGAGGACATCGATGACGAGAAAGAGATGGGGGATCGTTTTTCGGCTTTCGATATTAGCTCTCACGATACTATTGCTGCTCCCATCGAGCTCCATCCGGGCGCAGGCGTCTGGACCCGATGCCTGGAGGATGTACGGCCACGATGCGAGGCACAGCAACTGCAGTGCGGCCAGCGGTCCCGCGGCGGCTAAAATCAAATGGACGCACAAAACCGATGGGGAGATAAGCTCCGTAATCGTCGGCCCGGACGGCGTCGTCTACTTCACCCTGAAGGTGTTCGCCCAGGCCGACCGGGTCGTAGCCCTTAATCCCGATGGGAGCGAGAAATGGAAAAAGGACGTCCGGACGATGAAATACGTCTATCTAGCCCTTGGCGCAAACAGGGCCCTCTATATCTATGGAGACTACGGCGAGAAGAGCAAGCCGTACGTCATGGCCGTGGAGGCGGCCGACGGCAAAGCCAAATGGATGGTTCATCTATCGGGAACCTACAACACATACGGACGGCTGACGATAGGCAAGGACGGTACGATCTACGTCCCCGTCGCTTTGGGCGGGAAGAATAGCGCCAAGCAATCGGGCATGATTTATGCCCTCAATCCGGACGGCAGCCAAAAATGGGCCTGGAAATCAAAGGATGTAAACTGCGGGATCGAGACGACTCCCGCCCTGGCCCAGAACGGCACGCTCTATGTCCAGCACAACACGATGTGCCTGGTGGCGCTCGACAGCAAGTCGGGAAAGCTCCTGTGGACCGTGGGAGGGCTCGGCTGGATGTGGAACTCGCCTTCCGTGGGCGCCGACAATACCGTTTACATCGGCAATTCGGACAATTCTTTCTGCGCCGTCAACCCCAACGGCAAGATCAAATGGAAAGCCACGGTCGAAAACTGGATGTACTACACGACGAACGCCCACTCCCCCGACGGGGCGCTCGTCTACCGGGGCGACAACAACGGCGTCCTGTATGCTTTCGATACGAAAGCCGGCACGATTCGATGGCGATTTAGGGTGAATAAAGAGACTTGGTTTGGCCACACGCCCGTCGTAGCCGCCAATGGCATTATCTATTTCACCTCGGGCGGATGGACCACGTCCATGTCCGATACGGCCCAAGGCTATCTCTACGCCTTGAACGCCTCGACGGGAGCTCTCCTCTGGAAATATAAAGTTGGCTTCGCGAACCAGGACCCCGCCATAGGCCCCGACGGGACTCTCTATGTCGTGGCCGATCAGCCCGGACTTAAGGGGGATCTTCGCTGGGGCAACTGCCGATGGCTCCAAGCCTTCGCCAGATAATTCGGTCTTCTTTTCGGCTTCTCTCGCGCGACGCGGGCGACTTGCAAAACGGGGGATGACGTTATATTATAAGGCTTCTTTCGGACCTTGAAGAAGAGGAATAATACGCCATGAAACAAACCCGGCTGAACGCCCTGCATAAAAAACTCGGCGCCAAGATGATCGAGTTTTTCGGCTGGGACATGCCCCTCGAATTCAAAG
>Ga0299912_10001929_pt1 | contig 16894 bp, 14 predicted proteins | sample RVTome_2_FD_207667 | JGI IMG/M metagenome (GOLD analysis project Ga0299912, IMG submission 207667) | Soil microbial communities from uranium-contaminated site in the Upper Colorado River Basin, Wyoming, United States - RVT95D214 (version 2) ... | reverse complement strand
GCTGAGCGGCCTACAACGGTACGACGTCATCAATTCAGCGATGCTTATAACTTTGCTGCTGCGAACGGTGCTGTTGGTGGTATTACTGTCACGTGGCTATGGTCTGCTGACTATGGGGATAACGTTCGGACTGAGCGAAATCACGATGAGAGCTTTACAGTTCGTCTTTGTCAGAAAGTTGTTGCCGCAAGCGTCACTATCTCTGGCCAACACGGATTTTGGGCTCCTGCGCGAAATGCTATCTTACGGAGTAAATACCTTCTTATACGCCACCGGAGCCATAGTAATTTACCAGGCCAGCAATGTAGTAATCGGCATCTTCATGGGTACGGCGGGGATAAGCCAATTTTTTATTGCCAGCGCAGGGATTCTTTTGTTGTCGCATTTCTTGGAGGCCTTCACTGCCGCCATAAAGCCTGCCGTCAGTGAGCTGGATGCCAGAGGCGACCAACTGCGAGTCAAAGAAATATCATTCCTTACGCAAAAATACAGTCTTCTGCTGTTAATCCCTGGCGTCTGGTTCCTGGTCATAATGGGCAGAGAGTTTCTCCAGGTATGGGTCGGCGATGAATTCCCAGACCCTGCTGTAATTGATGCAATGGCAGTTATCCTGGCCATCCTGGCTGTTGGGCAGTGTTTGCGGCTGGCGCAGCACAGTAATTTCCTTGTGCTGGTCGGGCGCGGCGAGCACAAAATTTTTGGAATCTTTACTGCTTTAACTGCACTTTTTTGCATCTTTGGCTCAGTTGCTTCGGTAAAGGTTTTAGACTGGGGATTGACCGGGATAGCTTGGTCCAATTTCCTGCCTGTGGCGTTAATATCTGGTATAGTCCTGCCGATATATTTCAACTGGAAGATGCGAATTTCCTTGTTGGAAAGTGTGCGGAGTGTCTGGCGGCCAGCCTTGTTGGGCTCATTGCCGGCTGTAGCAGTGATCAGCATCTGGAAATATGCGGCTCCGCCAAATTCGTGGTTGGAACTCGCGGGCGTGGTAGCTGCCTCCATTGCGGTGACACTGGGCAGCGCGTGGTTCCTGAGTCTGGAAGAGGTTGAGCGAAAACGGTTTGCCCATATTGCTCTGCGTCGGCAACCCCCAAAATAAATTTGGGGGCTAAATATTTAGCCCCGCAATCCTTCGACCCGGCTCAGGCCCGCCCCGAGCAAGGCCGAGGGGACGGGTTCATTGCGGCCTTATCGGGACATGGCGAAAAAGTACACCTACAAGGACTCCCATAAATACGCCGAGAAAGGTGCTGAATACCAGGCGTTCTACGAAACGCAGCCCTGGGAGAGATTTCTGTGGTCGCGCGAGCAGAAAATTATCCTGCACATATTGGAGAAATATTTCAAGGGCAGAGATATTCATCTGCTCGATTTTGCGTGCGGGACAGGACGGATTACGGGTTTTTTGGAGGAACGGGTGAAAACCTCAACGGGCGTCGACGTGTCGGGTCCAATGTTAGCCATTGCCAGGCGGAAACTGAAACGCACCGAGATTATCGAAGCGGATATTACCGCAGAAGACGTCTTGCAGGGAAGGAGGTTCAATCTGATAACGGCCTTCCGGTTTTTTGTTAACGCTGAGCCGGCTTTGCGCTGCTCTGCGATGCAAGCTCTTGCCGGGCTGCTGTCCGAGGATGGCTATTTCGTATTCAACAACCATCAGAGTTATGGCTCACCCTGGATTAAGCTGCGATGTCTACGGCATCGGCAGGTGAATCCACAAGGCATATTTAACGTTATGACTATCGACGAGATGAGAAAACTTGTCGAATGGGTAGGATTGGAGATAGCGGAGCTTTATCCGGTTGGTTTCTTTCACCTGCCCAAGATTGCTGTTCCACGGGCTGTTTCCAGTGCCGCGGAGAATATATGCAGCCGGGTCAAGTTTCTCGCCCGGTTTTCTGAAAGTCCGGTAGCGGTGTGCCGTCGGCGGTTAGCCCTGTCACCTGTGGGCAGGGCTTGCCCCCGGCACTGGTCCGGGGGCTAACCATAGGTACAGTCGATGGAGTTTAATGGTGAAATCGCGCGTAAAACCGGCAGCCCTTCGTTGTTGGCTGTAGAGGCAATAAAAAGCCAAAGGGCGGGCGAAATCGGAAAAAGTAGTGGGCTTTTTTATGTCCCCAAAGTCATCAGCTTTGACGACAAGACCGGCGTGCTCGAATTTGAACGCCTCAAAGGCCTTGTAACGTTGCTTGATTTGGCCATCAAGAAAGACCTGCGATTGCCTGGACTATTAGAGAAGACTGGTTGTGCCTTGGTTGCGATTCATCAGCAACTGGTGCTGCCTGATGAAATGAAGTATGAGCTGCCGCCCGAATGGGTGGACCCTCCCGGCGAAAATGTTTTTATTCATGGCGATTTTGCGTGTATTAACGTCGGCTTTCACGAACCGTCGGGGCAGCTTGTCATATTGGACTGGTCGACCGCGCCGGTACTCGACAGAACTCCAACCTTTGGCAGTCGGTTCTTCGACATTCTTTGGTTTGCCAGCTCCCTCTTTCATGGTGCGCCAAGCAAAAGTGTCTTGAGCTGGGATGCTGAGAAAATGACCAGTGCTTTTTTCACGGGCTGTGGCGCCAGCGCCTCTTTCGAAGACCTCAACAGGTTTGAGACTTATGTCACGAAGATATGCCGTCTCCATAAAAAACACGCCTGGCAGGTTGCGCCCCGACAAAGGTCACTTATAAGAGGCGCAGCTTACATTCTTGTCCAGATGTATATGTACGCCCGTTTATGCTTGTTCTTGCGTAAGTGCTGTAAATACGGCTTTACATAGCGGAGGGATTTTTATGCCGGGTATTATTGCTGTATCCTGGACAGAAGACCGCAGACAAAAAGCCGAGGTCTTATTCCGGCGAGCATGCGAGTGCTTCTGGCACTTCAAGGGTCTTGTATGCACAAGCCAGATTCTTGAACCTGGCTATGGAATCGCGCGCTTGCCTAATGCTGTGTCCCAGTGCCCGGATATTTACCAGACGCAAGATGAGCGCCTGATATTTGCTGCGGCTGGCTGGTGGTTTGACCCCAATGCACCAGAAAGTGAAAGACCGTGCCTGGAGGCTCTGGCTAACCGCTACGCCAGCGAGGGCAAGACAGCACTGCAACGTCTGCAGGGCCAATATCTGATTATTGTTGGCCAGCGGGAGCAAGGCCGGCTGACCGCTTACAGCGACAATATCGGGATGTTTCCCTTCTATGTGGCCGAGTGCGATGGAATCGCCTGGTGTAGCACGTCGGCCCTTGCACTGGCAGCAGCGATTGGCAGTCGGCTCGACACCGAATCGCTCAGAGGGCTATTCATGGAAGGAGCTATCCGAAGTCCCCGCAGCGCTTTTGCGGGTATCAGGCGCGTTGGTATTGGAGAGCAGGTAATTTTGGCTAATGGGCGTGTGCGGGTCGATCGCATCTGGAGTCCGTTTCGGCCGCCTCGGACGTACCGCAAGCTGAAGGAGGCCGCCGAAGAAGGCCTCATGCTGCTGCAACGCGCCTGCCGGCGGATCTATCAGGTATGGCCTCGCTGCGCTCTTGATCTGACCGCAGGTCTGGACTCGCGGCTGGTTGTGGCGACCATCGCCAGTCTGGGCTTTCCCGTGCGAGTGACGGTCAGTGGTCACCAAAGCGATTTGGATGTGGCCATCGCTCGCCGGATATCGCAGCATCTTCAGTGGCCATTGCTGCAGTTTGCCGAGCCGCCCGATTGGGGCCAGCGGCGATGGGAATTGTTCAAGCAAGGCGTTTGCCTTGCCGAGGGTGAGCTTCCCGGTTCAGCTATTGACGGCGTTGTCCGGGTGAAGCTGGCGCTATCCGATTTGGTTGACGCGGCCCTTAGCGGCGGCGGCGGTGAGCTTTACCGCGATTTCTTCTGGCAGCAAGAATTCTTTAAGATCGGTAAGACCTCTGACCTGGATATATCGCGGGTTTTCCGCTACCGATTCTTTTTCTCGGCCAGCCCAAATATCAGTTTATTTAGAGAGGACTGGCGAGCGGATTATGCCAGAGATCAAATTCAAATCGCCCGGCAGGTTGTGGACCTGGAGCCGGATGCCCTAAACACGGCGAAACTTGACGCCCTTTATCTTTGGAAGTGCTCCGGGCACTTCGCCCGCTACAGTGGAGCGGTCTATCCGCTGATTGCGTCCCCTCTTGTGCTGCTCAGTCGCGACCTGTTTGAGTATCTTGTTGCGCTTCCCTGGCAGTACCGTGCTCGCGGACGATTGGTCCGACAGATCATCACTCAAGCACATCCGAAGCTGGCAGCGATGCCTACATGGTACGGCGGTTCAGCCGAACCAATGCGGATTACTCGTCCGCAGAATTACCTGCCATACGCGTTCGGCGCTTTCAAGAAGCTTGTGAGAAAATTCGGGCAGTTGACCATCGGCCATCCTATATTCCCGGACCCTTGCCGGTGGAAGCTAAATCCATCTGCCAACACAGAGTTTGTAGCCTTGTTGGATCGCGAGGGATTTCTTGATATTGATAACCTGCAAACGGTCGATTTGTATGATCCAGATGGATTAAGGACCTTCCTGTCCGGAGCCCACAACCCTGATTTCCAGGACTTCAACCTGTTGTATGTGATTGTTACAATCGAACTGCTTTATCGCATGTGCGAATGGACACCAGCCGGTGAGGAAACTCGCCAATTGGCTTATGCGTATAAGGATAACTGACAATAGCAGGATTATCGCAAACGCAATAATTTGCAGGGATGCGGAAAAATATAGTTTTTCAATAGTGTTTTTGCCTGTCGCCATTTTGTTTATGTCAGATAATGCCGATATTATTGCATTATGATACGTTGGACTATTCTAACTGTAATACTCTGATTGGAGGTTGATGTCTTATGTACGCTGAATATGCGGACCAGATGAATGAAGCGGATTTGCTTTACGAGCCAGCCGAGCGTACCTCTGATATTCAGCTACCAGGGGCTTTGAATATTCTGCTGCTTACAATATGGGCAGTGATTTGTCTGATTGGATTTGCTGTAATCTTCCTGACAAAGAATACCGTGGCTGGAATTTTTATCATAGGTATCCCAACGGTTGTGGGCATGGTTATAAAGCCGACCTTTGCTTTGTGCATTATGATGCTGGTGCTGCCGACAGGTGCTGGTATCGGTGTAGAGCAGGATTTCAGTCTCGACCGGGGAGTAGGGATAGCATTAGCCATCGCCTTTGCATTGAATTTATTGATAACTCGGCCCAGATTGCATATCGGCAACAAGGGATTATGGGTCTTGATTATATACACGCTTTGGGTGCTTTTAACATTGGTGGCGGCTCCCTATTTTGCTCTGGAATTAATACGTACCTTTACCCAGGTTCAGCTTCTGGCACTTGTCTTTATTGTGTACTGGATATTGCAGACAAACCAGGCAAAGGCTTTCCTGTGGGCGCTAAGGTCGTACGTAGTTGGGACGTTGGGCACGATCACATTAGCATTTATAACCGGCGCGGCGATACAAGTGCTGGAAGATACGCCCGAAGGAAGATACGCAGCCACACTCGGCAGAGCAATTGATGCGAATATGTTAGCGGGCCTGACAGCGATGGCGTTTTTGGCTGCGATGTATTTGTTTGCCCGCGACAAAAACCTGCTCTGGCGGATCGTGTACCTGGTTGCGATGGTGGTTCTGCCGATTATGCTGCTGCGGATAGGATCTCGCGGTGCTCTTGTAGCACTGGCGTTTACAATGCTCTCGCCATTTCTATTCGTCAGACAAGTTTTGCGAAGGCCGGCTTTGGCATTGCTACTGCTGGCCGTCATCTTGGTTGCTTCTATCTCGGCTATGCTGGTGGTAAGAAGAAGAGGGCTGGAAGCGGGAGTTGCTGAGCGGCTGACCGACATCGGGCTTGCCAAAGAAGCTGTTGATTACAGAATGATGCCTATCAGGCAGGCCGTTAGGGCTGTAACGGTAAGGCCGACAGGGACAAGTTATTACGGGTGGTTTGAGCAAAGTGGACTAAGAATCTTGCCGCACAGTGACTTCTTTCTGGCTCTCGGAGTCTATGGAATACCGGGCGGTGTCCTTTTTGCCCTTTTTGTAATTTTGATGATGCTGACTGTAAAACGCACGCCTTTGGGGCTGGAGAAGCTGTATGCCAGAGCAGTGCTGACGTTTCTATTGGTGATGGGGCTGAGCGTAGGACAGTTGTATCAGAAACACTTCTGGGTCTTCCTGGTGTTTGTGATGGCCGGCGAGAGGATAGGCAGATTATATATGCCCGCGGATGATTTGGCAGCCGGTACAGAGTACGATGAGGAATCATTAATGGAGCTTTCAACTCCGTATTAAGGCAACAAGACGTGGAGGCCAAGCCTGCCCTGAGCAAGGTCGAGGGGGAAAACGATCGCGTCCGTCGAGCCTACGAGAAACGCAAAGCCAAAGGATCCGCCCTCGCGGACCGGTACAGTCCTTTCAACAAGGGTTTCTTGCAGAGCGTCCAGGAACGTGAGCGGGTGTTATTATCCATGCTCGCTCGGACTCTGGGCACGACACTATCCGGCAAACAAATTTTGGATATAGGCTGCGGAATAGGCGCAACTTTACTGCCGATGCTGCAGTACGGTTTCCAAGCGCAAGACTGTTTTGGGATAGACATTCTCCAGGACCGAATAGCAGCAGCCCGAAAACGCTTGCCCAACATGACCTTTCAGTGCTGCTCCGCGGAACACATGCCTTTTACGGAAAATTCTTTCGATCTGGCAACTATGTTTACCTGTTTGAGCAGCATATTGTCAGATTCGGTCCGCGCCGAGGTATGTCGTGAAAGCATGAGAGTTGTTAAGCCCGGCGGCTGGGTTCTGATTTATGATTTCAGGGTCAACAATCCCTTTAATCCAGACGTGCGCGCCGTCAGCTTAAAAGAGCTAAGGCGTTATTACGCTGGTTGCAGGTACATAACAAGGACATTGACTCTATTGCCAACGCTGGGCCGGATAGTTGGCAAATACTACCCGGCACTGTGCAGTCTACTGTCACTTTGTCCTGCCTTGAGGACACACAGAATGACAATGTTCCAGAAACCAACGGCCGGTCAAAACCCCGCCTGAAAGGCGGGACTAAATATTTAGCCCCACGTTTCACGTGGGGTCCTTCCTCACAGGAAAGAACCGGATTCGCAGATGCACATAGCGATGGTAACAGCTTTCCCGAAAAGCCCTGAGTGCATCGAGGGGGGAGTAGCTGGAGCGGCAAAGTATCTCGTTGATGAGCTGGTAAAGCAGCCGGACGTTAAGTTGACTGTCATTGTCCCGAAAGCCAGTGGGGCAAAGACCCTCTGTGAGCAGTGGCCAGACCTTGAGGTTTATAGATTGAGTAAGAAACGACCTTGGAGCCTTCTGCCCGGGACTTTCTACGATATTGTTGCAGGCAGACGCCAGGTGCGATCCTTTCTGAGCCAACTGAATCCTGATATTGTACACTTTCAGGGTGTGACATTTCTGGCGGCGAACTGCCAACAGCCACACGTTCTGACCATACACGGCATTGTAGAAAGAGATGCGCTCTTTGACAAACGATGGGGACCTTTGCGCTGGCTGAAGTGGCTGCTTTTGAGATTGACCGAGCAATATGGACGTTGCCGGGTCCCGTATATCATCTTGATAAGTGACTATGTCAGGCAATTCTTGCCTAAGAAGAACAGTATCCGAAGAACCTGGCGCATCGACAATCCGATAGCGAATTCGTTTTTCGATGTCGATTGGCATTTTGAACCGGGCAGGATATTCTGCTGCGGCAGAATCAGACCTCTTAAGAACACGCTGGGCATGATAAAGGCTTTTGCCAAGGTTTCTCAGCGTTTTGGTGAGAAGACTCCCCGCTTTCGCGGGGACAAGCTTGCCCCTGCGCAGGCAGGGGCCGTACCGGCGACGGCTAAACGCGCGCAGCTTCGCCTTGCAGGAGCCGCCGAGGCTGCCTACTTGCGGCTCTGCCGGCAGCAGATAAAGGCACTTAACCTGGGGAGCAATGTCCATATTCTGGGTAATCTTAATATCGAAGGCGTGCAGTCAGAATTATCCAAGGCGAATTGCCTGGTGATGCCCTCTTTTCAGGAGCACGCACCTCTGGCGGTGGAAGAGGCGATGGCCGCCGGTGTTCCTGTTGTGGGAGCAAGAGTAGGCGGCATTCCGGAAATGGTCGAAGATGGTAAAACAGGATTTCTGGTTGACCCTTACGACATAAAAGACATCGCTAAAGCGATTCTACGAATTCTTTCAGATGACCGGCTCGCTCGATCGATGAGCCGGCGTGCCAAGCAGATTGCGGACCGGCGTTTCAGGGCATCAGCCGTCTGCAAAGAAACGTTAGAAGCATATAAGCAGATTTTGGCCGAATCAACGTTTAGCCCCCCGACCCGTGCGGGGGGAAGCCCTGCCCACAGGTGGCAGGGCTAAAGGACAGAATGGGCCTCAAGCCTGTTTTGAAAGGCATCCTAACCTACGTTCCTGGACTGGGCGCATTTGTTACCAAGCGTACAGGCGGGGCGGATTCGGCCCGTTATTGTTATTCCGTCTGGTTAAGGCATCTGGTCATGGCACAGCAGCACGGTCTTGCTGCCCAGCCGCGGGTAATTGCAGAGTTAGGTCCAGGAGATTCACTTGGCATTGGTCTGGCTGCGCTGCTATCCGGCGCCGAAAGCTACTATGCGCTTGACATCGTGGACTATGCCAACACGCAGGCAAATCTTGTGATCTTCCATGAGTTAGTAGACCTATTTTTGCGAAAAGAACCAATCCCTGATGAGCAAGAATTTCCCGCACTTAGACCGCTGTTGGAATCCTACGAGTTTCCACGCCAGATTCTGACCGACGAGCGGCTGGTACAAAGTCTAAACAGTAATAGAATCCAGCTCATAGCCGAGGCATTGACCGGCACCGGTGACTCGAAAAAGAAGCCCATCGAGGGACCCCGCTTCGCGGGAATCCAAATCCATTATATTGTGCCCTGGTACGACGACAGGGTGATAAGAGCGCAATCCGTTGACATGATTTTCTCTCAAGCAGTGCTGGAGCACGTCGATAACCTTACACAGACCTACCAGTCTTTACACCGCTGGCTCAAGGCCGATGGTTTTATGAGTCATCAGATCGACTTTGGATGTCATGGGCTGGCAAAAAAGTGGAACGGGCATTGGGCTTACTCCGACCTGGCGTGGAAGATGATCAGAGGCAAGAGGTCGTATCTACTGAATAGATGTCCCTACTCCGTTCATAAGCGGCAGCTTGCGCAGTGTGGTTTCGATATCGTCGCTGAGGTCAAGACTTTTGACGATTCTGGCCTTGCCCGAGCACATCTAAACTCCAGATTCCAGGCGATGTCTGATGACGATTTGAGGACGCGAACTGTCCATATCCTGGCGACCAAGGCAGGATTTTCCAGGCTATCAGCAGACCCATAGGGGAAATCTGAAGCACCAAATCCTAATTTCTAAATCCTAAGCAAATCCAAATCACCAAAATCCAAAACTTCTACGTGCGTAGGCAGACATCCAAAATGTTTTGAGCATTTGAAATTTGAATTTAGATATTGTTTAGAATTTAGATATTAGAATTTAGGAATTAAAAGCATGAAGGTTGCCTACGTCGTTTCCGGTATGAAGCTGACCTTTGTTGCTGCTGAAATGGAGGCACACGAACGGGCTGGATGGCAAATCTTGCCGCTGGCCAGTTGTAAGTGCGGCTCGTTGGAAGGCCTGTCAGAAGTTGTGACTAAATGGGCCAGGCGTGCTGTTTACCGATCCAACATTGTTGCGCAGCTTCGGGCGAGCCTCCGTGAATTTATCACGCATCCGCTGCGATTCCTGAGAATTTGTTTTTGGACTGCCGGATTGCCCCTGCGCAAGCAGGGGCTAAGTGAGTTTGCAAAGGCCGTCTACGAATTGCCCACAGCGTGCGACTTTGCCGGAGACTTGCGGCGATTTGGGGCGCAGCATATTCATGTGCATTTCGCCAGTCGCTCTTTGAGTCTCGGTCTTATGTTAGGGATGCTTACCGCTTTGCCTGTCTCGTGCACCGTCCACGCATTTGATATATTCACCCGCCGTCGTGGCAGTTTGCGTCCGCGTCTGGCGCGATGCAAGTTTATAGCCGCCGTTTCGCAATTCAACGTCGATTATCTTCGCCGGCTCTGTGGCAGCGAGGTTGCTGATTTATGTCACGTTGTGCACTGCGGGATTGACCTGGAGAGCTTCAGCACTATTTCGCGACGGCCCCACGCAGGTAATATAACGTCCGTGGCGAAACTTGTGCCCAAGAAAGGCCTTGATTTAGCTATCCAGGCATGCGCAAAGCTGAAAGAAATGAACGTTGAATTCCTGTTTGAAATTGTCGGCGACGGACCGGAGAAAAAGCATCTGCAGCAGAAGATTCAGCAACTGGGATTAGACCGGCAGGTTGTGCTGCTGGGTTCGCAGCCCAACGACCGGCTTGTGCCGTTGCTCTCCAGGGCGTGCGTCTTTTTGCTGCCCTGCGTGCAAGTGCCCAGCGGCGATATGGATGGGATACCCGTGGCGATGATGGAGGCGATGGCCTGCGAGGCGCCCGTCGTGTCAAGGCAGATATCGGGAATCCCGGAACTGGTACATCATAACGTGAACGGGCTGCTGGTTCGTGAGCAAGACCCGGCTGCAATTGCTGAGGCTGTAAAGGAATTGCTTGCCGATCCGGATAAAGCCGGACGCTTCGGCCGGGCCGCCCGCGAGCAGATTCGGCAGAATTTCAATATCCTAAAGACCGCAGCCCAACTGCGAGAGTTGATTTCAGCCGAAGGCGGCCAAATTTAACCGCGGAGAACGCTGAGAACGCAGAGGCCAGAAGCATGAACGAGATTGTCTCCGCGATCTCTGCGCTCTCGGCGGTAAAAAAAGAGCGTGTGGCGGGCGTAAGCAGCGAAAAAGTCCAGGTGCCATTGACAAACAGGACTGTCTGTAATATACTCGCAGCAGTACGAGGCTGGCAGAAGGAGGATAAGGGATGAAAAAGGTCTTGTTACTATGTCTTGGTTTATGCCTTTTCGCAAATTGGGCGAAGGGGCAAAACAGTCCATATATCGAAGCCTATACCGACAAGAAGAGCTACTTGCCCGGCGAGATTATCAATTTCCACGTCTCCACTACCGCTGCCACTTATAGCATCGAAATTGGTAAGCAGCAGTGGCAACGAAAAGTAATAGCAAAGGCTACGAATATACCCGGCAAATATTATCCTACGCCACCCTTTGAGCAGCAGCCCTGGGCGACGGGAGCAAATTGGCCGGTCAGTTATAGCTGGGTCATACCGCAAGAATGGGAGAACGGCAATTATCTGGCATTTTTCTACACACCCGGCGCTAACTACGGCTCCACATACCATCCGTTTATTGTTCGCACGCGCGTGCCGGGCTCTCGCAGCAAGGTTGCTTTTGTCACCAATTACAACACCCGGCAGACTCAGAACCGCTGGGGCGGCAGGAGCATGTACTACAATGAGGTACCCTGGGATTTGCACTACGCTGTAGCTGTATCCTTTCTGAGGCCCTTTTCCGCATCATACGGCCGGGGAGACTGTTACTGGGGGCAGTGGGAAGTGAGCAGTCAGTTGCTCGCGGACGGGTTCGACCCTGAGTTCATCACCGAATGGGACATCTCTTCCAACCCGGCTATTCTCAGGGCATACGATGTTCTGGTTTTTGCCTGCCATCACGAATACATCAGCCGTGATATTTATGACGCTCTGGAAGCCTACCACTACCGTGGCGGACATCTGGCATTCTTTTCTGCAAACGATATTTACTGGCAGATTAGGTTTGAGAATGGCGGCAACACAATCGTCTGCTACAAGAGCTACGCCCCGAAGGAAGACCCTATGATGGGGGTTGATAATAGCCTCGTTACCACCAGGTGGAATCAGGTGCCAAACCGACCGGCTGAGGCACTGCAAGGCATCTGCTATCAGCCATACTCATACCTTTTTGAGCGAGAGGACTTTATTGTTCAGGATTGCAACCACTTCATATTCGAAGGAACAGGTTTACGAAATAGTGATGCCCTTGGCTGGAAGATGGCCTCTTGCGAGACCGATTATATCGGGCCCAAGTCTCCTTCTGTAATGGATGTAGTTGCCACTGCCAGGCGAGACCGGGTCCGTGCAGGTTACGAGGACCGTGTGTCAGTTGACCATATTGATGCTGCCGCGATTTATTACGAAGATAGCCCTAAGTACGGTTTTCCAAAGGGTCGGGGCGGCCAGGTATTTTCCGCAGGTACAAACGATGGTTGGGGGGATTGTCTCGGCGATTGGTCAGCAGGCTATGAAACCGTGCGCAAAGTGACGCGCAATATCATTCAACACATGGTTGACGCACCGCCGCCTCCGCCAAGCTTCGAGGATTTGGCAGTGCTCGTGTCGCACTGGCTTGATAAGTGCAGCTCTCCTGCGTGGTGCGAGTATGCCGATATAAACATGAACGGCACTGTGAATCTGGTGGATTTTGCCCACCTTGCAGCCTCCTGGCACGGCGTTACGGAATAAATGAACGCGCTGTCAGAATACCATAAGCTAACCTGCTTACTCTGCACCCTTTGCCCTGCAAGGAGAGAACATGAAAATTAGCATATTTGGGATGGGCTATGTCGGAGTTGTCAGTGCGGCGTGTCTGCTCCGCGATGGTCACCAGATTACCGGTGTGGACCCGGCTGCTGCGAAAGTCGCGGACCTGTCACAGGGACGCTCGCCCATCCAGGAGCCTGGAGTAGCTGACCTGCTGGCAAAAGGCTATCAGGCCGGACATCTGAAAGCGACCACCGAGGCTTCTGAGGCTGTCCTAAGGGGCGAAATGGTCTGGATTTGTGTCGGGACGCCATCTGGACCTGATGGGACAATTGATCTTTCATCGGTTGAGGCAGTAATAAAACAGATCGGGCGTGTACTTGCCGGCCCTGCTTTCGCAGGGGCAAGGCTTCCGCTTATCGTTGTGCGAAGCACTTGTCTACCCGGAACCACAAGCAACCGTGTTATTCCTTTACTGGAAAAAGAATCTGGTTTAACAGTTGGCAAAGACCTCAATGTGGTGTTCCACCCGGAATTTCTTCGGGAAGGCACAGCGGTAGATGATTTCGTGAACCCGCCGAAGATCGTGATCGGCGAATCCCGGCCCGGCGCCGGGGATGTCCTTGCAGAGGTCTACAGGAATTATCCGGCGCGAATATTTCGTCTTGCTCTTGCCGAGGCCGAGATGGTCAAGTACTATGACAACCTTTTTCACGCCCTTAAAATGACCTTTGCAAACGAAGTCGCGACGGTAGCCAAATCGGTAGGCGTGGACGCCCGCAAGATAGCTGAGGTTTTCTGTGCAGATACCAGGCTCAATATAAGTTCGCACTATTTGCGTCCGGGCCCGGCATTTGGCGGCTCCTGCTTACCCAAGGACCTTCGGGCGATTTTACGATTCGCCGCGGTCAATTCGCTCAGGCTTCCGGTGCTTGAAAGTGTGCTTACGAGCAACGAGGCACAGATAAAAAATTTGGTCGCCCGCATATTGTCGATCCTCGACGAGGGACGCGGGACGCGAGACGAGGGGCGAGGGAAAGTGGGCATGGTCGGGCTGGCCTTTAAGACTAATACAGACGATATGCGCGAAAGTCCCTACGTAAAAGTTGCCAAAGAGCTTATCGGCGAGGGGATAAAGCTGAGAATCTATGACCCAGTGGTGCAGCCCGCGCGGCTTATAGGAAGCAACAAACAGCAGGTTCAAAAGGCACTGCGCCACCTGGAGGAGCTGCTTGTTAGCTCGCTTGATGACCTCAGCACGGCAGATTTGATTGTTGTAAATCACGCCATAATAGATGCCGATCGAATTCACAGTTGGCTGGCTGCCGGAATTCGAGTATTAGACCTGGCTGACATCAGGGGTGTAGATCCCCAAACCTCCGGCTACGAAGGAATCTATTGGTAAGCGTTCATGGTTCACGGTTCATAGTTCATCGATGAACGATGAACAATCAACAATGAACATACTCTATCTACATCAATACTTTGCCTCACGCAAAGGAATGACAGGGACGCGCTCCTACGAATTCAGCCGATACCTGGCGGCAAAAGGTCACCAAGTTACAGTCGTAACTTCGGGTCTGGCTAATCAGGAGTTTCCGGTGCCGAAAGGTAGCCAATACGCAGAGGCAAAAATAGAGGATATCCGGGTAGTCTCTATTGCTGCGGGCTATAATGATCCGCAGGTGGGCACGGCGATGAGCGGCTGGCGCCGGATGCTCAAGTTTTATCAGTTCGCCAGGTTAGCCGCCCGTGTGGGCAGGAATCTCGCCGCACCCGACGTTGTTTTTGCTACGCACACACCATTGCCAGTTGGCCTTGCCGGCATTGCCCTAAGCCGGCATTTTGGTGTGCCCTTTGTCTTTGAGGTCCGTGACCTGTGGCCTGAGGCGCTGGTAAACGTGGGGGCGTTGAGGAATCCTGTGGCCATCTGGTGGTTGAGCCGAATGGCAAAAAAAATATACGCCCACGCAGAGCACATCGTGGCGTTATCACCTGGCATGAAAGAAGGGATTGTTCGCGCAGGTGTGCCCGCTGAAAAGGTCAGCGTCATTCCGAACGCATCTGATTTGGACCTTTTTCAGCCAGGCCTGGATGGCTCAGCTTGGCGTGAGCGATTGGGCCTGGGCGACAGATTCGCCGCCGCATACTTCGGAGCAATGGGTCTTGCCAACGGCCTTGAGTATGTCATCGAAGCCGCCCGAATCCTCGCTGAGCGCAACAGCAGCCACATTGTGCTTGTTCTGCATGGGAGCGGCGGAAGAAGACCTGAACTGGAGAAGATGGCTCGCGGCTATGGATTGACTAACGTTGTCTTCAGTGACCCTGTTCCGGATAAGGCCGAGGTCGCCCGAATTGTCGCCGCGTGTGACGCGTGCATGACGATCTACCGGGCAACGAAGGAGCACACCTGGTCTCCAAACAAGATGTTCGACTCTTTGGCGGCGGGTAAGCCGACTCTCGTCAATGTGCCCGGCTGGCTGGGCAGCCTCATAGAAAACAACAATTGCGGCAGATGCCTCGACCCAAATCGCCCAGCCGCGCTGGCTGACGCGCTCGAGGAGCTGGCCGCCAATCCGCAACTGTGTGAAGAAATGGGCAAGAATGCCCGCGCGCTAGGCGAGCGGCAGTTCGACCGGCGCAAATTGGCCAGCCAATTGGAAGACGTACTGCTGCGGCTGACACGACCGCCATAGCAGCAAGAAGACCGTCGCCGTACCGGCGACGGCTAAACATTTAGAATATGAAGCTTTTGATTATCACGCAGTATTTTCCGCCCGAGATGGGCGCGCCGCAGGCTCGACTGTATGAGCTGGCAAAACGTCTGCGGAGCATGGGGCACAAAATTACCGTGCTTACGGCTTTGCCAAACTATCCAACGGGCAAGATATTTGACGGGTATCAGCGCAGGCTGAGAGCTACTGAAATCCTGGACGGCATAAAGGTCGTCCGTACCTGTTTGTACCCGTCAAAATCAAGCAAAACGCTGCCCCGCCTACTAAGCTACCTGTCATTTGGCGTCACCTGCTCTCTGATCGGCGTCTGGGGAATAGGCAAGCAAGATGTAGTATTGATTGAAAGCCCGCCGTTATTTCTTACGCCGTTTGCGCTGCTGGTGAGCAGAATCGTTCGGGGTAGAGCCGTGATGATGGTTTCGGATATCTGGCCGGATATTTTGATCCGTATGGGCCATACGCTGCAGAATAGTCTATCTACAAAAGCCATGCTGTGGCTGGAGAAATTCTCGTACCGGCATTGCTACGCAGTTGCATTGACCAATCCCGGTGCCTGCAGCCAGATTCGCAAGCGTTTTCCGAATCTCAGGAACATTACCGTGATATCCAACGGCGTGGATACGGGCATGTTCTCTCCTAAATTTCGCAGCAATGAACTTCGTCGTGAGCTTGGCGCCGAGCCGGGCGATTTCCTCGTTGGCTACTGTGGTCTTCACGGATTGGCCCAGGGCCTTGAGGTTGTGCTTGGTGCCGCAGTCAGGCTCAGGAACCAGCCTGGCATAAAGTTCGTGATGTTCGGCGACGGGCCTACAAAAGACGGACTTATCGAGATGGCAAAGGATATAAATGGTGAAAATCTACGTTTTCTTGGCTGGCGACCGAAGAACGAGATGCCGGCAGTGCTGGCATCTTTAGATGCCAGTCTGGTGCCGCTGTCAGCGCGTTTTCCTGGTACTATGCCGTCAAAAGTATACGAGGCGCTGGCCTCAGGGACTGTTCCGATCGTGGCAAAAGGCTGCGAGGCAGAGCCATTAGTCACGCAGTTTCAAGCGGGCAGATGTTACGAACCCGGTGACGCCGACGAAATGGCAAAAGCGATCCTTGATCTTGCTCAAAACCATTCGGTCTTAAAAGAAATGCGAGACAATTGCGTAAAATTGTCAAAACGGTTCGACAGAGCCGTCATAGCAAAACGCACAGAGAAGATATTAGCCGCCGTTTGTGACGGTCGGTCTTTGCCGGAAGTGGAGAGGACCCCCAAATAAATTTGGGGGCTAAACGGATAAATGGCCGGCTCAAAATCTATTGTTGAATACGAATCTGCGTTTGCAGGTTGGCTTGGGGCAGAGCGTGCTTTTTCTTTTTGGAAAGGCCGCGTTGCCCTTTACGCCATTTTGAAGGCTCTTGGCGTAGGTGAAGGCGACGAGGTAATTTTGCCCGGCTACACGTGCGTTATGAACGTGAACCCGATCAAATATCTTGGTGCAAAACCGATTTACGTAGATATTGAGCCAGGCACGTACAATATCAATGTCAATTTGCTGCCGGAAAAAATTACGCCCAAAACGAAGGTTATAATAGCTCAGCATACATACGGCTATCCTTGTGACATGGACGCAATC
>Ga0299912_10001928_pt1 | contig 16896 bp, 10 predicted proteins | sample RVTome_2_FD_207667 | JGI IMG/M metagenome (GOLD analysis project Ga0299912, IMG submission 207667) | Soil microbial communities from uranium-contaminated site in the Upper Colorado River Basin, Wyoming, United States - RVT95D214 (version 2) ... | reverse complement strand
GAAGCCCACCCTACATCTGGTGCTTGACCTCTGGCCAAGCAGGGACAAGGTTATATAACATTCATTAAGGAGGTTTACGATGAAGCGTATGACACGTCGGGACTTTATTAGAAGCACTGCCGCTGCCGGCGTTGCGTTGACGCTGGCCAGCCCATATTCGCGAGTGCGAGGTGCAAATAACGACATTCGTGTGGCTGTGATGGGCATCAACGGTCGAGGCGGCTCGCACATCAGCGCATTTGGCAAGATGGACGGAGTGCGGGTCGTAGCATTGTGCGATGTCGATAGAAAGGTTCTGGACGGCCACGTCAAGCGATTTAAGGACCGCAATGAAAAAGTCGATGCCTATGTCGACATCCGTAAGCTGCTGGACGACAAAAACATCGATGTTGTATCCATCGCGACGACGAATCACTGGCACTCGCTGGGCACTATTTGGGCCTGTCAGGCGGGCAAAGACGTTTATGTGGAAAAGCCGTGCAGCCACAATGTGTTCGAGGGCCGTAAATGTGTCGAGGCCGCGGAGAAGTACAAACGGATCGTGCAGCACGGGACGCAAAGCCGTTCAGGCCGCGAATGGGCAAAGCCGATCGCCGCGGTCAAGAGCGGCAAGTACGGCAAGCTGCTGGTTTCCAAGGCCTGGGCCTCCAAGTCCGGGTCAGGGCGATGGAGCATCGGGTTTAAGCCCATTGGAGATCCGCCTGAGAACGTGGACTTCAATATCTGGCTCGGCCCGGCGCCGAAGCAGCCATACCACGCCAACTTAGTGCACTACAACTGGCACTGGTTCTGGGACTTCGGCAACGGCGAAATCGGCAACCAGGGCGTCCACCAGATGGACATCGCCCGCTGGGCCATCCCCAGCGGCGTGCTGCCTAACAGTGTGATCAGCATGGGCGGCAGGTGGGTGAATTCCACGCCCGGTTATCCGCCCTTCACCGACCAGGCTCAGACTCCCAACTGTCAACTGACCATCATGGACTTTGGCGGGACGCTGCTCGTATTCGAGGTCATCGGTCTGGTTGATAAGGCGGGCGTCGACGGCAAGAAATATGCAGGCAAAGTTGATAACGAATTTTACCTTGAGGAGGGCGTGATCAGGGACGGAAAATTCTATCCCAATGGGAAAGATAAGGCTGAAGACCTGGTGGACGTTGACATCCAGAGGGGTCCGGGCGATAACTTCGCCAACTTCATCCACTGCGTGCGGACCCGCAACCGCGGTGAACTTAACGCCGACATCACCGAGGCGCATCTGTCCGCCGCGTGCTGCCACCTGGGCAATATCTCTTACCGCCTGGGCCAGCAGGTTCCCGGCACGACCAGGCCCAGTGTGCTGGATGCGCACGAGGAAGTCGCCAAATCTTGGGAGACGATTATGCAGACCGTTAAGGGTACGCTGGGCCTGGATTTGTCCAAGAGCACGTATCAGCTCGGGCCGATGCTGAAGTTCGACCCGAAGGCTGAGAGGTTCGTGGGCAATGCGCAGGCTGATTTGCTGCTGACGCGTCCGTATCGCGAGCCGTTTGTCGTTCCCCAGCAGGTGTGAACCTGCAAAATCGCCGGCTGTGATTCAATTTATGATAAGATTCAGATTAGGAGGCAGATATGTACGGGAAGTCAGCGACGACCAAGATTACCCTTGGCTTGCTTGTTGCGGCACTGGGTCTGGCAATTAGTTGTTACGCGCAAAAGAGTTCAGGTCCGTGGAAGGTGCACGATCGTGAACGTCCTTGGCCGCCGGTAGTCGCTCCGCCGCAGCAATTTGGTCAGCCGCCCTCGGATGCGATTATCCTATTCGATGGCAAAGATACCTCACAGTGGCAGATAGATAGACAGGAAGGCGGCGACATTAAGTGGAAAGTCGAGAACGGATACATGGAAATTGCCAGGAAAGCAGGAGGAATCCGCACGAAAAAATCGTTCGGCAATTGCCAGTTGCACATCGAATGGTGGGTGCCCGCCGATGTCGATCTGAAGGTAACCGACCAGAGCCGCAGTAACAGCGGCGTGTTCCTCATGGGCAGATACGAGGTGCAGGTGCTCGATTCGTACACAGCGGACAACTACAAGGATAACAGGACTTATGCTGATGGTCAGGCAGCCGGCATCTATGGTCAGTATCCGCCGTTGGTTAATGCCTGCCGTAAGGGCGGGCAGTGGCAGAGCTACGACATCATTTTCCTGCGTCCACTATTTGATGACAAAGGTAGCTGTATACGCAAAGCACGCGTCACCGTCATTCACAACGGCGTGGTCGTGCATAACAATGTTGAGCTCCAGGGTGCCACCGCGCATAAGGCGATAGCAAAGTATAGTCCTCACGGCGAAGCACCGATCTCATTGCAGGACCATGGCAACCCCATCCGCTTCCGCAACATCTGGATACGCGAGCTGCCCGAGCAACCATATTCAGTTACTGAGTGATGATCTGCCGTGCGAACAGCGAATCACAAGAGCCAATTAGCGGATGACGGGATCGCACGTTTCGTTGTTTGCCTAGCCTGTCTCTGGTATTTGGTGTCCGCATCTGCTCTGGGGCAAGATGGTTGGCCCATGCTCGCACACGATCCAGCCCGGAGCGGCGCGACCACCACTGAAGTCCGCCCTCCATTTGAGCGCAAGTGGTATCGTTTGTTCCCTGACGAGGGCTTGATGGCCGGCGTGCAGCCAATCGTCGCCGACGGCAGAGTCTTCGTTGGCACGATGCGAGGTACGCTGTATGCAATCGACAGCGAAGCGGGCAGAGACGTCTGGGCGTTCAAGACGGGCGGCGCTATCCTTCATACCTGCGCCGCAATCAAGGGCAGAGTCTTCTTTGGAAATGCCGAGGGCAAAGTCTACGCCCTAAACCTGACCAACGGCACGCCTGCTTGGTCGGTTCAGATTGGCCCGGCAGTATGGAACGCTCCTGTGGTGTACGAAGGCGTTGTCATTGTTGGTGGCCGTGACGGAGGGCTCTACACAATCGAGGCTGACAGCGGCAGAATCAAATGGAAGGCGTTAACCGGCGGGCCGCTGCTATCCAGTCCCGCTCTTGACGCCAAAGCGAGGAAAGTCTACATCGGCAGCGAGGATATGCGCGTCTACGCATTTGATTTTGCCAGCGGCAAACAGCTATGGCGCAGCAGCAAACTGCCCGGCGTGAGTTTTCGCGGGTATCACCCGGTGATCGCGCCCGATGGTTCGGTGATGATCACCGTCACGCCTGCTCTTTCTCTGGACTCATTTGAACCCATCCTGCTGGATATGGTCAAAGAAATCTTTGGCGACTTCGCCAGTTGGCGTCACACGAAAGAGGAGAATGAACGGCTGCGGCAGGAAAATTTCGAACTGATGGATAAGCCCGGCACGTATCAGGCCCAGCTCGATTACATTCGCAGGCGGCTGACCGACGAGCCGGTCTACCAGACGTTTTTCGTTCTCGATGCCCAGACGGGTAAACAGAAGTTTGTCGCTCCGATAGTTTACGCCGAGAGTATGAACGGCACCGGCGCACCGCCTATTGTCACGCCTGACGGCAAGGTGATAGTCAAGTTCCAGGCGTTGCTGCGCAGCCGCTACCAGCATTACTCACCGTTTCTGAACGTGGGCTATCTTGATACTTCCACCGGCCATATCACGCCCGTTATGGATCAGTCTCGCACATACGGCTGGCACGACAGTCTGCTGCTGGTTCACGATGAACAGTGTCAACTGACCGTAGCCGGGCGTGTGCTTATCAACACCCATCAGGACAACGTCAACGGTATGGATTTGGATACTTTGCAGGGCTATCCGGAGCCGTTCTGTCGCAATATACATGAGCCTAAGCCCGGCGAAGCAGTCGCTATCTGGGCGACTATTTTACAGGGTGATCCTCTGCCTGTCGGCAAAGAATGGTTAGCGCGAGGCACCGCCGTTTATGGCGGCGGCTCGGTTATCGACACGCCGATCTCTGTAGCGGGCGACAGCTTTTATTATATCCCTGCCCATGAAATCAATTCTGGCGCCGCCCTGATTGCGTACACGATGGCCCCGGATGGCACGGCGGCCAGGGAATCTCGGCCGCCGGACGCCAAGCCCGTCTCGAGCGCAGTCGAGAGGTTGACCGATGCTCAGTGGGAAAAGGTCCAAAAAATGCCGTGGGACTGGGACATGCTGGGAATGTCCCGGCTGGGTCATGTGCTCAAGGCTTTACCCGGCAAAATTCCTGGCACCTTCCAGCAGCCGCTTACGGAGCAGGCTGCCGACTTGGTCGGGCGGATAACCGACGCTGAGCTTGATCGCTTCATCTGGGAAGTGCCGAGCGTGCAGATGCCGGAAAATAGCGCGTGTGAAGACCTCAAACAAAAGTTGTCTTCTTGCGTCCGGGAGCTGATCTCCAAGGATTGGCAGCCGTGGATATTTCCCTCGGGCAAACATCCGCGCGAGGCCTATCGATTTTTCACTGAGCCTACTGAAACGCTCTATACTCTGGCACGGGCGTACAATTACCTGGACAGCGATCTTCAGCGGCAAGTTAAGGACTACATTTTGCGCCTGAGTTCTGCCGGTGGACCTGCCTACTCCGCCGAAGCGGCTGCGAAGGCTGGATTAGCTGGGCCGACCGGAAAGCGCAGTTTTGACGCGACGGCAGGTGCTACCCGCTGTCTCTATGACATCCCCACCGAGAAATTGTTCCGGGTGGCCGATGACATCACCCGAAGCGACGTGGCTCGGCTTTATCCGCTTTGGCTGTGGGCGCACACCAGTGGTGATTGGAGCCACATTGAGCGCGACTGGAACCAGATGCGTGGCCTGGTCGACCAGCCGCCAAACAAAATGGAGGAGGACTGCCGCAACGGTTACGTAGCCGGGCTGATCGCCTACTGTCGGATGGCACGGCAAATGAGCGATGACGCCGCGATGGAAAAAGGCCTGGGCGTCACTCGCCGGGCGCTGCGCGAGCGATTGGCATACGAATTTGCCCACACGCGGGGCGGCCTGATTACCCAGGTGCCGGTCCTTCGCTCCATCTTCGGCCGCTGGAGAAATCTGACGCCCGAAGTTGGCAGGCTCTGTGCCGATTATGCCGGTGATACTCACAGGAACCTAATGGATGTCTACGTCGATTACCATCGCCCGACCTGGCCGCTGGCGTGGAACGTCGAACTGATGTGGCGAAATGAGTGCCCCTTTGCGTTTCCTACGATGTCGGCTGAAATCTTCGCCGCGAGGGCGTTAATTCTTGGGGAGCCGGGCGAGAAGCTCGAACGTTTTCTCGATATTCCGTGGTGCAGAGCGGACCTATTTTACATCCAGAAACTCGTCTTTTGTATCGAGGCTCACGGCGGCATAGAATGGCAAAGGGCTCCCATCCCGACCCATCGGGATAGGAGCCCACTTTATTAACCCTGCCACCTGTGGGCAGGCATGGCCCCCCGGCACAGGTCCGGGGGCTAAACCCTCTGCCGTGCGATTACGGCCACAAAATGGCTTCAAGCCAAGAATCAGCTAACTTAGCATAGTCCTTAAAATCGACCTTTTTGTCGGCATTCAGATCAGCTGCAAGAGGACCCTTGGATTCTGCCACACGTATAATGTCCTCGACCGGGGGATGCCCTGTTCGGTCGTACAGGCGAACAAATCCTCGGGCCTTATCGCGCGGCACATAGTGCTTCGCCCACGCCGCTGCATTTCCCGCGGCATCTGTAGCCAAAACTGTGAGATTGGTAGTAATGCCAGCAGCCGCCGGCCGCTGCGAGCTCCACGTTTGCGTTAGGCCCCAACTGGCCCCGGCGCCGGTGATGGTGACTGTGTCGTAGGTGTCCCGCGGTGCGCTGGAAGTGTCGAATCCCAATATGGCGGGCGCTCCGGCATTAGCGGGGTTGTCCCAGGTACCATCCGCGTGGGCAATGTCCCAGAAAGGAATATCGGCGTAGAAGACAATCTTGCCACCTGCATCGAGATACTTTCGAAGCGTGCAAGTAGCATCTACGGATTCTACAACGGTGTCTGGGGCGTTGTCACGACAGAACACCACCACGCTCAATTTTTTATCGGCGATGCGAGCGTTCATCCACGTCTTGAGCTGGTCAGCGTCGAGAACCGTGTAGCCGGCAGCGACCAGACCGTCTCGAACGGTTATGGAATTGGCATCAGTGGCCCAATTCGTTCGGTATCGGCTGTCCCAGTAGGCAGCGCGATACTGCCAATCCTGCACTTGTGCCTCAAATAACCACTCGCCCGCGAGTATTCCAAGGTCTTCATAGCCAACCTTGCAGTCGTACGGCCAGGCGATATCGGCATCCGGTCTTAACATCGAAGGAACACATCTGCTGGGATATACGCGGATATCATCGACGAATATCGTGCCCGTGCCGCCAACCTTCGGACTGGTCCGGTTGCCAAGACCAATATACATCTTCTTGACAGCCTTCAGGTTCACGCCGGCAGCACTGAATTGTGTCAGCTCAATGTTCCACTCCTGCCAGCCGATTTTCTGAACAGCTCCTATATCAGGATAGTTCACAACCTTGACGTGGGCGGCATTATCTTCCACCGCCACATAGAGCTGCTCAGCAGCATTTGCAGCAGCGCCATAGAAATACAGCGTCAACGCCTTGACGGTTCCCTTGGTCCAATCCTGCGGCGAAGCCCACTCTCGGAACGTCTCTGAGTACCGAGCTTTGCCGCCAGCTCCACTGTTGTCGTAACCTAACGGCATCGACTGCCTGCCGCCATGAACTGTAGTCGGCTCAGCAAAGGGCGCCTGACCGTAGCCCACCGTTGAACCGGTTCCGTTACCGGAATAGCCCGGCGCTGGTTCTGTATATCCCCAGCCATCCTTCCAGGTCTGGAAGATTCTGCTACCAACATCATCGGTGTAGTCTTCAAAGTCGTCCACCACGATAAAGTTGGCCGTGGTGAAGCTCCAGGTGCTGCCTTTCCAGGTTTCGGCGGCGTTTACCTCGTCTATTCGCCAGTAGTAAGTGCTGTTCCACGCCAACGGTGCTTCGCTGGGCACATAGGTGTTGGCAGCAAGGGGCTGCTGGCCTCGATAGATACCTGCCGAGGCCGTAGTGGCGTTTGCCACCGCGGCAGCGTCAGTGCCGAAGTACACATTGTGCTTAGCAGCCTTATCGCCTGCCGTCCATCTCAGAGTGGGCGTATCCATGACATCTACAGCACCACTTAGCGGATTCGGGTTGCGGGCTGTCACCGGAAGCTGTAACGCGCCTGAGGGAACTAGCTGTCTGGGTATGGAAGTGCTCTCCCAGTACAGTTCTGCCACCGCATCGCCGCCATTTTCATAGTATTCCACTCGAACGGCATATCGCTGCCCGGCAACAAGGTCAATGGGCGCACTGGGATGCATGGTTGCCCCCTGTTCTATCCAACTATCAATGATCAGCACATCGTCTAGCCACATCCGGACGCCGTCGTCGGTGCGGGTGGTAAATATGTAAGGCTCGGAGTATTGCGCCTCCACCACACCGGCCCATCTGACCGAGAATAGGTCGACGGGGATGGTGCCGCCCGGACCGCCACCGCCCCAGTTGAAGTTGATCGCAGGGTCTGTGCGGACCAGGACACGAGTCTTGAATGCCTCTGATCGAGGTGGAGGGTAAGCGCCAGACCAGGTATAGTACTCTGCTTTGACACCGGCGTATGGCCCTATGGTTGTAAAGCTCCAGACGTTGCCCGGAAATTTAGTGCCGCCGGAGTCGAACTCGTCTATCCGCCAGTAGTAAGTTGTATCCAGTGCAAGGGTTCCGGGATCGTATGTTTTCGGTGTCTGCTGGCTGCTTTTCAATGTGCCGCCCGTACCGTTAGCCACATCAGTTTGACTTGTTCCAAAGTACACATCGCGCCTAATGCCGGTGGCGCCCGCAGTCCAGCTAAGGTCAGCCTCGGTATCAACCCATTTGGCACCGTCAGCCGGGCTGGGTTCATAGGCGGTCAATGGCGCAGCGGTAAAGCTCCAGACATTGCCTGTGTGCATCGTCACGCCGTCGGCCTCGACCTCATCGATACGCCAGTAGTAAGTAGTTCCCGGCGTAACAGAGCCGGCCCAATAGACGAGCCAGGTCTGTCGGACTTTATACTCAGCCGGGCCAGGCGTCGGGTTGGTGCCGAAGTACACATCGTGCCACACGGCGGTATCGCCCGCTTTCCATTGAACTAGCGGGGAGGTCACGCCGGTGGCCCCATCTTTCGGACTCGGGCTCCGGGCGTACGGGTTGCCGGCGGCAATGAACTTGATCCAGTAGTTGTTAATCCATTCACTTATAACTTCGCCGCGTAAGTCAGTATCTGTATCGGCTATCTGGAAGAAAGTCCCCAAGCGACCACCAGTAACCGTATTGACAATGATCGCCGGATCAGCACTTGTTCCAGCAGCGTCTTGAGCAATAATCAGTTCGGGTTCCCAATTGTTTGTAAGCTCATCGAGATGCCATGGGCGCGTAGGTGAGAAACCATACATAGATGGAGTGTATTGCTTACCTTCCGCCGTAACAGTAACAGATATGGTTCGGTCCCACATGGTAATGCCGGGGATGTCCATCATATTCTGTAATCCACCCGCATCATTATTTCCAGCACTCCCGATGTAAAACATATAGTCGCCGGTGTTAATAATGGTATTACCATCATCTAAGAACAATTCGGCTAATGAGCCATCACCCTGTGCATTACCCGCTGGATAAATGGTGGCTGGGAAATTCCCGCACATAATTAAAAGGTCCGATGTACCATCACCTGTGTGGTCTGTTACCCAAGTTGCAAGGCCCGCATGTTGAGCTGATGTGAATACTTGAATAGAGACACCCTTTACGTTGTTGACAATTTCTTGCATTTCGCGGTCAGCCGCAGCTTGCGTCCACCAGCCTGCTTGCGTTGAAATGGCTATATCAGAAGCAACAGCCGTCGTGCAAAATGCAAAAAAGAAGGTTAGATAAATAAACTTTTTACACATAATAGTCCTCCGTCAAAAAAGTTACGATAACCCTGCTTTGGCAACACACCAAAGCAAAATTGAGAATGAAGAGTTGACAATTAATAATTCTTCATTCTAAATGCAAAATTCTGGATTCCTTCTACCTCCTTTTTTCAAAAGCTCCAATATGAGCGGTCAGGTGAAATGCGCAAACATCAAGTCTGCGGCACAGGGTTCACCTCAGACCTCTGCACCTTATATGGGGCGTCATTTTTGCTGAATACCCGAACACTCCTGTACATCAAGAATTATGAAATCGCAGACTCAACGAACCCTATTTATACCAGATTAGCTACGTTCCTTGCAAGAGGAATGTCGGATAAAGTTGGGATATTTGTGGCGTGGTTACTAACAGGGTAACAGTTTTATGAGCCCCGCCCATTGCCGTTTTCTGTGTAACTCCTGCTTTCACAGGCTATTATGAGTGTTCGTCGCCGTTGAACCAGCTTGAAGACTGTTACCTTTGGGCGTATGAATTGGCCGGACGCCAATCGCCTAACGGTTGCGCCACTCGTTTCGTTTGTCGTCTTACGGTTGACGGTGGCCTAACGAGCTTCCCAACCGCAACCGTTTAACGCACATCTTGGTTCCGGACGGCAGGCGAGGCTCAGAGCCCGCCCTGAGCTTGTCGAAGGGGCAGGCAGGGCACGGTCGGCCAAGCAAAACGGCGGGTGCTGGCGGCCCCCGCTTCTGGCTTCCGCCTTGGTGCATCGACTTGCCCCGATCAGAATCGGGGCAGAGGCAGGCCAGGAAGACGCGGGGGTTATGGTGTTATTGGTACGGTTTTAGAGCCGTAGAAATACTGGCCAGATGGCAATCGCCCGACAACCTTTAATTCCACGCTGCGGGCCTGCGTCAGAATGGCTTCCAGCAACTGCTTCTTGAGAAAGAAGGCGCAAATCCGCTTCTGCGGCGGAATGCCCAGTTCGCGGTACATATAATGTGGCGGCCGCCTGCCCGCGATACCGCCGGGATACAGGGATAACTGTTCCGCGCCGCCGACCTGTTCAGGCGTGACGCCCTCGGGCAAACGCAGTTGAATGAATACTTCTGCCTGGCTGCTGCGTCGGCGGATGGGCTGTGGATAAACCCTAAGCTCGGTCTGTATCGGGCCTGTGACCGTCACGACCACCTGATCGGGCAGGGAATCATCTATGCCGTCGTTGACGATCAATTCAATTGTGTGCTGTCCCACGGGCAGGGTGATGGTCGGGCTTACTCCTGCTCCGGTGTAATTGGCGTCGCCCCCGACTGGATCGGGGGTCGTCCATCGCCACAGATAGGTCAGACTATTGCCGTCCTGGTCATAAGAGCCTGAGCCATCTAATGAGACTGCCGCTGTTCCATCCATTGGCGCAAATACCGCCTGGTCATCTCCAGCATTGGCGACCGGGGCAATATTTTGCACCGGCGGCGGAGGCGGGGCTGCCTCATAAGCGCCGATGTCGACTACAGCGCCGTTTATCCGCCCCGGCCCGGTGGGGCCCTGGATGTCCCACGGGATCGGCTCAGTTGTGTTGGCATCGTTATCGAGGTCGGTGTAATCCGGCAGTACAGAGATGCTGTTGCCGGCATCGATGCAGGGCGAACCGGGAAGTAGGTGGTAATCACGGTTGTTGGCGTCAGCAAACATCGGGTCGGCATCGATGTTGCCGTCACCGGGCCAGCCTTCTGCCAGACAGGTGTATGCGATCGTCATCGTCCCATCTTCAGGATAAATCTCATCGGGCATATCAGCCCAGAAGATGCAGTTTGTGACTGTCACCAGCGTGCCGGATCTGGCGTCATTCCACATTCCACCACCGGCGGTATGTGCCGAGTTGGCGGTGAAGGTACAGTTGATCAGTATTGGGGTGCTGTTATAGTGGTTATTGATCGCGCCGCCGAAGCTCGCCAAGTTGTTGCTGAAGACGCAGTTTGTCACAGTCGGGCTGCCCTGGTAGTTCATCATAGCGCCGCCGTAGTCGGCTGTGTTCCGGCTGAAGGTGCAGTTGATTATTGTCGGGCTGCCGTTGTCGTTGTGGATTCCGCCGCCGCTGTCATATTCAAGAATCCCCTCGCCGTTGGCGTTGCCGGCGGTGATGGTGAATCCATCCAGCACAGCGGTTGCATTAGTGCCGCTGCCGGTCACAACATGGCAGCTGTTATCGCTATTGTTAACAAAGTTCGGCTCGTCATCGCCGTTAAGGTCTCCGCTGAGTATAGTTTTGTATGCCTTGAGGTCTCGTACATTGGGATCGGCGTTGGCGGAGCCGGCGTAGCCGCCCCTGATTCTGACGCCGTTGAGCAGTCGCAGCGCAGCCGTCCGGTCGCCGGCAATCACGGCGGTTCCCCGGTCGGGCGTGTAAGTGCCGGCGGCCACTTTGATCTGGTCAACGTCGGGGACAAGTCTGGCAGTAGCCAACGCATCCTGCAAATATACAAACGCGTCCGCCCAAGTCGCTCCGGTGTTGGCGCCGGCAGCATTGGCATCGACATACAGGATGATCGGGTTTTGGGTCTCGGTCTCCTCCTCAGTTGTCGTAACATAGGCGGTGACGAATCCGGCAGCACTTATCGAAATTGTCGCCGTACCATTGATGTGGTCGGTGTCTTTGGCTGCTGCCAGCATTACGGTCTGCGGAACCGAATAATTGGCCGAATCAAAGATTAGTAACGCCGGCGACTGCACGCTGATGTCGGCGTCGCCGGATTGGCGAGTCACCGTCACTTCAACCTGACCGAGTGCATCCATTAGTAGGCAGATGCTAAATTCTGCTGTCCCTGCCTCTGGGACTACGACCGAGCTGGTGTTCAGCAAAAACACGGAGGCAGAGGCCTCATACGCTCCCATATTGACAATCGGCGCCGTGCCCAGCCCGGTGTCTGCCACGTCAGCAGAATCGACAAACCGTGCGGTGCCCATCAGGTCGATCGGCAGAGGTTCATTTACATCTGCGTCGCCGTCGAGGTCAAAAGTGTCCGGCGGCACGGCGTTATTGTTGCCGGCGTCAATGCAAAGTGAGCTTGGCGCCAGCCGATAATCACCGCCGGCGGCGTTGACGAACATCGGGTCGGCGTAGATGTTGCCCTGGCCGGACCAGACGCCCCAGCCGCCTCGGACATCGCTATAGGTTACTACCGGCTCATTGTTATAGAATACGATCTCATCGGGCACATCGCTCCAGAGAATACAGTTTGTGATGGTAGTGACGCCGTAGTAGCTCCAGACTCCGCCGCCGTAGCTGGCAGTGTTCCGGCTGAGAGTGCAGTTGGTCAGCGTAGGATTGCAGCGGTCGTAATTCCACATTCCGCCGCCGCCCTCTGCCGAATTGCCGCTGATGACGCAGTTGACCAGGCTTGGGCTGCCGGCGTTTCGATTGCAGATGCCGCCGCCATACTGTGCCGAGTTGCTGCTGAGCGTACAGTTGACCAGCACCGGATTGCCCGCCTGTTCGTTGTACATCGCTCCGCCGTAGGTCGCCCGGCTGCCGACAAATGTGCAGTTGATTACTGCCGGGCTGCCGTTGACGTTGCGCATTCCGCCGCCGTAAAGATGCCCATCCAGGAAGTAGCCGTCCGCGTTTCCGGCAGTAATGGTAAATCCATCGAGCAGGGCAGTTGCATCCGTCCCGCTTCCGGTCACTACGTGATAGCTGTTCTCGCCACTATTAGCGAAGTCTGGGCCATCGTCGCCGTTGAGGTCTCCGCTGAGAATGGTCTTATGTGCGTTGATGTTTCTGGCGTTAGGATCCGGCGCACCAGAGCCGGCGTAGCCGCCGCGGATGGTGACTCCGCTGACAAGCTGAAACGTGGCAGTTCGGTCGCCCGCTGTCACTGTCGCTCCGCGGTCCGGCTTATACGTGCCCTGAGCCACGCGGATTTCCGCGCCGCTTGAGGCGGCTGCCCGAGCATCCTGCAGGTAATTATAAGCGTCGGCCCAACTGGTGCCGTTGTTTGCACCTATGGCGTTCGCATCGACGAATATCGTTTGTCCGCCGGCTGCACAAGCCGTCACCAGCAGAAGTACCGGCACTATGAGCCGGACGCTTGGATTTGTCCTTCTGGTTTCCATTAGTTTATCAGTTCCTCCAAAGACTGTTTGCAGACCTTCCTTCGCCCGCCGAAGCGGGCTACGCGAAGGCGGGGCGACATCTTATCTATCGCGCACGCACCGCGCCGGGATTACCCTCCAATGGCTGTTGCGGCTCATATTTATAAGCCTATGCCTTATAGGCCGCAATTTGTTAGCCGCTCCCTCCTTCTTAGTGTTTTCCGGAGCGGCATTTTGTAAATGTATTATCGTCCATTTCGGCCTTGCAGTCAAGAAAATTCAGGCAAGTGTGGGTCGCAAAATCAGTTCTTTGACATCCGATAATCAGCGTTTTTCCGCATTGCTCCGCCGTTGGCCGACTGAGAATAAAACCCCCCACAAAATCCGATAATAAAAAGGCAAAAAGTCATCGTGTCCAGCGCTTTTAGGGCGTGGTTTTTCGCCGAGTCCGTGATTCCGCCGTCATTCCGAGCCCGTTCGGCTGCGCTCAGGGTAAACTGTGCCGAGGAATCTATCTCTAATTGTCATTCCCGCGCAAGCGGGAATCCAGGTATTTCCGAGGTAATCCGTCCGTACACCCCCCGCGACGTGGCAATCTCCGCCTCAATTTTGATGAAGGATAAAATCAAATCCTGACTTGTCCGCGATAGGCGGAATTGTCTTAACGTCCCGATCGGGCATTGTTCCAACATTCTCCTGCAGAAAACAAAAACCCTTCGGCTCCGGGGAATCGAATTGTCTCGTCTTCACATCTCCTCTGGCGTTGCAATTTTTCACTTCATCCATGCTGGCGGCAATTTGCCAATGTAAGAAAACACCTGTACGTTCCCGCAATTGTTACAAGTGAATATTTTCATCTCTCGACCTCCCCCAGGGCGGAAGCCAAAGTTGACGGTGCCTGCCTCATCCCCATCCACTATTAGTTCGTACTCTCCTAATCCACACACATGACACCTTCTTTTCACTCGCACATCAGTAATACGGTCTGCGTCACTTTCAATGATAGACATCGTCCTGTCTATCTCTTGGAGCAACGCCTCAGCGTTAGGCAGACAGTCTCTTTCTTCTTCTACAATGCACTTCTCAAACAGGGGATTTGCCCACTTTATGCTTGCACAACCTGGGAACATTCGCTCAACATTGAATTCTTCTTTCTTGAAATACCATAACCGCAGAATGGGTTTAACACTTATCATTGCCCACAACACCTTGCCCAAAGAGAAAACGTCAAATGTGGGTTTCACCTCGTCAATTCGCATACCCACTGCCCATCCTGGCATCCAGTCGCGGCTCCCGACGTTTTCGTAAGTTTCAGAAATTCTCGTATGCTGGGCATCCTCAAAAAATACAAGTCCAAAGTCACCAAGTACGAGTTCATTTTTCTTGCCAACGAATATATTGTCCGGCTTTATGTCCCTGTGAACATAACCTTCTTTATGCAGTTTTGCGACTCCTTCTACGATAGGGCGGATTGCTTTCAAAGCAGATACAAAATCACCTTTGAATGCATCACGCTTTTCAGTTAAAGTGCCCCCTGGGTAAAACTGCGAAACATACCACCCACCGTCGGGATCAGAATCGACGAGTTTAATCAGATCCGGGTGTAAATTCTTTTGCATTGCTGCGATTTCACGCTTTATTCGTTCCTTTGCCAATTGGGGGGATCTCGCGTCCTGAGGCTTGTGCAAAACCTTAAGTGCGAATTGGTTTGCCGGGTCTTCCATCTGTAGCACCTTTGGTAGCCATTTCCGCAACTCATTATAATCTTCCTGCTGTTGCTGCACGTATCCGACACGTGCTGTTATGTTCCTCATCGCTTGGGAGACCCCTGACTGAACCCTGGTGTATTCTTCTGCCCGGCACACACGGTAAACCTTGCCTTGTCCACCACTGCCGATCTCCTCAAGAACTTTCCATTTTCCCGAATAATCCATTCTCGTAGGCCCTTAGTTTATCTGGTTTTATATTCTTAATCTACCCACGCTGCTAACCCTTCGTCTATTTCTTTTCGAGAGAACTAAACGCCGAATATTCAGCGTTTTTAATCTGCGGCAATTCTTTTTTTCCCCTCGTTATGCTTCAAAATCCGACAATTGATGCGAATAGCCTCCACGGATCTTCCCATCCATAATATCATTTATCCATTCTCCGTAGTTACTACGAAGGATGAATCGGCTGAAATTCAGCCGTATTATAACTAATAATTCCTACCTGGTAAATGGTACTTTTTCTGGAGGTGCCCGAAAATATTTTCGCTCTGCGTCTGCCGGCACCCCAGCCCCGTCCTGAGCCTGCTCAAAGGATGTGCCGGCTAATCGTCGTTCCTCATGCCCCCTATTAGGATATGTCCTCGGTGGCTGAAATGAATCCGCGTTAATCCGTGCAATCCGTGTCTGAAATATAATAAATAGGGACAGCATCTCTTGCGGAGAAAATCAACGGCAAAAATTACATTTTTCTCTTGACTTTTGCTTTGGAATTTTCGATATTAACATTAATGGGACATTTCGCAGGTGGACAGCCCGTAAGGGCTGGCGTGAGATAGACCCCGAAAGGGGTCGTTTCATTTTATAGCCAAACCTTGCCGTAACCATCGACCTGACCGGTGTAAGTATTCGCATTGAACTTTTCTTTCGCACCTCCATAAATTTGCCTGCCGAAGTTCTCGCCGGAGTCGGGTCAACTTCTGCCCCCTGTCTATTCTCTCCTGTATTCTGTCTCCTGTATTCTGTCTTCTGCCTTCTGTCTTCTGAACATCATTAACGATACACTTCCCGCCTGTGGCCGATCTTGGCTATATCGACCACGAACTCTCCATCATCAATGGAGTAAACAATTCTGTAGTCACCCTGGCGAATGCGATACTGCTGCCGCGATGAAAGCTTTTGTGAGCCGGCTGGTCTCGGATTCTCGGCAAGGGATTGAATGCGTTTGATAATTTTCAGCAGTTCCTTCTTTGGAATGTCTTGCAGTTCTTTAGCAGCGGATTTCTTTATGGTTAAATTATATTTTGCCACTCTTTTTGAGTCTCTTTAAGACATCCTCAAATGCCAGGCTCGGCTCGTTTTTGCGCTCTTCAAACGCCGCCAGATCAATGGAATCCTCTGCCAAGGAAATCTTAACCGCTTCCTCAATGAGTTCTGACATTGAATTCTCTGTTTCCGCTGCCTTTATGCGCAAGGCACGATGCAGCGCAGGGTCCAGATAAACTGTAGTTCTTTTTGTAGTCGTTTTCATATTATCTCCTTCTATTGACATTATAGCACCTGAACATTGTAATGTCAAAATGCTTTTCCGGTGTTTTTGTCGAACCTGAGCTATCCAGAATCGAGTGTCGGCCCAGTTCGGCCAGACGGGTTTCGCAGTCTGCGTGTTCAATGAATCCGGGGCAGGCTCTGAGCGGAGTCGGATGGCCTTCACGCGATATAGTCGCCGAGATTTGTCCGGAATTCGCTTGAGAAAAAACGGCCTTTCGAGTATAATATATATCTAACTAAATTCAGAAGACAGATGACAGAGGTCAGAGCCGCGAGCGTCAGAAAGCGGTGGTTTATGAAAAATGTTCGCTGATACAAACACCTTTTGGAAAAGGACTTATACAGACGCAGGCCCTTTTCACTGCTACTCGTTTAATCCGCGTTCATCCGCGGAATCCGTGGTTAATGAAAAATGCAGGGCAATACAAACTCCCGAAACCTCTTTCAGACACAGATTTACGCCGATTTACACTGGTTCTTGGGCCTGATTGCTTTAATCCGTGTTTATCCGTGGAATCCGTGGTTAATGCTGAGAAGACGGCGATCATTTTTACTAAATTATGCAAAACAAAGCCAATCGCCGGCCTTTGGCCGGAAATCCTAAGCACGAAATACTAAATCCGAAACAAGACGAATGAATGCCG
>Ga0299912_10001927_pt1 | contig 16898 bp, 13 predicted proteins | sample RVTome_2_FD_207667 | JGI IMG/M metagenome (GOLD analysis project Ga0299912, IMG submission 207667) | Soil microbial communities from uranium-contaminated site in the Upper Colorado River Basin, Wyoming, United States - RVT95D214 (version 2) ... | reverse complement strand
TGATGCACTGCTACACCAGCGGCGCCGACCTTGCGCGGCGGGCGGCGGCGCTGGGGGCCTGGTTCTCGGTCTCGGGCATCGCCACCTTCAAGGCCGCCCAGGACGTGCGCGACATCATCGCCGACATGCCGGCGGATCGGATCATCGTCGAGACCGACTGCCCCTATCTGGCCCCCATGCCGATGCGCGGCCGCCGTAACGAGCCGGCCTATCTGCCCTATGTGCTGGCGAAACTGGCCGAGATCCGCGGCTGGACCCTGGTCGAGGCCGAGCAGCGCACCGAGGACGCCTTCTTCGCCCTGTTCGACAGGATACCCCGGCCATGAGCGGGGTGCTGGAGTTCACCATCCTCGGCTGCGGTTCGTCGGGCGGGGTGCCGCGGGCCGACGGGGCCTGGGGCGTCTGTGATCCGGACGAGCCGATGAACCGGCGCACCCGCTGTTCCCTGCTGGTCCGCCGCAAGGGGGAGGGGGCCAAAGGGATCGAAGAGGGGCAGGAGACCACCGTGGTGGTCGACACCTCGCCCGACTTCCGCGAACAGGCCATCGCCGCCGGCGTCAAGCGGCTGGACGCGGTGCTGTTCAGCCACGACCACGCCGACCAGGCCCATGGCATCGACGATGTGCGCGCCTTCTTCCTGCGCCAGCGGGCGCGGATCCCGGCCTGGATGGACGCGGCGACCCGCGACAGCCTGCTGAGACGATTCCACTATATCTTTGAAAACACGGGAGGTTATCCCGCCATCCTCGAGTCCATGGACCTGCCGGCGCATGGCGCTGACTGGTCGGTGGATGGTCCATCCGGCGCCATTCCGGTGAGCAGCTTCGACCAGGAGCACGGCGATATCCGCTGTGTCGGCTACCGGTTCGGCGGCCTGGCCTATTCGCCGGACGTCAACGGCATGCCCGAGGCGTCGTTCGCGGCGCTGCGCGACCTGGACGTCTGGATCGTCGACGCCCTGCGCCACACGCCGCACCCGACCCACGCGCATCTGGGCCAGACCCTGGAGTGGATCGAGCGGGTGAAGCCGCGCCGCGCCATCCTGACCAACATGCATATCGACATGGATTACAACAGTCTGCTGGCGCAGCTTCCAGCAGGCGTTGAGCCGGCCTATGACGGGATGGTCATCGAGGCGGCGATCTGACAGCGTCGGGCTTGGATACATATCATTATTTCCGATAATATCCCTTAGGCGAAGATTTCTTGCCCTCAGAATCCGCTTTGCGCCGTCGGCCTAGATTCTGGTTTCGACCCATTGCGGACGTTCGGCCGGATCGCTTTCGGGGTGCCTATCCGGCCGTAATCGTCGCCGAGAACGCGGGAACAACAATTTCCGTCCAAGCGCCTGAGTCGGCGCTAAACCCAGACACTTTGAGATCGTGTCCGTCGACTGCCCATTCGCAAACGTCTCTAAGACCGATAAGCGGCTCCTCAGCGGGTGTCCAATTGGTGCCGTCCCAAGTTCGTGCTGCGATTTGGGTGTCGGTGATCAACGCGACTTCACAGGGTGCTTCCACAAGGCCGAGGCCGTCGACAAATACTCCATCTGTGGTGAAGGCGAGACCTTGGGCGTTGACGACAAACCGCTTTATTTCCCGATCCGGAAAGCTCAGTCGCGCTGCGTCAGCCTCGTTCATCTGCAGTCTGCCTGTAACGCTCACGAGGTCCTCCAACGCCTTGGCGTGGTCCGTATGTTACATGGAAACTCCGGTTGCGAAGCACGGGTCAGGCCAACGAACGGCAGAACCTGCGATGCCCGCTCTCCACCCTCCTCGGAATCTCGCAACGTCTGCTCGCTGGCAAAATGGCCGCAGGCGCCGATTTGGCGCCCTACGCTCGCACACCGCGGGCGACGCATAGGCCTTGGGATTGATCGACTCGAACAGCCAGCGGGATGGCGTCGACTTCGAGACAGGCTGCCAAATCCTCCGCCGTCAGCGTCTGTCCGTCGAGACGCGGACTCAGTGTCCCCACCGCTTGACGAATGGCTTCGCGATCAGGCGAGCGACCCCGGAGTAGTGCTCGCATATAGAGGGCACAGATTTCGTCCTCCTCTGCGCGGTCGACGCCATCGCCCGCGGCGATGAGGCAAACTCGGGTCTCCCCGCTTGTCAGGATTGCCCGGACTGTCGCAGCTGCATTGACGAGCGACGCGGCGTATACGCTCGTCGCACCCCTCGCCGCGATTACGCCCTTCGTGCCGTTGGAGGTGGTCTGGATCACGATATCACCCGAGAAGGATACGCCGCGTATCTCGTGTGGTGAGTTGCCGAAGTCGAACCCTGTTGGCTTCAGCCCGCGCCGTTCCCCGATACACACCTTTCCGACGCCGCGCTCGCGCAGAGCCAGCGCAGAGGCGACGTCATCGACCATCACGATAGCCTCAGCGCCATTGGACAGGGCGACGGCCGCCGTGGTGAAAGCGCGGAATACGTCGATGATGACGACCGCGCCCCGGGCATGGCCCGCCGACGTGGTCAGAGATTCGATAATGATCGAAGGCGACGAGGTCATTCCAGCAGTTAGGGTTGGAACTGCGAGCCTGCCAAGCCCAAGTCCTGTTCCCACCCTTGTCCGAAGTTCGGAATGTCTGCTTCCGCCGTGGGCGATCTACGTGCCACGCACGCCTAACGGCGCACTCGGAAAACAAAGACGCCGCTTCAAGGCCGGTGCATCGGGCGGCGGCCGGGCTCTGCGCGGTGTGAGGGCCCCGCGGCCCGCCCGCCACCCGACTTCGCCCGCCCTGCGCCGACATCTCTATCCGGCGTGGAAATCCCGCGCCTGTCCGGCGAGGCGAACCCGACGTGACGTCCGCCATGGTGACGCCTATGTTCCACCCTAGAGGGACATCGTCACCTTCTCGCGGAGCCACGCCATGCGCCTGCCTGCCTTCCTCTCCACCCTGCTGATCGTGGCCGTCGCCGCGTTCGCCGCCGACGCCCGGCCGCTGCCGGCCATCAGCCAGATCAACATCACCATCGGCCCGGCGCTGCAGGCCAAGGCCGATGACTATGGCGCGCGGGAGTTCGAGTATCTGAAGGCGGACCTGCGCCGGGCCGTCGAGCGCGAGCTGGCCAAGGGCGGCGCCGTCTCGCCGTCCGGCGGCGTGCTGGATCTGGTCATCGAGGACGCCAAGCCCAACCGGCCGACGTTCGAGCAGATGGTGGACCGGCCGGGCCTGTCCTTCGAAAGCCGCTCGATCGGCGGGGCCGAGGTCAGCGGCACGCTCACCCTGCCCGACGGCAGCGAGATCCCGCTCCGCTATGGCTGGTTCGAGACCGACTTCCGCAACACCCTCGGCTCGGCAACCTGGAGTGACGCCGAGCGCGCCTTCGACCGTTTCGCGCGCGGCCTGCTGCGCGGAGACATCGTCGAAAGGCCTGACTGAACAAGCTTTCACTTGCCCCGGCGCCGTTCGCGGGGTCTGATCGCGTGAACGGCGATCACATACGCCGGACCCATTAGTGAGGCTCCATGGCCGCCGGCCAACGTTCCGCCCTGACGCTCGCGGCGTTCGCCGCGCCCTGCCTGCCGCTCGCCGCCTTCGGCCTGCCGCTGACCATCAGCCTGCCGCACTACTATTCGGAGACCCTGGGTCTGGAGGTGGGCGCCGTCGGCCTGGCCTTCCTGCTGGTCCGGCTGGTGGACATCGGTTTCGACCCGATCTTCGGCACGATTCTGGACCGGACACGCTGGGCGTTCGGCCGCTTCAAGGGCTGGATGGCGATCAGCACGCCGATGCTGCTGCTGGCCATCTACATGCTGTTCATGGCCAGGCCCGGCGTGACCAGTTTCTACCTGTGGTTCTGGCTGATCGTCGTCTATTTCGGCTTCTCGATCGCCGTGCTGTCGCACACCTCCTGGGCGGCGAAACTGTCGACCAACTATCACGAACGCTCGCGGATCTACGCCTTCTGGCAGACCGGAAACGTCGTCGGGATGATCATGATCCTGGCCATGCCGCTGGTCCTCAGCCTGGGCATCAAGGGCGTCAGCCAGCCGACGATCCTGCACGGCCAGGGCTGGTTCATCCTGCTGCTGCTGCCCCTGATGGTGGCCCTGGCGCTGTGGCGGGTGCCCGAGCCGAAACCGATCGAGAGCACCGCCCGCGACGGCAACGGCGCGATCATCGCCAATCACGCCACCCTCGCCGACTATTTCCGCCTCATCCAGCGGCCGACGGTCATCCGCCTGCTGGCCGCCGACCTGCTGACCGGCCTGGCGCCGGGCATCGCCGGGACGCTGTTCTTCTTCTATTTCATCCGGGTCAAACAGTTCAGCTTCCTGGAATCCTCGGCCCTGCTGCTGATCTATTTCGTCGCCGCCGTGTTCGGCGCAGCGATCTGGACCCGTCTGGCGAGGAAGCTCGGCAAGGCCAGGGCCCTGATCGCCGCCTGCGTCACCTATGCCGCCGTGCAGTTCGCCGTGGTCACCCTGCCGGCCGGCAACTTCTGGCTGGCGGCCCCCTTCCTGATCGCCGCCGGCGTCCCCTACTCCGCCGGCGCCCTGCTGCTGCGCTCGATGATGGCCGATTATGGCGACGAGGAACGGCTGACCTCGGGCGCCGACAGGACCGGCCTGCTCTACGCCATCCTCACCGGCACGGCGAAGATCGGTTCGGCCCTGGCGGTCAGCAGCCTGATCCTGCTCGGTCTGCTGGGCTTCGACGCGGCCCACGCCGCCAACAGCACGCCTCTGTCGATCGCCGGCCTGCAGGCCCTCTACGCCTTCGCCCCGGGGATCATCGGGCTGCTCGCCGCCTGCACCATGATTGGCTATCCCCTGAGCGAGGACAGGCACGCCGAGATTCTCCGCCAGCTGGGGGATGTCGACGCCGCCTATCCGCCGCCCGTTCCGGAAGATGTCGCAGGCACCATCCCCAATGTCGTCCAGCCCGTCGCCGAGTGAAGACCAGCCGCCGCTGAGCCGCCTGCTGGCGATCATGGCCCGGCTGCGCGACCCGGTCGGCGGCTGTCCCTGGGACCTGGAGCAGAGCTTCGCCACCATCGCCCCCTACACGGTGGAGGAGGCCTATGAGGTCGCCGACGCCATCGAGCGGGGCGACCTGAAGGACCTCAAGGAGGAGCTGGGCGACCTGCTGTTCCAGGTGGTGTTTCACGCGCGGATGGCGCAGGAGGCCGGGGCCTTCAATTTCGACGACGTCGCCGCCGCCATCGTCGACAAGATGCTGCGCCGCCATCCGCATGTGTTCGGCCAGGCCGCCCATCGCACCGCCGACGAACAGACCCTCGCCTGGGAGGTGCTGAAACAGCGGGAGCGGGCGGGCAAGGAACGACACGGCATCCTCGACGACGTGCCGGTCGGCCTGCCCGCCCTCACCCGCGCGGTGAAGCTGTCGAAGCGCGCCGCCCGCGTCGGCTTCGTCTGGCCCAGCGTGGCCGAGGTGCTGGACAAGCTGGACGAGGAGGTGGCCGAGCTGAAGGCCGAGGTGACCGGCGGCGACAGGGCCCGCCTGCGCGACGAACTGGGCGACGTGCTGTTCGTCGTCGCCAACCTGGCCCGCCAGCTGGACATCGAACCCGAAGACGCCCTGCGCTCGACCAACGCCAAGTTCGTCCGGCGGTTCGGCTTCATCGAGGCGGAACTGGCCAGGGACGGCCGCACGCCGGACCAGTCGGACCTGGCCGAAATGGACGCCCTGTGGGACGCGGCCAAGGCGGCGGAACGGGCGGAGTAGCGGGACGGGCCCGACCGGGGACACAGACTTCTCGCACCCCCCGCCTCCCTCGCCCCTTCATGGGGAGGGAGGCCGCCGGGCTCATGACCGCCGCATCCACCCCCTACTCCGCCTCTCTCCGGGCGAAGCGGGGAGGATAGTCCTCACGCGGGCCAGCCCGCCGACCGGCCCAGGTCAGTCCACCGACCGCGCCTTCCGGGCGCCTGTTCATGTAGATGACAATTACGCGTCCCCGTTTCGCGTCCCCGTTTCAGCCCGTTTCCAAGCGGGTTAGGCGCTCGCCCGCTCGGCCCGCCGCAGCTGCCGCAGCTGGCGGAAGGAGATCAGCCGCCGCCCGCCCTCGTCCCAGAGGGCGAGCGACACCGTCTTGAAGCTTTCCAGCAGGCCCAGGCGGCTGACGTCGCGCAGTTCGGGGTGGTTCTTCAGCACCGTCGTCAGGCGGTAGTAGGGGATGCGGCTGTTCACGTGGTGCACATGGTGCACGCCGATGTTGGCCGTCATCCAGCGCAGCGGCGCGGGCAGGTCATAGTGCGAGCTGCCGTGCAGCGCCGCCTCGGTCTGTTCCCACTCGCCCCGGCGGGCCCAGTAGGCGCCCTCGAACTGGTGCTGCACATAGAACAGCCAGACGCCAATCGAGGCCGCCAGCAGGATGGTCGGCAGGTGGATCAGCAGCAGGCCCTTCCAGCCGCCCAGCAGGATCACCGCGGTGATGATGGCGGCGATGGTCAGGTTGGTGCCCATGGCGCTGAGCCAGGGTTTCCAGCCTTCCTTCATCAGCCCCATCGGCATGCGTTGTTCGATGACGAACACCCAGGCCGGGCCGATGACGAACAGGATCAGCGGGTTGCGATACAGGCGGTAGCCGACGCGCTTGAGCAGCGGCAAGGCGCGGTACTCGGCCACCGTCAGGGTGGCGATGTCGCCCAGGCCGCGACGGTCCAGGTCGCCCGAGGTGGCGTGGTGGATCGCATGCGACCGTCGCCAGCAGTGATAGGGCGTCATGGTCAGCACGCCGATCAGCCGGCCGGTCCAGTCGTTGGCGGCCGGGCTGCGGAAGAAGGACTGATGGCTGCAGTCGTGCTGCACCATGAACAGCCGCACCAGGAAGGCGGCCGCCGGAATGGCCAGCAACAGAGCCAGCCACCAAAGGCCGAACACCGTGGCCACCCAGGCGGCGGTCCAGATGGCGACCAGGGGCGCGGCGCTCAGCACGATCTCGAGGATCGACCGCGCGTGGCTGGGCCGCTGGTAGGCGGCGAGGATCTTGCGCCAAGCGCGCGGCTTGGAGGCGTTTGTGGTCAATGTCTCTTCCCGACTCGCGCTGACGGCTTCTCGGCGAATAGTCTGGCGCGACAGTGCGACGGAGGTGTTTAAGCCGCCGCCACGAGTCGCGCGAGGCGTCGCGGTGACGCGGGCGCGCCGCCGGTGGCCGAGTGTGGCTGAGCGAGGGCACGGGGACACACTCTTTATCGACCTGCAATCCACCAGGGGTGCGGTCCAGCCAGCACACGCACCGCCCTCGCCGGCCCCCCTCCCTACTCCGCCTCGCTGACCGCCGCCTCCGGGAACAGCCGCTCGAACCGGCCGAGCGCCTGGCCGTCCAGCCGCACGCGCAGTTGCAGCGCCCCCTCCCCGCCCTCGTGGCGGCCGACGACGCGGCCGTGGCGGTAGAGCCAGGCCAGGGCCTCGCCGTCGTTGGCGGTCAGTTTGATGTCGATTTCCGGGGTCTCGTCGACCAGTTCGGCCAGCCGGTGCAGCAGGGCCTCGCAGCCCTCGCCGGTGACCGACGAGACCAGGGCGGCGCCGGACCGGCGGGCGGCGCCCTCGGCCTCGATATGGGCGTCCTCGTCCAGCAGGTCGGCCTTGTTCCACACCTCGATGATCCGCCGGTCGCTATCGCCGGTGACCTTCAGCTCGGCCAGCACCGTCTCGACATCCCTCTTCTGGGCCGCGCTGTCGGGGTTGGCGATGTCGCGCACGTGCAGGACCACGTCGGCCTCCTGCACCTCCTCCAGGGTGGCGCGGAAGGCCTCGATCAGCTCGTGCGGCAGGTCGGAGATGAAGCCGACGGTGTCCGACAGGATGGCCGGCCGGCCGCCGGGCAGTTTGACGTTGCGCAGGGTCGGATCGAGCGTGGCGAACAGCATGTCCTGGGCCAGCACCCCGCCGGCGGTGATCTGGTTGAACAGGGTCGACTTGCCGGCGTTGGTGTAGCCGACCAGGGCGATGGTCGGGTAAGGCGCCTTCTTGCGGGCCGAGCGGTGCAGCGTGCGGGTGCGGCGCACCTCGACCAGGTCGCGCTTCATCCTGACGATCTTGTCGGCGATGGCCCGGCGATCCAGCTCGATCTGGGTTTCGCCGGGGCCGCCGGTCTTGCTCATGCCGCCGCGCTGGCGCTCCAGGTGGGTCCAGGTGCGGACCAGCCGCGAGCGCTCGTAGTCCAGCCGGGCCAGCTCGACCTGCAGCCTGCCCTCGCGGGTGCGGGCCCGGCGGCCGAAGATCTCCAGGATCACCCCGGTGCGGTCGACGACCTTGACCTGCCAGGCCTTCTCCAGATTGCGCTGCTGGACGGGGGACAGGGCGGCGTCGACCACCACCACGTCGATGCCCTCGACCTCGCAGAGCAGCCGCAGCCCCTCGACCTTGCCCTTGCCGAACAGGGTGGCGGGCGTGCGGCCGCGCAGGGGAACGATGGCGGTCTCGACCACCTGAAGGTCGAGCGCCTGGGCGAGGCCCACGGCCTCCTCCAGCCGCGCCCCGGGATCACGCGCGGCGGACTGGCCTTGCCGGACGGGGTGGAGGACCAGCGCCTTCTGGACCGGATCGCCGTGGTCGATCAGTTGGGTCAATCGTCTTGTTCTGTTGGCTCGTACAGCTGCACGGGCTGGGAGGGCATGATGGTCGAGATGGCGTGCTTGTAGACCAGCTGGGACTGGCCGTCCCGCCGCAGCAGGACGCAGAAATTGTCGAACCAGCTGACGATGCCCTGCAGTTTCACTCCGTTGACCAGGAAGATGGTCAGCGGCGTCTTCGATTTGCGAACGCTGTTGAGGAAGGTGTCCTGCAGGTTCTGTTTTTTCTCACTCACGGGGTTTTCCCTCTTGTTGACCGGAAGGCAGAAGGCCCTCCACACACGCAGCCGGATGCTAGGCCCCGCCAGCCGTCTCGCGTCAACCTCGACGGGAGCGCTGGAGGATTATTTGCCCGAAGCCCGGGCGTTTTCGATATAGAGCGCCCGCAGTCTGGTCGCCAGCGGTCCCGGGACGCCGGCGCCGATCTTCACCCCGTCGATGCTGACCACCGGCATGACCAGGGCCCCGGCGCCGGTGATGAAGGCCTCGCGCGCCGACCGCACCTCGTCCGGGGTGAAGGCCCGCTCCTCGAACCGGACGTTCTGCTCGCCGATCATCCCCAGGACCGTCTTGCGGGTGACGCCGCGCAGGATGTTGGCGCTGGTGTCGCGGGTGCGCAGGATGCCCTCGGCGTCGACGATCCAGGCGTTGCTGGAGGCCCCCTCGGTGACGAGGCCCTGCGCGTCGACGAACCAGGCCTCACCGGCGCCGCGATCCCTGGCGGCGGTCTTGGCCATGGCGTTGGGCAGCAGGCCGATGGTCTTGATGTCGCAACGGCCCCAGCGGTTCTCCAGGGCGGTGATCACGCCGATGCCCCTGGCGGCCCTGGCCTCGGCGGCGGCGCGGTCGAGGGATTTGGCGGTGATCACCATGGCCGGGGTCGGCGGCGGATCGGGGAAAGCATGGTCGCGGCGGGCGACGCCGCGGGTGACCTGCAGATAGACCAGGCCGTAGTCGACCCGGTTGCGGCGCACCGCCTCCTTCAGCACCAGCTCCAGCGCCCGCCGGCCCATGGGCGGGGCGATGGCCAGTTCGGTCAGGCTGCGGTCCAGCCGCTCGAAATGGCCCTCGGTGTCGACCAGCCGGCCGTCCATCACCGCCCAGACCTCGTAGATGCCGTCGGCCAGCTGGTAGCCGCGATCCTCGATATGCACGGCCGCATCGCCGTGCCGCACGAACCGACCGTTCACATAGGCCCAACGCGACATCAGTCTTCCTCTTCCTCGCCGTTGCGGGCGCCGGTCAGGCCGAGCGACTTGAGCTTCCGGTGCAGCGCCGAACGCTCCATACCGATGAAGGCGGCCGTGCGGGAGATGTTGCCGCCGAACCGGCGGATCTGGGCGTTGAGATATTCTCGCTCGAACAGCTCACGCGCCTCGCGCAGCGGCAGGGCGATGATCTTCTCGGCCCCGATGCCGGCGCCCTCGCCGTCGCGGCTGGCTTCCGAGGGCAGCATCTCGGCGGTGATCGGCTCGCCCGGATCCCCCGAGGCCAGGATCATCATCCGCTCGACGTTGTTGCGCAGCTGGCGGACGTTGCCGGGCCAGTCGTGGACCTGCAGGGTGGCCAGGGCGTCCTCGCCCAGGCGCCGGCGCGGCAGACCGGTGGCCTCGGAAATACGGTCGATGAAATACCCGATCAGTTCGGGCAGGTCGTCCCGCCGCTCGGCCAGCCCGGGCACCCGCAGCGGCACCACGTTGAGCCGGTGGAACAGGTCCTCGCGGAAGCGGCCGGCGGCGATCTCCTCGCGCAGGTCGCGGGAGCTGGACGAGATCACCCGCACATCCACCTGGACGTCGGTGTCGCCGCCCACGCGCCGGAAGCGCTGCTCGACCAGCACCCGCAGGATGCGGCTCTGGGTCTCGCGCGGCATGTCGGCCACCTGGTCGAGATAGAGGGTGCCGGTGTGGGCGCGCTCGAAGACGCCGATCTTGCGCGGCCGCCCCCCCTCGCCTTCCTCGCCGAACAGCTCGCTGTCCATGCGTTCGGGAACCATGCCGGCGGCGCTGATGGCGACGAACTCGCCCTTGGCCCTGGGGCTGGCCCCGTGGATCAGCCGGGCCACCAGTTCCTTGCCCGACCCGGCGGGGCCGGTGATCAGCACCCTGCTGTTGGCCCCGGCCACCTTGGCGATCAGCTGGCGCAGCTGCTGGGCCGCCGCTGACTTGCCGATCAGCCCGTCGGGCGACAGCGACTGGGCGCGCAGGCGGCGGTTCTCGCGCTTGAGACTGGTCGCCTCGATGGCGCGCTCGACGGCCAGCAGCAGGCGATCGGACTTGAACGGCTTTTCGAGGAACTCATAGGCGCCGCGCTTGATGGCGCTGACGGCCGTCTCGATGTTGCCGTGGCCGCTGATCATGATCACCGGCAGATCGGGGTCGAGCGACTTGACCAGGTCGAGCAGCTCCAGCCCGTCCATGCCGCCGCCCTGCATCCAGATATCGAGGACGATCAGGGAGGGGTTGCGGGCCCGGACGGCGGCCAGGGCCTCCTCCGAGTTCGCCGCGGTGCGCACCGCGTAGCCCTCGTCGGTCAGGATGCCGGAGACCAGCTCGCGGATATCCGCCTCGTCATCGACGACCAGAACGTCAGCCGCCATGGGCTGTCTCCTTCACTGCCGGCGCGGCCGAACCGCGCGCGGTGGGAAATCTCAAGGTGACGCGTGCGCCGGGCAGGCTGGCGGCGTCGGACAGCAGCAGGTCGCCGCCGTGGTCCTCAAGGATGCGTTTGACGATCGCCAGACCCAGGCCCGTGCCCTTCTCGCGCGTGGTCACATAGGGCTCGGTCAGCCGGTCACGGTCGCGCTGCGGCAGGCCGACACCGTTGTCCTCGATCTCGAAGCTCAGGGCTTCGTTCGTCTGGATCAGCCGCGCGACGATCCGGCCGTCACCGTGCGGATGCTTGCCGGCCGAGACCGCCTCGGCCGCGTTCTTGAGGATGTTGGCCAGGGCCTGGCCGACCATCCGCTCGTCGCAGACCATGGCCAGTCCGTGCGGCGGTTCGGGCATGTCGATGACGATCTCCGGGCTGGCGACCCGCTGGGCGAACACCGCCTGGCGCAGCAGTTCTCCGGGATCATGCTCGCCGAACCGGGGCGCCGGCATGCGCGCGAAGGCCGAGAACTCGTCGACCATGCGGCCGATGTCGCCGACCTGGCGGATGATGGTCTCGGTGCAGCGGTCGAAGGTCTCCAGATCGGAGGTGATCTCCTTGCGGTATTTGCGCCGCAGCCGCTCGGCCGACAGCTGGATCGGCGTCAGCGGGTTCTTGATCTCGTGGGCGATGCGCCGCGCCACATCCTTCCAGGCCGCGTTGCGCTGGTCGGTCACCAGCCGCGTGATGTCGTCGAAGGTCAGCACCACGCTGTCGACGGCGGCGCCGCTGGCGCGCACCCGCAGGCGACGGGTGTCGGCGCCGCGGATGACATCGACCTCCTCCTCGACCTCGCCCCGGGCCTCGATCGCCCGTTGCGCCACCGGGGCCAGTTCCGGGGCGATATCGGCCAAGGACCGACCGACCAGGTCCTCCGACGAGACATCGAGCAGAACGGGCGCCTGGCGGTTGGCGGCGGAGATCTGTCCGGCCGCGTCCAGGCCGACGACGCCGGCGCTGACGCCCGACAGCACCGTCTCGATGAACTGCCGGCGCGACTCGGCGTCGAGACTGGCCCGCTTCAAGGCCACCTGCTGAACCTGTAGATCATGCGTCATATTATTGAATGCACGGGATAATACGGCCATTTCCTGAGGTTGATTGCCAACCTCGACCCTGGCGCTGAGATCCCCCGTCGCCACATGGCCGGCGGCCTGCACCAGGCGCGCCACCGGCGAGGCGATGGAGTTGGCCGCCGCGATGGCCAGCCAGGCGGCGCCGACCAGCAGGAGTAGGGCCGTCTCCAGGAAGGTGAGCAGGAAGGCGGCCTGGATTCGCGACCGGTTGTCGGCCGCGTCCCGATAGGCGACCAGCGAGGCCTCGCTCTCGCGCAGGTGATTGAGGATGCCGCGATCCACGGGGCGCACGACGTAGAGATAGGCGTCCGGATAGCCCTTCAGCCGGTAGAGCGCCCGCAGCAGATCGTCCGATTCGAACGGCTGGGCCGAGATGTCCCCCTCGTCGGCGGCCTTGAAGCTGGCGGCCGGCGGGGCGAGGAACGGCGGGGCGCCGGCCATCTCGGCCCGCGCCAGGATGCGGCCATCCCGATCCAGCACATAGGCGGCGGGAAAGGCGCGATAGGAGGCCTGGTAGGCAAGGAAATGGCCGTAGGCCACCGGCGCGGTCTGCATGGCGCGGGCCCCGTCATTGAGATCGCCGGCCATCAGGAACATGTTGTCGCTGAGCGAACGTGTCTGTTCGGCGACATAGGCGCGGGCGACATCGGCGGAGTTCTCGACCACGGTGCGGACCCGCTGGCTGAACCAGCCCTCCACGCCACGGGTGACCAGAACCCCGAAGAACAGCGCCACGATCACGGCGGGAACCACGGCGGCGAGGCCGAACAGGCCGATGAACCGCAGGTGCAGCCGCGCGCCCGCGTCCACCGCCCTGTCGCGCAGCAGTCTCGCCACCCGCCAGGCCACCAGGGCGGCCAGCGACAGGATGAGGACCAGATTGAGCCCGAGCACGACCAGCATGCCGTTGACCGCCGGGCCGATCGGACCGCTGACCGGCGGGCGCGAGGCCAGGACGGCGCCGGCGGCGGTCAGCAGGGCCGCCAGCACATAGCCGCCGCCGGCCACGTAGCGTGACTGGATCAGACGCCGCCAGACGGGGTCGGCGGCGGTGATGAGGGGCTCGGCGTCTGACGCGGCGAAACGCATGGCCGAACCTTAGGGTGAACTGCGCCCTTCCTGCAACACCCTTGTGTCCCAGCTGCTTCAGCCGCGTCCGCGGGGCCTCTCCACGCCGAGGTCCTGGATCTTCTTGCGCAGGGTGTTGCGGTTGAGGCCGAGGATGTCCGCCGCCCGCACCTGGTTGCCCCGCGTCGCGGCCAGGGTCAGCTGGATCAGCGGACGCTCGACCTCCTCGATCACCCGGTCATACAGGCCCGGGGGCGGCACGCCGTCGGGCTGGTCGGCGAAATAGCTGGCGAGATGGCGCTCGACGATCTGCGAAAGGGTCAGCGGACCGTTGTCGCCCACGACCGGGTTGTGGTCCTGCAGTTCCCGCTCGACGATGCGGGCGGTGATCAGATCCTCGCCGTAGAGCGCGCAGACCCGGCGGATGAGGTTTTCCAGCTCGCGCACGTTGCCGGGCCAGGCGTGGGTCTTCATCCGTTCCAGCGCCGACTGGTCGATGGTCTTGGCCGGCAGCCCCTCGCGCGCGGCCCGCAGCAGGAAGGAGCGGGCCAGGTCGGGGATGTCCTCCACCCGGTCGCGCAGCGGCGGCAACCGCACCGGGGCGACGTTGAGCCGGAAATAGAGATCCTCGCGAAACAGGCCCTGCTGGATCAGTCCGCGCAGGTCGCGATTGGTGGCGGCGATGATGCGCACGTTCGGGCGGCGGCCAGTCCTGGGATTGATCGCCGGCTCGGCCCCGTCGATGACCCGCAGAAGGCGGCTCTGGGCGTCCAGGGGCATGTCGCCGATCTCGTCGAGGAACAGGGTGCCCCCGTCGGCCTCGACCAGCTTGCCCAGATCGCCTTCGCCGCGCCCGAACAGCTCGGTCTCGACCCGCTCGCGCGGTACGGCGGCCAGGTTGATGACCACGAACTTGCCGTCGCGACGGCGGCCGAGGTCGTGCAGCGCCCGGGCGACCAGCTCCTTGCCGGTGCCGGATTCGCCGAGGATCAGCACCGTCAGGTCGGCCCCGACCAGCCGGGCCACCGTGCGGTAGACCTCCTGCATGGGCGCCGAACGGCCGATCAGCGGCAGACGCTCGTCGCGCATGGCGCGGGCCTGGGCCTTGGCCGCCTCGCTGTCGGCCGGCCGCGACAGGGCCCGGCGGGCTGCGGCGGTGACGTCGTCGAGGTCGAAGGGCTTGGAGAGGTATTCGAACGCCCCGGCGTCGGCGGCGTTGACCGCGGTCAGCAGGGTGTTCTGGGCGCTCATGACGATGATCGGCAGCTTGGGCCGCGCCTTGCGGATACGCGGCAGGACGTTGAAGACGTTCTCGTCGGGCATGACCACGTCGGTCAGCACCAGATCGCCCTCGCCCTCCTCCACCCATTTCAGCAGGGTGGCGGCGTTGCCTGTCGCCCGCACCTGATAGCCCAGCCGGGTGAAGGCCTGGCTGAGCACCAGCCGGATCGAGCTGTCGTCATCGGCGATGAGGATCTTCTTGCTGGCGGCGTTCATTCGGCGGTCTCGATGTTGGCCACGGGCAGGAGGACGCGGAAGACGGTCCGGCCGGGCTCGGATTCAAAGTCGATCAGACCGCCGTGGCCGGCGACCAGCTTGGCGACCAGGGCCAGGCCGAGGCCCGCCCCGTAGGTCTTGGAGGTGACGAACGGCTGGAACAGGTGATCGCGCATCATCGGCGACACGCCCGGTCCATTGTCCTGGACCTTGACCTCCAGCGGCGCGCCCTTGAGCCCCCGCCCGTCGCCGCCGCGCACCCGCACCCCGGGCCGCCAGGCGGTGGAGATGACGATCTCGCCCCGGCCGTCGCCGCGCGCGTGAGCGGCCTCGGCGGCGTTCTTGACCAGGTTGAGGAATATCTGGATCAGCTGGTCCTCGTCGCCCCAGATCGGCGGCAGGGAGGGGTCGTAGCGCTCCTTCAGCGCCAGACCGTCGGCGACGCCGTTGGCCACCAGCGCCCGCACCCGGTCCAGCACCCGGTGGATGTTGACCGGCTCGCGGCTCGGCGGGGCGTCGTCGGAGAAGGCCTCCATGCGGTCGACCAGCCGGCGGATCCGCTCGGTCTCGTCGACGATCAGCTGGGCCAGGGGGGCGTCCTCGGCCGCCGCGCCGGTCTTCAGCAACTGCGCCGCCCCGCGGATGCCGGCCAGCGGGTTCTTGATCTCGTGCGCCAGCATCCGGCCCAGCCCGACCACCGAGCGCAGGCCCGTCTGGTCGGCGATGCGGTCGGCGGCCAGCCCGCCGTTGCGCAGATGCAGGGTCAACAGCACCGCCCCCTCGCCCAGGGGCGTGGCGGCGCAGTCGGCCTCGAACGAGGGGTGACCGAACAGGCTGATCTCCACCCCGTGCTCGCGCACCCGCACGCCCTCGTCCAGCGCCCGGCCCATCAGGCCGACCAACGGCGAGTCGGCGGGCAGCGCGCCGCGCAGCCGCCCGCGCGCCAGCAGGCCGAGCCCCTGGCCAAACAGCGCCTCGGCGGCCTCGTTGGCGGCGGCCAGGGCGCCCTCGCCGTCGATCAGCAGCGCCGGCTCGGGCGCCGCGTCGAAGGCGGCGGACTTCAGCGCCGCCGCGGCGGCGACGGCGACGGCGCCGGTAAGGGGTCGGTTCATGCCGCCAGCCTTTCAGGATCAGGGCCCCAGAGGGCGATCAGCGCCGCCTCGACCTCGCCGGGGGCGTCGAGCCGGCAAAGCCGGGCCCTGGCCTCGCGGCGGGCCTGGACCCCGGCCGGCCGGGGCGCGGCCTCGACATAGGCGGCCAGGTGCTTGCGGAACATGCGCAGGCCCGGCCGGTCGCCGTAAAAGGCCAGGCTGTCGCGGAAATGGTCGAGGGCGATGGCCAGGCGCTCATCCAGCCCCGGCTCGCCATCGGCCCGGCCGTCCAGCCCGGCCTCGATGGCGCGGGTGATCCACGGCTTGCCGACCACGCCCCGGCCGATCATCACCCCGTCGGCGCCGGACTGGTCCAGCGCCGCGCGGGCGTTGTCGCCATCGAGGATGTCGCCATTGACGATGACCGGCACGCTGACCGCCGCCTTGACCGCCCGGACGGCCGACCAGTCGGCGGCGCCCTTGTAGAACTGGCAGCGGGTGCGGCCGTGAACGGTCACCGCCCTGGCGCCCACCGCCTCGGCGCGGACGGCGAACTCGGCGGCGTTGCGCGAGGCGGTGTCCCAGCCCAGCCGCATCTTCACCGTCACCGGCACGTCCACCGCCTCGACGGCGGCGGCGACCAGGCGGGTGGCCAGGTCGAGGTCGCGCATCAGGGCCGAGCCGGACTGCACGCCGGTGACCTCGCGGGCGGGGCAGCCGAAATTGAGGTCGATGACATGGGCGCCCGCCTGGGCCGCCAGCCGGGCGCCCTGGGCGATCCACCGCGCTTCACGGCCGACCAGCTGGACGACCATCAGCCCGTCCCCCTCGCCGACGGCGGCGCGGCGAACGACGTCCGGCCGGCCCCTGGCGAATTCGGCGCAGGCGACCATCTCGGTGGCGGCATAGGGGGCCCCCAGCCGGGCCGCCGCCCGCCGGAACGGCAGGTCGGAGATTCCCG
>Ga0299912_10001926_pt1 | contig 16899 bp, 14 predicted proteins | sample RVTome_2_FD_207667 | JGI IMG/M metagenome (GOLD analysis project Ga0299912, IMG submission 207667) | Soil microbial communities from uranium-contaminated site in the Upper Colorado River Basin, Wyoming, United States - RVT95D214 (version 2) ... | reverse complement strand
AGCGTTTCGTGCGCGGGCTGTTGTCGCGCGTGCTGCCGCACCCGGAGCGATTCCGCCTCGCTCTGCGGCTGGCCCCGCTGGGGCGGCCCTGGGTCGCGGCGCTGCGCCGGCTCGGGTTTGCGCAGCTCGCCGCCATGATCGAGCTCGCCCCCGCCGTGCTCCCCCCGTCGCCGAAATTCGAGGGCCCCGGCACCGCCGCGACCGAGGAGGAGCGGCGCGCGCGTGTCATCCTGCTTTCGGGATGCGCGCAGCAGGTGCTGCGCCCCAGCATCAACGATTCCACCATCCGGCTGCTGGCGCGACGCGGTGTCGATGTCGTCGTTTCTGCCGGCGCCGGCTGCTGCGGCGCGCTGACCTATCATCTGGGCGACGAGCAGGGGGCGCTCGCCTTCGCCAAGCGCAACGTCGATGCCTGGTCGAAGGCGCTGGCCAAAGGTCCGGTCGATGCGATCATCTCCAACGCTTCGGGATGCGGCACGATGGTCAAGGACTACGGCCACCTTTTAAAGCGCGATCCCGAGTACGCCGCGCGCGCCGCACGCATCTCGGACCTGGCGCGCGACATCTGCGAGTTCGTCGGCCAGTACGACCTCGGCGCGCCCAAGCGATGGTCGTCGCTGCGCGTCGCCTATCACCCCGCCTGCTCGCTGCAGCACGGACAGCGCGTCGTCGATGAGCCGCGCGCGCTGTTGATCAAGGCCGGCTACGGCGTCGTCGACGTGCCGGAATCGCACATCTGCTGCGGCTCGGCCGGAACCTACAACATCCTGCAGCCGGGGCTGGCGGGCGCGCTGCGCGACCGCAAGTCGAAGAACATCAAACGGGTGAAGCCCGATCTCGTCGCCGCCGGCAACATCGGCTGCATCTCGCAGCTGCAGGGCCAGGTGGACGTGCCGGTGGTGCACACGGTCGAGCTGCTCGATTGGGCCTACGGCGGGCCGGTGCCGAGCGGGCTCGAACCGCTCGTGCGCTTCGTGTCGAACGTGCCCGAGCCGCGGCGCGTCGCGGCCGACTACATCCGCGCCTAAGCGGACGGCTTCGATCGTCGCTCAGAGTTGGGTCCTCGGGAAGTCATGCTGAAAGCATGCCTCCGGCATGACCCCGAGGATGACACATAACAAGGAGGCTGGAGCCATCGCAGGGCGCGAAGCAAAGAAACCGCTGCCGCAAACGGATTGGCGCGCCCTCGCCGGGCCCTTCGACATCATCGGCGACGTGCACGGCTGCGCCGATGAGCTGATCGCGCTGCTGACGGAGCTCGGCTACACCGTACACCTCGAAGATTCGGGCGACGCGCGACGCGCCATAATGAAAGCGCCCGCCGAACGGCGCGCCTTCTTCGTCGGCGATCTCGTCGATCGCGGACCCAACTCGCCCGACGTCCTGCGCATCGTCATGGATATGGCCGCGCGCGGCGAGGCGTTCGCGGTCATCGGAAATCACGACGACAAGCTCATACGCTATCTCAAGGGTCATGAGGTGAAGCTCGCGCATGGCCTCGACCGCACGGTTGCCCAGTTCGCAGATCAGGGCGACGGGTTGCGGGCACGTGCTTTGGCCTTCCTCGACACGTTGCCGAGCCACGCCTAGCTCGACGACGGCCGTCTCGCCGTAGCGCACGCGGGCATCCGTGAGACGATGCTCGGTCGTGATTCAAGGTCCGTTCGCAGCTTCGGCCTCTATGGCGATACCTCGGGGCAGCTCGACGAGCGCGGCCTGCCGGAGCGCTTCAACTGGGCGGCCGACTATCAGGGCAAAACCACCGTCGTCTACGGACACACGCCGGTGGCCGAGCCGGAATGGCTCAACAATACGGTGTGCATCGATACCGGTGCCGTGTTCGGCGGCAAGCTGACGGCGCTGCGCTGGCCCGAGCGCGAGCTCGTGTCGGTCCCCGCGCGGCAAGCCTACGCCGAGCTGCGCCGGCCATTCGGGCTGCCGCCGCCGCGCCCGCCGGGCGAAGCTGCGCGCTGATCGTTGCGTTTGCGGAACCATCTCCTTCCGCTATAAGGCGGCAACCCACGCCTAAGGCGCATCCGCAAGAACATCCATGACCAAGACCGACAAAGACGCGCGGCCCACCCCGCGCCTGCCGAAGGGCCTTCGCGACATCGAGGCGGCCGAGCTGCGCCAGCAGCAGGACATGCTGGCCAAGATCCGCGCCGTGTACGAGCGCTACGGCTTCGAGCCCTTAGAGACGCCGGCATTCGAATACACGGACGCGCTCGGCAAGTTCCTGCCCGATCAGGACCGCCCGAACGAGGGCGTGTTCTCGTTTCAGGAGGAGGCGCCGGAGACGCGCGAGCCGAGCGGCGCTGAGCCGTGGCTGTCGCTGCGCTACGACCTGACGGCGCCGCTCGCCCGCTACGTGGCGCAGAACTACCAGAGCCTGCCCAAGCCGTTCCGCCGCTATGCGGTGGGCAACGTATGGCGCAACGAGAAGCCGGGGCCCGGGCGCTTCCGTGAGTTCATGCAGTTCGACGCCGATACGGTCGGGGCCGAGAGCGTCGCGGCGGATGCCGAGATGTGCATGCTCGCGGCGGATACGCTCGAGGCGCTCGGCATCAAGCGCGGCGACTACGTGATCAAGGTCAACAACCGCAAGGTCTTGGACGGGGTACTCGAAGCCGTAGGTCTGGGTGGCGAATCCAACGCCGCCAAGCGGCTTGTTGTTCTGCGGGCGATCGACAAGTTCGACCGCTTGGGAATAGAGGGCGTGCGCGCCTTGCTAGGCAAAGGCCGCAAGGACGAAAGCGGAGACTTCACGAAGGGTGCTGAAATCGATCCCCCCCAAATCAAGGCCATCGAAGCAATGTTTGGCTTCCGGGTGGAATTCGAGGTTGGATCGGATGGAGGGGAGAAATCAAAGCTCTATGGCGAGTTCCCCAAACCATATCCTCGGATCGATGAGGTGACGACACTCTACGACGCGATGTCAGAGCTTGGGCAAATAGGAAAGCTAATTAGAGCCGCTGGCTACGACGATCGCATACGTATCGACCCTACAGTCGTCCGCGGCCTCGAGTATTACACCGGCCCCGTGTTCGAGGCCGATCTAACGTTCGAGGTGAAGGACGATGACGGCCGCCCGGTGCGCTTCGGCTCGGTCGGCGGCGGGGGGCGCTACGACGATCTCGTCGCCCGCTTCACCGGCGAGCGCGTGCCGGCCACCGGCTTCTCGATCGGCGTCTCGCGCCTGCAGGCCGCGCTCGCCGCTCTCAACAAGGACAAGTCAGCCGCCGCCGAGGGCCCCGTCGTCGTCCTCGTCATGGAGAAGGACCGCGTCGCCGACTACCAGAAGCTCGTACAGACGCTGCGCTCAAACGACATCCGCGCCGAGCTGTACCTCGGCTCGTCCGGCATGAAGGCGCAGATGAAGTACGCCGACAAGCGCGGTAGCCCTTGCGTCGTCATCCAGGGCTCGGACGAGCGCGCCAAGGGCGAGGTGACGCTGAAGGATCTCGTCGAGGGCGCCAAGGCGGCGGCCGCCATCAAGGATAACAGGGAGTGGAAGGAAGCGCGCCCCGCGCAGGTTTCCGTCAAGGAGGCCGATCTCGTCGCCGAGGTGCGCAAGATCGTCGGCCGCCACAAGGCGTGAGAAGCGCCCTCCAAATGTCATCCCGGCCAAACAACCGTAGCAAGTGCAGAGCCGGGACCCAGAAGAGAATCGCTGAAAGCGCCTTAAGTGTCTTCGACGCTCGTACGCTGGATCCCGGATCGCGCTCGGCGTCCATGCGGAGGTCCATGCGGAGCATGGCTTCGCCATGACGCCTCGCTTATCCGGGATGACATTTGGAACATTTGATCCGCCCGTAGCCGCCCGCTAGGGTCGGAGCACAGCGCAGGCTTCAAAGGGACATCGGCGCCATTCCTCCCACATCCCAGCGCACGCCTCGGGTTGCAGATGCCCCGCCGGGCAATTGGGCCGACCGCTACGCGCCAGAATCCGCGCGGCCCTATCTGAGGCTCGCGCGCCTCGACCGCCCGATCGGCTTCTGGCTGCTGCTGCTGCCGTGCTGGATGTCGGTGGGGCTGGCCGGCGTCGCCCTGCACCAGCCCTATCCGAACCCGTGGTTCCTGATGCTGTTTGCCCTCGGCGCGCTCGCCATGCGCGCGGCGGGCTGTGCCTACAACGACTACGTCGACCGCGACTACGACGCCCGGGCGGCGCGCACCGCGAGCCGGCCCATTCCATCCGGCCAGGTGACCCCGGCCGAGGCGCTGGCCTTCGCCGGCATCTGCGCGCTGGCCGGGTTTCTGGTGCTGATGCAGTTCAACGCCTTCACCATCAAGCTAGGTGCGGCATCGCTGCTGCTCGTCGCCATCTATCCGTTTTTCAAGCGCTTCACCTACTGGCCGCAGATCGTCCTCGGCCTCGCCTTCAATTGGGGAGCACTCGTCGGCTGGACCGCGGTGATGGGCTCCATCGGCCTGCCGGCACTGCTGCTCTACGCGGCATCCGTGCTGTGGACCATGGGCTACGACACCATCTACGCCCACCAGGACAAGGAGGATGATCTCCTCCTCGGGCTCAGGTCGACGGCCATCCGCTTCGGCGACAATACCATCACCTGGGTGGGGGGCTTCTACGCCGGGGCCGTCGTGCTTTGGCTGCTCGCCGGTTGGCTGGCCGGCACCCATCTCATCTATTTCACGGCCGTCGTGCTGGCGTCGCTGCAGATGTCCTGGCAGGTGACGACGCTCGACACGGGCGATGCGCGCAACTGCCTGCGCCGCTTCCGCTCCAACCGCGACGTGGGGCTCGTTATCTTCTTAGGCTTGGCAGCCGACATGGCGCTGCCGCGTGCGGCAGGACTGAGTTAAGGCCCAAAAACATTTCGGCTCGGACCCGCCAGGATCCAAGCCGGAAATGCGATACCCCGCCGTTGCTTCAGAGCAGCCGTCTGATGCGACCATACCGCCAGAATGCCACACCCGGCTTCCTGCCAGCTTAAGAGATAGCGTAAATTCATCGTAACCTGGCGACCCGTTCCAGTCGCCCGGGCCGCGCGGCGGCCGCCTGCCCGATGAGCTTGCGATCGCCCATTTCTTGCGGCAGTAGGTGCCGCTCGCCAACTTTGCTCGAGGGAATTTCTGCGATGAGCGACAAGTCCACACCGCCGAAGCAATTGCTGCATCTCGTTTTCGGCGGCGAGCTCACCTCACTGGACGGGATCGAGTTCCGCGATCTGAAGGACCTCGACATCGTCGGCATCTACCCGAATTACGCCGAGGCCCACGCCGCGTGGAAGTCGGCGGCGCAGCGCACCGTCGACAACGCGCTGATGCGCTATTTCGTCGTTCATATGCACCGCCTGCTGGAGCCCGACGATCAGATCACGAAAGCCGACGCCAAGGCGCCGTCGTGAGCCTGGCGCCCGCCGCGCACCGCAAGACCCCGCCGACGCTCAACCTCGACGAGCACCAGCGCGGGCTGCTCAAACGATTCATGCGCGAATGGGTCTACCCGCGCTGGAGCGAGCTCGTCGTCGCCCTGATCCTCACCGCACTGCTGGCCGCCGTGACCGGCGCCTACCCGATGATCATCAAAGTGTCCTTCGACATGCTGATGAAGCACCAGACCGCCATGCTGCCGTACGTGCTGGCCGCGATCGTCGGCGTCACGATGCTGCGCAGCCTGCTGCTCTATTGGCAGACGGTGGAGACCAACCGCATCGTCATGCGCATGACCACCGACATGCAGCGCGTCGGCTTTGCCCACCTCATCACCTCCGATTTCGCCCGCCTGACGCGCGAGACGCCCGGCCGCCTCGTCTCCAAGCTGACCAATGACATCAGCTTCGTGCAGGTCGCGGCGCAGGCGGCGCTGAACACCGCCGTTCGCGACGTGCTGTCCGTCGTCGCTCTCGCCGCATCCATGTTCTACCTCGACTGGGTCATGTCGCTGATCGTGCTGTGCGTCTATCCGATCGCGGCGCTGCCCGTCGCCAGCCTGAGCCGCAAGCTTCGCCGCGTCGCCAAGCACACCCAGGACGAGCTGGGCGGGATGACCTCGCATCTGACCGAGAAACTGTCGGGGGCGCGGCTCATCAAGTCGTTCCGGCTGGAGGATTATGCGGCCGACCGGCTGAACCAGAGCTTCGAGCACGTCTACCGTCTGCGCATGAAGGCGGTGAAGAACCGTGCGCGCATCGATCCGATTCTCGAGGCCCTCGGCGGCGTGGCCGTGGCCGGCGTCATCGGCTTCGCCTACTGGCGAATCGCCAGCGGCATTTCGACGGTCGGCGATTTCATGGGCTTCGTGACGGCGCTGCTGATGGCGGCGCAGCCGATCCGCGCGCTTGGCAGCCTGTCGGGGCGCATCAACGAGGGCCTCGCGGCAGCCGAGAGCTTCTACGGTCTCATCGACGAGAAGCCGCAGATCATCGACCGGCCGGGCGCCAAGCCGCTCGCCGTCGATGCCGCGTCGATACGCTTCGAGAACGTCGCATTCAGCTACGACCGAGGCGGCGTGGCGGCCATCCAAGCGTTTTCCCTCGCGGTCCCGGGCGGGCGCACGGTGGCGCTCGTCGGGCGCTCCGGCGCCGGCAAGTCGACCGTCTTGAACCTCGTGCCGCGCCTGTTCGACGTGGACGAGGGGTGCATCAAGATCGACGGTCAGGACATTCGCGACGTGACGCTCGCCTCGCTGCGCGACGCCATATCGATCGTGGCGCAGGACGTGACCCTGTTCGACGACACCATCGCCGCCAACATCGCGCTAGGCCGGCTCGACGCCCCGCAGGCGGCGATCATGGCGGCCGCCGAGGCCGCCGCCGCCCACGACTTCATCATGGCCCAGCCGCAGGGCTACGCCACCGAGATCGGCGATCGGGGCTTGCGGCTCTCGGGCGGTCAGAGGCAGCGCCTGGCTCTTGCCCGCGCCATCCTCAAGGATGCGCCGATCCTGCTGCTCGACGAGGCGACGAGCGCGCTCGACACCGAATCGGAGCGGCTGGTGCAGGAGGCCTTAGCGCGCTTCACCAAGAACCGCACGACGCTGGTCATCGCGCACCGCCTGTCGACGGTGCAGAACGCCGATCTGATCTGCGTCATGGACGACGGGACCATCGTGGAGATGGGCACGCACCACGAGCTGCTCGCCAAAGACGGCCATTATGCACGTCTGGTGCGCTCGCAGGCACTCTCCGGGGCAGCTGCGCGTCACACAACCGAGACGGCCTAGTCAGCGGCGGCCAGCTATTCGCGGCGCAGAACGCTGTCGACGATGCGGTCCGCCCAGCCCTTGGAGTGGAACGTCCGCTTCAATTCATCCGGGTCGTACACCGTCTCTACCCATTCGAAGAAAGCCATTGGGCGCACGGCGTTGTCCTCGAGGTACGTCTCGAAGAAATAGTCGAGAATGCCGGTGCGCGCCTGGCGGATGTGGCCGTACTTGAGGGACAGCTCTCTCTTGGCTTCTATGAGCGGCACGCCCTCGCGCAGGTAGCGGTACAGCACGCTCATCAGGCCGGCGCGGTCTGCACCCGACTTGCAGTGCATGAGCATCGGGTACTCGACCTCCTCGAACAGACGCTTGGCGCCCTCGAGCTCCTCACGCGTCGGTGCGGCGCGCGAGCGGATCTGGAAGTTGACGAGCCTGATGCCGTGGCGCGCGCAGGCCTTCTGCTCGAGCCAGTAGCTGCCGCACTGACGCTCGCCGCGCAGATTGACGATGGTACGGATCCCGGCGCGGGCAAATCGGCCTATGTGATGCGGCGCGGGCTGCGCGGAACGCCACGCCTCGTCGGAAATCCGGTGGCTGTTGGCGTAGACAATGCGGAAAATGCCGTGATCGACGAACAGCATGTCGAGGTACGCCATTGGACGGCCGAGGCCGCGGCGCAGCCACAGCGGCGAACGATGGACAATCCCCTCGCGAATGCTCCGCGCTGAGCGCCGCCAGGAGCGTTTCGCCCGCTTCACCAATCCGGCCATTAAAGTCCGCTGAGATGTATGACGGTTTCGGGCGTAGGCAGCCGAACGGGCCGGCCGCCCATATCTACGGTGTGTGCCCGAACGTCCCAGTTTGCCATCGCTAAATATTCGCTATAGGAACCAGCTGCAAGTGGTTCGCGCAAGACCCTTGCCCAGGAGGCGATTTCGCGCCGAGGCACCCCTGAGGATGGCAGTTTCGCCCCGCACGGCATCGACGATGAGCAGCCTCGCCGGGAGTGCCCTGGCCCGGCTGATCCGAGCGGTGAGGCGCACCTCGCGCATCGTCTACGATCCGCCCGACGCGCTGGCCCGGCTGGCCGCGCAGCATCCCGTCATCGTGGCCGTCTGGCACGGCCAGTTCATGATGTCTTCGGGCTTCCGGCCCTCCCCCGAGACCAAAGTCGCGGCGATGGTCGCCCGCCACGGCGACGCCGAGCTGATCGGCGCGGCGATGTCGAGCATCGGCGTCGAGCTGATCCGCGGCGCCGGCGCCGGCGGGCGGCGCAAGGATCGCGGCGGCGCCTACGCCTTGCGCCAGGCCGTGCGCGCGCTGCACGATGGCGCTTCGGTGGTGATGACCGCCGACGTGCCGCCGGGACCGGCGCGGCGCGCCGGCACCGGCATCGTCATGCTCGCCCGGCTGTCGGGGCGCCCCATCGTTCCCTGCGCGGCAGCCACCTCGCGCTTCTGGTCGCTCGACACCTGGAGCCGCATGACCATCAACCTGCCGGGCTCCAAGCTCGCCTACGTCGCCGGCAATCCGATATTCGTGCCGGCCGACGCCGGCGAGACCGAGCTCGAGTTTGCCCGCGCCGAGCTCGAGCGCACGTTGAACGCTGCGACGGTGCGCGCCTACGAGCTGGCCGGAGCCGATCTCAAGCGCGCCACGCCGCGTGCCCTCGGCGATCCTACGGCGCCTCCGGCCGAGCCCGACCTGCGCCTCAAGTTCTACCGCGTGGCGATGAGCCTGTTGCGTCCCATCGCGCCGCTCGTTCTGAAAATGCGCGAGCGCGGCGGCAAGGAGGATCCGCGTCGCCGCGGCGAGCGCATGGGCGTGGCCGGCGTCGCGCGCCCGCCCGGCGTGCTGTGCTGGTTCCATGCCGCGAGCGTTGGCGAGACGAACGCCGTTCTGCCTGTAATCGAGGCGCTTGGCGCAGCGCGTCCCGATTTGAGTTTTCTGCTGACCACCGGAACCGTCACCTCGGCGGGGCTTGCCGAGCGGCGCCTGGGACCGCGCAGCGTTCATCAGTACGTGCCGCTCGATGCACCCGAGTATGCAGCGCGCTTCCTCGATCACTGGCGGCCTGACGTGGCGGTGTTCACCGAATCGGAGATCTGGCCGTCGCTCATTCTCGAGACGTCGGCGCGCGGCATTCCGATCGCCCTCGTCAACGGACGGCTGTCGCACCGCAGCCGCCGCCGCTGGCAGCGCAACAAGGCCATGGCGCTGCCGCTGTTCGGCCGCTTCAGCGTCGTGCTGGCGCAGAACGATCGCTTGGCGCTCGCCTTTGCGGCGCTCGGGGCGCGCAACGTGATCCCCGTCGGCAATCTGAAGATCGACGCTCCTCCGCCGCCCGTGGATTTGGCCGAGCTCGAGCGCCTGAAGTCCGCGCTCGCCGGACGCCCCGTGTTCGCAGCCGCCAGCACCCACGAAGGCGAGGAGGAGGTGATTGCCGCGGCGCATCGCGCGCTTTCGCGCAACTTCGAAGGTCTGTGCACGATCATCGCCCCGCGCCATCCCGAGCGCGGCACTGCCATCGCCGAGGATTTGAAAGACCTGGGCTTCACGGTCGCGCAGCGCTCGCTCGGCGCCGTCCCCGGGGCGCGCACCGAAATCTACATCGCCGACACCATCGGCGAGCTCGGCACGCTGTACGCGCTGGCACCCATCGCCTTCATCGGCGGCTCGCTCGTCGACCGCGGTGGGCAAAATCCGATCGAGGTCGTGCACCACGGCGTGGCTGTGCTGACCGGGCCCCACTGGCAGAATTTCCGCGACGCCTATCGCACGCTGCTGCGCCACGAAGGCGCCATCGAGGTCATGTCCTCAGCCGACATCGTCTCGGCCGTATCAAGGCTGCTGCAAGGGCCGGCCGAGTTGCAGCGCATGCGCACCGGCGCGACGCAAGCGCTCGCCAGCCTGTCGGGCGCACTCGACAAAACGGTGGCGGCGCTGCTGAGCTATCTTCCCGACGAGAGAATGAAGCGTGCCTCTTGACGAGCCGACGTGGTGGTACGGCGACGCGCAGGACCCGCGCCGGCGCCTGCTCGCCCCGCTCGGCGCCCTCTATGGCTGGATCGCCGAGGCCCGCTATCGCCGCCGCGCGCCCTACCGCTCGCGACTGCCGGTCATCTGCATCGGCAATTTCACCGCCGGGGGCACCGGCAAGACGCCGCTGTGCATGCTCGTCGCACGCCTGCTGATCGAGCGCGGCGAGAAGCCCGTGTTCCTGACGCGCGGCTATGGCGGGAGCGCATCCGGGCCGGTCTGGGTCGAGGACGCGGCGGATGCGGCCCGGCGCTACGGGGACGAGCCGCTACTGCTGGCTAGCATCGCTCCGACGCTCGTCGCCCGCGACCGCAGGGCCGGCATTCTCATCATCGAGGACGGAGAGCGCGAGGCGAGCGTCGTGGTCATGGATGACGGGCTGCAAAACCCGGCCCTGGCCAAGGATCTGTCCATTGCCGTCGTCGATGGAACGCGCGGTCTCGGTAACGGCGAGGTGATCCCGGCCGGGCCCTTGCGCGCGCCCATCGATTTCCAGGTCGGCCTCGTCGACGCCATCGTCGTCCGCGATCCACACCAGAGCCCGGACGACGCGCACAGCATCCACGCGCTGCTGCGGCGCGCCTTTCCCGGCCCCGTGCTGGCCGCCCAAGTCATCCCGCGCGGAGATACGGCCTGGTTGGGCGAGGCAACGCTCATCGCCTTTGCCGGCATCGCCAATCCCGGGCGCTTCTATGACCTATTGGAGCGCCTGGGCGGCAAGTTAGCCGCGCGCGTCTCCTTCCCCGACCATCATGCCTTCACCCGGGCGGACGCCGAGCGCCTGCTATCGCTGGCGCGGGAAAAAGGCGCGCGGCTCGTGACGACGGAGAAGGACTGGGTGCGACTGGACCGTGGCGCACCGGGTGCGCGAGAGCTTCTGGCGCAGACGCGCGCGCTCGGCATCGATATGGCGTTGGAGGCGCGCGACCTCGGCCGGCTCAACTCGCTGCTGCAAGCCGCGATGCAGAGCACGCAAGTGCGCCGGCAGCCACCATCGCTGCCTTAAAGCCGATCGCGAAGCTCCTGTTCGCGCATCTGGCGATAGCGCTGCATGGATATCTCAGGCGAGGCATAGGCCTCCTGCAGCTCGACGCTCCAATAGCGCAGATCGGGCAGCATGATCTGTTCGCCGGTCACCGCGCAGCGCACGAAGTCGCCCGGCGCGAGCACCTGGAACTCGCCGTTGAGGAATTTAACCTTTGCCTCGCCGCGGAGACCGAAAAACCTGTCGATCCGATTCATGAGCATCCCTGGTCACCGATCAGCTTTCCACATTGCCAATAGCGCGAGGCGCGTCAAGCTGTCGTCGGCCGCATGCCGATTAAAACAGTGAGCCTTGGCTGCCGCCGCTGCGCCCGCGCACGCGGCGCAGGCCGGCCGGCGGTGCAGACGCGGGCTGCGGCGGGGGCCTGGGAGCGGCTTCGCCTCCCACCCCATCTAGGCGGACGGAATTCGCCTCCGCGTCGACACGGCCGTCGCGGAACTCCAGTTCCATACGGTCGCCCGCCTGCACCGAGGCAGCCTCGCGCAGCGCGCGCCCGTCGGCACCGCGGACGATGACGAAGCCGCGCTGCAGGACACTTTGGTAGCTGAGCGAGGCGATCAGCTTGCCGCAGCCGTCGAGTTGGCGGCGGCGCGCGACTAGCGCGTTGCGCAAGGCTTGCGTGGCACGCGACTGCAACGCGCCGGCGCGCTCGCCGCACATTGCAATACGCTGACGGATCGGCGCCGGGCGCAGCCGTCCGGAGACGCGGGCATAGCGCGTGTGATGGGCGCGTGTGTTGGCGAGGAGAGCGCGCCCGAGCCGCTTCTCGCAGGCATCGAAGCGCTGACGCGGCATGGCCAGCACGTCTTCCAGACGCGGCAGGCCGCGCGCGGCGGCTTTGAGATGGGCGCGCGCCTGCTGCAGCATGCGGCGTGCGGCAGTGGAGAGACGGGCGCCGCACTTCTGCGTGTTCTCGGCGAGGTCGGCGAACTTCGGCACGGCCCACTCGGCCGCCTTGGTGGGCGTCGGCGCGCGGGCGTCCGCGACGAGGTCGATGAGCGTCCAGTCGGTCTCGTGACCGACGGCGGAAATGACCGGGATGCGGCTGGCGGCGACCGCGCGCACGACGATCTCCTCGTTGAAACCCCACAGGTCTTCCAGGCTGCCGCCGCCGCGCGCGACGATGAGGACGTCGGGCCGCGCGATGCGGCCGCCCGGAACGAGGGCGTTGAAGCCGTTGATGGCGGCGGCCACCTCGGCGGCGCACGCGTCGCCCTGCACGCGCACCGGCCAAACGAGCACCCGCGTCGGGAAGCGCTCGGTGAAGCCGTGCAGCATGTCGCGGATGACGGCGCCGGTGGGCGAGGTGATGATGCCGACGAGCTGCGGCAGGTAGGGCCGGGCCTTCTTGCGCTCCTCGGCAAACAGGCCCTCGGCGGCGAACTTGCGCTTGCGCTCCTCAAGCAGCGCCATCAGCGCGCCGAGCCCGGACGGCTCCAGGCTCTCGATGACGATCTGATATTTGGAGGAGCCGGGGTAGCTCGTCACGCGCCCCTGGACGATGACCTCCATGCCCTCCTCGGGCTTAACTTTGAGCCGCTGGAAGGCGGTCTTCCAGATGACGGCTTCGATTTTCGCCTTGTCGTCCTTCAACGCGAAGTAGCAGTGGCCGGAGGCGTGCGCCCCGCGAAAGCCGGAGATCTCCCCGCGCAGGCGCACGTAGCCGAAGCCCTCCTCGAGCGCGCGCTTGATGGCGCCGGAGAGCTCGGAGACGGTGTACTCGGCGACGTTGGCGCCGGGCGGCTGGGTCTCGGGTACGGTTTGCGTCACGGCTCTTGCCCGTTTGTTGCCTTCCGATTCAATGATACATCAGACCGCGCCTGGCCTGCCAAGTGTAGCGAAAGTCCCTTGCTTTCGAGAGATTTAAAGCAATGAACGTCCTTCTCATCGGCTCCGGCGGCCGCGAGCACGCGCTTGCCTGGGCCTTGAGCGCAAGCCCGCTGCTGTCGAAGCTCTATTGCGCACCGGGCAACGGCGGAATCGCGGCGCTGGCCGAGTGCGTGCCGATCGCCGTCGCCGACCACACCTCTGTTATCCGCTTCTGCAAGGATCATGACATCGGCCTCGTCGTCGTGGGCCCGGAAGCACCCCTGGTCGCCGGGCTGGTCGACGATCTAACGACCGCCGGCATCAAATGCTTCGGGCCGAAGCGAGCGGCCGCGCAGCTCGAGGGATCGAAGGGGTTCACCAAGGACCTGTGCCGCGAATTTGATATTCCAACCGCGGCCTATGGCCGCTTCGCCGATGCTGCAAGCGCCAAAGCCCATCTCGCCGGGCAGCGGATGCCGATCGTCGTCAAGGCCGACGGTCTCGCGGCCGGCAAGGGTGTGACGATTGCCTTAACGCGCGCCGAGGCGGAGGCGGCAATCGAGGCCTGCTTTGCCGGCGCTTACGGCAAGGCCGGCAGCGAGGTCGTCATCGAAGAGTTTCTCGAGGGCGAGGAGGCGAGCTTCTTTGCCCTCGTCGATGGTACGCGTGCGCTGGCGCTGGCCCCGGCGCAGGATCACAAGCGCGTCGGCGACGGCGACACCGGCCCCAACACCGGCGGCATGGGCGCCTATTCGCCGGCACCCGTGATGACACGCGAGATGATCGCGCGCACCATGCGCGAGATCATCGAGCCGACGGTCGCCGCCATGGCTAAGCGCGGCATGCCATTTCAGGGCGTGCTGTTTGCGGGGTTGATGATCACTGCCGAGGGACCGAAGCTGATCGAGTACAACGTGCGTTTCGGCGATCCCGAGACGCAGGTTCTCATGATGCGGCTCAAATCGGACCTGCTGCCGGCGTTGCTCGCTACAGCCGACGGCGTGCTCGATGCCTTCGACGTGCGCTGGCATGAGGATGCCGCGTTGACCGTGGTCATGGCCGCCAACGGCTATCCCGGGACGCCCGAGGTCGGCACCGAGATCAAGGGCCTGGAGGCGGCGGCGGCCATTGAGGGCGTGCAGATCTTCCACGCCGGGACGCGGCGCGAGGACGGGCGCGTGATCGCGCAAGGCGGACGCGTGCTGAACGTCACCGCGCGCGGGCGGACCGTCGCCGTGGCGCAGGCGCGCGCCTACGCGGCGGCGGCGCGCATCGACTGGCCCGGCGGCTTCTACCGGCATGACATCGGCTGGCGCGCCGTGGAGCGGGAGAAAGCCAGCGCGTAGTGCTGAATGGTCGCGCGGAGTCCGTTGCACCTGTCCTCGGACTGCCGCAATGGCGATAAGCTTCAAAGGTAAGCTGCCGAGGTGATTCCCGGATGCCTCCTTCGATGAGCAGGAAAACGCTCCCCGTCAGACAGACGCCGACACGCGCGGCGCCGGCTCGGCCCACCATCGCGCTGGCGCTCGGCGGCGGCGGAGCGCGCGGGCTTGCCCACATCCCAGTGCTCGAAGCTTTCGATGAGCTGGGGCTGCGCCCGAAGATCATTGCCGGAACGTCCATCGGGGCGATTTTCGCCGCCGCTTATGCGTCGGGCCTCAGCGGACGCGAGATCCGCGCGCACGCCTACGAGGTGTTGCGAAAGCGGCTCGACCTGGTGCGTGACCTTTACGCCGCGCGTGTGCGCTCCTCGCGCGGCATCCTGAACGTGCTGGCGCCACGCCCGGCGTTCCTGGCGCCCGACCGGCTGCTCGACATCATCCTGCCGGCGCGCATCGCACGCGACTTCGAGCATCTGGTCACGCCGCTGAAGATCGTCGCCTCCGATTTCTATGCGCAGGAGCCGGTGATCTTTTCCTCCGGTCCCTTGCGCCAGGCGATTGCCGCCAGCATGGCGCTGCCGGTCATCTTTCAGCCGGTGGTACTCGAAGGGCGCGTATTGATCGATGGCGGCCTCGTCAACCCGCTGCCCTTCGACATCCTCAATGGCGAGGCCGACCTGACCGTCGCCGTCGATGCGAGCGGGGCGCCCGTGCGCCGACCCGGCCGCGAGACCCCGAAGGCGTGGGAGGCGTTGTTTGCCTCAAACTTCATCTTCGAGCGCACGATCATCAAGGAGAAGCTTCGCTATCGTCAACCCGATCTCTACATCGACGCCGGGACGAGCCGCTTCCAGATCCTCGACTTCCTGAAAATCGACGAGATCCTTGCCGCCGCCGAGCCTGCCAAGGAGCGGCTCAAGGTGCAGCTGTCGCGGCTGATCGAGGCCGAGACGCTCCACGCAGTGGAGGCGATCGAGGCGCCGCAGCCGGGCAAGGAGCTGCCGCCGCCGCGGATCAAAGCGCGCGGCGTCCTGCTGAAGCGCGACCGCCCGGTCAAGCGCTAGCGCTTTGTCTGAAAGAAAGCTTTGAGCAGCGTCGTCGCGCGCTCCTCGTCGAGGCCGGAATAGATTTCCGGCACGTGGTGGCACGTCGCTTGGTTGAAGATGCGCGGGCCGTGCTCGACGCCACCCCCCTTGGGATCGGAGGCGCCGTAGTAGAGGCGGCGCACGCGGGCGAACGAGATCGCGGCCGCGCACATCGGGCACGGCTCGAGCGTGACGTAGAGGTCGCAGCCGGTCAGCCGCTCCGAGCCCAGCCGGGCGCAGGCCGCACGAATCGCCAACAGCTCGGCGTGTGCAGTCGGATCGTTCAGCTCGCGCGTGCGGTTGCCGGCGGCGGCCAGCACGGAGCCATCGGGGCCCGCAACGACGGCGCCGATCGGCACCTCGCCGCGGGCGCCCGCCGCCTCCGCTTCGGATAACGCGCGCATCATGTGGCCCAAGGCGCGCTGCGGTGTCATAAGGGGCTCAACCAAGCTGCACCCGATAAATCCATGCCCCCAGAACGGCCCCCTGAACGATCGAACAAACGGCCGCGTCCGCACAGACCCGGCACTCGGCCTGACAACGGGCCCGGCCACAAGCCAGGCAAGAAGCCGGTCACTAAGCAGACCGGCAAGCCCGGTGGCAAGCCGGGCCGTAGGCCCGCGCCTGACGCCGCAAAGTCCGCCCCCGGCGAGCCCTTGCGTATCGCCAAGGCGATGGCGCGGGCCGGGCTGTGCTCGCGCCGCGAAGCCGAGCGATGGATCGAACAGGGCCGCGTCAGCGTCAACGGCAAGCTGCTGAAGACGCCGGCCTTCGAGGTCTCGCACAAGGATCAGGTCCTCGTCGACGGCAAGCCGCTCCCGTCGCCGGAGCCGATCAAGCTGTGGCGGTACTATAAGCCGAGGGGTCTCGTTACCACCCATGCGGACCCGCAAGGGCGTCCCACGGTGTTCGATGCCCTGCCCGACGACCTGCCGCGCGTCGTGTCCGTCGGCCGGCTCGACTTCAACAGCGAAGGCCTGCTGTTGCTGACCAACGACGGTGCGCTGGCCCGCCATCTGGAGCTGCCGGCGACCGGCTGGCTGCGGCGCTACCGCGTGCGCGCGCATGGCCGCGTCTCCCAGGCCGAGCTCGATCGCCTGAAGGACGGCGTGGAGATCGAGGGCGTGCGCTACGGTCCTATCGAGGCGACGCTCGACAGCGTGCAGGGCGCCAACGCCTGGCTGACGTTGGGGCTGCGCGAGGGCAAGAACCGCGAGGTACGCCGCATCCTGGCCAATCTGGGACTCGACGTGAACCGCCTGATCCGCATCTCCTATGGGCCGTTCCAGCTGCTCGACCTGAAGCCCGGCACGGCCGAGCCGGTGAAGCGGCGCGTGCTAGCCGATCAATTGGGGACGAAGCTCGCCGCCG
>Ga0299912_10001924_pt1 | contig 16901 bp, 13 predicted proteins | sample RVTome_2_FD_207667 | JGI IMG/M metagenome (GOLD analysis project Ga0299912, IMG submission 207667) | Soil microbial communities from uranium-contaminated site in the Upper Colorado River Basin, Wyoming, United States - RVT95D214 (version 2) ... | reverse complement strand
CGCGACTAGACCCTGAATCTAGCGCCGTTGACCAGGCTTGGCTATCCCTGCATGCTTGGAAGCAAGCGCAAATGATTATCACCACTATATATGTAACTCTTCTCAGGCGAAGCCATTTGCTCACCGTTTCCATGTCACAGATGCCACGGCCAAAGGAAGGGTTGCATAGTTGAGGCGGTTCCAGGACCGACTGTTCTAATGCCACAGATCAATCGAAGAGGCGCTAAGATCCGACCTGACACCTGAGGGAATCCTGGCAAAACAATAAAGAAGGAATCTGCAATCTCCTTCTCCGAGGGAGGCATCGTGGCTGACGTTAGGCTGATCGCGGCTATTTGCCCGAGCTGCGGTGCAAGCCTTCAGATTCCAGAGGGTCTTCAAAACGCCCACTGCGTCTACTGCGGGACGCAGGTGTTCATCTCCCACAAGAGGACCAAGTGCAAGGTCTGCGACGGTCTTGGCAGGCTGGAGATATGCCGCGCCTGCGACGGCAAAGGGTTCTGCACTTGGCAGACGAATTCACCGGGAGTTCGTGGGAACGACTTCCTCATGCTCGGCTATTCGTCGGCCTGCATCGATGGCATGTGTGCCGCATGTAAGGGGACGGGGAGATACCTGCTCGGACCTTGTCCCGGATGTGAAGGCACGGGCAAATGCCCTCGCTGTCTGGGGACCGGCAAGTGCCTCGCCTGCCACGGGATGGGCCTGTTTCCCGACACGAGAGGTGCCGAACAGTGCCTGTCGTGCGGAGGTACAGGATTCGTCGATCCCGGCGCTCCAGAATTGCCTTCGCTTGGCAGGTGTCCTGACTGCAAGAGGGTGTGGCGCGAGGACAGCCCCCACTGCTGGTACTGCGGATTCAAGAGGAATCATTGTCCTAGCTGTGGAGAACCTTGGATACAGGGAAGGTTGTCTTGCGTGAAGTGCGGCTTCGGAAAGAACCAAAAGCAGAGATGAAAATCGACGGTGTTGCCTCGCCCCGACCTTGTTCCCTCTGGAATCCCTGGTAAAACCATATAGCTGAAATCCGCAATCTGAGTCATGAGACGGTGGTCGTATCTCTCAAGTGAAGCTCATACCTGCCATATGTCCAAGGTGCGGGGCTGATCTGGATCTGCCAGAGAATTCTCCGAAGGCCTACTGCATGTACTGCGGCACGCAGATACTTGTTGGCCGGGTCGGCGCTTCACTCGTCAAGTGCAAAGGGTGCGAGGGCTTCGGCAGAGTCGACATTTGCCGCGCTTGCTCTGGCACTGGAAACTGTGGTTGGTCGACCAAGTCCCCTGGATACCGCAGCAACGATCTAATGATGATGCGTTTCAGCTCGCATTGCGAGGACGGGATGTGTTCCGCATGTCACGGTAGCGGTAGGTACAAGATGGGCGGTTGCCCGGCATGCAACGGCACGGGAAGGTGCCCTCAATGTCTGGGGACCGCCAAGTGTCAGGCGTGCCACGGTCTGGGCAACTTCCCGGACCCTTACGGGTACGAGGAGTGCAAGCTGTGTCACGGAACAGGGACCATCGACGCCGGGACGGCCACATGGGTGGCGCCGCCCATAGTTGGTGCATGCCCTGACTGTGGAAAGGCGTTGCATGACGAGAATCCTCAGTGTCCCTACTGCGGATTCGTGAGGCGCAAGTGTCCAGGATGTGGAGAGATGTGGGTACCTGGGAAGATGTTCTGCGAGAAGTGCGGGTTCGGCAAGGCTCCCCCTGAGGAGAGCAAGTAGTCTGAGATCGTGTTCTCTCGCCACCGCGGTATCGTGACTTAAGCAAGCTTGAACTCGCGTCGAGCGAGCAGTACCTGGACCAACGCCGCGATGGAGCCCAGGAAACCAAGCAGCATGAACGCTCCCCAGACAATCCATACCAGTGCGAGGAAACTTGAAATGCTTGCCAGCAATCCAAGGACACATCCGAGGATTGCCAAGCCGAAGTTCATCCTGCGCATCGCCGAAAGACCGCCGATAATGGTGAAGCATGCGAAGATCAATCTGATGGATTCGCAGACCGCAAGGCTCGGAATGAGTGTTTCGATCTCAGGATTGTCCCGGACTATTTCGTCGTAGTCCTCTGCCTGGGTGAGTTGCCAGGCTAGTCCAAACGAGAGCACGACATCGACGATCAAGAGTATTCCTATGATCATCATCCATATGCCCGCTTGCCCGAGTCTCGCTGTGTTCTTTGCAGATGTCGGGTAGTCAGCGTATGTGCGGTCGAAGCTCGATTCCTTCTTCTCCTTCTTCCTTTCTTGTATCAGCATTTTCTTCGTTGGTTCTCCGAGGAACTTGTTGCATCGCGCACAGAAGACGGCGTCGACATCGTTCCGCGCATTGCAGAAGGGGCAGACTTTGGTGGCACTTGCTCCGCCAATCCTCGGCATCAGCTCAGCACCGCATATGCGACACCGTTCCGCATCATCCCGATTCGCCATTCCGCACTTCGGGCATTCCATGAGTCGAACCACGATGATATGCCAGTTGGTTTACTAATCATTTCTGGTTGAGGATGATGATCACACGAGAAGACGAGGAACGAATTGATGGACGATTCTCACAGTGAACAGATAGATTGCGAAAACGCATCTCATTTTCAAAACCATTTTACACTTTGAATCCTATCCGATTATTCGTAGGTGGCTGCGATAAAGGTCGTGCAATTGGGCTGTGGGACCACGGGCCTTGTCTGCGCTGAACACCTGGACAAGCATCCAAAGATCGACGAGCTTGTGCTCGCAGACAAGCAGATTGACGCCGCGAAGTCCATGGTCGATAGGTTGCACAGTGAGAAGGCAAAGGCGCAGAAGGTTGACGCTAGCGACCCATCGCAGCTGAAGAAGATCTTGAAGGGATGCGACCTTGCTGTTACCGCTGTCCCGAGCGAGATGAATCCGATGCTGTTGGAGGCTGCGATCACCGCGGGTACCAATTACGCGGACCTCACCGTCCCTCTTGAACTCATACCGAAGCTCGAAGAGGTGGACGAGAGGTGCAGGAAGGCTGGCATCATCGCTCTGACAGGGATTGGATCCGACCCTGGGATATCGGACGTCTTCGCCGTGCGCGCGGCGGACAAGTTGGACGAAGTGCATGAGATACACATCAGGGACGCCGACAACGCCACGTCGAAGGGACATGAATTCTTCACCCTGTGGTCCCCCCGGGATATGCTCGAGGAGATCACAATGAAAGCTGCAATCTTCGAGAACGGTGAGATCAGGTGGTTGCCGCCACTTCACGAGAAGGAGCTGTACAGATTCCCGGACCCTATCGGAAGTCACCCGGTGTACAACACGACCCACGAAGAGACCTTCCTGCTTTCCAAGTTCATCGAGGGCGTGAAGCTCGTGGACTTCAAGATAGTCGTTCAGGACAACCTCGTGAAGCTGTCCAGCACACTCCGGAAGATCAACATGCACAGCCTGAACTCCGTGGACGTGAAGGGGGTCAACGTCAAGCCGCTCGATGTCGTCGCCGAGTGCATGCCGCGACCCGTCAATCTCATCGGAAAGGTCGAAGGCTCCTCATGCGTGTTAGTCGAGGTGGTTGGCTTGAGGAACGGCGAGGAGACTGCGGTGAGGTCATGGGTCGCGCTGACTCACGCAGAGGCGTTCAAGAAGTACAAGACTAGCGCGACAGGCTTCCTGGTGGGGACTGGCGCGGCCGCAGGGGCAGAGCTGATCGTCTCTGGAGACCTGAAGAAGGACGGGCTGTATGCTCCTGAGCAGCTCCCGATCGACAAGTTCCTCGAGAATGTCTCCGCCAAGGGCTTGAAAGTGAGACAGGAGATAGCTGTTCTGTAGGCAAGGCTGGCCCCCGCTCAGTGCTGGAGCGCATTTCGCCAGCTCATTTCGGGCAGACCTCGCCCGGCTTCGGAGTGCCCACCATCGTCCTTTTCAGCAGGGTGGGCGTGAACACCGCGGTCAGGAGTCCCATGAGAACGATGACCGCGTAGATCTCCCTCGTGATGATGCCAACGGTCAGGCCGTACAGCGCAATGATCATCGCGACCTCCATCCTGGGAGACATGCCAATGCCTATCGCGACCGAATCCTTCTTGCTCATCCCGAGCAGCCTCGCGGGAATTCCGCAACCGACGACCTTTGTCGCGAATGCCACTCCCGTCAGCACGATCGCGAACACCCACGCCTCCGCCGAGACCTGATTGAGATCCACGAGTATGCCCAGCGAGAGGAAGAATATGGGCGCGAAAACCCACTCGAGCACAGAGATGTTCTTCTGGAAGGTCGCCCTGAGGTCGCATTTCGCGAAGCTCGTGCCAGCGACGAACGCCCCCACGATGGCCGAGATTCCGATCATCTCCGAGATAACAGCGTACAGGAACGCGAGGCACAGGGCCAGCAGGAACCCGCTCTCCTCAATCCCGTGCTGGATGCCGCGCCGGTGAACGTTGGCTATCACGCGCGTGGCGATCTTGGATCCGAAATACGCGCCCAGAGACACGAACAGGACGGAAGCTATTACAAGGCCAAGCAGGTCTCCATAGTCCAACCCTCCTCCAGTGGCTGCGCCAGCGGACACCGCGAGCACGATCATCCCGAGGACGTCGTCGACCACTGCCGCTCCGAGGAGGATCTTTGCCGTGTCCGACCCAATCAGACCCATCTCGCGCAGCACGCCCGCGGTGATGGCGACGCTTGTGGCCACCAACGCCGCCCCCACGAAGATCGACTGCGCGAACATGTCGAACCCTTCACCGGGGTCAGGCAGCATCAGCTCGGCGAGCGCGAACCCGGCTATCCAGGGGACTATCACGCCGCCCGCCGCTATCAGGATCGACCTCTTCGTGTATATCTCCCTGATGTCACATTCGAGCCCTATCATGAAGAGAAGTATGATGGCTCCCAGTTCTGCGAACCTGTGGACCATGTCCCCCGGATCCGCCTCGCTGACGGATATCAGTCCGAGCAAGCTCGGGCCTATGACTATGCCGAGGACGATCTGCCCGATAATCTTCGGCTGCTTGAACCTGGCGAACAGGAAGCTGGAGGCGATTGCGACCGTGAGCAGGAGCGTCAGCTGGAACCAAAGGTGGTCAAGTATTCCCTCGAACAGGCCGTCAAACACATGTTCACCTCAATCAGCCCGGTCAATCATATCACATGCGTCGAGACGGTCAAGCCCTTCTCTGCCGCCGCATGACCTCGCTTCCCAGGAGCAGTATCTCGAACCCGTTGAGTTCGCCAACGAGAGAATTGTTCTCGTCCACGACGGGGAGATCCTCGACTCCGTGCTTCATCATCTTCTCGAGCGCGCTGAGTAACCTGTCATCCTCCGTCACCGTGACGGGTTTGACCATGTACTCCTCCACCGAGAACGGGAGAGGCACTCGCTTCTGTCTGGTCTGTTGTCTGCCTTTCTCGAAGAGCGAGAGCGAGCCCTCCACGGCAGCGAGCATCTGGGTCAGCCCTATCATTCCCACGAGCCTGCGCTTGTCATCGACGACGTACGCACTCCTGGTCCTCGGGTCTGCCAAGACCCTATCCACGACATCGTGCAGCCCCATGCCCTTCGTGACCACGATTGGATCGGACACGATGAGCCTGTAGGCGTCCTTGACGTACCTGAACGAGAGCTCGTCTGCCATCCTCTCAAACATCCCTGCGCTCAACTCCCGCTCGACGAACTCGAGCACGGTCTTCCCGACAGATGTGAGGGCATACTTCTTCCAGGTCCTTCTCCCGGGTTCGAGCTGCGTGACCAGCTTTCTTCCTTCAAGCTCCCTCAGGGCAGTGCCGACGTTCTGTATGGACCGTGCGGTCTCTTGGGAAATCTCGGACGCCCCCAGGTACTGGTTGTGCCCGAAACATCTCAGAGTCACGAGCCTTCTATCGGACATGATAATCCACTTGACGGTGTCCCTCGTGTTTGTCTCCATCTGCTCACCCGCGTCTTTCATCGATTCTCTCAGGGCGTTCTGCCGTTGTGATAATCGCGAGCAAGGATTTAATAGTTATTCACCATTATTCACAGATAGTCACAGGGACGCACAGAAGCTCACCCCGACACCCCCTTCTCTGCGTCCCTCAGACTTATCCTGAGGGTGCACAGGTGGCGTACAAGCGGAGAAAGGCAGAGAGAAAGCCAACTTTCGCGGTCCTGGGCGCGGGCCACGGAGGCCTGGCAATGGCCGGGCACCTTGCGCTGATGGGCTTCCCGACTCGGCTCTGGAACAGGACCCCCGAGAGAGTAGAGCATGTCGTCGACAGGGGTGGAATAGACGTCGAAGGCGTTATCGAGGGTTTTGGAAACCTCGAACTAGCCACGAACGATGTGAAGCTAGCGATCAATGGGGCTGATGTCATAATGGTCGTGGTTCCGGCGACCGGACACAGATATGTCGCCACGGAGTGCGCCAAGCACCTCACCGGGGACCAGATAGTGGTGCTCAACCCTGGCAGGACGTTTGGAGCGCTCGAGTTCATGCAGGCGCTTTCCGAGGAAGAAATCCCTGAGATGCCAACGATCGCGGAGGCGCAGACTTTCATATACGTGTCGCGTCACACGGACTTCGCTCGGGCGCGGATAATGCAGATAAAGAACTCCGTCCCGCTCGCGGCTGTGCCGGCGCACAAGACACCCAAAGTCCTGGACACCGTGAGGAGGGCCTTCCCGGAGTTCGTCGCCGCAACGAACGTGCTCGAGACTAGCCTGGACAATATCGGAGCGATCTTCCACCCGACGCTCACTCTTCTCAACGCATCGAGGATAGAGACGACTCACGGGGATTTCGAATACTACCTGGAAGGGGTGTCACCTTCCACTGCGAAGATACTCGAATCAGCTGACTCGGAGAGGGTGGCACTCGGCACAGCGCTCGGAGTGCATCTCCACACCGCCAGGGAATGGCTCTATCTCGCCTACGCTTCTGCCGGACGAACGCTTTTCGACGCAATTCAGGGCACTCCTGGGTACAAGGGTGTAAGGGCGCCATCCACTCTGACCCACAGGTACATCCTTGAGGACGTGCCAATGAGCCTCGTCCCCATGATCTCAGTGGGCAAGACTCTCGGGGTTCGCACCCCGACCTTGAGTGCGCTGGTTCATCTGGCATCCTCAATCCACTCCAGGGACTTCATGGCCGAGGGCAGGACGGTCGCCAAGCTGGGTCTGTCTGGCATGTCCGTGAAGGACATCAGAATGCTTGCGATGATGGGGGCTCAGCGATGAAGATCCTGGGAGCCGCCCTCGGGAACTGCGTTCATGTCGCCGGCGTGCAGGCATTCCTAGATCTCGCTCGCGCTCTCGGAAATGACACGATATTTCTCGGGCCAGCGGTGCCCGTCAAGCTCCTCGTGAAATCCATCAAGGAACACGATCCGGACGCTGTCGCGCTCAGCTATCGATTGACGCCGGAGAGCGTCCGAGCCGTGTTCGACGAGCTGAAGTCCGAGCTCTCAAAGGACGAGCACCTCTCCAGGCGGAAGCTCTACTTTGGGGGTACGCCACCCGTGGTTGCGCTCGCGCGCGAGATGGGCATCTTCGACGCGTGCTTTGACGGGACGGAGTCTGACGCGGCGGCGATGGCCCTTCTCAAGGGAACATCTCTAGTCACGGGGGCGAGAGTGCCGTCATCGGACCTGATAAGCAGGATCGAGGCCTCGCTGCCGATGCCTCTGATCAGGCACCACTTCGGCCTCCCGTCCATGGAAGAGACTGTCAAAGGAGCGAGAATGATCGCTGAGAGCGGGCTTGTGGATATCGTATCTATTGCCCCGGACCAGAATGCCCAGGAGGCCTTCTTCAGGCCAGGCGAGATGAACTCTCGGCTCGATGGAGCCGGAGGAGTCCCCCTGCGAAGCCCGGAGCACCTTCGCTCGATACACCAGGCCACGAGGGTCGGGAGTCATCCGCTCCTTAGGTGCTACAGCGGGACAAACGACCTCATCAGATGGGCCGAGATGCTCAAGGAGACCATCGACATCGCCTGGGGCGCAGTCCCGCTCACGTGGTACAGCGAGCTCGACGGCAGGTCCAAGAGGTCACTCAGGGACGCGATTGCGGAGAACCAGGCGGCGATCAAGTGGTACGCGGACCACGGTATACCGGTGGAGGTGAACGAGTCCCACCAATGGGCCATGCGGAGGTCTGGAGACGTCATAGAGCTCGCGACTGCATACTTGGCAGCCCACAATGCCAAGTCTCTAGGAGCGAAGAACTACGTGTGCCAGTTCATGTTCGACACCCCGAGGGGGATATCCTCCGACATGGACCTCGCCAAGATGCTAGCGAAGGCCGAGCTTGTGGAATCCATTCGCGACGAGGGGTTCAATGTCATCAGGATGGTGCGGTCGGGGCTACAATCGTTCTCCGCATCACCGAACACAGCCAAAGGGCAGCTCGCATCCTCCGTGTACATCGCGATGGCCCTCAGGCCACACATAGTACACGTGGTCGGGTTCAGCGAGGCCGACCACGCGGCGCGGCCGGAAGAAGTCATCGAGAGCTGCGAGATAGCCCGCGGGGCGATTGGGAAAGCCCTGCTCGGCATCGCTAGCTCTGGATTTGACCCAAAGGTTGTCGCAAGAAAGACCGAGCTAATGAAGGAGACCCGGTTCCTGTTGGAGGCCATGAAGAGGCTGAACGGGGCAAGCTCGGCAACCCCGCTCACCTCTCCGGAGCTTATTGCCAAGGCTGTGACCGAGGGTCTCCTCGACGCGTCGGACTTCAAGGGAGGCAAGGTCGCCCGTGGCAAGATCGTGACCGCGCTCGTGGACGGGGCATGCGTGGCTGTCAACCCGGCAACGGGCAAGCCGATCACCGAGAAAGAGCGGATACACGACCTCGCTGTGAGCGAGCATGATCTCGACCTAGCCGAGATCTGACGTCAGTGTGGTGTGAGACATGCAGGGAATAGCAGGCACTTTCGGCATGCGAGACAAGCCGCTCGTCAGGCGTATGCTGGCGAGGCTCAAGCACCGGGGACCTGATGTTCAGGAAATCCTGTCCGTGGGATCGGCAACGCTCGGCGCTGGAAGGCCGGAGAGACGGCTGAGCGAGCGCGTGTTCGCGATAGCCGACGACGATTCGATCGCGGTCGCAAGCGACTCATACATGTTCAACAGGGAGTTCTTGAGGAGGACGATTGTCCCGAGCATGGACGAGGGCGTCTCCGAATCCCAGCTCATGCTTGGCATGTACAAAGCCATCGGATCGCGGATGTTCCGGTACATCGACGGCGCATACGTCGTGGCAATCGTGGAAGGAGGCAGGACAGTCCTGGCGCGTGACCCGTACGGTCTGAAGCCTCTTTACATCTCCGGGGATGCGAACAGCGGCATATACTCTTCCGAGATGAAATCTCAGATACTGGCCAGCGACAAGTTCGTCCCGTTCCCACCGGGGAACACATTCGTTTCCGGACAGGGGTTCACGAAGTTTCAGAGGAAGGCGATTCCATGGGCTGAGGACCGCCAACCCGGGAATAAAGTGGATCATCTCAGGGATTTGGTCCTAGGCAGTACTCTTGCTTGCGTAGCTGATTCGAACACTCTCAATGTGCTGTTGAGCGGAGGTATTGACAGCAGCGTGGTGGCGGCTGCGGCAGCAGAGACCGTGCCCGAGATTCACACGGTTTGCGTTGGCACGGAAGAGAGCGAGGATTTGAAGATGGCTCGGATAGTCGCAGAACACCTCGGTGCGGATCACAGGGAAAAGACATTCGACACAGAGGACATGGTCGATGTCCTGGAAAGAGTCGTCTATTTTGCGGAGAGTTTCGACTTTCCACTGATCCGGAGCTGCATTCCGAACTTCCTTGCCGCTTCTATGTTCTTGAACAAGCATATCCCGACATTGTGCGGCGAAGGGGGGGACGAGATATTCGCTGGCTATGATCATCTGACGAAGATTCGAAGCGGCCCCAGACTACACGAAGAGCGAAGGAATCTGCTTCGGACCGGCCACAAGACGGGCTTCCAGAGGGTGGACAGGATGACCTCGTCGGCATCTCTTGACGGCAGAATGCCCCTGATGTCCCACAGCATTGTGGACTTCGGACTCGGGTTGGGAAGGCGTGAACTCATCGGAAAGACGCCCGAGCGATCGAAGCTGATCCTCAGGAGCGCGTTCCGCGATATCCTACCAGAATCCATCGTTTGGAGGCGGAAACGGAAGTTCAGCGACGGAGCAGGATCGATTCGATCTCTTGTTCTAGTTGCCGAGCAGACGATAACGGATAGGGAGTTCGAGAAGGAAACGCGAGATCTTCCGAAGGGCAGGGTCAGGACGAAAGAAGAATTGTTGTACTTCCGGATATTCAAGGGGCATTATGGCTCTGCCAGCGCCATTGCCGCAGTCGGAAGCACTGCGAATCCGTGAACCAGAAGCCAAAAGAAAAATCATTCACAAAACTCTGGGAAGGGTTTTCGTCAAGGGTTTGAGAAAAAGTAGGCTTAGTGCCTACTTCTTCATTATCTTCATCCAGCCGCCGGACTCGTAAACCGCGAGTCTCCTCTTCGACAGCGTGGACTTGAACTCGTCCCAGTCGATGATCTCCAGGCGCGAGTTCCTGCCCTTCGTGAACTGGACACCGTTGGTTCCCTTCACGCGGCCCGGTTTTATTCCCTTCTTCTTCGCGATTTCCATAGCCTTATCGACACTGATTGGCTCCATTGCCATCCTTCATCCCTCCGATATGCTGGCCGTGCCGTCCAGGCACAGTCCAGATGTGTATCACGATGCTTGATATTTAAGGATTTGCGTATGCTGGCTCCGAATTCATCGACATCTGGCTATGTCGCCGCGATGTCATCGAGGGCCGAAGCCAGCTGCACTGGCTGCGGAAAAGCAATCAGCCAGACCATTCATACCGTTGTGAGAATCAACTGATTCTAGCTTCTGAGAACCATGGCCAGCTCATCTTCGAAATGTCCCTGGTTCTCCAAATGGGTGTTCATGTCCTTAATGAAAACATAGAGCCAGTAGATCTGGAAGAAACCGAAGGTGATGATCGTAAAGAAGAGATAAAGCAAGAAGTTCCTCTCACGGACTTCGCTTACATGCGTCGTCAGTCTCGGGTACACATCGAGCCTTCTTAGTGCAATTGAGATCGAGTTCTCGAATCCTTTCCACCTCATCTCATGCGTGTAGATCGTCCTCATCAGGGACTCGACCAGGTAGAGGAACGCGATGAACGCCCACAGATTTGAGGACGACCACAGGTAGGTGAACACAAAGAAGATCTGGCCAGGATGGACCAGGCTCAGATGCGGACCGTAGACGAGTCCCTGAAGCAGCCCTATTGTCGGACCCGGGAGACACAAGAGCGTCAACCCAAATCCCCAAAGGACCTCGTTGTGCTTCTTCTCGTATGTCAATGCCTGCCCGTCGTACGCGCTCAACCTCAGGAGCTCGTCTATGATCTTCTGCTCGCCACCCTGTGGCTTCGCTGATATCCTCACGAAGGCCATCAGCTTCGATCTGAGGCGCTGTTCCCTCTCCAAATGGTCGTTGATCCTCTTCACGAGACGGAAGACGAACACACCCAACAAGACAGCGAACAGGATCCCCGCGATGTTGCGGACGAAGTAGTAGAGGACATTGAAATTGATTTCAAAGTAATCAGAAGAACCCGTAACCGCCAGAGCGAGAAGCAGCAGAAGGGCAAATACCCCCCAGCTCGGGAAGAGGAGCAGGCCAGGAAGCCAGGCCCAGAGTGTGGATGTCTTTCTGTCGGTCTCTCTTCTTCCCCGTATCAGGGCGAGAGCGCTTTCCTTAGTTTCCCCTCGGAAGTAGTCATCAGCGTTTCTGTCGGAGGATAGCTTGACAAAGGTCCGGCTGCCACAGACCTTGCACAACTGCAGGCCTTCAGGGTTTTCCTCCCCGCACTTGGAACACACCACCACGGCCATGCGAGTCGCTCCATGCTTCTGGCTGGCTATTAACTCTTTCCAGGATGACCGCACTTCGGCATCACGTAAGCGCAGTCCAGTCATCTGGCTGCGAAGGCACAATGGTCCAGACTCTTGCCAGCCGTGCTCTCTGACACTCCGTGATAATCGTGTCGAAAGGGACTTGACACCCACGACCATGGTATCCTGAGGAAAAAGCATGAAGTGCCCGTACTGTGGATCGCCACTCCAGGGATTGGACAATCACTGCCCGAACTGCTGGAGGAAGCAAGAGCTGCGACTGCTGCCATTCGGCTGGATCAAGCACTAGCACCACCGTGTCAGGACACTTCGCGCGAATTAGCCGTGACCGCGCTCCGGCTCGTTGTTCTGTCTCTAGCGTCTGCTCGCCGAGAAATGTAATATAGCCACGTATGGTAATCGGAGTGCCCGGGTACCGATTCATGGGTTTGTTCGGCTCATCTGGCGTCAGGGGAGTTGTCAACAAGGAGTTCACCCCCGAGCTCGCCGCGATGATAGGCATGGCCGTGGGCCGCGACGCCAAGTGCGCGGTCGTCGGCATGGACTCGAGGACCTCCGGGCCGATGATCGAAGCGGCCGTCTCGAGCGGCCTGATGGCGAGTGGCTGCGAGGTGTTCAATGCGGGGCTCGTCACGACACCTACGCTCGCCGAGGCCGCTCGAACGATGAGCTGTGGCGTGATGATCACCGCAAGCCACAATCCTCCCGAATACTCAGGGGTCAAACTCTGGAACCCTGACGGGACCGGGTTCGGCGTTGCACAGTCCAGGTCCATTGAGCGCATGATCGAATCCAGGAAGTTCAAGCTCAAGCCCTGGGACAAGATCGGTAGGAGGCACAGCTTCAACGAGGCCGTGGATTGGCACGCTCATCGGATCCTTCACGGGGTCAAGAAGGCCAAGCTCAAGGTCGTCGTTGACTGCGCGAACGGTCCCGCTTCCACGATCACGCCGATGGTGCTCCACAGGATGGGATGCAGGGTCGTCACGATCAACTCGAACCCTGACGGTCATTTCCCTGGCAGGCCTCCGGAGCCTTTGGATGAGAACTTGGGAGACCTCAAGCAAGCCGTCGTCTCGATGAAGGCGGATCTAGGCATTGCGCACGACGGAGACGCCGATCGGATGGTGGCGATAGACGACAGAGGCAAGTTCCTCGGAGGAGACCAGTTGCTTGCGCTGTTCGCGAAGAACTTCGCCAAGAAGAAGATTGTCATTACCGTGGATGCCTCCATGGCCGTCGAGGACTACGTCGATGTTAAAGTGATTCGGACTAGGGTAGGCGACGTATTCGTCAGCGAAGAAGTGAAGAAGAACAAGGCGGAGTTCGGCGGAGAACCTTCTGGCACATGGATCTTCCCCGACCAGACCTTCTGCCCTGACGGCGTACTGGCCGCGGCGCGGCTTGTCGAGCTCGTGGGCAGGAAGAAGCTCTCAGAGATCAGGAAGAAGATCCCCGTTTATCCAATCCTTAGAGACGCTATTGCCTTCGACTCCAAGTCCAGAGCCGTCGTGCTCAAGAAGCTCGAAAAGGAGATGAGGGCCATCGAGTGCGAGGAGCTCCTGACGCTGGACGGTTTCAGGCTGCAGTTCGAGGACGGATGGGCGCTCATCAGACCGTCCGGGACAGAGCCGAAGATCAGGTTCCTCGCAGAGGCCAGAACAGAGAAGAGAGCGAAGGACATCATGGACATGATGTCGAAGACCGTCAAGAGGTGCGTGCATTGAAGGGATACATTCTCGCGGCCGGTGAAGGGCTCAGGATGAGGCCGCTCACAGCCAACATACCAAAGCCGCTCCTGCCAGTGGCAGGCAGGCCGTTCCTAGAGCACAACATCGAGGCATTGAAGGATGCTGGCATCAAGGACATCATCCTGCTCGTGGGCTGGCGGGCTCAGCGGGTGCGGGAGCACTTCGGGGACGGGGGCGAGTTCGGAGTAAGGATCGACTACGTCGACCAGAAGGAACGGCTGGGTACTGCGCACGCGATCGGCATGGTCAAGGACATGGTCGATTCGGCGTTCGTGTGCCTCTACGGCGATATCGTCCTGACCAAGGAGAACGTCAAGGCCATGGTCGCACACCACAACAAGGTCAAAGGGAGCGTGATGGCCCTGACGACCGTCGAAGACCCGAGAAGGTACGGGGCGATCATTGTTGAGAGCGGTGTCGTGAAGGACATAATCGAGAAGGCCGAGGTCCCCCCGAGCAACGTCATAAACGCGGGCGCGTACGTGCTCGAACCGGAGATATTCGAGGCGATCGCGGAGACCAAGAAGTCCGCGCGGTGGGAGTACGAGGTCACGGACTCCTTCAAGATACTCATGAAGAAGAGCCATTTGTACACGCATATGCTCGAGGGTGAGTGGATAGATGTCGCCCGGCCCTGGGACCTCCTGGAAGCGAACAGGATCCTGATGGCCAATCTCGAGACGAAGGTCGAGGGCCAGGTTTCGGACAGAGCGACCGTCATCGGGAACATACGGGTCGGGAAGGGGTCGAGGGTCCTGCCAGGAAGCTACATCATCGGGCCTGCAATCATTGGCGAGGACTGCGAGATCGGCCCGAACGCGTACCTGAGGCCGAGCACGTGCATAGGGGACAAGTGCAAGATTGGCGCCGCGGTCGAGATCAAGAACTCGATCATCATGAATCACACGAACGTGCCTCACCTGAGCTATGTCGGCGACAGCGTCATCGGCGAGAGATGCAACTTCGGGGCTGGTACCAAAGTGGCCAACCTGAGGCTGGATGAGAAAGAAGTCCACGTGATCGTGGACGGAAAGAAGACTGGTTCCGGCCGCAGGAAACTCGGAGTGATCATGGGCGACGATGTCAAGACCGGCATCAACGCTAGCATCGATGTCGGGACAATCATCGGCGAGGGCACTATGATCGGGATGGGGGCAGTCGTCAGAGGCACCGTGGCTCCGAAGAGCCGGATCTTCTAGAGGTGCCCCTGGCCCACGAGTCCTCGACTATGCCCCGGTTCCGGGACGGTCATCCGGCAAAATACTGCACCAGTGTGGCCGAAGTCCCGACCTTCCCGAAGGGCGTGGCGGTTATCTGATAGACATGTCCGGCTTCCATCGCCACTTGCATGGTCGTCACGGAACCCGTCGGTCCCGCCTCCGCGAAGCTGACCTGCTGTTTCGCCACTTTCATCCCAGTTGTGAGGTCGCTGATGCTGATCGTGAGCTTGGAGAGGCCGTTATTGCCGATCTCGGCGTACCATATGCCGTCCGAAGTCGGTTCGAAGGTCCAGGTATCAATGCCAGCCTTTGCTTTCATCTTCGTGATTTCTATGCCTGCTGGCGTGCTCTTGGCCAAAGACGCGTAATATAGGCCGTCGTGCATCGGGTTGTAGTAGTAGCCTGTGACCCACGATCGCATGACCTGGAAGCTCAGCCGCTGCATGAGCCACATATACGGCGCGTCCTCGTAGCAGAGCGCCGTTATCTGCTGATACAAATCCTGCCTTATCGCGGGATCAGGCTCCCCGGCTGCCAACGGTATCAGAGCGTCAATCTCCGCGTTTGAGTATCCTATCCTCGAGGCGTAGGTTTGACCTGACTGCAGGAACACGGAGACGTAATCGTCCGGGTCGGCATAGTCAGGTGCCCATCCGAGGAAGAACATCGGCAGCGGGCTTGGAGACGATCTCATGAGTGTCAAGTATGTCGGCCAGTCCATTGCGTTGATTGTTGCCTGGAAGACACCATGCGTGCCTGGCATGGAGTTCAAGGACATGAGAGCCATGTTCAGAAAATGGCAGATGTACTCTCTTTGTAGGTTGCCAGCGTTGTATATGAACGCGATCGTGAATCCGTCCACCCACCACGAGTTGCCCGTTGCAGGGTTGATTGCGGCCTGCAGGTATTCCGCGGCCATCGTCTTGTCGTACGCGTACACTGGAGCTGAGGCGTCATAACCTAGCATGCCCGCTGGTATTGGCCCATTGGGCTGGATTGCGTTGCCCCTCTGGTTCTCGTCAATCAAACGCTGATAGTCCATCAAGTGCAGGAATGCCTTCCTGACGTTCTTGTCCTGGAAGAAGGCCGCTGGGATATTGCTTCCGAAAATCGCCGCCTGAGTCGTATCTATGTTGGTGTTGAACCCGGCGAAATCCATGGTGAATGTGGGCAAACCCTTCGTTATCATGATGTTGGGGTCGCCTGCGAACACCCACTCGCGGTCGACCGGTATGTACGCTGAATCGGCGTCACCTGACTGGAGCATCGCTATGCTCGTGTTGACGTCGTTCACCTTGACAATGTACACGTCCTTCAGCGCTGGGGCTGTGCCCCAGTATGCATCGTTCCTTGTGAGGTGGATTTGATTTCCGATTTCCCAGCTCACGAACTTGTATGGGCCGGTGCCGAACATGTTCTGGTTCATGAATTCGCTGTACCAGCCGTTCTCAATCCCGCCGTTTGCCTCGACGTACGACTTGCAGACTATGCTGGAGACAGTTGTTGCCAGAATTGAGACGAAACCGGTGTATCGGTGCGTCAGGCGGAACATGACTGTCATGTCGTCCACCTTCACAATCGACGATTCCGACACGGCCTGGATGTCATCTTCCGTTATGATGTGGTCAGGTCCGAGAGGATCGAGTACGGCCACGATCCAAGGTGCCTGATAGGAGCTAGCGAGGAAGTCCGAGACGGGCATTCCGATGTAGTAGCTCACATAGTCCGTGAGCACCTGTTCCAGCATCCAGCTGGGACCACTATAATCGTGGATTCTGAGAACCCTCTGGAAGGAGTACACGACATCGTCCGCGGTAAGCGGTGTTATTCCGTCGTGGAACACTACACCGGGGCGTACGTGAATTGTGTACGAGAGCCCGTCTGCGGACACCAATCCGTTTCCAATCGTGGGCACCTCGGTCGCTAGAACAGGCACGAATGAATCAGCACGGGATCCGTCATACCATAGTAGGGTCTCGTAGACGTTCTCAATGACGGACATGCCATTCGTTTCCCAATCGACCGCCGGGTCGAG
>Ga0299912_10001923_pt1 | contig 16902 bp, 15 predicted proteins | sample RVTome_2_FD_207667 | JGI IMG/M metagenome (GOLD analysis project Ga0299912, IMG submission 207667) | Soil microbial communities from uranium-contaminated site in the Upper Colorado River Basin, Wyoming, United States - RVT95D214 (version 2) ... | reverse complement strand
CCGCGCTGTTTTGGGGCGGGAACTTCGTCGTTGGGCGATGGGCGCACAGTGATATTCCACCGTTGAGCCTCACCTTCGTGCGCTGGTTGATGGCGGCGTTGATCTTGACTCCGTTCATTGCCCGCGAGATGTGGAGCCACCGCGAAACGCTACGTAACCATTTCGGGTTGCTGTTCGTCTTGGCGCTGACGGGTATGGCGATGTTTCACAGCTTTACCTACATCGCACTGGGTACGACCGAGGCCATCAACGCCGCTTTCGTGCTGGCGTCCATGCCCGTAGTGATCCCGGTGGTGTCCAAGATCATGGGCGATGAACGCCTTAATGTGCGTCAAGCCGCCGGTATCTTCGTGTCGTTTGTCGGCGTGGGCGTGATCGTGTCGCGCGGTGACTTGGATGTGTTGTTAAGGCTCAGCTTCACTCCGGGCGATTTGTGGGTGCTGGCGGCGGTGGTGGCATGGTCGGTTTATTCGGTTTTGGTCCGGCGCAAACCGGAAAGCCTGTCATCGTTGGTGATGATCGGGGCATGCATGTGGATCGCGATCATTATTTTGGCGCCATTTTACGCTTGGGAACTTTTGACCGTGGGCGGTTTTGCGATTACGCCATCGAGCGTGCTGGTCGTTGCCTATTTGGCGCTGTTTGCCTCAATCGCCGCGTTTGTGTGTTGGAATGCGGGTGTGCAGCAGATGGGCGCGAACAAGGCCGGGTTGTTTATTCATCTGATCCCGCTGTTCGCCTCGATCTTTTCCATCATTTTTTTGGGCGAAAGCCTCAGAAGCTACCATTTTGTGGGAATCGTTCCCATCTTGGCGGGCATTTCGCTCACCACCACCGCCAAGTCCTATGTGCCAAAAACCATGTGAAAGAAGCCTGAAATGTCCTCGGAACGCTATCGGTTGAACATCTTTTTATTATCGCTTTGTCAGGGCTTTTATCTGGTATCGGCCGTGACCTCGATCACCTTTGCCGGGTTGGTGGGGCAAATGCTGGCCGACAACAAGCTGTTCGCCACCTTGCCTGTCGCCATCATGACGGTGGGTACGGCGCTTTGCACCATTCCGATGTCCATACTGATGAAGCGCATCGGGCGGCGGGCGGGCTTTTTGATCGGCGCATCGTCGGGTGGGATAGCGGGAGCATTTGCCACATATGCCATCACTCAGGCCGATTTTGTACTGTTTTGCATCGCCATGCTGTTTATGGGCATTTATCAAGCGACGACCCAGTATTATCGTTTCGCCGCCGTGGAAAGCGCTCCGGTGAATTACGTTTCGCGCGCGGTATCGTTCGTTTTGTTGGGCGGGGTGATTTCCGCGCTGATTGGGCCGAGCTTGGCGGTGGCGAGCCAGGATCTGTTGGCCCCAGTGCAATTTGCAGGCGCGTTCGCGGTGGCGGCGGGGGTGAGCTTTTTGGCGATGGCGCCCATCGCTTTGTTGAAAATTCCCCGCCCACCTGAGGACATTAGCGCCGCAGGCGCGCGCCCGCTGAGTGAGATCATGCGCCAGCCCGCGTTTATCGCCGCCGTGTTGAACGCCGCAACCAGCTACGGTTTGATGGTATTGGTGATGACGGCGACACCCTTGGCCATGAGCGCCTGCGCGTTTCCCATCAATGATACCGGTTCGGTCATTCAATGGCACGTGCTGGCGATGTTTATTCCATCGTTTTTTACCGGCACGTTGATCCATCGCTTTGGCGTGTTGACCATTTTGTATAGCGGTATGGCGCTGTTCGTCATCAGCGCGGCGTTTGCCCTGTCGGGGATCGAACTGCTGAACTTCACTGGCGCGTTGATCTTGCTGGGTGTGGCGTGGAACTTCCTGTTTGTCGGCGGCACCACGCTGCTGACCGAGGCTTATCGGCCCAACGAAAAAGCCAAAACTCAAGGCGTAAACGAATTTATCGTGTTTACCGCTGCTGCGACCGGTTCGTTCGCTTCCGGCGGGCTATTTCATGTGTCGGGGTGGGATGCGGTCAACTATGGCATGGTGCCGTTCTTAGGCGCGACACTGGCGGCGACCTTGTGGTATCAAAAATTCCGCAAAACGGCGCTGGCCGTGGCCGAATGAGATGAATGGGTCGGGTGAGCAAAAACCATTTCAAATTCATGGTTTTGTTCGTTATGGTTGTCGGGCCAGACGACCATGACACCCCATAGCGCCCCCCCATAGCGCTCATGCGGCGTGAGGAGCCCGATGAAGATATTATTGGTCGAAGATAGCCGCACTTCCGTCCTTTTGGTGCAAACTCTGCTTCAGGACGACCCGCTTGAAACCTATGATCTGCATGTGGCGGGAACACTTTCCGATGCTCAGGCTCGTTTGGACAGTGAAAAATTCGACCTGATCTTGCTGGATTTGACGCTGCCCGACACGTCGGGGCTGGCGACGGTGGACTCGATTTTTAAAGTTGCCGACGGTACCGGAATCGTGGTGTTGACCGCGCAAAACGACGAAGAGTTGGGCCTAGCTGCATTGCGCCATGGGGCGCAGGATTTTCTGGTCAAGGATGAAACCTATCGCCGGGTGTTGTTGCGCGCCATCAAGTATGCCCGCCAGCGCAGCCTAGCCGAAAAGGAAATCCGTGAAGCCAAGGAACTGGCGGAATTCGCCACTCGTTCGAAATCCAGTTTTATCGCCAATCTCAGCCATGAGCTGCGCACGCCGCTCAATGCCGTAATCGGTTTTTCCGAAATGATGCTTAGCGGTATAACCGGCAAGATGACTGACAAGCAGCACGAATACACCAATGATATCTTTAAATCCGGGAGATATCTGCTGGGCCTGATCGGCACCGTGCTGGATATTTCAAAGATCGAAGCCAATAAGCTGGAACTGCATAACGGCATCGTAAACATGCGCGATATCATCGCCGATGTTGTCGAGCGCCTTCAAGGTGCCTATCACGACGGCAAAATTGAAATTGTTGTGGACGTTGCCCCCGGTTTGCCCAAGCTGTACGGCGATGAAACCATGTTGACGCAGGTTGTCACCAACTTGATCGGCAATGCGGTGAAGTATTCCCCCGATGGCGGAGAGGTGAGAGTTTCTGCCGCCGTAGAAGACGCCGATATGATTTTCATCGTTAAAGATGAGGGTATCGGAATCCCCAAAGATGAGATCGAAAAGGTGCTTCAGCCTTTTGGCCGCACCGAACAGGCCCGTCAGAGTAATATCGATGGCACCGGCTTGGGCTTGCCATTGACCAAGGGGCTGGTCGAGGCTCACGGTGGAACGTTGATGATCGAAAGCGATACGGGCAAGGGCACCACCGTCACCGTGCGGTTGCCCGAAGACCGATTGCGAAATTGATTATTTATGAGTTTCTATGCGCCGGATGAAATCTTTTAAGATGCGTTCGTAAAGTTCATCTTTGAGTACCTTGTCTTCAACCTGGGTTTCAAGAGATGGATTGTCGTTGACCTCGATGATCATCAGCCCCTTATCTGTTTGTTTTAAATCTACCCCATAAAGGCCATCGCCGATCAGTCGGGCAGCCTTGCAGCCGATTTCCACCACCTCGGCGGGGGCGTCTTCGATGGCAAAGGTCTTCCAAGCACCCTGTTTGAACGTACCGTCTTTGCTGTGGTTGACGATCTGCCAGTGATTGCGTGACATCATGTACTGGCATACGAATAACGGTTCTCCGTTAATAACGCCGACACGCCAATCGTATGGGGTGTAGACGTATTCCTGGGCCAAGATCAGGCGCGAGTGTTTCAATAAGTCCGCACCGCCTTCCAGCAGTTGTTCGCGGTTTTCCGCTTTGTGCATGCCGCGCGAGAACGAACCATCGGGAATTTTCAAGACGATAGGATAACCTAAGTCCGCTTCCAATTGCTCCACGATGTCCGGTCCGAAGTCGAGCCGGTTGAGAACGCGTGTTTTTGGCGTGGGCAGGTCGTGGCGTTGCAACAGTTCGTGCAGAAAGACTTTGTTTGTGCAACGCAGGATCGAGGTTGGATCGTCGATCACCGCCAAACCTTCCTGTTCGGCTTTGCGCGAAAATTGATAGGTGTAATGGTTGATGGAGGTATTGGTGCGGATGAACAGCGCGTCGAATTCCGGTAGGCGCCGATAATCTTTTTTTGTAATCAGTTCCACATCCATGCGCAGGCCAAGGCCGACGCGTTTGAATTTATTGAACGTAGGCATGTAGGAGGGCGGCAGGGCTTCTTCCGGATCCATCAAAATGGCCAAGTTGTAAAGTGCGGGCGGACGGCCACCGCTCAGTTCCTTGCGTGTGCGGGTATATGCTTGCAAGGAATCGTAAAAGTTAGGCGTAACGTCAACGGGTACATGGTGAAGGCCTAGCGGCCGAATGGCGGAAATTTCCCAGTGTTTGTTGTTGGGCTCGATGTCGAGTTGCAAGATAGGGTAGCGAAAAGTATCGAAGCATTCCGAGGCTAGGCGCTTAAAATGTTCGTTGTCGGGTCTGCCGAAAAACACCGTAAGCGAAAACGATTCCGTTAGCGGTTCGACCAGACGTTTAATGGTGCGATTTAAGATAGCGTTCAATTCCGGCAGGGCGAAATCGTAGAGATTTTTGCGTTGCAGGCTCAGCACATCGGCCACCGTGGGCATGGGCATCTGGCCGCGGGCTTCGGCCAGCAACGAGCAGTAATATCCCGCACTCAGGTATTCATAGCGTCGACATAAATTGATGACGCGGGTAGGTCGGCGTTTGTCTTTTGTGTTGTTGGTTAAAAAGGCGTTGGCGCTGATTAGATTGAAGCCTTCAGCCGGGCCTTTCCAATCGCTTAAGCGGTCAACGATGATGGTGTAGCGAGGCATTCAAGTTGCGTCCTTTCGCAAGGGATGAATGACAACCGAGGCAAAGTGTTTGCGGCTTCCAAAACGCATCATGCGCGTCAATTCTTCCGGTGTGATGGGAATGCCGATGCAGTCCATATCGAAACGGTTTTTTTCGGGTTCAGGGTAGGGGTCGTTGATGTAGATGAAATGGTCATCGTGCGCCGTCAGCACCACCCAGTGTGGTTCTTTATCGCCCGATAGCCGCCAAGCGCTAATCAAAACGATAGGAATGTTGCCGCGATCCAAGTGGTCACATAGCTCACGGACGCTGAGCGGGTCGTTGCGCACGGGGATGTCGGTTTTGGCGACTTCATTGAGGAAGCCTTCTTCGACCATGCGGATCACGTCTTTTTTGTCTTCGCTACGCACGGAGGAAACAAACATTTCGATTTCGTCGCTGAGCGCAACCTCGACGCCAAAGCCGCGCCGCCATGCCGCCAGCGCTAGACCCATCGCACCGCAGCCGCCATGTCCGGCGGTCATGAAAATGGTGGTGGCTTCGCGCCACATTTGCAATTCCAACTGACGATTGACGGGGAAATCCGGCGCTTGGGTGCGCATCGCCATGATCAGACACGCCGGGCCGCAGGTGAAATTCAGCGTTTGCGCGTAATACGACACACGGTTCAAGTTGTTCGCCAGATGTGGGGCCATGTGCTTTTCCATGCGTACTGCACTGGCATGGTCTTCGTAATAATCGGGATGCACGGCGAATGCGCGGTATCCCAGGTGTTGATAAAGGGTTTGGGCGGCGACGTTGTTTTGGTGAACTTCCAAGCGCATGCGCGTGGCCCCATGTTCAACGGCGCGCAGTTCGCATTGCGTCATGAGGTTGCGTGCGATGCCGCGTCCCCGTAAATCAGGTTCAACCGCCAACGAATAAAGCCGCGCCAGTGATGTGTTGGGGTGAAACAGCACCAAGGCGTAACCGGTGAGGCGACCATTCTCGTCCTCGTCGGCCAGCAACATCGCTTTGCGCTTGCTGAGAAAACGGCGAAAGCTGCGGGCGGACAGGCGATCCGTCTCGAAACAACGGGTTTCGAGTTCCACTAAGGCGGGTACGTCGTCAAGGACAGCATCCCTGATCATGGCGGCCTTCCAGGGGCTGAATACATCGTCACGTTTGCACGATTCAGCATCATTGTATTTGCCCCATCTTACAGTTCTAGGGCGAAACAAAAAAGGCCCGGTTATAAAAATAAGCCGGGCCTTTTCCATGATGAGGTGAAATCGTTATTGGCCAAATAGGCCTTTGACCGCTCCGGCAGCCCCTTCGACCGCGCCCCCGGTAGCGCCGCCAACGCCCTGCAGAGTGTCCTGGGCAGCTTTTTCAGCGGCATCCCTGGCCGCTTTGCCCATTTCGGCAGCGGTGCCGGAAATGTCGGACAGTCCCAGTTGCGATAGGTCTAGCGCACTGGCTGCGCCGCCTGCCGACTGGGTGATCGCGGCGATAACCTGATCGATAATTTCGGCAGGGCTGGCTCCGCCAGAGTTCTTGCCGATGTCGGACAAGTGAATATTTGGCAGCGGCGTAGGCAGGACCTTGCCCTGCAACAGGGTCGATGACACGTTGACCTTGCCGCCATTGATATAGAGATCGTTGATGATCACTTTCGTCGCAGAGGCATCATCACCGGAAGCGGGCGCACCCGACTTTCCGCCACTCACGACGCGCATGAAGTCTTCGACGTTTTTCTGAATGGCGGCGATGTTGGAACCGCCCGCGCTAATTTCATAGGTGACTTCCGGATTGCGCACCATGACTTCTTCGACGACGATGAGGCTGGGTGACCAGTCTTTCCCCAGTTTTACGCTGATTTCGCCAAGATTTACCGCGCGCGGCGTCTTGAAACCGGAAGGGTTGGCGACGGTGAGGCCGCGTATGCCCGCTTTGAGGTCTGAGAGGCTGATGTCGACGCCGTCCAGCGCGACATCTACTTGGGTTACGCGCGTTCCTTGATCCTCGATCACGGCTTCGACGATTTTGCCGGCATTTTGCGCCAGATAATAAATACCGACGGCGACCACCACGACGATCAGGCCAAGACCAATAGCCAGTTTCTTCATCATCAGCATTTCTCCCTTATTCGTTGTTTAGAGCGATTATGGTCTATATTTTAACGGCATTCAATGTATTGCCTTTAAACGCCCTTGTTTGCGGAACAGGGGAAAGCCATAGTCAGCCTATGAAACAATCAACTCAAAATGCAAATCATAACGATGTTCTCGGCCTGTTGCTGGCGGGGGGGCTTTCGCGACGCTTTGGCGGCGGCGATAAATGCCTGAATGTGTTGTCTGGGCGCTCTCTGTTGGAGCGCGTGGTCGTGCGCGCTCACCCTCAAGTGGGGACATTGATTTTGAATGCAAACGGTGATGCATCGCGCTTTGCCAACGTAAATTTAGACCCGATGCCGCTGATCGTTGCCGATATCGCACCCGGCGCGTTGGGGCCTTTGGCCGGGGTGCTGACGGGCATGGCGTGGGCGCGCACGCATATGCGCGGCGCACGTTGGGTCGCCACCTTTGCCACCGATGCTCCGTTTTTGCCATACGACCTGATAGCTCGACTTTTGATGGCGGCGCACCAACAGGGAGCCTCCATCGCTATCGCCAGCAGCAATGGTCGGGCGCATCCGGTATTTGCTCTTTGGTCAATGGATTTGATGGATGAACTGCGTGTCGCCGTCGCCGAAGAAGGTGTGCGCAAAGTTATGACCTGGGTCGAGCGGCATTCGGTCGTTGAGGTGGATTTCGCCGCCGAACCCATCGATCCGTTTTTCAACATCAATACGCCCGAGGATCTCGCCCGGGCAGAGCAATTTAGCGAGGGGCTTCATGGCGGTTGATCGTACACATGTGATGGGCATTGCTGGACGTAGCGGCAGCGGCAAAACGACACTGTTGATTAAATTGATTCCCGAGCTTAAGGCGCGCGGGCTGTCGGTTTCCACCATCAAGCACACTCATCATGATTTTGACATGGATCATCCGGGGAAGGACAGTTATCGTCACCGTGAAGCGGGCGCGTGCGAGGTGCTGCTGGCCTCGAACAGGCGTTGGGCTCTGCTGCACGAACTGGACGGCGCGCCGGAACCTGACTTGGACGAATTGCTCAATCGAATGGGCCAGGTCGATATCGTTTTGGTCGAAGGCTTTAAGAAATACGTCTATCCCAAAGTTGAAATCAACCGCCCGTCGTTGGGTCATCCCCTGCTGGCGCTTCACGATGACAGTATCGTGGCGGTTGCGACGGATGACGCATCGGCAATAGAAGGTTTGGATGCGCTGAACGTCGAGGTGTTGGATTTAACGCGTGTTCAGGGCATCGCCGACTTTATAATCAGCCGTTTGAAGTTATAAATTTGCTTAAAAATCATATTTATCCGATCATCATCATTATGGGGGGACCGTCATAAGGAAGGGGATTTTAAGTTGTCTATTCCGTCCGATGACCGTGATTTTTGGAATCGCGTTGAACATGAATTGCAGGTTAAGCAGCCCGGCTCGTGGCGTTTGACGTTGATTTTGCTGCGTGCAGGTATGGCTACTGTGCTGTTTTCCTCAATATATGTGTTATTTTTTTACATCCTCCGCCCGGCCAAGGGGTATTTTTTCAGTGCCATCGAAATGACCTTACCCCCAGTATTTTGGGTGTTGGCGGGCACACTCATGATCATTTGTGGCGCCTATCTTCGCTTTCGCGCTATGGGTCCCATCGTCGATAAACTTAAGGTGCAAGGCCTGGATTAATGTTTTATATACATCAATAGTAGTGTATATTAAAATAATTATACAAAAAAATATGAAATAAGATTTGACAGCAACAAATAAATTGTGTTTTATTGACGCCAAGGATGGTTCAGTCACGTCGTGAGGCGTGCGTAACCCGCGGTGATTTGAAGGGGCAGCTTGCGACCGCGTTAACAAATCGAGGCTAAAGCGCCGCGGAGCGTTCCGCGGGTCCGAATACAGACCGGAGGCGGAGACCATGCAAATCGAGCACACCACGAACTTACGAATGTGCCGTTTCTCGACCATTTGGATGTGTTGTCGCCGATAAGCGACACCCCCTGAGTTTTTCCACTTTTATTTTAACGATCTGGCCGCCTACGCGGCTGTGTCCACGGTTGTGGCAAGGCGTAAATTCGCTTTGAGTTAGGGAATGCAAGATGACGAATTCGATCAACACCGTTTTCAGTACCGATGGCGACGTGCGCGAATTTAGCGCCGGGCTGGACGATTATGTCAGCGGGCGCTGGTTTGCGGATCGGTGGAAAACTTTCCGCTTGCGGTTCGGCATCTATGAACAGCGCCAACCGGGCCAGCACATGATCCGCGCCAAGGTGCCCGGCGGAAGGTTGACATTCGATCAAGCCCGCGCCATCGCCACGGCCAATGCCAACAATGCGGGCGGCGACATTCACGTCACCACGCGCCAGGGTGTGCAGTTTTATTTTGTGCCTCAAACGAACCTCGCTGGTTTGTTGTCTGATTTGCACGATGGTGGCGTGACGACGCGCGAAGCATCGGGAGCCACGTTTCGCGCCATCGTCGCGTGCCCCCATGCGGGTGTGTGCGGCGAGCAATTGACCGATGCGGCCACTGTCGCAGGACAGTTGACCGAGGCATGGCTGCGCCATCCACTGACCCAACATATGCCACGTAAGTTTAAGACGTCGGTTTCGGGCTGCACCAAGGATTGCGGCTTGGGTGGCATTGACGATTTGGCGTTCATCGCAGTCGAAAAAAATGGCGAAAAAGGCTTTCGCGTTTTGGCTGGCGGGGGCTTGGGCATTGCGCCCGCGCACGCCATCGAAGTGTTTGATTTTGTTGCTGGGCACGACCTGCCGCGTGTGCAGGAGGCGATTGCGCGCCTGCATCAAGAGCAATCGAGCCGCACCAACAAAAACCGCGCGCGCATCAAGTTTTTGGTCAAACGCTTTGGCGCTGCCAATTTTGTCGCCCGCGTACACGAAGCATTCAACGCCCTAGAAGGATTGGATGGTCCCGCATGGAAGGCATTGGATTGGTCCGGTTATAAAGCAGAAGGACGTAAATCCGTCGAGATCGAAATCCCCCTGGGCTGGCTCACTTCGGCGCAGTTTGAAGGCTTGGCGAATTTGGCTGAGCAGGCTGGTGGGAGTGAGCTTCGTCTGACGCGCACGCAAAACATCATCGCGCAGAACCTTCCCGAACGGGCGGTTGCGGATTTTGTGAACGGCGTGCGTGAGTTAGGGTTAGACGCCAGCGGTCGGGTGCATGCGCTAGCCAAGCTGGTGTCATGCCCTGGGTCTTCGACGTGCTCGATCGGCATTACCGATAGCCATGCGCTGGCGGGAAGTCTGCTGGCGGCGGGTGGAGAGTTCGTGGGTTTGCCCGAGGTTACGCTACGCGTTTCCGGTTGCCACAATTCGTGCGGCCATCACCACATTGCCGATATCGGTTTTCATGGTTTGGCCAAGAAAATCGATGGCAATCCCACGCCGCATTATCAACTGCATCTGGGCGGAAGCCCCGATACGCACGGTATTTTGGGTCCTGTTATTCCAGCGCACCGGGTAAAAGACGCGTTGCGTCTGCTGCTCAAAGCATTGAAAGAAGAGCAGCTTAAGGGCGAAAGTGTAAGGACTTTGGCCGAACGTCTTGGCGACGAGGCGATTGCCAAGATCGTTCAGCCGAGCTTGGAAGGTTTGGACAAAGACGCCGATAAACTGCGTTTCGACATCGGTTCCGATGTGGCGTTCGTTCCGCCCGCAACCGCTACCGGCGAATGCGCGGCGGCTGCGGTGGTGGCCGAGCACTTGGCTGATCTGGCGCGTGTTGCGCGTCTGGATGCAGCGCGCGCTGCACGGGCGAACCGTCAAGCCGAAGTATTGCTGCATTTGGGTCAGGCGCTGGATGCGCCATTGCAACGATTGTTGGTGATCGGCGGCGAAACCAGTGCGGATTCTTTGAGCGATCGTGAAGCAGCAGTGCGCTCATTATGGTCTCATGATGCAAGCCTGCTGGCTGCATTGGATGATGCGGTACGTGCGGTGAAAACGGGCGAAGTCGATTTAGCCTTGCCCGCGTTGGCGACATGGCAAGTGGCGGCCGATTTCGAAGTGGAACGTATCTTAACTGCCGTGCCGGGTTATTTGAGCCAGAAGTTGAACAACGAAACGTTTGCGGGAGCGGCGCAATGAGCGACAACTCTAACATTCTCAAGCACCCCAAGGGGCGCGAACTGCTGAGCGCTTGGAAAGCGCTGAGCGGGGAGGCGTTGCTGAAAGCGGTGTTGAAGGAACGTTCGCTCAAAGTGGCGGTGTCGTCGTCGTTCGGTACGGAAAGCGCCGTGTTGCTGGACATGGTGGCGAGCATCAATCCGGCCACGCCGGTCATCACCGTCGATACCGGACGCTTGTTTGCTGAAACCATCGCGTATCGTGAAGCGTTGACGAAGCACTTAGACCTGCTGGACGTGCGTGTGGTTAGGCCGGCGGAAAGTCTGGTGGCCAACATGGACCCGGACGGCATGCTTTATCAAAGCAACCCAGATGCATGCTGCCAGGCTCGCAAGGTCATGCCGTATGCCATGGCGGTGGCGGGGTTCGATATTTTGATTACCGGGCGTAAACGCTATCACGGCGACGTGCGTCAGGATTTGGATGTTGTCGACTTGTCGGGCGCGCATGTGAAAGTGAACCCTTTGGTGCATTTTAGCGCTACCGACATCGAAGCCACCCTCAACTCACGCAAGTTGCCGCGTCACCCGTTGGCCGAAGCAGGCTATCCGTCCATCGGTTGCCAGCCATGTACCCATATGAGTTGCCCGAGTAAGGGCGTGCGTTCAGGCCGTTGGTCCGGTCATAAAAAAACCGAATGCGGCATTCACACATCTTTTGATTTTAAACTTCAGAGCCTTGGAGGCTAACCATGAGCAATACCAATCAAGTCACTCGCGAATCCGCTGCCAAGGCCGAAGCCGAAGCGCGTAACATCTATACCGTCGAACATCCCGTTCAACCCGAAGACCATTGGCAGCGCACCGGCCATCGCGGCGGCGTGTTGTGGCTGACGGGATTGTCGGGTGCAGGCAAAAGCACCGTGGCGTTGGGCGTCGAACATACGTTGCACCGCTTGGGCTATCAGGCGTTTGTATTGGATGGAGACAACGTGCGCGCGGGACTGAATTCCGATTTGGGCTTTAGTCCTGAAGATCGTCATGAGAACCTGCGGCGCATTGCCGAAGTCGCGGCGCTTTTTGCGCAATCGGGTTCGCTGGTGGTGACGGCGTTTATTTCGCCGTATCAGGCGGACCGCGATCAGGCCCGCGCCATCATCGGCGAGGGCTTTCATGAAGTCCATGTGCACGCCGGATTGGATGTGTGCGAAGCCCGCGATCCCAAGGGGCTTTATAAACGTGCCCGTGCGGGTTTGATTCCCAACTTCACCGGCATCAGCGCGCCCTTTGAAGCGCCGGAAAAACCGGATATGATCATTGATACCGCCAAGTACGACATCGGTGAAAGCATCCACGCCACCATCGATCACATCGAAACCCACTTCACCTTGAACCAGTCTTTGGTGCGGGTGGCTTAACGTAATGATGAAAGTGACGGAATCATGGCAGCTTATACGCGCAAGCGATCTTTTGCTAAAACGTTGTCCTGGCGATTTACGGCTACCATTGACACGTTGTTGATCAGTTATTTTGTGACGGGCAGTTTGGTATTGGCAGGGTCCATCGCAAGTTTCGAGGTCGTCACCAAGATGATCATTTACTATTTCCACGAACGGGCTTGGAGCAGCGTTGCTTGGGGTATTGTGAAGTCATGATCGACAAAAAAAGCCCCCGCAGAAATCTGCGGGGGCTTTCGTTTGTGTGCACGTCGAGCCGGTGGTCATTAGATGGAGTAGTACATCTGCCATTCGACCGGGTGCGGAGTGTGTTCGAAGTTGTACACTTCTTCCCACTTGAGCGCGATGTAGGCGTCGATCATGTCGTCGTCCATCACGTTGCCCTTGGTGAGATAGGCGCGGTCGGCTTCCAGAGCTTCCAGCGCTTGGCGCAGGCTGCCGCACACGGTCGGAACTTCGGCCAACTCTGCAGGTGGCAGGTCGTAGAGGTTCTTGTCCATGGCATCGCCGGGGTGGATCTTGTTTTGGATACCGTCCAAGCCCGCCATCATCATGGCGGTGAATGCCAAGTAGGGGTTGGAAGCCGGGTCCGGGAAACGGATTTCGACGCGCTTGCCCTTCGGCGAAGTCGTGTACGGGATACGGCACGAAGCGGAGCGGTTGCGCGCAGAGTAGGCGAGCAGCACCGGAGCTTCAAACCCCGGGATCAGACGCTTGTAGGAGTTGGTCGACGGGTTGGTGAAGGCGTTCAGCGACTTGGCGTGGTGAATGATGCCGCCGATGTAGTACAGCGCCGTATCCGACAGGTCGGCATAACCATTACCGGCGAACAACGGCTTGCCGTCTTTCCAGATGGACTGGTGGGTGTGCATGCCCGAACCGTTGTCGCCGATCACGGGCTTGGGCATGAAGGTCGCCGTCTTGCCGTAGGTGTGCGCGGTCATGTGCGTGCAGTACTTGTTGATCTGGATGTTGTCGGCCGACTTCACCAAAGTGGAGAACGTCATGCCGAGTTCGTGCTGGCTGGGCGCCACTTCGTGATGGTGCTTGTCCATAGTCAAGCCCATTTCCTTCATCACGGTGACCATTTCGGCGCGCAGATCGTGCGCGGAGTCAACGGGAGGAACGGGGAAGTAACCGCCTTTAACCGGCGGACGGTGGCCCATGTTGCTTTCCGGCAGGATTTTGCCAGTGACATAGGGGCCTTCGTCGGAATCGAATTCGTAGAAGCAGCGGTTCATGGAGACGTCGTAACGCACGTCGTCAAACACGAAGAATTCCAGTTCGGGGCCGAAGTACGCGGTATCGCCGATGCCGGTGGTTTTGAGGTAGGCTTCGGCGCGCTTGGCGACGGAACGCGGGTCGCGGTTGTAGCCCTGGCCGGTGCTCGGTTCGCGGACGTCGCAGAACAAGATCAGCATCGGCTGCGCGGCGAACGGGTCCATCACGGCGGTGGTCGGATCGGGGATCAGGCTCATGTCGGATTCGTTGATGGCTTTCCAACCGGCGATCGACGAACCGTCGAACATGATGCCTTCTTCGAATTCGGTGGCGCCCACAAAGTCGGAGCACATGGTCAAGTGCTGCCACTTGCCCTTCGGGTCGGTGAAACGCAGGTCCACCCAATCAATTTTTTCGTCCTTAATGTATTTCAGGACATCACTTGCGGTTTTGCAATCCAAAGACATGGTATCAGTTCCTCAACGGATGGGGTTTTCAATGCGGTACGAATTCATACGGCCCAGACTTTTCAGCCCGGCAACCGAATTGGTCAAGTTCTAAATCGCTTCTTTGCCGCGTTCGCCGGTGCGCACGCGGATGGCATCTTCGACGGGCAGAATGAAAATTTTACCGTCGCCGATGCGCCCGGTATGAGCGGCTTGTTGAATGGCCTCTACGGCGCGCTCAACCATGTCGTCTTCCAGCACGACCTCAAGTTTGACCTTGGGCAGAAAGTCGACGACGTATTCGGCGCCACGATAAAGTTCCGTGTGGCCTTTTTGGCGACCAAAGCCCTTGGCTTCGACGACGGTAATGCCTTGTAGGCCGATTTCATGCAGGGCATCCTTCACTTCGTCGAGTTTGAAGGGCTTTATGATGGCTTCGATTTTTTTCATGGTCTAAATGGTCTCCGCTTCGCCGGGGAGGGAATTTCACATCCGGAAATATCACACTCTGGCTTTAGCTGTCTCCTGCATTTCTGGGGTTTTCATACCGCCGATTTCATAGCCTATTTAGCACAGTGTGTGCCAATTTGCGCTGTGGATAACTTGGGCGCGGAAAACCTCATGATTTATGGCGGGCTTCAGGTGTTTCGTAATGCCGCCCAAATGCCAAGATGCACATTTATTGTGCATATGCCGATTTTGCAGGCAAAGTCGTTCTTTGTTTATTGGTGGGTAAGACTAAAAGCGATCGGGAAAGCAGGAAACAGGACTGGAAAAGAAAGACATCGGCTGTCGTATACGCGTGCTTGACGGGGGCGGGGGATGCGTCTAGTAAATGTCGGCTTTCGGGGCCTGGCCCCGATGGCGCGCAATACGGTTATGGTGGCTGTAGCTCAGTTGGTTAGAGCGCTTGGTTGTGATCCAAGAGGCCGTGGGTTCAAATCCCATCAGCCACCCCATTATGTTCCTTTGGGCGGTGCATTCAGGCCGTCTGCCCAGAGCCAAAGTGACCTCCCCCAGGCCATATTGATACCGACTTCTTATTCTGACAGGGAAGGAAATATCGTGTCGAAGAAACATCCGATCATCGCCGTGACCGGCTCCTCCGGCGCCGGCACCAGCACGGTCAAGGAAGCCTTCGAGCACATGTTCCGCCGTGAGGGTATTACCCCCGCGGTGATCGAGGGGGACAGCTTTCACCGCTACAATCGCGTTGAAATGAAAGCAAAAGTTGCCGAGGCGGAAGCCCAAGGCAATATGAACTTTAGCCATTTTGGCGCAAATGCAAACGAATTCAAGCGGTTGGCGGATTTATTCAAGTCCTACGGCCAGACCGGTACTGGCAAACGCCGTCTGTATTTGCACTCTGACGAAGAAGCTAAGGCGTATCCGGGGTTGAAGCCGGGTGAATTCACCCCCTGGACGGACATTCCAGTCGGTACCGATTTGATGTTTTACGAAGGCCTGCACGGCTGCGTGAAGACCGATGGTATCGATATGCCCAGCCATATCGATTTGAAAATCGGCGTGGTGCCGGTGATCAATCTGGAATGGATTCAGAAAATTCACCGCGACACCAGCCAACGCGGGTATTCGTCGGAAGCGGTGATGGACACCATCTTGCGCCGCATGAACGACTACGTGCGTTATATCGTGCCGCAGTTCATGCATACCGACATTAACTTTCAGCGTGTGCCGGTGGTGGATACTTCCGATCCGATTATCGCTCGCGATATTCCGACGCCGGACGAAAGTGTTGTGGTGATTCGCTTCCGTAAGCCGGAAAACATCGCTGGCGGGGTGGATTTCCCAAATCTTTTGCAGATGATCCCGCATTCGTTCATGTCGCGGCGCAATACCATCGTGGTGCCGGGTGGTAAGATGGGCTTCGCCATGGAATTGGTCCTGACTCCGATCTTGCGCCAGATGCTCGATAATCGTGGTCCTATCGCCAAACGTGCGGCGGTGAAAAAGGCCCCGGCTAAAAAAGTTCCGGCCAAGAAAGCGGTCGCTAAGAAGGCTCCGGCTAAAAAAGCGGGCAAGTAACAGCTTCTGGCTGATTTAGCGCCATCCATGAAAAGCCGCCGGGGTTAACTCCGGCGGCTTTTTTATTCGCCAGACATAGGGGGGTATTGAATAAATAGATGGTCCTAGGCCATCGAGTCAGAATACAATATAGACCCCTGAAAATTCCGAGGGTACGGAACGGTTTTTCCTGCCCTGCGTCAAAATAATATCGGCGATTGAGTGGATTCCTCCCCATGAAACAGATCGTGAAAAATGTAACGTTTGGAATTGTCGCGGCGTTTATTTCCTTGCTTGCCAGTTCGGCGCTTCACGCTGAAGGCAGCCCGGTCTATGTCGGATTTGATGGCACTTATGGGGTGAAAAATTCTACCTCGTCGCAGGCGATCGAATTGGGACTTAAGGCGGCGATTTATGAGATTAACGCTGCGGGTGGCGTGTTGGGCGGCCGTCCCCTCGAATTGATCATCAAAGACAATCGCTCGGTCGCCGCGCGCGGCATCGCCAACTTTGAAGAGTTTGCGGCGGTTACGGATTTGGTCGCTATCATTAATGATCGCTTCAGCCCCGTGATCCTGCAACAACTTGAACCTGCGCATACAAAGCAAATGCTGTTGCTTGGCGTCTGGGGCGCTGCCGACGACATCACCGAGCATGCTTTCACGCCCAGTTACACCTTTCGTTTGTCGTTGAAGGATTCCTGGGCCATGCCCGCCATGTTGTCACGGGCGCTTGAGAAGGTCGGCGATAAGGTCGGCGTTTTGCTGCCCAAT
>Ga0299912_10001922_pt1 | contig 16916 bp, 27 predicted proteins | sample RVTome_2_FD_207667 | JGI IMG/M metagenome (GOLD analysis project Ga0299912, IMG submission 207667) | Soil microbial communities from uranium-contaminated site in the Upper Colorado River Basin, Wyoming, United States - RVT95D214 (version 2) ... | reverse complement strand
TCCTGGGCATCGGGATCGGAATTGCCCTTTTCGTTTCGATCAATGCCGTATCAACGGCTTATCAGAAAGCGGTGAGCCTGCCTTTCAAGAATCTTGGGGCAGATGTCGTTGTGCAGCGGCCGGAAAAGCGGGCTGTGGATTCGGGCCAGCCGCCCGCATCCATGCGCGGGATACGCCTGCCTTTTTCGAATCAGCTTCTTCCCTCCGGAGATCTCGAAAAACTCAAAACGATCGAAGGGGTCGATTCGATGGCTTCTTCGCTCCTCCTCTGGGAGTTTGATAAAACCGGGTTCAGGACGATTATGGGTGTGGACCTTACACAACCGAGTATGGGGCCAGTCAAGGTGAAGGATTGGCTCAAGGAAGGGCGTTTTCCCCAGAAAGAAGGGGAAGTCGTCGTTGAAAAACATTATGCAAAATTCCAGCACAAAAAACTTGGCGATGCAGTAGAGATCAATGGCCGTTCCTTCAGCGTTGTGGGGCTACTTGAGATTAAAGAAGGATCCCAGATCGCCTCGTCGAACATATATCTCCCTCTTCAAGATGCCCAGAGCTTGCTCGGAACAGAATCGGGCGGCGTTCACCCCGTTAGAAATTCCAGTCGTTACGACTCGAAACCGAGCGGGGCATTGAACCCCGCCGGAATTATTCTAAAATCTAATCCTGCGATAGAGCAGCCGGCCATTATTTCTAACGGGGTGAACATCGTCTATCTTCGTCTGAAGAGCCCATCTCTTCTCAGCCAGGTAAAAACAAACGTTGCCAGGCAGCTCAATGGGGTTTCAGTCGCGAGCTCCGATTCATCTCTTGAGCTGATGGGAGGCGTCTCGAAGATTTCTGACCAGTTCTCTTTCATCGTTTCCATCATTGCCCTTGGAGGCGCTATTTTTCTGATCGTCAAAGCCATGCTTTCTAATCTTGTTGAACGGTCCCGGGAGATTGGCATTCTGAAGGCAGTAGGCTGGACCGAGAGGGATGTTCAAAAACAATTAATGGGCGAGGTCTTTTTACAATCTCTCCTCGGAGGGGTCTTGGGAGTCATGATGGGATATTTCTTCTCTTATCTTTTGGGTTTCCTCTCCATCCCTGTATCAACCCCCTGGGAGTTGAATCTTTTGCCTGCCTTTGCTAAAGATGCGGCAGCCGCCGCTCAAACCGTCCGGCTTCCAGTAAGCATATCCGCCGGGCTAGCGGCAATTTCATTAGCATTATCCCTTGCTGCGGGCGGCATGGCGAGTTATGTGATGGGGAAACGGACAGCAAGGATGAAACCCGCCGAGATATTGCGGCAGCTGTGATGAGAAGTCTTCAGCGTTTAGGATGAACTCAAAGGAATGCAAGGTGTCGATGGCTTGAAATGACCCTGCCACCGAGCAATACGTAAAGAGTGCGTCATGAAGCATGTGCGGTTGTCCTTCTCGACTCTTTTCTTCTCGCTCTGGGCCTTCTGGGCCGTTGCCTCAGAGCCGTTCGACGTGCGCGTGTTCGGCAACTTTGAGCGCATGAGCCAAACCGGCGACACACAGGGCGTTGTGAAGCTGCGAGAGATTCTTGCACTGCCGGGCTCTTACGGCTTGGGAGCTCTGGAAGGCCTGCGTGGGGAAATTCTTCTGTGGGACGGAAAACTCCTGGTGAGCCGGGGGCATTCGGCAAACGGGGCCGTCGAGGCCTCCGCGCCGACCGATGAAGCCGTCTTCTTTGTCGAGGCCCGGGTTGAAGCCTGGGACGAAGTGGCGATTCCGAACGACATGACACGAGCGGAGTTCGAATTGTTCGTGCTGCAGACCGCTGTAGGCAGGGGACTGAGCAGCGATCGGGCGTTCCCGTTTGCCGTAAGAGGAAGCTTTAGCCGCGTCCTGTGGCATGTTGTGACCGGGGTCTCCGCTGCCCACAGCGACCAAAGCAAGGAGGCGGTCAGGACACACTCGCAAGGCCATGCAAGGAGTAGGGTTTTCGATCAGACCAACGTGGCCGGATTCCTGCTCGGCTTCTATTCCGGTATTGCGCTCGAAGGGGTGATCTCTCATCCGGGGGAACGCTTCCACGTCCACTATGCGGATGCCGGCTTTTCCGTCACCGGGCATGTTGACGACTACAAGGTTGCCCGGGGGGCGGTTCTCCTACTGCCGGGCGCCAGCTAATAAGAAATAACGTTTGAGCCACTCATTTTACGTAGTGTTTCGGTCAGTAGATCCACTTGCGCTTCACATTTCGGATGCTTAAAGCGAATAAGCCCACGGCGAAGCCGAGAAGGATCACAAAATTAACGGTGAGCCCCAGGTGACCGTTCTGGTTGATGGAGGATTTGAGAATGTCCGCCCCGTAGGTGAGTGGAAGAATATAAGAGAGAGGTCGTAAAAAGAGGGGCAGCGCCTGTACGGGAATGAAGAGGCCACATAAAAAAATCATCGGAAAACGGAAGAAATTGGAGAAGGTCTGTGCTTCGAAGACCTCTTTAACCGACACTGCGATAAAAAGACCCAGGAGGGTCGAAGTAACGGAAATCAGGAAGATTGCGCCAAGTGCGGGAAGCCAGCTGATGCCGGATAGATTGGTCATAAAAGATGCGAATAAAACTGGAACTAACGCGTTGAACAGGCCGAAGAGGATGGCTCCGCTCGTTTTGGCCAGCATCAAAAAATTTAAGTCGAGGGGGGCTAAAAGAAGCCTCTCAAAAGAACGGCTTCTTTTCTCGAAAGTAATAGTGACCGCCAGTACCGAGGTCGTTCCGAAAAGAATGGACAGGCTCATCACGCCGGGAAGAAGGTCTCGAACATTCACAGCCGTCTGAGATTTTAGAAAGAACATGAGCGTCCAGGCAATAGGAAAGACCAATCCCCAGCTGATGTTTGGGGGTTTCAAATAATAGTTCCTCATATCCTTCATCAGAATGTTCCAGAACGCAATCCAGGATTTCATTGCTTCCCCTTTCCTTCCTTTTCCTGTTTCATCTTCTGAAGCTCAATGCCCGTGATTTTAACGAATACCTCCTCGAGGGAAGGACGCATAATCCGGGCCTCGTAAACCGGGATGTTTTTCTGTTCAAAAAACCCCATCAGAGGCGTTAGATTCAGAGGGCGGGAAGACCGGAGGCGAATCATCTGGTTCCCGGGCACTTCCACGACCACTTCGGGAAAGTTCTCCTGGAGAGAAGGCTTGAGATTGGAGACCTGGTCCGCAAAGGCTATTTGTACAACGTTTTCTTGCTGGACCTCACGCATCAGTTCGTCCAGGAGCCCAATGCGGACAATTTTTCCGCCGACAATAAAAGCAATCCGTTTGCATAGCCGTTCTGCTTCCTCAATGTAGTGGGTTGTGAGAAAGATGGTCGTCCCCTTTTGGTTCAAGTTCTGGATCAACTGCCGTATCTGCCTTGCACTGGCCACATCGATACCGGTCGTCGGTTCGTCAAGAAAGAGAATCTTCGGATCGTGAATGATTCCTGCAGCGATCGTTAACTTCCTTTTCATCCCACGGGAATAGGCCCTGAAAGGCTTCTTTCCAGCTTCTGCAAGCCCAAATTGTTCCAGGAGTTCTTTCGCCTTCTTTTCACGCTCGTCCTTTTGCATACCGTAAAGGGCTGCGCAGAAAGATAAATTCTCAAATCCGTCAAAGTCCTCATAGAGATTGCTTTCATCTGGAACAATACCCATAATTTGCTGGGCTTTCTTGATATCCCGTGCACAGTCAAAATTTGAAATTCTGGCTGAACCCGAGGTAGGCCGGGCTAACCCTGTCAGCAGATTGATCGTGGTTGTCTTGCCTGCTCCATTCGGTCCCAGGAAACCGAAAATTTCCCGTTCGTCAACGGAGAATGAGATCCGATCGACAGCCGTCAGATCGCCATATTTTTTGGTCAGTTGGTCAACCTCGACAATGTCCATTCAGTAACCTCCGTGATTCGCTTACTTCTTTTCGTCCTTGCAGGGATGCTCTTTGTCGTCCCCATGGCATTCCTTGATCTGTTCAGGAGTACATTCCTCGGGTTTTCCTTTCAACTTCTCCGGGTACTGACATTTGCAGTCACACATTTTCGTTCCCTCCTTGTGATAGTCGATTTTGCCGTTAACTTTTTGATGCAGACCCCTTGGGGATGTGGCAGCAGCTTGGTCAACTCCCTTAGCAGTTCGGCCAACTCGTTCAACTTGTTTTTCTCAACCATGTAATGGGTCCAATACCCCCGCTTTTCTCCTTTGACCAATCCCGCTTCTCTCAAAAGCTTTAGATGTTGGGAAACCGCCGCTTCGGATATTCTCAAATGATGGGCCAAGGCTCCTACGCAGAGATCATGGGTCAGGAGAAGCTTTATGATTTCAAAGCGCGTTTCGTCAGATAAAGCTTTTAGAATTTGGACGAATTCTGTGGCCATGGTCGAATTTTTATTTTAGAAATGACTTAATTGATTTTTATTATACTTAAATAATTTTGTCAAGACTTTTTGAGCGGGATTGAAGGGCAAGATTTTTAATTCGAAATAGCAACTTTTGATTTCGTTGATTCTCTTGACGATATGCTTTTATTAGCATATTGTAAGGGAAGATTTTTCCCGAGGAGATTCTATGGAGATCAAAGCGAAGTTCTGGATCGAGAATAATGGGGAGGTGGTTCTTGGAGGCGGCAAGGCCAGCCTACTTCTGGCTGTGGATCGGTTGGGTTCCATTCAACGGGCTGCTGACGAATTTAAGATGTCTTATCGGCATGCCTGGGGTGTGATTAGAAAGATCGAACAACGTGCTGGTTTTAAAATTGTTGAAACGAAATTAGGTGGAAAGGATGGAGGGGGAGCCCGATTGACACCGAAAGGGAAAGAATTCATCGGGAAAGTGGATTCTCTTCTGAAAGACCTTCAAGGAATCGTAGAAAAAAGATTTAAGCAGAAATTCGAGAGACTCCTAACCAAATAAAGAATTACACAGGGGTTTGGCATGGGAAAAGTTACTGAAGCATTCGAAGCCTGCGAGTATGCTGTAGAGTGCAAACGGAGCATGGATTTGATCAAGAAGAAAGAGAGACTCGAAAAATATAAGCGAGCAACGGGTGAAGGTCATCCGGACCAAAAAGGAGAACTTGGTGACTGAAGACTTTGCTGGCGAAGCAAAAGGGCTTACCAAACGATTTGGACGTTTGAGAGAGGTCGCTCTACTCTTTCTTAAACTGGGTGCTTTTAGTTTTGGTGGCCCCGCAGTATATGTCGCTCTCATGCACCATGAGATAGTGCACCGTCACCGCTGGATAGATGAACAACGTTTCCTGGATTTGGTCGGTACCACCAATCTGATCCCGGGACCCAATGCCACAGAGATGGCAATCCATCTGGGGTTAATCCGAGCAGGATGGCGCGGGCTCATTGCCGCCGGCACACTATTTGTTTTGCCAGGGATGGCGGCCACGCTGCTTGTTGCCTGGGCGTACGTAACTTACGGTTCGATCCCTGAAGTCGGATGGGTGCTCTACGCCGTCAAGCCGGTTGTAATCGGAATTGTGATTGAAGCACTATGGAATCTAGGCCGAAAAGGAATCAAAGGCCCGACCACAGCCACCGTAGGTATGGGGATCGTGGTTCTTTACCTTCTTGGATTTAATGAGATAGCACTGCTCTTTGGCGGAGCGGCAATGGTTTTACTGGTTTATAGCGGACGCCGTTTAATGAAACATGGTCTGTTTGCCGTCGTCTCGATTCCGGCACTGTTCCAGATATCATCATCAACATTGAATGCGGCTGTCGTACCATTCAGCCAGACAGCGCTTTTCCTCAGCTTTCTTAAAATTGGCTCTGTCCTCTTTGGCAGTGGCTATGTTCTTCTGGCTTTCCTCAGGTCTGAATTCGTGGTGAACCTCGGATGGCTTACCAACCAGCAGGTCCTTGATGCTGTTGTGGCTGGCCAGATTACGCCGGGTCCGGTATTTTCAAGTGCTACTTTCATCGGATACCTTGTTGGTGGTTGGTCTTCAGCACTGCTAGCAACACTGGGGATATTCCTCCCGTCATTCCTATTTGTCGCGCTACTCAGCCGAATCCTTCCATTTGTCCGCAAGTCACCGTGGGCTGCAACATTCTTGGACGGTGTTAATGCTGCCTCCCTGGGCCTGATGGCCGGTGTCACGGTGCAGCTCGGTCAGACTGCCTTAATAGACATCTTTACAGTGGTAGTCTCACTTATAACCCTGTTCGTTATATTTCGTTTTAGGATTAACTTAGTTTGGCTGATATTGGGTGGCGGGCTACTCGGTGCAATCTATAAATTAGTTCTGGGCTGAGACATCTAATCGATCTCCTGAGTTGACCTTTGCCCGAATGTCGTCGCAAGACCTTCTTGCCGGCTTCGTCCTATTGAGGCTCCCACAGGTCCCTCCAATCTTGGGTGTCATTCTCTTTTTTGCGGGAGTGGAGCTATCCATGGTTGTTCGGGACATCAAGCTAAAGAAACAGAACCTTTTCGTTCTCGTCGTAACGACCGGCACGGCCATGTGGAACATGGGTGCGGCTTATCTGGCAGGACTGATTCTTTATTATGGTCTCCAACGCCGCTGGATCAAAGTGTGATGTACTCCCTTAACCCTGTTTTGCCACGACATCTAAAATCCTGGCTGGCACCTAAAGGTCTTCCAGGAATGCTTCGCGCCTGCGGGAATGAAGTAGGTCTCCATCGGTCTCAGTAATTTCTTTTCTTCACCGACAGACATCTCTATTTCACCTTCAATAACGACCCCGCACTGGTCAAAAGGATGTTCGTGGGCAGATCCTTCTTTATTCAGAGCGATTTCCATGAAAGCCATGGTCAAATTGGTTCCTGATTCCAATTTACTCCGGATGCCGGGCCGAAATTCTTCCAGTTTTAATGTCTTAAGGTTCCAGAAACTCATTTTTTACCCCCTTTCCGTTTCACATCCATCTCTCCCCGCCGGTAGGCTCATTCCAAACAAAGGGGAGGGGAATGAGAGCAAGAAACATACAATAGCCCACACCAAAGCTGACGGGCAGACTGTCAAACGGAATGTCCTCAACGATTTCTTGCAGTTAAATAAGGGGTGTTCCTATTTCTTTTCCAGGTCTTTCAGGATTTGTTCGATCAAAGGCCTTACAGCAGGTATACGATCCTTGACGGCATCTACAAGAGACTTTTTTCTTGTTAAGCAGGAAGAATTCCCAATTAGGGAAAACAGTGATAAAAAGGGAATTATCTTTCCTAGCCACCGTAAAGCCTCGCTAAGACATTCTTGGGAAAAATCCACAAGGGCCCTTGACAAATTATGAGCATATGCTTATAATTAGATCAATTTCAAGATGAGGGGTTTCGAATGGCAAGGCCGAGAAATTGTAGGCGAGTGGGTTCCATCCCTGAAAGTGATTACTTTAAACCAAGAGGAATACCTCTCTCCATGTTGGAAGACGTCATTTTAACTGTTGACGAGTTTGAGGCGATCAGGCTTGCTGACCTTGAGCATTTATACCAGGAACAGGCAGCGGAAAAGATGAATGTCTCCCGTCAAACCTTTGGGAGGATTATCGATTCCGCGCACAAAAAAGTGGCGGAGGCATTGGTTCAAGGCAAAGCACTGAAGATTGAAGGAGGTGAGTTTGAAGTGGCCGCGATGAGAAGATTTAGATGTGATGACTGCCAACACTCCTGGGAGCTGCCATACGAAACAGGTAGGCCAGGAAACTGTCCATTCTGCAAAAGTGGCAATATCCACAGAGCGCAAGGAGAGAGAGGATATACCAGGGAGGTTGGTAGAGGACAAGGTAGATGTTGTCGTGGAACCCAACAAAGACAATAGAAAAATGAACCGGCGAGACGGCGAAAAGGACTCTTTGCTAAAGAAAATTTCAAGAAAGAAAAATTACAACGGGATTTGGTTTTGTTCGAGTTATTCGTTATCATTCGGGCAATTCATCCCTAAGAAAGGAGAAAATCATGAAGGTAGGTTTTGCAGTTCAGGGTAACGAAGGAGTAGAGAGCAAGGTTTATGACCATTTTGGTTCAGCACCGGCGTTTATCATCGTCGATACTAAGGGGAAAGATGTTCTAACGATTAATAATAAAGAATTACACCATGTCCACGGTGCATGCAACCCGATTATGGCTCTTGACGGGAAGAGTGTGGATGCCATGGTTGTCGGCGGGATTGGCTCGGGAGCCATCACCAAGTTAAACGCCATGGGTGTGAAAGTCTATGCCGCAGCGGCTCCCACCGTTAAAGAAAATCTTGAGTTATTAAGCCAAAATAAGCTTGAGGAACTTTCTGTATACAATGCGTGCCGTGCTCATCAGGGAGGATGCGGGCATGGATAGGAGCTCGACGTAGCACCATGCATGGAGGTACCCAATGGTTGAAGATAATTAAAAATCCACGAATATTGGATAAACATGATATAAGATAAGCTGAAAAGGCCCAGGACGATTGATCTTGAAGTTTGCCCAATATCGGGAATTACCTAGAAAATAACTTCCAAATCCCCCCCCTGCCTACCGGCAGGCAGGCAACCCCCCTTTGCTAAAGGGGGGTGAGGGGGGATTGACGATTTTCATTTTTTGAGGGTGACGGACCTGTCATGAAAGATTTCCATGAAAAGAAGAGAACCCGATCAATTCTTTAACGTGATTCTTAATAGCATTGCCGATGGTGTATTCACAACGGACAATGACGGTAAGATTACTTTCATGAATAAAGCAGGGGAAGAAATCACCGGGTTTTCCAATAAGGAAGCCCTCGGCCGTTACTGTTTCGACATCTTCAGGGCAGATATCTGCCAGTCACGATGTGCCCTTAAAGAAACTCTCAAGACAAAGAAGGAGATCATCAATCTTCCTGCCACCATTTTAAAGAAGGGCGGCCAAAAGGTCCCGATTAGTATTAGCACAGCGGTACTGAAGAATGAGCGAGGGCAGATTATCGGAGGGGTGGAGACGTTCAGAGATCTTTCTGCCATTGAAGAGCTTAAAAAGGAACTTTCTCAAAAATATACGCTTGGCGATATCATCAGCAAAAATCATCTGATTCACGACATCTTCAATATTTTGCCTAATATTGCAGAAAGCGATAGCACTGTTTTAATCCAGGGCGCCAGCGGAACGGGCAAAGAACTCTTCGCCAAGGCAATTCACCATCTAAGCCGGAGGAAGGAAAAGCCCTTCATCAAAGTGAATTGCGGCGCCCTTCCAGACACGCTGCTCGAATCAGAGCTGTTCGGATATGTCAAAGGAGCTTTTACCGATGCCAAGAAAGATAAACCAGGGAGATTTGCCTTGGCGAACGAAGGGACCATTTTTCTTGATGAGGTGGGGGATATGTCTCCTTCCCTCCAAGTCAAGTTACTCCGCGTTCTTCAAGAAAAGGAGTATGAACCTCTTGGATCGACCAGTCCTAGAAAGACCGATGTCCGAATCATTGCGGCAACCCATCAGGACCTTTCAAGACTCGTGAACGAGGGGAAATTTAGAGACGATCTCTTTTATCGACTGAATGTGGTGAGGATTGAACTTCCTCCTCTTTCCCAGAGGAGGGAGGATATTCCTTTGTTGATTGATGCGTTCGTTCAGAAGTTTAATGCCAAGATGGGAAAACAGATTATGGGAGTATCCGATCAGGTTTTACGGTTGCTGTTGAAATACGATTATCCCGGAAATGTCAGAGAACTTGAAAATATCATTGAACATGCCTTTGTCCTTTGTGGAGGGAACCGGATCGACACAGACTGCCTGCCGAAGGAACGGACTATGAATCGAGAAGAGATCAAATCCTTGAGGCCTCTTGAAGAAAAATATCCTTTTGAAACGGCAGAGGCAGAAGTTCTCGAAAAGACATTAAAGAAACATCAGGGGAACCGGATCAATACAGCGCAAGAATTAGGCATCAGCAGGGCTACGCTCTGGAGGAAGATAAAGAGGTACAGAATAAAATAGACGTATCAATTATGAAACTATAGTGTTTCATCAGTCTCATTTGTGAAACACAGATCTACTTGCCCGATTCGTCCCTCTTTTACAACAAAATTCCCTAATTAGTTAAAATCGCAATACTTCTTTCTGTTTACCATTGTTGGCACTCTTTTTGTATTTAGTATCTTCAGACATGAAGATCGCCATACCTATTTTTGGAAATCGGATTTCTCCGCGCTTTGACTTCTCCCCGGAGATATGGGTCATTGAGGTGGAGAGAGGCAAGGTGGTGGGGCAAGAGAAGTTTTCCACTGCCAATCTCAATCTTCCCCAGCGTCTTGAGCAGATCACCTCAAACGGGGTCGAAAAAGTCATCTGCGGCGGAATCGATGGTCTTTCTCGGAATCAACTCGGAAGCAAAGGCATTGATGTTGTCCAAGATGTCATCGGAGATGCCGATATCGTTTTTGATCTTTTCATGAGAGGAAGGCTTCGACCAGGCTTCAGTTGTGAAAGAAGGGGAAGAAGAGGCTTTTGCCCTTGGAGAAGAGAGTCTGGTGGAAGAAGGATTTAACTCAAATTTTAAATGACAAAGCTCAAAGTTCAAATCGTTAAAAGAAAGGTTCAATAGGAAGGAGAATCTAATGGCTGAAGAAAAATGTGAGAAAGATACGACTTGCGAGACGTGTAACGAATCCAGTTCTTGTAGTCAACAGGAGAAAGAAGCTCATGCGCAAGAGAAGTTAAAGTCCACACTTTCCCATATCAAACACCGAATCATGGTGATGAGTGGGAAAGGCGGTGTCGGAAAGAGCACGGTCTCGACAAATTTGGCTGTTGCCCTATCTCGGGATGGCTTTAACGTCGGACTCCTCGATGCGGACATTCATGGCCCGAACATTCCAAAGATGCTTGGAATTGAATTTAGTCATGTGGAGGGATCAGGCCAGGGTATGATTCCCGTGGAGGCCTTCCCGAATTTAAAAGTTATTTCCATGGCTTTTTTCATCGGAGATCGGGACAACCCAGTGGTATGGCGGGGACCGCTAAAACACAATGCCATCAGTCAATTTCTTGGTGAAGTGGATTGGGGAAACCTTGATTTCCTCATTATCGATCTTCCGCCCGGAACTGGAGATGAGCCGCTGAGCGTAGCCCATCTCGTTAAGAATGTGGATGGCTCTATTATCGTAACCACTCCTCAGGATGTTGCCCTTCTTGATTCTCGAAAGTCGGTCAATTTCAGTAGGATGCTAAGCATTCCAGTGATCGGGATTGTTGAAAACATGAGCGGGCTGATCTGCCCTCACTGTCACAAAGAGATTTCCCTCTTTAAGAAAGGCGGCGGCGAAAAGGCGGCACAAGATCTAAAGGTTCCTTTCTTGGGGAGGATTCCCATTGACCCGGAGATGGTCAACGATTGCGACAGAGGGATGCCCTTTGTGATGGCCCACCCAGATTCTGAGGCAACCAAGGTCTTTGGGGAGATAACCAAACGCTGTAAGGAGTATGTGGGATTCAAGGAAATAGAGAGAAACTTGGAAAAGGAGAAATTTCCATATCATTTCAAATAATAGGAGGTAAAGAGATGAAGAGAATTGCATTGGCGTCTGAAGATGGTTCTGGTCTTGAGGGGTCTCTCAGCGCCCACTTCGGGAGGTGTCCTTTCTATACCTTTGTGAATGTGGAGAGAGATCAAATACTGGGTTTTGAGGTGGTCAAGAATCCTTACTTTCCAAACCATCAACCGGGAGTGATCCCCCAGTTTATTCACTCTCAAAAGGCAAACGTGATGATCGCGGGTGGTATGGGACCGAGGGCCATCGACTTTTTCAATCAATTGGGGATCGATGTGGCCACGGGAGCTCAGGGGAAAGTGAGGGACGTGGTAGAGGCCTATCTCAGAGGTGAAATTCAGGGTATCATTGCTTGTGAACATCACGGGCATGATCATGGGTGCGAGGAGGAGGGGCGATGAAAATTGCTGTGAGTGCAACAGGAAAAGACCTTCATTCCGAGATCGATCCGAGGTTCGGAAGATGCCAGTATTTTATCTTTGTCGATCCTGAAACCATGGAATTCGAAGCGCTCGAGAATGAGGGATTAATGGCATCGGGCGGCGCCGGGGTTCAGGCCGCACAATCTGTCGTTCAAAAAGGTGCGAACGCCGTCATCACGGGCAATCTTGGGCCCAATGCGGCATCAGCTCTTTCAGCTTCAGGGATTAAGGTCTATCTGGCGCCAGGCGGGACGGTGAAGGATGTTACCGAAGCATTCAAAGCTGGAAAACTTCAGGAAGTGAGTGGGTCTACGGTCTCTCCGCACTTCGGAATGGGCGGAGGTCGAGGTATGGGCGGCCGCAAAGGTTAAAGAACGAATATTACGAATAGCTACGAATCATTCGAATGAATTTAGTTCGGTACCATTTGAATAATTCGTCTATGTAAGAAAGGAGGTGTTTTTTATGCCAGGATTTGATGGAACAGGGCCAATGGGAATGGGGCCAATGACCGGCGGAGGAAGAGGTTTCTGTGCTATGCCACACGGGGGCTGTGGTCCCTATGGGTACGGTATGAGAGCTCCTTATTATCCACCCTCTGGTGGGTATCCATCCTATGGTCGGCCATTTTATGCTCCAATCTTTGGGGCAGGCCGTGGTGGTCTCCCATGGGGCGGAGGCCGTGGCAGGGTATTTGGCGGCGGGCGAGGATTCCGTCGTTGGTGGTAATAAAGTACAAATGGTTGCATGGGGGCCTCGATGGAACCCAGTGGGGATTGGACACCCAATCCCCACTAGCCCTCGCCATGAACAAAAAGAAGAGGAGGTGTGATTATGCCATACGGGAGAGGTTTTGGATTTAGAGGATGGTCTCCGGCTTGGCCGTTTGTAGGCCGGGGAAGAGGAGGATTGCCCAGGTGCTGGGCATATGGCGCCAGTTGGGGTACATTTTATCCCAACCCAAATTGGTTTGGTGCATATCCGCATCCCTTCCCGGGGGATTGGAACCCTTATGGAATGGATTATTCGCCTTACTCTCAATTTTATCCTGAATATCCACAAGCAATGGGTGCATGGGAGAGCTACGATGAATCTCCGATGACGACCGGAGAAGGAGAAAAAGAGTGGTTAAAGAACCAGGCCGAGTCAATCAGACAGCAGATTGATCAGATCAAAAACAGAATTTCAGAGCTCGAAAAGGAATAATTCGAGACCAGGAGGATGTTATGAAGATCGTTGTAACGGCAAGAGGCCCGAATTTGGATTCACCCATCGATCCCAGATTTGGCCGGTGTCAGTATTTTATCTTTGTCGACTCCGATTCACTGCAATTTGAGGCCATTGAGAATGAGAATGTGATGGCATCAGGCGGAGCGGGTATACAGTCTGCCCAGTTTGTCGCCCAAAAGGGTGCCGAAGCAATTATCACCGGAAATCTGGGTCCCAATGCATCGACTACGCTCAGTACCTCAGGTTTAAAAGTCTTTTTGGGCGCTACCGGAACGGTTCGGGAAGCCATTCAGATGTTTAAAAATGGACAACTTCAAGAAGCCTTTGGCCCCTCTGTACAGGCCCATTCCGGGATGGGACAACAGCCGGGAACAGGGTCTTCGCCCATCGGTTTTGGCCCAGGAATGGGCGGAGGAATGGGAATGGGCAGAGGCATGGGCATGGGCAGAGGAATGGGGATGGGTCGAGGCATGGGACGAGGGATGGGAATGATGAGCCCAACTCCGCCTCCACCTCAGGCGATGAGCAGAGAGCAAGAGGTTCAAATGTTGAAGGAGCAAACCCAAGTTTTGGAAGACCAATTGAGAATGATTGGGCAGAGGATTGAAGAACTGAGTAAGAAAGGGAATTAAAATTTGATCAAAGGGGGGCCGATGAATATGCCAAGAGGTGATGGGACAGGCCCTCCTTGGGGTAGTGGGCCGGGTTCCGGGAGAGGTGCAAGAGGTTGCCTCGGCCCGCGAAGCTCTAACAGCTCTAAAACAGGTGGAAGTCGAGTTGAAAGATATGTTGGATTTATTGAGATGTTGGTCCCATTGGCTTCCGCTTTAGTGGCGCTGTTTAAGAAGCCCAAAGTCCCCAAGAGTAACATTAGCGCATTAACTCGTGTTGGTGTCGAAGCAGATGATTCTAAAAATTTGAAAAGGAGGTGATTGACATGCCAAGAGGTGACGGAACTGGCCCAGCCAGGGGGAGTGGTCCGGGTACCGGTAGAGGTGGCGGAATGGGTGGAACTCGCCGAGGGAGAATGGGTGGCTCCAGGGCAGGCGCAGGTCCTGCAGGAGATTGCGTGTGTCCAAAATGCGGAACAACGGCTCCCCATGAAGTCGGAACACCCTGTTATTTTAAGAAATGCCCCAAATGCGGAGCAAAGATGGTAAGAAAGTAGATATGGCCAAACGCCGAGAACTGGAGACTGCCTGATCATTAAGAATACGTGAATCGTGATTCGCAACTCGTGATTTGGGTTAATGAATCATGGTAACGGGAAAGACGGACCACGTATAACAATAGATAGACCCATGAGACCGATATTCCCTACTCGAAAAGAGCTGATTGAAAGTAATTTCCATCAGAATTGTTTTGCCTGTAGTTCAAATGACGGGATGGGTATGGGGCTCAAGTTTTACAAACATGAAGATGGGGCTGTTTTCGGAAATTTCTTTGCAGACCCGAAGTACGAAGGCTATTCAGGCATCATTCACGGAGGAATTGTAGCTACTTTATTGGATTCTGCGATGACTCACTGTCTCTTGATGAAGGACATCCCTGCTCTCACGGGAAGATTGTCGGTCAAGTATTCTATCCCCATTCGAACAGGAACGGTTGTGAAGTTAGAAGCGAGGATTGTTGACCAACTCCATGAAATGTTCATTTTAGAAGGGAGGGCTTCGGTGGATGGGAAGAGGGTGGCAAGCGCAGAGGCCAAATATAGGAGCATGAAAAGAAGGGTTAATCAAGGGGCTAAAAAATGACGCCATTCTCCTCTAAAGATCCTCTTTTAGAAAATAGATTGATGGGGAATATTCTGAGAGAATATCCCCAAATGTCTGGAATCATGCAGAGACATTTTGGTGGACACTGCCTGAAAAGACCGAGCTTTAAGATCCAGACGCTCGGGATGGCTTGCATCCTATTCGGCGTCGCTCAGAAGAGGTTGCTTAAAGAATTGGAGGATCTCCGGAACTGATCGGCATGAATAAGAAACTGAATGACGTGGTGATCCTAATCAGAGGTGCCGGAGAAATGGCTACCGGGGTTGCTCATCGGCTTGTCTCTTGCCGCTTCAAAGTCTGTATGACTGAAACTTCAAATCCTCAAGCCGTAAGGAGAGAAGTGGCCTTTTCGGAGGCGCTCTTCGATTCGGAGAAAGAAGTTGAAGGAATAACTGCAAAAAGGGTTGAGTCAGCAGATCATATCTCAGAGGTGTGGAGAGATGGGAAGATTCCCCTCCTGATAGATCCGGAGGCAGAGGTTAAGGACTTTTTGAAACCCGATGTCCTCATCGATGCCACTTTAGCCAAAAAGAATCTGGGCACAAAGATTACGGATGCCCCTCTGGTCATCGGTCTTGGACCCGGTTTCCATGCAGGAAGGGATGTTCACTTGATTATCGAGACAAACCGTGGCCACAATCTGGGAAAAATCATTTCGAACGGGGAGGCTGAGCTGAATACCGGAATCCCTGGGGCCATCGGCGGTTATACAGAAGAAAGGGTGATCCGGGCACCTAAGGATGGAAGCTTTAAAGCTCTGAAGAAGATCGGTGATGGTGTAAGGGCGAATGAAAAAGTGGGAATCATAGAAAATATGCCGGTTCGATCCAGGATTGCGGGTGTTATTCGAGGGTTGCTACGAGATGGAACCGAAGTCTGGAAAGGGATGAAACTGGGTGACGTCGATCCCAGAGGAATTAATGACCATTGTTACACCATCTCGGACAAGGGCAGAACGATCTCCGGGGGAGTCCTACAAGCCCTACTGGAGCACTTCAATGGCTGAGGCTAAGGCTTTGAATTCACCTAAATATATCTTTGGTCCAGTGCCTTCAAGGAGATTAGGAAGATCACTCGGCGTCGATCTCGTTCCGTATAAAACATGCACGTTTGATTGCATCTATTGCGATCTGGGGAGGACGACTCATAAAACGATTCTTCGAGAATCTTATGTGAAACCGGAAGAGATCAGAAGGGAATTGGAACTAACTTTAGCCACTCTATCCAAGAAACCTGATTACATTACCCTATCCGGTTCGGGGGAGCCTACACTCAATCAACCTATCGGTGAGATCATCCAGAACATCAAGGATTTGACTTCCATCTCTTTGGCAGTCCTAACGAACGGCTCCCTCTTTTCTTTAGAAGAGGTGAGAAAAGCATTAGTGGAGGCAGATATCGTTATTCCTTCTCTCGATGCCGTCAACGACGTGACTTTCCAATGTTTGAATAGACCCCATCCCTCCTTAAACATTCAAGAAATCATCTCAGGTCTCATTCAATTCCGAAATGAGTATCGGGGCCAGATCTGGCTCGAAGTGGTCTTTTGCAGAGGGATAAACGACGACAAAGGGGAGATTGAAAGACTCAAAGGGGTCATCGAAAGAATCCAGCCCGATAGGGTTCAATTGAATACACCCGTCAGGCCCCCTGCTGAAGAATTTGCTTATCCTTTAAGCACCACTCAGCTTGAGGAAATAAGGAAACAATTGGGAGAGAAGGCAGAGATCATCTCTGAATTTGCTGCTTCCCTGGAAGAAGAATTTGACTCCGTCAAGGATACGGAGATTCTGAGCTTGATTAAGAGAAGACCTTGTACCACGGAAGATATTTCTAAAGCGCTTGGACTCCGTATGGATGAAGTTGTGAAGCACTTAGATCACCTCAGAAAAACTGGGACAATACGATATCGAATGTACGACCACCGTTGTTACTACGAGAGCGGCCCGACCGGTTAAAAAGAGACAGAGCATCAAGAACAGGTAACGACTGTCATGATTATTTCAATCGCAAGCGGAAAAGGGGGAACCG
>Ga0299912_10001921_pt1 | contig 16922 bp, 17 predicted proteins | sample RVTome_2_FD_207667 | JGI IMG/M metagenome (GOLD analysis project Ga0299912, IMG submission 207667) | Soil microbial communities from uranium-contaminated site in the Upper Colorado River Basin, Wyoming, United States - RVT95D214 (version 2) ... | reverse complement strand
GGGGCTTGCCCACCTCCGGTACGATGTTCGGGGACAGGGCCACGCCCATGGTCCGCACGTTGGCCCCGGCCTTCTCTGCCACGCGCTTCACCTCCTCCAGGGGGGCCAGCGTGTCGGCCATGGCCCCAGCGCACTTGTACAGGAAAAAGATCCCGGCCACCCCGCGGCGCTTGCCCTCCTGCCCCTTGGGGGCCGAGGCCACGTCCTCCGCGCCCACCACCTGCTCCACGTTGATGTCCTCCGCCGCGGCCAGGTCGCGGGCCAGGTCGAAGTTCAGGATGTCCCCGCCGTAGTTGCCGTAGATGTACAGCACCCCGGCCCCGCCGTGGATGGCCTTGGTGACGTTCAGCATCTGCTCCGCGCTGGGGGATTGGAACACCCCGCCCACCGAGCAGCCGTCCAGCATGCCGCGGCCCACGTAGCCCAGGAACAGGGGCAGGTGCCCGGAGCCGCCGCCGGTGGCCAGGCCCACCTTCCCCTTGGCGGGAGAGCCGGCCCGGATGATGCAGCGCCGGTCACCGGCCGTGTGGGCCAGTTGGTCGGGGTGCGCAGCCAGGATGCCCTCCAGCATCTCGTCGACGAAGGCCTTCGGGTCGTTGAGGAACTTCTTCACGGCGGGACCTCCTCGCGTGGTTTGCTCGATTTTTACCCTCCCGCCCCCGGTTGTCAACCATCGCTGGCCGCGACAGCCGGTCATCCTTGACACGCACCGGCCGAAAGAGTGAAATCCTCACTCAGGAGGCTGTGTGGATTCTGCCGGAAAACTGTCCGCGGAGGAGCGCCTGGGGCTGCTGCGCATGATGCTGCGCATCCGCGAGTTCGAGGATCGCGTGGCCGAGAGCTACCTGCGGGGCATGACCGCGGGCTCCATGTTCCATTTGTCCGTGGGCGAGGAGGCGGTGGCCGCCGGGATCGGAGCGGCCATGCAGCCCGGGGACTGCTTCACCACCCACCACCGCGGGCACGGGGTGTTCCTGGCCCGGGGCGCGGACCCGGGGCGCATGTTCGCCGAGGTGTTCGGCCGCCGGGAGGGCTACTGCGCGGGCAAGGGCGGCTCCATGCACATCGCCGACATCGCTCTGGGGCACATGGGGGCCAACGCCATCGTGGGGGCCAACATCCCCATCTCCCTGGGGGGCGGCTTCGCCATGAAGTACCTGAAGACCGGCCGGGCCAGCGTGGCCTTCTTCGGGGACGGGGCCTTGAACCAGGGGGTGCTCTACGAGTCGCTGAACATGGCCGCCCTCTGGAAGCTGCCCGTGCTGTTCGCCGTGGTCAACAACCAGTACGGCATGGGCACCCGCATCGACCGGGCCTCGGCCTCCTTGAGCTTCGTGGAGCGCGCCGCCACCTTCGGGGTGGGTGGGGAGCAGGCCGACGGCATGGACGCGGAGGCAGTCTGGCGGGCGGCCGGGCGCCTGCTCGCCCGGGCCAGGGAAGGCGGCGCCCCGGGCTTCCTGCTGGCCGACTGCTATCGCTTCTACGGCCACGGGCGCAAGGACCCCAGCCCCTACCGTGACAAGGAGGAGGAGGAGTCCTGGCGGCGCAAGGACCCCGTGGCCCTGCAGAAACGGCGCATGGCGGAGGCCGGCCTGCTGGACGAGCAGGGCTACGAGGCTCTGGTCCGGGAAGTGGCCGGCGAGATGGACCGGGCCGTGGCTTGGGCCGCCCAAGCCAGCCTTCCGGAGCCCGGCGATCTGTACACCCACGTGTACGCGGAATAGCGCATGGCCATACAGATGTATCGGGAAGCCCTGCGCGATGCGCTGGCCGAGGAGATGCGCCGGGACGCCCGGGTGTTCGTGATCGGCGAGGAAGTGGGCCGCTACGGCGGGGCTTACGCCGTGACCAAGGGCCTGTTCGAGGAGTTCGGCGCCGAGCGCGTGGTGGACGCGCCCATCAGCGAGGCCTCCACCGTCGGCCTGGGGGTGGGCGCGGCGGTCATGGGCCTGCGCCCTGTAGTGGAGCTGATGTACGTGGACTTCATCGGCCTGGCCGGCGACCAGATCGCCAACCAGATGGCCAAGCTGCGCTATATGACCGGCGGGCAGGTGAAGGTGCCCATGGTGCTGCGCCTGCAGGGCGGCACGGGACGCTCGGCCGGGGCCCAGCACTCGCAGAGCCTGGAAGCCTGGCTGGTGCACGTGCCCGGGCTGCGGGTCATCATGCCGTCCACCCCGGCGGACGCCAAGGGCCTGCTGAAGAGCGCCATCCGCAGCGACGACCCGGTGGTCTTCCTGGAGCACAAGGCCCTGTACGCCTTGAAGGGGGAGGTGCCCGAAGGCGAGCACCTGGTGCCCCTGGGCCAGGCACGCCTCGCGCGGGAGGGCGGGGCGGTGAGCCTGATCACCTACTCCCGCATGGTGCACTACGCTCTGGAAGCCGCCCAGGCATTGGAGAAGGAGGGCATTGACGCCGAGGTCCTGGACCTGCGCACGCTCAACCCGTTGGATTGGGAAGCGGTGCTGGCTTCGGTGCGCAAGACCCGCCGGGCCGTGGTGGTGAGCGAGGCCCACCGCACGGCCGGCTTCGCCTCGGAACTGAGCGCGCGCATCGGCGAGGAGGCCTTCGACCTGCTGGCGGCCCCGGTGGCCCGCCTGGCCGCCAAGGACGTGCCCGTGCCCGCCACGCATCTAGAGAAGCTCTCGATTCCCAGCCCTGCGGAAATCGCCGAGGCAGCCCGGGCCCTGGTGCAGAGGAGGAAGAAGTGATCTACCCGGTCAAGGTCCCCCAGCTCACCGAAACCATGGAAGAAGGCACCCTGCTGAAATGGCTCAAGGCAGCCGGCGACCGGGTGGAAAAGAAGGACATCCTCTACCAGATTGAGACCGACAAGTCCACGATGGACGTGGAATCGGTGGACGCCGGCTTTCTGTGCCAGGTCCTGGCGCCGGAAGGGCAGGTCGTGAAGGTGGGCGAGGAGATCGCCCGCATTGCGGATGCGCGCGAAGAGTGCGCGGGGTAGCGCCTATGCGCAGGGGATTGCAGATAGGCTCGATCGTGATCCGCTGCTTTGAATTCGAGAAGATGCTGGCCTTCTGGCAGGAGGCCCTGCATTACGTCCCCCGGGAGCCGGCCGAAGGCGGCTGGGTGGTTCTTCGGGATCCCGCGGGAATAGGGCCGAACCTCTCTTTGGACCAGGCTGCGAAAAAGCGCTCCGGGAAAAGGGGCTGGCTGCATCTGGACCTTTACACCAGCGACCAGGCCGGCGAGGTGGCGAGGCTGGTTCGGTTGGGAGCCAGGGAATACCCCTGGAGGTACGAGCCGGACCACGACTATATCGTGCTGGAGGATCCGGACGGAAACCTTTTTTGCGTAGTCCAGATTGGAGGATAGACCACCATGGCGAAGCTGATCTACTCGATGCTCATGTCGTTGGACGGCTACATCGAGGATGAAACCGGGCGCTTCGACTGGGCCATGCCGGACCAGGAGGTGCACACCTTCATCAACGATCTGATGCGGCCGCTCGGAACGCACCTTTACGGGCGGAGGATGTACGAGGTGATGGCCGCCTGGGAGACCATGCACGAGCAGCCCGGCCTGCCGGCGTACGAGCTGGACTTCGCCCGCCTTTGGCAGGCGGCGGACAAGGTCGTGTTCAGCACCACGCTGCGGGAGGTGTCCTCCGCCAGGACGCGGATCCAGCGGGCCTTCGACCCGGAAGCTGTTCGGCGGGTGAAAGCTCAGGCGCAGCGGGACCTGAGCATCAGTGGCCCGCACCTTGCCGACCAGGCCTTCCGGGCCGGCCTGGTGGACGAGTGCCACCTGTTCCTGGCGCCGGTCGTCGTGGGCACAGGCAAACGGGCCCTGCCCGGCGATGTGAAGCTGAAACTCGAGCTGCTGACGGCGCGGCGCTTCGGTAATGGCATGGTCTACCTGCACTACCGACCCGTAGGCTAGGCGATTACCACCAGCTTCCAGAACAGGAACACCGCCATTCCCGAGGCGATCGTGGGCAGCAGGCGCTTGGTGAGCCAGGCTACCCCGATGGCGGCCAGGCTGCCGAACAGGTAGGGATTGCCCACCTGCACCTGCAGGGTGCCGTGGGGCATGAGCACGGCCGGCACGGTGATGGCGGTGAGCACGGCCACCGGCACGAAGCGCAGCGCCGCTTCCACGATCCGGGGCATGCGCAGCCGCTCGGCCAGGGCCAGAGGAACGAAGCGGGCCCCGAAGGTGACGGCCACCATCCCCGCGATCAGCAGGATTTCCTGGACGCTCATACTGGGCCCTCCTGTCCGGCGGGGGGCGCGGCGCCGGCGGCCGGCCGCCGCAGCGCCGCGGCGATCGTGCCGGCGGCCATGCCCGCTAGGGCCGCGGCCAGCAGCCCCAGGTTGCTGGGCAGGCTCTTCAGGAGCACGGCCGCCGCGCCGGCCACCACCGCGCACAGCACCATGGGCAGGCTGCGCACCAGGGGAACCACGATGCCGATGAAGGTCACCGCCATGGCGAAGTCCAGCCCCCACTCCGAGAGGCCGGCCAGCTTCGTGCCGGCGAAAAGGCCCACCGCCGTCCACAGCTGCCAGTTCAGGTACATGCTCACCGAGGAGGCCAGCTGGTACCAGGTGCGGTGGGGATTGTCCGGGTCCTGCTGGTAATGGCGGATGGTGACCGCGTAGGTCTCGTCGGTGAGCCAGAAGGCCAACGGGAACAGCCACCGCCGCGGGAGCTTTTTCAGAAAAGGCCCCAGGGAGGTGGCGTACAAGGCGTGGCGCAGGTTCACCACGAAGGTGGTCAGGATGATCATGGGGAAGCTCACTCCCTGGGCCACCAGGCCGGCGGCTACGAACTGGGAGGAGCCGGCGAAGACAAAAACCGAAAGGCCCATGACCGCGGCCGGCGACAGGCCGCTCCCTACTGCCACCGCGCCGAACACCGTTCCGAAGGGGGCTGCCCCCAGCAGCAGAGGGATGGTATCCTTCAGCCCGGCAGTGATCTCCCGCAGTCTGGGGTGCGCAGCTCGGGAAGGGTTCTCCATGCCCGGGAGCATACCGGTTTCGCGGGATTTCGTCTCGGGGCGTTCCTTGCCGCAGCGGTCAACTGTGCAGATAGCGCAAGAGCAGCTTCGGCAGCAAGGTGCTGGGAATCGCGCCGGCGTGGCGATCGAGTTCCGGCAGGGAAACGCCTCAGATCTGCCGTTCGGAGCCGAAACGCTCGATTTCGTGTTCTGCCCTGAAGCCGGAGGGGGTCGCGGTCATGGTGGACATGCGCAGCGATGCTTCGAGGGGAGACATGGAGCGGGAGGTCCGGGGCATGGGCCTCCTGCGCCCCGCGGCCGGGCGGTTGTCGATTTGGGTCCTCCTGCCGCTTTCCCCGCTGGCGATCCTGCCCGCGGGAGGAGCCCTGCTCCCCGGCGAAAAGGTAGCGGTGGAACAGGTCCGCCAGCTGCTGCAGCGCTCCAGCACGGCCAGGAATAGCTGCTTCTTGTCCTGGAAGTACAATAGAAGCTGCCGATGGCCACGCCTGCTTCGGCGGCGACCTCCTTCGAGTTCGACCGATAGTAGCCCTTGCTGCAAAACAGCCGCTGGCCGGCATCCGGCAGGCGCTCCAGGGTGGCCATGCTGCGATCCTGTTGCGGGGTCCGTGCCGGACGGTTCTCCGAACCCATTCGAAAACAGCCATTAAAAAGCTGTTCGACGCGTGCTTGCTGGCCAAGCCCGCCTTGCGCGGGTGGTACGAGTGGGGAGCCCTCTGCCTTTCCGGGATCGCCGGGTTGTTCGTGCCCGCGGCCCGCATCCCCCTGCGGCCTACATCACCTTCGCCGATGTGCTTTTAATGCTCGCCGGCTTCACCTTCCACCTGTTCAGCGAAAGGGCCCACCGGGAAGCACATCAGAGGTCTTCCGAGATCACGGGGATTGTGGACCAGGGGATGTACGGGAAAATCCGCCACCGGCTGTATCTGAGCCTGATCGTCATCGATCTGGGCATCGCCCTGAGCTACAATCGGACCCTCAGCTCGGGCCTCTGCTACTACTCTGCCGAGAACTCTACAGGCGGGAATCCCGATGAACATCAGTACCTTGCCTGCGGTAGAACCTTTTTCCCTTGCTCCCATGAGGTAGGCCATTTCGTAGGTCCACGGGGTGGCAACGAGATTTACAGCTGCGGTGACTGTCCTTGATTTCCGCATCCAGGAAACGAGGGGCTTGGCCCAGCTGTGATAGCCCAGAAGGACGTCCGGATGATTGTCTCGCAGATACCTGCCAAATGCCTCATCCGCTTCAAAGATTTCCTCTGCCATCAGCCCTTGACGATGCAGCTCAGCACAAATCACTTTTGTTCCGGTACCGAGTCCTCCGAAGTTAGAGCCGATAGGATAGCCGCCGGGATAGAGATTGACTGGTTCCTCATCCACTTCGATCGGGGCGACAGATTCGGCACTGCCCATTCCCAGGCCTTCCTGCAGGATGAGCTCCTGTCCACATGCATCGTTCAGTGCAATCGTAGTAGCAACCGGACCACCCTTGGGATTGACCGCCTTCAAGTAAAGACTGGCGTCACCAAAAAACTCTGCATCATTCTCATGTCGAACGTCCTGCTCCGGGATTTCGAGCCGCGCCCAATCTTCTCCTTGATGCTCAGCGGAATATCTTTGATGGTACTCTGGAGCTCCATTGATGTTCCGCTGGAAACCCCACTCCATCTCTATGGAATCACCAAAACCTGTCGCCAGGAGGAGATAATACGAACCTCCTGTCTCTTCCGCCTCCTGCTGATGCAGGTCGCATGCTGCGAAGATCAGAATGCATGTGCCAAGACAAGAGAATAGAATTGCCCTCTTCATGCCCGTATCCTCCTCCACCCTCATAAGCAAGCGCCGTGCCATGCACCTTATTCACCTATTTCGTTACGCAGTAATAATTAATCCGGCGGCCAAGATCTGGCTTTTTCGAGCAGGCTGCAACCAATCTTGCATTCTGGCGCTGGTTTGTTGCGGCGCGTTTGCCTTTGCCTTCAGAAGCGGACGCGTTTCAGAATATTAATTCTTTATGATACAAAGAATTACCAAATCAGACGGAATTGGCAAGAATCTTGCTAGCTAGCCTTACATGAAGGAATGCAGATCGATCCTAGTGGGTACGCTGCTCTTGGCTGTCGTTTCCGCCTGCCATCTGCCGACCGCTTCCACAGTCCAGGATGTGCCGTCCGCTTTGCCGCAGATCGACCGAGGCATCTGGACCGAGCATGAAGCGCCCGGCGCCATGAGCGGATCCTCGTGGGGCGGGATCACCAGTTCCGCCGACGGTACCAGGCTTGCCGCGGTCATTGCTTCAAGCTACTACAGCCATCCCAGCTATACAGGCGGCTACATCTACACCTCCACCGACGGCGGGGCAACCTGGGCCGAGCGCACCGCCGCGGGGTGGCGGGACTGGCGCTGCATCACCGGTTCGGCGGACGGAGCCAGGTTGGCCGCGGCTGCTGCCATCGGCTACATCTATACCTCCGACGACGGCGGGGCGAGCTAGACGGAGCGCACCGCCGCGGGACGAAGGAATTGGCGCAGCGTTGCCGGTTCTGCCGACGGAACCCGGCTCGCGGCAGCGGTCTATGGCGGTTGCCTTTTCACCTCGACGGACAGCGGAGCAAGCTGGACGGAGCGCGCCTCCGCGGGCTCAAGATACTGGAGCTGCATCACCAGCTCCACCGACGGCTCCAGGCTTACCGCGGTGGCCAACAACAGCTACCCCTGCAGCTCTGTTGACGGCGGAGCGACCTGGACGGAGCTCAGCTCCGCGGGCTCTCGGTACTGGAACTGCATCACCGGCTCCGCGGACGGGACAAAGCTGGCTGCGGGATGCGGCGACTATATCTATACCTCGGCTGACGGCGGGCTGTGCTGGACCGCGCGCACCTCCGCGGGACGGACGACCTGGCAGTGCCTCACCAGTTCCGCGGATGGCACCCGGCTCGCTGCGGGGAACGGCTGCTACGTTTGCACCTCAGCCGATAGCGGCGCAGCCTGGACGCAACAATTCTCTGCAGGTCGCAGGCGCTGGAGCTGTATTGCCAGCAACGCGGACGGCACCCGGCTGGCCGCTGCTGTGGATGGCGGCTACATCTATACCTCCAGCGACAGCGCGTGGACCTGGACCGAGCGCACCTCCGCGGGCTGGAGGTACTGGAGCTGCATCGCCAGCTCTGCGGACGGCAGTCGGCTGGCCGCTGCTGTGGATGGCGGCTACATCTATACCTCCAGCGACAGCGCGTGGACCTGGACCGAGCGCTCCTCCGCGGGCTGGCGGTACTGGAACTGCATAACCAGTTCCGCGGACGGGACCAGGCTGGTCGCCGCGGTTGGCCACGGAAACGGCTACATCTATACATCCGCCGACGGCGGGTTGACCTGGAGCGAGCGCACCTCCGCGGGTCTGAGGTACTGGAGCTGCATCACCAGTTCCGCGGACGGCAGCAAGCTCGCCGCTGCCGACCCGGGAGGATGCATTTCTACCTCCGCGGACGGCGGCTTGACCTGGACCGAACACGCTTCAGCGGGCAGGAGCTGGAGCTGCATCTGCAGCTCGGCAGACGGGACCCGGCTCGCCGCGGCCGGCGGCTATTGGACTTGCACCTCCAGCGACAGCGGGCTGAGCTGGACTGCGTCTGAGAATCCCCTACAAAGTTGGGCTTGCTTCCACAGCATCACCAGTTCCGCGGACGGGATCAAGCTCGCCGCAGTGGGCGCGAAGAATGAAAGCTACTACATCTATACTTCGGCCAACGGCGGGACCAGCTGGTATTGCCGCACGCTCCAGAGTCCAAGACGCTGGTGCAGCATCGCCAGTGCCGCGGACGGCTCCAAGCTCGCCGCGGCGGTCGAAGGCGACTATGTCTTCACCTCTTCGGACGGCGGGGCAACCTGGGCATGGTGCATCTACTCAGGTTCCAGGGATCGGCGCTGTATCGCCATTTCCGCCGACGGGACCCGGCTTTCCGCGGTGTCAAAAAGGGACAAGACCGTTTTCACTTCGCCGTAGGAGGGATGCCCGTCAGCCGGCTTCCACACGCCGGCGGGAGGCCTCTTTCAGACTCTCGTAGGTGGCCGTGTAGTGCTCCACCAGCCCGGCGTACCGCTGGTGCGCCTGCGGCTCCGGCTCCACCACCGAGGCTACGCGCACCATGGCCGCCGCCGCGGCGGTCAGGCTGGGATGGACCCCGGCGGCCACCGCGCCGGCGATGGCGCTGCCCAGGGTGACCGCCTGCTGCTCCTCGGGGATGGCAATGCGCTTGCCGCTCACGTCCGCGTGGATCTGCATCCACAGCGGGCTGGCGGTGGCCCCGCCGCAGGCAATAATGGAATCGATGCGCACTCCCTCCTGGGCCATCTTCTGTAGGATGACCTCGGTGCCGAAGGCCACCCCTTCCAAGATGGCGCGGTACACGTGCGCGGGGCCGTGGCCCAGGGTCAGGCCGCGAATCACCCCCCGGCTCCAGGGATCGGTCCAGGGGGTGCGGTTGCCCTGCCAGTGCTCCAGGACCACCAGGCCCTCCGCGCCGGGGGGGATCGACGCGGCCCGGGCGTTGAGCTCGTCGTACACGGAGCGGCCGGCCTGGCCCGCCGCAGCGGCAATGTCCGCGCCCACGAAGTTCGTGGTGAACCAGCGCACCACCGAGCCGGTGGAGATCTGCCCCGCCTCGATGACCTGCAGGCCGGGCACCAGGGCTTCCGGGAAGCTGCCGAACAGCCCGCGGGCGTGGACCTCCCGGTCGGTGATCCCGATCTGCAGGTGGGAGGAGCCGGTGATCAGGGCCAGGGTCCCCTCGGCCAGAGCATTGATCCCGATCACACCCATGTAGGCGTCCGCACCGCCTCCTGCCACCGGGATGCCCGCCGGCAGGCCCGTGGCCCGGGCCATCTCGGGGCTCAGCCCCCCGACCACCTCGCCGATCTTCACGATCCGCTCGGGCACCTTGGCCAGGAGGTCCTCCAGGCCCATCTTGCGGTACAGGGACAGGGGGAAGCCGCCCCGGTGGGCGTTGTAGAACCAGCGGATGGTGGCCGTGTCGATGTTCACGGTCTTCTCGCCGGTCAGCCGGAAGGCCAGCCAGTCGGTCAGCTCGAACACGGTCCGGGAATTGTCGTACACCTCCGGCTCATGGCGCTTCACCCAGGCCGTCTTGCAGGGGAACCACTCGGCCGAGACGTTGCCGTGGCCCACGTAATCCAGGGCCGGGTCCCCGGTGGCCGCCACTTCTTCAGCCTCGCGGGCGGCGCGGATGTCCATCCAGATCACCGCCTCCCGCAGCGGCCGGCCGCGCTCGTCAAGGAAAACCACGGTGCAGCTGGTGCCGTCCAGGCCGATGCCGCGGATCCGCTTTGGCTCCACGCGGCTGGCCTCGAGGGCCTTGCGGATCGAGTCGACCAGGGCGGTTTCCCAGTCCCGGGGGCTCTGCTCGGCCCAGCCCGGGTGGGGATGCACGGTGCGGTTGGCGCTGACCCCGAAGCCCAGGCACTTGCCCGCGGGGTCGAACACCCCGGCCCGGAAGCTCTCCGTGCCCGCGTCGATGCCCAGCAGGTAGTCGGACATGCGCGGCCGCCTCCCCGCCCCTATCCCTGCCCCGCGACCGGCTCCCGCTCCCCTGCGGAGAGGCGCGCGGCGCGGCGCTGGGAATACCTGCGGCGGAAATGGTGGAACACCATGAGGGCGACCAGCAGCAGGCCCCACATGAACTTCTTGAAGAAGGGGGAGAAGTTGAGGAAGTTCAGCCCGCTCTGCAATACCTGCAAAATGAAGATGCCCAGGGTCAGGCCCAGGGCCGTGCCGAAGCCGCCGGCCGGGTCCGTGCCGCCCAGGATGGCGATGAGCACCGAGATCAGCAGGTACTCGGAGCCGTAGCCGGGGCGGATGGAGTTGACCCCGGAAATCACGATGATCGAGGCGGCCCCGGCCAGCAGGCCGGTGGTGAGGTAGGTGCGCATCAGCACCGCTTCGTTGTTCACCCCGGAAAAGCGGGACACCAGGGGGCTGGAGCCGTACATCCGCATGGAGAATCCCTGCCGGGTGCGCGTGAGCAGCAAGCCCACCAGCAGGGCCACCGCCAGGTAGATCAGGAACTGCATGGGGACTCCGGCTAGCTCCCCGTTGCCGATGAACAGGAACGGGTCCGGGAAGCCCCCGACGCCGCTGCCCCGGGTGATGCCGATGGCGATCCCCAGGAACAATCCTTGTGTACCGAGGGTAGCGATGATGGCCGGCACGCGCACGTAGGCGATCAGGGCGCCATTGATCAGGCCGCAGACCGCCGAGACGGCGAAGGCCAGCAGGATGCCCAGCAGGATCACCAGGGCGGGGGACATGGGCAGCGATTCCCAGCGGGACAGGAGCTGGGCGGACACCACCCCCGACAGGCTCATCACCGAGGTCACCGAGAGGTCGATGCCGCCGGTGATCATGGCCAGCATGTTGGCCAGGGACAGCAGGCCGTACTCAGGGAACTGCCGGCCCATGGAGGCGAAGTTGCGGCCGGTCAGGAACTGTCCGGGCAGCAGCAGGGAGATGACCGCGGTGAGCACGAGCAGGATGGCCAGGAGGGTCAGGTTGGTGGAAAGCTTGGTGTTCATATCCGCTCGCGCAGCCTCTTCTGGAGGTGGGTGATGCTCACCCCCAGGACGATGATCAGGCCCACGAAGAACTGCTGCCAGAACGAAGACAGGCCCAGCATGACCAGGTTCTTCTCCAAGATCGAGATCATGACCACCCCCAGCAGGGTCCCGGTGAGGGTGCCCGTGCCCCCCAGGATGCTGGCCCCCCCGAGGATGACCGCGGCGATGACATGCAGCAGCTCGGAGTTGATGATGTAGGTGGCGTTGCTGTAGCGGATCAGCGAGACGTGCATGATGCCCATCACGCTGGCCAGCAGGCCCACGTAGCAGTAGATGAAGAACTGCAGCCGGACCAGGTTGAAGCCGCTCCTCTTCACCGCCTCGGGATTTCCGCCCATGGCATAGATCACCCGGCCCAGCACGGTGAAGCGCAGGATGACCCAGGTGATCAGAACCACGGCCAGGATGATCAGGAAGAACACGGAAAGCCCGTAGAAGGTGCCGTCCCCGCGCGGCAGGATGAGCACTTCCACCAGGCCGAAGACCTTGAAGCAGTTGGGCAGCTGCCCGGCGTTGATGGCCTTGGTGCCCACGAACTCCAACATGGCCCCGTGGAAGATGTTCATGGTCCCCAGGGTGACGATCAGGGTGGGGATGCGGAACACCGAGATGAAGAAGGCGTTCACCGCGCCGAAGGCCAAGCCGATGGCGATGGCGATGGCGAAAGCCAGGGCCAGGTTGTCGATCCCCAGGGCGATGATGGAGTTCACCGTGATGTACTGGGCCACGATGGCCACCGCCGGAAAGGAGATGTCGATGCCCCCCGACAGCAGCACCAGGAAGAAGCCCACGGCCAGGATAGCCATGCCCGAGCTGGAGCGGATCAGATCGAACAGGTTCTCGATGGTCAGGAAAGCCGGGTTGACGAGGGTGATCGCCGCGGCGAAGACCACGATCACCAGCAGCAGGTAGAACTCGCTGCGCTTGAGCAGGGCCGCCTTCATGAGCGGTCCTCCCCGTTGCCGTGCCGGCCGCCGACCACCGCCAGCAGCTCCGTCTCGCCGACCGCGGACACCTCCTGGATCTCCTTCTCCAGGCGTCCTTCCCGCATGACCAGCACGCGGTTGCAGTTGTGCAGGATCTCGGGGATCTCGTCGGAGATGATGATGATGGCGATTCCCCGCTCGGCCAGGGCGCGGATGATCTCGTGGATGTTCTGTTTGGAGGCGATGTCGATGCCGATGGTGGGGCCGTCCAGGATGAAGACCTTGGGATCGGTGGCCAGCCATTTGGCCAGCACGACCCGCTGCTGGTTGCCCCCCGAGAGGCTCCAGGCCCGCACCCGGGCCGAGGGGGCCTTGATGGCCAGCTCCTCAAGCCAGCGCTTCTCGATCTTGCGCCGCCGGGCCGGATCCAGCAGGCCCAGGGCCCCCAGCAGCTTCTTGAGCACCGTGACCACGATGTTGTCCCCGATGGACTGGCCGATGAACAGCCCCTGGGTCAGGCGGTCCTCGGGCAGGTAGCCGATGCCCAGTCGCCCGGCGTCCTCCGGGGAGCGGATGCGCACCGCCTGGCCGGCCAGCAGGATCTGGCCCGAGTCCGGGGGGTTCAGGCCGAACAGGGCCAGGGCCAGCTCGGTACGGCCGGAGCCGATCAGCCCGGTCAGGCCCAGGACCTCGCCGGGCCAGAGGGAGAAGCTCACCTCCCGGAATTGCCCCCGGCGGGAGAGGCCGCGCACCTCCAGCAGCGGTACGGCCGTCCGGGCCGGAGCCTTGTACGGGGTGTACTGAATGCGCTGTCCGGTCATCAGGTAGGTCAGCTTGGCGTCGTCCAGCTCCGCGGTGGGGAAATCGCCCACCTTCCTGCCATCACGAAGGATGGTCACCACCTCGGCGATTTCGAAAATCTCGTTCAGCTTGTGGCTGATGAACAGGGTGGAGATGCCCTTGGCTTTCAGGCGGGCAATGACCGAGAAAAGGTGGTCCACGTCCTCCCGGGTGATGGCCGAGGTGGGCTCGTCCATGATGATCAGGCGCGCGTTCTGGGTCAGGCTGCGGGTGATGGCCACGATCTGGCGTTTGGCCACGGAAAGGTTCTGGACGCTCTCCTCCAGGTCGATGCTCTCACCGATCTCGGCCAGACCCCGTTCGGCGATGGCCCGCATTTCCTTCCAGCTCACGAAACCGGTGCGGCGCTCCACGAACTGGTTGAAAGAGATGTTCTCTGCCACGCTCAGGTTGGGGTACAGGGAGAGGTCCTGGTAGATGATCTGGATGCCCTGGCGGATGGCGTCGATGGCCGCCAGATGGCTGTGCGGGCGCCCGCCTATCACCACCACCCCCTGGTCGGGCTCCACCACTCCGCCGATGATCTTGATCAGGGTCGACTTCCCGGAGCCGTTCTCCCCGACCAGGCAGTGGATCTCGCCCCTGCCGATGGACAGGCTCACGTCCCGGAGGGCCTGGACCCCTTCGTAGGCCTTGGAGATGCCGCGTGCTTCCAGAAACGCGTCGGCCATTGCTGCCCCAGCTTTCCAAAAAAAATGGGTTGACAGGATCGTCGCACACCGGTGCGCGTCCCGTCAACCCAAAAATCGCTGCCGAGCGCTGGAACGCTTCGCTTACAGCTTGTAGCTCCCGTCCGGATTGGTCCAGTCCTTCAGGTTGTCCTTGTTGACGTCCACCCAGGCCGAGCCATAAATCACCGGCACGCCGGACTTGTTCTTCTTGATGATGATCTTCTCGTAGCCGGGTCTGCCCAGGCTCATGCCTTCGGTGATCTTCTTGCCCTTCAACAGGTCATAGGCCACCCGGGCGGTCACGTAGCCGGCATCGGCCGGGACCCAGAAGTGGATCGAGATCGCCGCACCGCTCTTGACGTAGTCGCCCGCCACGGAGGGCAGGCAGGTGCCGAAAGCGGCCACCTTGCCGATCAAGCCCTTCTCGGTGATGGCCTGGGCCGCGCCGGGTACTGTGGTCATGGCGCTGCCCATGATGGTCCTGAGCTGCGGGTAGGTCTTGAGCAGCTCGAGGGATTTATCGTGGGAGATCTGCTGGTTTTCCTGCTCCTCCAGCCGGTCGGTGGCCATCTTCAAGTTAGGGTACTTGTCCTTGGCCTGCATGACCTCGCCATCCACCCATTCGTTGTGCGTGGTGGAGGTCAGGTGCCCGACGAAGGGCTGCCAAAGGCCCCGGTTGCCCATCCACTTGGCCATGATGTCCATCATGTGCCGGCCGTAGGCGATGTTGTCGAAGGCCTCCACGTCGTAGCTGACCTGCTGCTGCACCGAGGCCTCGTGGGTGAGGGTGATGATCTTGGCGTTGTTGGCGCGCTTGAAGGCGGGCACCAGGGAGGCCGGATCGTTGGGCACCGCCAGGATGGCGTTGACCCCCTTGGCGATCAGGTCTTCGATGATCTTCACCTGCGCGGCCGGATCGGCGTTCTCCGCCCCGGTCTGGTAGGCGTCGACATCCGGGTAGTCCTTGGCAAAGGCCTCGACGCCCAGGCGCATGTTGTCGAACCAGGCCACGCCCTCCAGCTTCACCACCATGACGATAGTCTGCTTCTTCTGGGCGAAGCCCAGGCTCGTCACCAGCAGGAGCGTGACGATCAGAGCGAGGAACAAGAGCTTCTTCATTCTTCCTGTACCTCCTTAAGGTAGAAAGATGTGTAATTAAACAGTAACACCGGGCCGGGGGGCTGTCAAGAAAAGGCGGGTGCGCGCCCTGGTTCAGGCGGACTGCGCCGGGCGCGGGCGAAGCAGGCCCATCCCCGCCACGGCGGCGGCGAACAGCGCCGCCGAGGCCGCCACCACCTGCCAGCGGAAGTCCCCCTCCAGGGTGAACACCGCCGGCCAGGGCGGCGGGAAGTTGGCCAGCAGGATCAGCACGGCGTTGTACAGGAAGTGAGAGAGCATGGTCAGGTACAGGGACCCGAAGCAGGCGTAGACGAAGCCCAGGTAGAAGCCCACGATCAACAGCGAGGGCAGGCTCAGGACCTGCTGGTGGAACAGGGCAAACAGGCCGCCGGAAACCAGGAAGTGCCAGGGGAAGGTCAGGCGGCGCTGCAGGGTTCGCTGCAGGTAGCCGCGGAACAGGACCTCCTCGCAAATCCCCGGGGTCACGGCAATCGCCAGGAGCGTGGCGGCCAGGGGCCAGGGGCGCGGGTCCACAATCAGCGCATTGCCCACCTGGCCCCAGCGCTCCAGCGCCGGGAAGAAGGACAACAGCCAGGAGGCGATCCCGCTGGACACCGGAAGCAGGAACAGGGTCCCGGCCACCGACAGCAGCCCCGCGGGGGCAAAGCGGCGCAGGCCCAGGTAGGCGGGCAGCTCCGGGGTGTGCCAGCGGCGGATGGCCCGCAGGGGCAGCAGCAGGAAGATCAGGAACTGGGTGGCGGTCAGCACGGCCAGGATCACCGGCCGGTAGCGGCGGTACAGCTCGGCGAACATCTCCAGTCCCCGCCGCTCCTCGAGCAGCTGCCCCCGCCGTGCCAGGTCGGCCAGGATGAAGCCGTTCACCAGCAGCCCCTGCACGAGCATGTAGAGGGCTCCCAGGCCGACCACCAGCACCAGGGCGCCCACCAGGGGGTTGCGCCCGCGCCGCTCCCAGCTTCCCGACAGCTTCAAGTTTTCTTCTTCCTCGGGCGGCTTTCAGGCAGCTCGCCCTTGCGCACCTTCAGATCGACATAGAAAAGCCCGTAGAAGGCGGGCAGGAAGAAGGCCCCCAGGGCAGCCTGGATGAAGGTGCTGCCCGCAGCACCAATGCCGATGCTCACCACGCTGAGGCGGAACACCTCGGCCATGTCGCTGATCTCGAAGGAGTTGTCCAGGGCCAGGCTGACCATCCGTGATACCAGGGGCAGGAAGGCCACGCCGGTGAAAGGCAGGGTGACCAGGCCCAGGGCAAAGGACAGGACGATGCTCACCACCAGCGAGATACCCAGCAGGCGCCACCAGCTTCCGCGCACCAGCCGGGAACTGGCCTGCAGGCTGCCGAACACCCCTTCCGCGTCGAAGACCACCGCCTGGGGAGCGAAGTGCAGCAGCACGGACAGCCAGACCGCCACCGCCACGCCCAGCAGCACCGCCCCCGCGGCGCCGGCGATGCCCACGGCCAGGAAGGCCCTGCCGGAGGCGGCCAGCGCCCCCAGGGGCACCGCGGCGAAGAACAGGATCAGCAGCGCCCCGCTGGCCAGGGCCTGCTGCACCAAGGCCTGCAACAGGCTGGGCAGGAAGAACCTGCGGCCCGCCAGGCCGGCGGCCTCCCAGGGCTCCAGGCTGCGCCCGCCGGCCACCGCGGCCACGTGGGCCCCGACCGCGGCGTGCACGAACACCCCGGCCAGCCACAACAGCAGCGAGGCGCCCAGCATGG
>Ga0299912_10001920_pt1 | contig 16930 bp, 16 predicted proteins | sample RVTome_2_FD_207667 | JGI IMG/M metagenome (GOLD analysis project Ga0299912, IMG submission 207667) | Soil microbial communities from uranium-contaminated site in the Upper Colorado River Basin, Wyoming, United States - RVT95D214 (version 2) ... | reverse complement strand
GGCGAAGACGAGGTTCTTGGAGCTGAATCTCTCCTCGAGGGTCGTCTTGAGGACCGCCACCTCCCGGCGCAGCTTCTGCCTCTCCAGGGCCCGCTCCACGGCCAGCAGGAATTTGTCGACATCGATCGGCTTGACGATGTAGTCGTAAGCCCCGCGCCTCATGGCCTCGACCGCCGTTTCGATGTTGGCGAAGGCCGTGACGATGATCGGCGTGATGAGAGGATTGATTCGCAGCATCTCCTGGATGACCTCGACGCCCGTCTCGCCGTTGAGCTTGTAATCGACGACGGCGATGTCGATGGGGGTTTGCTCCAGGATCTCCAGCGCCCCCTTCTTAGACGAGGCGTCAAAGACCGCATAGCCCTCGTGCTCGAGGTTCTGCTTGATCAAATGCCGCTGCAGGGGATCGTCTTCGACAACCAGGACCAAGGCCTTACTCATGGCGGTCTCCCGGCAGTTGAATGATGAAGGTCGTTCCCGCGCCGCTTTCGCTCCTGGCCTCGATGCGGCCGTCGTGCGCTTCGACGATCTTCCGGGCGAGGTAGAGGCCGACGCCCATGCCCTGGTCTTTGGTAGTGAAGAAGGGGTCGAAGATGGAGCCCAGCTCTTCCGGGGGGATCCCTTTTCCCGTGTCGGCGATGCGGATCGTGACTCTCCTCCGGGACGTCTCCGCCTCGACGGAAATCGTCCCCTTGTCCGTGGCTTCGAAGGCGTTCCGCAAGAGATTAACGAGGGCTTGGCCGAGGAGGAGCCGGTCGGCGAAGACGGTGACCGGCCCGGGCTCGCTGTAGCGGAAATGGACGTCCGGACGGAGGATTTCCGCGGCCAGGGAATCGCGGGCGGCGAGGACGGCCCCCCGGAGGGGAAAGGCCTGGTTGTTCGGCCGGAAGGGCTTGAGGGCGGCGGAAAAACGGTCGATGATCTCGGAGATCCGGCGGACCTCGGCTTTCCCGAGGGCGGCTTCTTGCCTCGCGTCCGGAGGCCCCTTCCGCTGGATCAGGTCGCAGAGGAGGGAGAGGCTGTTCAGGGGGTTCTTGATCTCGTGGGCGACGGCCGAGGTGAAGGCCGAGATCTCCCGGAAGCGCTCTTTCTCTTTCTTCTCCTCCTCCGCTTCCCTCGTCTTCGTCAGATAGTTTTTCTGCAGGTTGAATACGCCGCTAAAGAAGATGACCCCCACGGCGACCAGGAACCCGAAGACGAGGAGGAAATTGCGGTTGGACCGGGCGAGCATCTCGTCGAGCCGGCTCAGGGAGTACCCGAGGTACAGGAAATAGGATTCGCCGCCCTTGAGGGACAAGGGCGCGAGGAGGTTGAAGATGGAGCCGACCGGGGAGGAGATGATCCAGGGCGCCGTCCGGGACGTGTCGCCGCTGGAAAGGGGGAGATATCCTTCGTAGCGTGATTTCCAGCCCAGGATATTCTTGTCCCGGTCAAGGAGGGCCAGATAATAGACGCCCTCCTCGCCGGCGGCGAACTCGACGACCCGTTCTGGGCTGGTGCCCTCCTCCAGAAAATGGGAGACGTTGACCTTGAGGATTTCGGCCGTAGCCTGGAGCTGCTCGCGGACGAGGGCCTCCGTGTTTCTGCGGACGGCGGCCCTGTTAAGCGAAGAGACCACGAGGAAAATGACGATGATGCCGGCGAAGGGGAGGAAAAAGAAGAGCAGAAAGTTGGTTCGTCTCACATTCCTCGGCCCCGTCGCTTCCCCTGCCGGTTCATCGGCCCGCCGCGCCAGTTCGGAAACCCGCGGCCGTCGCGCAGGCGGAAGGTCTCGCCGCCGGCCTGGAGTTCGCGGGCGATGAGAAAGTAATTGTCATCCTTGACGTAGAAGGAGCCGACGATCTTGACGGGCTCCCCTTGGTGGAGGTCCTGGTCGAAAAACCAGGCGGGGCTGAGCTCGACCTTGTATCGCTGCCCTGTCTTCTTCTCCTCCAGGACGAGGATGAGGAAGGGAGAGCGGTCTTCATACCGGGGCTCTAAGAGGATCTCTCGGATGACGCCTTCCACACGGCGCTCGGTATCGACATTATAAAAACGGGAGGGCTGCTGAGCGGCCGGCTGGCCGGAGACGCTCGCCGCGCACCCGGCCACCAGGAGAGCGGCGAGGAGGCTCGCGGTCCGCCTCATTTCTCCCCTCCCCAATTGAGGTTCCACGCGACGCCGACGGTCAGAAAATGGCCCCGCCAATCGAACAGCCGGTCGTTCGAATGATTATCGACGTAGGAGTAGCCCAGGACAACGGAGAACGCCGAAAAATCCTTGACTAAGCGGGCATCCCACTGGTTGCGGCGATCCTGCCTCACGGCGCCCACGGAGGCTCCTTCCAGGTTCAGGGCCTCGATCCCCGGAAAGTCCTTCAACGATTTAGTATAGCCCATTTTCAACTGGGTATTCCAGGGCCCCTCGATGGTCAACAGTCCGGACAGGCCGCATCCATTCCAGGAGTAGAGGTCGTAGGAAGGATTTTCGACCTGGTAGAACTCCTCGATCACGCTGAACGGATTTTCCCCGGTGAGCGTCCACTGCCGGACCGCGGAGACCCTGAACCCGAGCCAGTCCCCGACCCCCTGAGCGATCAGCCCGGAGAGGGAGGCGATTTGAATTCCCTGCCCCTGGCCGGACCCGTCCGGCCGGAACATGCCGCCGCGCCAGCCCATGCGGCCGCTGCCCCGTCCCATTCCGTTGCCGGACATCCCATAAACGGGTTCCTCGACCGCGGCCGCGGAAAGGAGAAACGGGTGGATGAAATATTTATAGCCCCAGCCGGCCTCGGCCTTGACCGTTGTCCGCGACTCGAAATAACGGTCCAGCGATAAGTTGACCAGGTGGCTGTGATGGTCGAACAGGGTGTACCGAAAACTCTTGTAGTCGAAGGCGTAGTTCAGCTTCAGGATCGACGCGGGCGTGAGGTAGGACTTGACCGCGGCGACCGACCCGAGCTGGAGGTAGTTGAAATCGGAATAGTCGGACCGATAAACGGCTCCCCCGGCCTTGGCCGCAGCGTAAAAGGCGGTTTTTTCGTTGAAGGAATGGAGATAGTCCAGCCCGAGGTCCTGGGCATAATAGCTCACTTCGGAATTCCTGTAGAGGTAGGAGTACTGGCCGTCGGTAAAAAGGGAAAAAGGCCGGAAGGCCTTATCATAAGAAAAGGCCACGTTCGAAAGCTGGTCCCGCTCGGCGAAGCGGGTCTGGAAAAGGTTGTCTGTGGCGTTTTGGAAGAAAGAGAGGTTCAGGGTGTCGGCCGGGCCGGCCGCGGCCAGACCCAATATAAGAACGACGCTGGCCGTCAGTTTTTTCATGTTGTCCTCCCGCAGGAAAAAAGAAAGGGGCCGAAGCCCCTTTCTCCTGCGTCGTTGGTTCAGCCCCTGCCCTTCCGGTTCGCCTTGCCCTTGGGGCCGGTGCCGTCGCACACCCCGCCGCCGAGGCCGCCCTGGCCATGACGGAAAGAAGCGTTTGACCACTCCTGGCCGCCGTGGAAGCCTTTGCGGTTGCCGCCCTGGTTATCCGACCCGTTCCAACCGAACCGGTTCTTGTAGCCGGTTCCGTCCTCGGGCCTCGTCCAGTCCGGGTCCTGGCAGTTCGGGATGCCGTCGTTGTCATGATCGCGCTGGAAGTCGTTGATGCCGTCGCCGTTCTGGTCCAAGAACATCGACCGCGCCCGGGTCTGGGTAGAAGCCTGCGCCTGGTCGTCCGCCAGGGCCAAACCCGCTCCCAGGATCACGAACAACCCTGCGAGGGCCATTGCTTTTCTTGTGCTCATGTCGAGCCTCCTTTCAGTTAAGCGTTGAGGCCATATATTGAGCAAGCCGCGTGCCATTTCGTAATCCATTTATTATGAATCGATTAGAGAAATCCACATCCGGCTTTTTCCGACAATATTGTCGGGCGGCCGACAAAATTGTCAGTTTGTCGATTTGCGACCAAGCTCTCGCCTCGGAGAGCTTTCGGAGGCAGGAATCAACGGCCGGACTTGAAGCCTGTAGCGACGTGCGTGCCGTCGCAGAACGGCTTGTTCTGGGACTTTCCGCACCGGCAGAGCGTCACCCTGTTGCGGACCTCATATTCGGCGCCGTCGGCCGATTCGATGGGGATGCCGCCTTTAATCCAGATCGGCCCGCTCGTTCCCTCCTGCGGACTTTCAATCAGGCCGATCGAAGGCTCGAGGTCGGGCTCGATCATCCGCCCGGTCTTCTTATCCCAGGCGGTCAGGCTGCCCGACGGGCAAGCGCAGGCCTGGTTGACCGCTTTCTTCCTGGCCTCGGGGTCGCTGGAGCGCTCGGCGTAGGTCCAGGCATCATCTCCCGCGAGGCAGAACCGGGCCGCTTCGCAGAGCTCCTCCGACCAGGTCAAGTCGATTTCCTCCCCGGCCGTTCTCTCCGTCCGGTCGAGCGTGCCCGTTTTGGGGGCCGTTTCCGAGCCGTCGAATCCGCTGGCGACATGGGCTCCGTCACAGAAAGGTTTGTTCCGCGACGCCCCGCAGCGGCACAGGCCGCAGCTCTCCTGGCTCGGATAGCCCGGCCCCTTTTTCCAACGCTCGGGCTTTGCATCGTCCCCCAGGACGACGATGTCCTGCGCCAGCGGGATCCCGCCCGTCGCGATAAGCGGCCCGTCCTTGGTCACTTTGACCCGGCATGTCTTGCCCTTCGGACTCGTCATCCGCGCCCCTTTCTAAAGAAGCTTTTACCGAAATCAGCCCCGGTCCTGGAGACACGACGAGATGAGGTCGGTCAGCTGTTTTTCCTTGAGCCCGGCCAGATACCGGCCGTCGAGCCGGCGGAAGACCGCGCCGTTCTTGAAGAAAAGCACCGTCGGATAGACGTCGACTCCGTGCTCTTCGAACAAGGTTTCGTTGCCGTCAAGGACGATGCGGACAAATTCCGCATCTCCGCCCTCGGCCCGCTTCTCATAGACCGGCAGAAAGGCCAGCGAGAACGGGCACCAGGACGCGTAGAAGAGGACAAAGACCCCGTCGCCGGAACCGGCGGCCTCCCGGACCTCCCGCGCGCTGCACAGCCTGCTCATTTTTTTTCCTTACGGAACGGCCTCCGGATGGTGAAGAGGCATTATAGGCTCGCCGGCCGGGACCGTCAACACGGCGGAAAAATCGGACCCGGGGGGAGACGCCCTATTTCGAGAACTTCAGCTCCCGCAAGAATTCTTTGACCTCAATCAGGTTGAGCCACTTGGTTCTGTTCTGTTCGAATGATTCATAAGTCCAGGCGGCGGGCGGCTCGATCGTTTCCTGCTTTCCTCGTCTGATGATCCCGCATCCGCTGTCGACGTCGACGACGGACATTTCGAGGTCCCTTCGCGCCGCCCTGAGCTTCACCCAGGCTTTCCAGACATCTCCCGTCCAGGCGTGCTGCCCTTGCCAGGGCACGCGCTGCATATCCTCCGTCGTGGGGTTGCAATCGTGGACGACGATCCTGCCCCGGCTGTTCAAGACGGCCAGCGAATTGAGGATATCCCGTTCCACCTGGCCGGCCAGATGAAGGCCGTCGATGAAAATGAGGTCGAAGGAATCATGATTCTGGGCGAAAAACTCATCCGACGTCATGGCAAAGGCCGCCTGGACTTTCCTATTCGGGTCGACGCCGACCTTTCTCCGGCACGTGACCCAATTGTAATTGTCTTCCTTGCGGCCCTGGCCGACCTCCAGGTACGATTGATAATCGAATCGATCCGCGAGCGTGTTCAAGATCGTCGTCCTCGACAACCGGGACCTGGGCGGGATCGTGTTGGCGTCGAGAAGAGACGATCGATAGGGCTGGTCAGTCGAGGTAGACTCCGGCTCGCCCCTGTCCTTTCCGCTTGGACCTGTTTGCGAAGGCGTCTCGGGGGAGTTTCTGCGGCAGGTCGTGGAGGCGAACACAACCGCCAAGAGGAAAACGACGGCAGGCGCCCGGCGGGTCAGATACGACGTCCGGAACATGCTCGCTTCTCCCTGAGAAGATATATTGGATTCAGACAGAGAACGCAAGGCCAAAAACAATGATTTCTGGCCGCCGCAATTCAAAAACCCCTTGACAGGCCCGGCCTGGCCTGTTATCTTATTATTCTGATTATTCAGAATAATATGATTCATGAGGAGAGCCGCCATGAGCGCCAAAGAGAAGGCCGGCCGCAGCCCCTGCTGCCAGGTCCAGTCGATCGTCAGTGTCGACGAACGGGGCCAGATGGTCCTGCCCAAGGAAGTCCGCCAAGCCGCCGGGATCCGGGCCGGCGATAAGCTGGCCATCGTCATGTGGAAGAAGGGCGGGGAGGTCTGCTGCCTGTCGCTCATCAAGTCCGACTCCCTCACGGGCCTGGTCAAGGGGATGCTGGGGCCGCTGATGAAAGATATCCTTTAATGAGGAGACTGTAGCCATGAAAATGAAGAAGGACGAAATCAAGAAGAAGGTCAGGGAAAGATACGCCGCGGCGGCGACCGGCGGGTCTCCCTGTTGCGGCCCCTCGCCTTGCGGGTGCGGCGACGCGGGTCTCCAGGAAGAGCGCGGGAGCCTCCGCGTCGGCTATACCGCGGAGGAATTGGCCAAGGTGCCGGAGGCGAGCGACCTCGGCCTCGGCTGCGGAAATCCCGCGGCGCTGGCCGGCCTGAAAGAGGGAGAAACCGTCCTCGACCTGGGCGCCGGCGCGGGCATCGATTGCTTCCTCGCGTCCCAGAAGGTCGGGTCGACGGGCCGGGTCATCGGGGTCGACATGACGCCCCAGATGATCGACCGGGCCCGGGAAAACGTCCGGAAAAGCGGCGCCGCCAACATCGAGTTCCGGCTGGGCGAGATCGAGAGCCTGCCCGCGGCCGACAGCTCCGTCGACGTCGTCATCTCGAACTGTGTCATCAACCTTTCTCCCGAGAAAAACAGGGTTTTCCGGGAAGCGTTCCGGGTCCTCAAACCGGGCGGCCGGATGATGGTCTCCGACCTCGTTTTGAGCCGGCCGCTGCCCAAAGCCCTTCAGGAATCCGTCGAGGTCTACGCGGCCTGCGTCGCCGGCGCGATGCTCAGGGACGATTATCTCCGGGAGATCGAGGCGGCCGGGTTCCGCCGGGTCGAGGTCGTGAGCGAGACGTCCTTTCCGGCCGATGCCGTGCTCGATAGCGCGCAGGCGTCGAAGGTCATCCGGCAACTCAAGATCTCTCGCCAGGTGCTCGCGCGGTCCCTCGGTTCGGTCATCAGCCTCAGCGTCCGGGCCTTCAAGGAAGGATAAGGGCGCAGTCGAAGGGGCGAAATCGGCCTGAATTGACCGTAGGGCCGGGTGGCCGTACGTTACATCTGTCCTTAGATAGGGACGACGCGGTCTTCGGAAAACGGCGCCGCTCCCCCCGGCCCGTTCTGGCACGGGATTTGCATAGGGTGATAAATAAGAGTATGAGGGAGGTTGTCATGCCCATTATGCCTACTTTGAGCCGCTCCGTCTCGGCCGTTCTCGTCATCCTTCTCCTCGGCGCCTGGTCTTGCAGCAGTGTCGGAACGGGCGGGGGCCTAGCCGCGGAGGGCCCCGTCCTCCGTCTCACGGGCTGGCTCCTCGACCACAGCATGCGGGCCGACGCCAGTCAAGAATTCGGGTCGATAAAGGTCCGCTCCGTTATCCGCCGTTTTTCGACGGCCGAGGAACTCCAGGAGATCCGGCGGTTCGCCGAGGCCGGCGACGAGCTGGGATTCCAGAAGGCTTTCGGGAGGCTGGATATCGCTTCGGTGGAATACCCGACGGTCTCAGGGCTGAGGCAGCGCTGTTATGCCGCCATCGAACAGCCGTCGCCCCAGGGCGTCCGTATTCTCCTTTTCTCCGAGGGTATCGTGTCCCCGGTCATGAAAATGTGGTCTACGAGAATCACGGAATACCGTTTGAACCAGAAGCACGAGGGAGAAGGTTCGGTTTACAGGGCTCGGGTCGTCATCACGGAGGAGGGCGATATCGTGCTCGAGAGGATCTCCCCTGAAACGCCCGTCCAGATCACCAACGTCCGGCCGATCAAGTAGCCCCGACCGGCCCTTTTTTAGAACGCTCACGCCCGCATCCGGCGCCAACACCACGACGCTCGTTTGACCCGCGGCGCGTCCTATGATAATTATGGGTCGCGATCTTAGCCAGGATCCTCCACCATGCCCGAAATGACCGGCCGCACGCTCAAGCACTATAAGATCGAGTCTGTGCTCGGCAAGGGCGGGATGGGGGTCGTCTACCGGGCCCGTGATATCCGCCTCGACCGGCCCGTGGCCCTGAAAATGCTGACCGGGGACAGGGTTTCGGATCCCGAGCGCCGGACGCGGTTCCTCCGCGAAGCCAGGTCGGCGGCGGGCCTGACCCATCCCGCCATCGCTCAGATCTATGACATCGACGAAGCCGAGGGCAGCGTTTTCATCGCCATGGAATTCGTCGACGGCAAGACCGTCGGCCGGCTGATCGCCGAACGCGAGCTCGACCTTGTCGGCGCGGTCGAGATTACCTTCCAGATCGCGGAGGGCCTGGCCCGGGCCCACGAAGCCGGCGTCATCCACCGGGACATCAAGTCTGAGAACATCATGGTGACGCCGGACGGTCACGCCAAGCTTCTCGATTTCGGCCTGGCCAAGTTGCTGGCGCCGGCCGAGGAGGAGACCGCCGCGCCCGGAGATTTGAGCCGGACGCTGACGAAGCCCGGTCCGCCCACGCTGCCGGGCCTGGTCATGGGAACCCTCAACTACATGAGTCCCGAGCAGGCCCGCGGACTGGCCCTCGACCCGCGGAGCGATATTTTCTCTCTGGGCGTCGTTTTCTACGAGATGCTGACGGGCGAGCGGCCGTTCAAGGGGGATACGCCGATCGACACGATGCACTCGATCGCCTATGAGGAAGCCAAGCCGGTGACCATCATGCGCCGCAACCTTTCGCCCGAGGTCCACCGGATCGTCTCCCGCTGCCTCAGAAAACGCCGGGAGGACCGCTACCCGGATGCCCGGGCGCTGGCCGCCGACCTCAAGCGTTTGAAACAGGACCTCGAATCCGGGACCCAGCGTTCGCTGCCCGCCGGAGAGCGTTTCCGGCAGTGGCTGGAGCGGGCCAAGTCCGCCGTTCCCCTCGGGAGCGGCGGGGTCGTCATCCTGGCCGCGGCGCTCATCGTCTCGATCGTTCTGCTGGCGGCGAGGATCAACTGGGGCGGGCTCATCGGCCCGGCGATCATCGCCTTCCTGCTCTACAGGTTCGCGCGGAGCCGCCGGCGGCGGATGCTCAACGGGTTCGCCCGCAAACTAGCCAAGCTGCCGGCCGTCCGCGCCGTCGTCTTGCGCGAAGACCGGGTGGTCGTGGTGGTCGACAAGGCCCAAGCGAGCGTTTACCTCAGGGTCACGAGCCTCATCGAAGAGCTCAATCGAAAGCTTTTCTTCGGCAAGCATGTCGAGGCCGAAGTCAGGGATCAGGTCGCCGAAGGGGAATTCCGGAACCTGCTCCGGCAAACGGGGGTCCTCTACGTGCGCGACGATGCTCTGCCCGGGCCGGACGAGGCGGTTCAATAAGAGGAGAGCGGCGGGGGCCTGGGACCGGCGGTCGCGGCCGGAAATCCGTGCCGACCCCGGAGAGAATATCAGCCTAAGGCTCTTCCGCAAGGTCTATCCGCAGGACCCTGAACCCGCCGAAGTTCCTGTTCTTCGGGGAGTCCGGCCTGATCAAAGAACTCAACTTCTTGAAATTCCAGAGGGCCAGGCCGAACCACGTTTTTTGCCCCTCGAGGACCACGTACTTGACCTTGTACTTCCTCAGGTGCTCCAGGAGATGCTCCTCGAACAACAGAAAGTCCTCCGAATCCACGGCCGGGATGGTCAGGCCCGGGTGGAACCAGAGCACCGGGCTCGTCGAGGGGCGATGGGCCAGGGCATAGAGGATCGACGTATCCCCGAGAAGGAAAAACGTCGCCTTTTCCGCCTTGAGGAATTCGGCCGTCCTTTTCAAATCCGCGGCGCTATACTGACAGTCAGGCGGGGTCACGAACCTTATGAATCTCAGCTCCTCCGGAACATCCGCCGCCGCGGCGACCGGCCTGTCCTGCAGTTTCAGGTCATGGACGATCCTCGTCCGGTTGACCCGGTTGTTGAAGGCCACGCCGTCCGTGACCGCGACGACGATAAAGAGAAGGCTGACCGCGCCTTTCAGCCCGACGGCCCTTTTCATCCCCTCCCGCGGCGGGAAAAGGCCGAGGACCCCGATGTGGGCCAGCCCCAGCGCGGCGAACAGATACGGGAGACCGTTCTCCCCCTGGTTCAGGGTGAAGAAAATGAATCCATTGCAGATGCCGAGCAGGCCGAGCGAGAGGCCGATCGGCCAGAGCGTTGCGCGGGCCTTGACCGTCCCCCCGTCCGCGGCGCGGCGGAAAGACCGGACGAGCGTCAGGGCCACGACGACCACGGCGGAGAGGTAGATCAACCCGTAGGACAGCAGGGTCAGGCTGAACGGCTCGCGCGTCAGAGGATAGAAAGCGCCCCGCATGAATTTCCAGACCGGATAATTGGCCGAAAAGAACCTCAGGCGTTCGCCCCCCATCTGCGAAGGATATGTCCAGAGGGACAACACGACCTGGGCTAAGTCGATGTGGAATATTCTGAGGACGGCGAAAAAACCGGCGGCGACGACGGCCGCGGAAGTCCCGACGGCCGCCGCCATGATCTTGAGTTGGCGTTTCTTCGTCGTCGCGAGCATGACCAAGAAGACGACGGGAACGGCGAAAACCGTCGGGATCTGCTTGGAGAAGAAGGCCGCCGCCAGGATGACGGGCACCAGGAACCAGGCGCCCGCTTTAGCGGCCAGAGAAGACGTCCGGGACGGGAAGAAAGCGATGACCAGGGCCAAGAAGACGAAAAAGAAAGCGTGCTGGTCATGACTCGGAAGCCCGTAGGGGGGATAAAAAACAAGCCCGCTCAAGAACGCATAAAAGAAGGACAGCCAGGACGACCCGCCGAGCCATTTCAAGAAGACAAAGACCAGCAGGCAAAAAAGACCGTTGAAGAGGGCCGCATGGAGACAATAGCTGAACCAGTTGACCCCCAGGACCTTGAAGAACGGCACCTGGAGCGCGATGGGGACGAGGCTGTTAGGCATGGAAAAATCACGAAAGGGCACCTGTCCCGTCAGGAGTCTCCACGCCCCGTCAAAGACCGCGCAGTGGTCCAGGGGCATGAACCCGATCCGCCCGTAGAAGAGGCAGACGGCCGTCCCCCAGATAAAAAGAAGGCCAAGGAGGATCGGGTCGCGATATGTCCTGCCGCGAAGCCCCGTCCCGGGCCTCCGCCCGTTTTCTTCCAACCTCGTTTGAGCGCCTTTCGCCGAATTCGTCGCGAATGTATCATACCGAGAAGAAAACTGTCAACGCGGCCGGCCGCGGGTTTGTCCAGGGGCGGACTCCCCTGCGCCCATCGGGGAGGCCGGGTCAGAAATGGTCCGTGACCAGCTGTTCGGCGAGCCCGATGAGCCCGCTCAAGACCCTGTCCGAGGGATAAAGCTGGGTGGAATCCAGAAGAAACAGTCCGCTGACCGGCGTCCGTGCCTGAGGGATGCTCTTTTTAAAGCCGACCGGACAGACGGCCTGCGCGTATGGGGACCTGAAGACCCGAAAGCCCACGACAGACTCTTCGGACACCCGGGGATTGACGATCCGGATCATGTCCAATAACGCCGCCTTCAGGGGCTCTTCGTCCATGACGTACCAGCGATGGTCGACCGGCACATAGAAAGGGATATAGACGACCCGGTCCGGCCAGATCTCCTCAAGAGGGTTCAGGTTCGTATATTCGATGAAGCCGTTGGCCGGGATGCGGGGGTCGTTGATATTCAGCCAGAAGGCCGGGGTCACGCTCCTTCGCAGCCGGAAGATCCCGCAGGACACGCCGATGAACTTGATGGCCGCGAGCTCGCGGGCGTAGTCCGGGTCCAGGTCGCCGATGATCTGCGCGGCGATGGGGAGAGGAACGGCCAGGATCACGCGGTCGAAACCGGACCGGAATCCCGAGCGCAGGATAAGCTTGAGTTTGCCGCCCTCCCGGGCGATCCCCCGGACGCCCGAATTGAGCCAGATCCCCCCGCCCAGGTCCTTCACTGTCTTTTCGATGGCGGAGACCAGGGTCCGCGACCCGCCGACGAAGTAGCCCATCTTTTCCTTGGAGAAAACGCCTTGCCGACTGCTCGCGACGCGGTGGATCCTGTGCCAAACCCAGGCCGCCGAGATCCTTGCGTCATCGTCCCCGAACTTCACCCTCAACAGCGGCTGCCAGATCACTTCGTAGGCCTTCTCGCCCAGGGTCCGGCAGAGCCAATCCTTGCCGGAGATAGCGTCCAATTCCGCCCAATCTTTAAGATACTTGGACTTGACGACATTCAGCCCGAATTTGACCCTCGCGAGCGGCGCGATCGGCTTGAACCTCAGCAGGTCAAGCGCCGTGCTGAAAGGGTAATAGCGGCCGTCATGAAAGAAGGCCGTCTTCGTCGGCCGAAACCTTAGTTTATCGCCCAGGCCGAGCTGCTTGGAGAATTCGATGAGGGGACGATCCCCCCCGCAGATGAAATGGTAATATCTCTCGATCGTCAAACCCTGAAAATCAAAGCTGGCGGCCAAGCCTCCCAGTTCCCCCGTCTCCTCATGGAGTTCGACCGCATAGCCCTTCCGGAGGGCAAAATAGGCCGCCGCGAGTCCGCTGACCCCGCCCCCGATGACGGCGACTTTTTCAGTCGTCGGGTTTTTCAAAATACCTCCCGTAAAGCGGGTGAGCCCGATATTTCTTCCTCAGCGCCCGCCCCCGAAGAAGGTCGAAGAGATAGTAGTAGACTTTCGCTCCGCCGACCATGGCCAGAAAGACCGGCGTCTCAAAGACGATCGTTTTGAGCGGGGATCGGCGCAGGAGAAGCTCGATTTTCGAGACGAGGTTATGTCCGGCGGGACGGAAAGGCTCCGGCGGCTCGATGATGTCCCCGACATAACGCGTTCCGATCTTCCCCAGGCCGCGCTTCTCCGCCTCCACGAGGTGCGGGATCTCGCGCGGGTCGAAGCCCATCAGGCGGGCGCAAACGGAATCGACCTCGACGAGGTCCCCTCCGGCCCCTACGATCCCGAGCTCCCGCGGCCGCCCCGTCTTCGGCCCGTTACCCTCCATCGCGATCGTGCCGTCGACGACGGAAAACCTGACGTTGAGAACGGCGTTCACGTCGGAGATCGCTTCATCCAGGCAGAGATGATACATATGGCGCATTTTGGGGATGCAGCCCCACTGATTCTTCAGGCTGGCGGTGATCACGGTCTTGCCGTGGGTCTTCATTACAGGCAGGGTCACGATGAGGCCCCGGGTGAGGACCTCCGGGATCGCGACGTCTTTGATGACGCGGTTATCCGGCCGGTGGATCGTGACCTTCTCCCCGCGGGACAGGTTCAGCCACGGGACGCCGAGGCGACGCGCGACCTCACTGATCCGGCTCTGGCGATAGGCCTTCTCGATGTTTTCCAGGACCTGGTCCGATTCAACGACATAGATCTCCTTGGCGTGGCCCCGCAAGGTCCGGACAACCCCTTCGAAGACGGCCGGATTCGTGACCGACCCGGGGATGAACAGGTCCCAGCCGAGATTGACCTTTAGAAAAACGGTGGCTGCCCGGGGGATAAAGTCCCGGAAACGCGCTTCTTCCATCGCCGAGGAAACAGCCGCGGCGACGTCGTCGGTGACTTTTTTGATGGCGACGGTCACAGCTATCCCCCTGGGGCAGGACGATAAGCAAGACAGGGGAGGGAAGATCGCTTCCTCTGCCCCGTGTCCATCGGCCATATATATTACAGGGATAAAAGACCTGTCAACTCGTGAACGGGGACATCCTCACCGTCTTTGCCTCGGGAGGCCTGGAATCCTGCTGCCGGCCCCGGAAACGGCCCTGCCCTGAGCAATGGGTCCCCTATCTTGAGGTCAGTGAGCGACTTGGCAGCCTGCCGCCGGCGTGTGCCCCCCTCAACGCTTGCCTGGACAGCGCCGACCCCCTATAATAAGCCATCTCATGAGCGAGCCGCGCAAAATGAAGTTCACGGTCAGGGGCTTCCTCGTCTGGAACTTCCTCCTGATCTGCCTCCTCTTTCAGGTCTTTCTCATCACCAAGGCGGCCTTTTTCTATCCCCTGCTGAAGGTCCTCCTCAGCCTCGAAGTCCTGGGCCTCGTCGCGGCCTTCATCCGGGCCTCCCTCAAGGAGAAGGCCGTCCTGCTCGCCCTGCTCCTCATCATCGGGATCCGCATCCCGTTTTACGCTCAGGGCGACGGCCTGCTGCTGCACTCGGACAACGCGCTGGACGCGCTCCAGGCCTTTGAGACCCAGCACAGCCAGACCGCTCCTTTTTTTCTCCTGGATTCCAGTTCCCACAACGGGACACTGAAATACCTCTTCGTCGCCTGCGTCTGGGATTTCTTCGGCACGAGTTACCTGTCCTTCGTCCTTGTCCAGCTGCTCATTTTCCTCGTCTTTATCTTCCTCCTCTTCGAAATCTTCAGAAAACTCCTCGACGAGAAGGTCGTGCTCCTCTTCCTCGTTGTGCATTTCGCTTTTATCGAGGTCATTTTCGACTACTCGCTCTTCCTCCGGGCCGCCCCCTACCTCGAAATGCTGACCGTCTTTCTGCTGGGCGTCTCTCTCTTCGACTTCACCTTCACGGACAAGGTCCGCCTTTCCCTGGCTTGGTTTTTCCTCCTCTTTTCTTCCTATCTCCATCCCCTCGTCCTCTTCCTGATCATCCCCTTCGGACTGACGGCCATCATCCTCTCCGTCAGGATGAAGAAGCCCTGGCTGAACCTCGCCTGTCTCCTCGCCGGAGGGCTCCTCGGCACGTACCATCTCATTTATTACAAGCTGGCCGGACCGACGCCGCCGCCCTCCGGGGAATGGTACCGCATCATCACCTTTTCGCCGGCCCAATTCTCGTTCGCCAAGATCCCGGATTATGTCCAGGCACTCGGCCGGGACCTCTGGACGGCGTTCCATAACCTCTTCGATTTCGAATTCCTGTATTCGCTCCAGTTCTTCGAGGCGACGGGCCCGTCCGCCCGCGTCCTCCGGGTCATGAACCGCTCGGCCATCTTCCTCTCGGCCGCGGTCGCCCTCATCGCGCTCGTCGTGAGCTGCAGAAGGCTCTGGCCCGGGCTGAAGAAGAAACTGACGCCCGAAAGCTGGCCCCATCTTTTCTATCTCCTCACGTTCGCCGTCCTTGTGGGCAAGGCGTTCGTCCTCAGCCCCCGGCCTTTTGCCGAGCCGCGGCACAACATCGATATGGCCCTCTGGGTGGCGCTGGGTTATCTCATCGTCTTTTCCGCCCTCATCCCGGTGCGGAAGGTTTTCTCCGTCCGGTTCATCGCCCTGGCCCTCTTTTTCTTCGCCCTGACCGTCCCCCATTATGTCTATTACCTGAAAATCGCCCAGTTCAAGAAGGAATCCTACCAGGAGATCATCCCCCTCCTCGCCTCCAAGGACGTCCGGTACGTGGCCACGGACTTCAGCCTCGCCTACCCCGTCTATTTTCTCACCCACCAGAAGGTCGAAGTGACCGACTCCCTGGGCCCGGTCACCGTCTCCTTTTTTTATCCCTGGCTTAGGGAAAGGGTCGACAAGGTCCCCTGGCAGGAGAAGGCGTATCTCTTCTTCGGCGACGCCTACTATCGCGGCAACCAACGCGCCTGGCATCGGGAGATGACGCATAACATCCGGCAGCGGATCCTCCAGCGTTTGCAGAACGAGAATGTCCCCTTCACCGTCCACAAGCTGGCCAATTACACCATCATCATCCCGAAGCCGGCCGCGGGACCGGCCAGATAGTCGAGGAGGCAACCGTCCTGATGGGCCGCGACATCTTTCTCTCCGTCGTCATCCCCGTCTTCAATGAGAGCGAGCGGATCTATCACCTCGACGAAGTCCGGACGTTTTTCGGGAGCTGCGATTTCCCCTTCGAGGTCATCGTCGTGGACGACGGGAGCCGCGACGACACGCTCCAGAAGCTGGGCCCGTGGCAGAGCCGGGAGGGGGTCAAGGTCTTCTCCTACCCGCAGAACCGGGGAAAAGGATATGCCATCAGGACCGGGATGGGCGCGGCGGCCGGCGAGTTCCGGCTGTTCATGGACATCGACCTCTCGACCCCCCTCGACGAGTTCCGCCGGTTCGAGCCTTTCCTCCGCTCCCACGACATCATTATCGGCACCCGGAAGAACGTCGAGGGCAACATCCTCGAGCATCAGCCCTGGCTAAGGGAGACCTTGGGCAAGGGATTCACGTTCCTCTCCCAGGTCATGCTCCAGGTCTGGCTGTCGGACTTCACCTGCGGCTTCAAATGCTTTTCAGCCAAGGCGGCGGCGAGGATCTTCCCCCGCCTGACAATCGACCGCTGGGGATTCGACTCCGAGATCCTCTTCCTGGCCAGGAAATTCGGTTTTTCCGTCGCCGAGGTCCCGGTGCGCTGGAAGAACGACCGGCTCACCCGGGTGAAGTTCCCTCAGGACATCCTGCGGTCCTTCCGCGACCTCCTGACCATCCGGCTCAACGACCGGCGCGGCGCGTATCGCGACCCGGGAACCCCGAAGAACGGCTGAGAGACGGCCGAATCCCTCCCCCGGGCCCGGCCGGCCGGCCCGTCCGCATGTCCTGCGGCCCCGGTTCGGGCCGTCGAGCTCAAGAGAACAGGATGATCGCGAGCTCGGTGAGGAAATAGAGCGCGAAACAGACGAAGAGCACGTTCAACAGGCGATGCACCGTCGGAGCGATCCTCGGGCGCCGCTCGATCCGCGCCAGGCCGGAAGAAAAAAGGACGATGACACCCCAAAAGGCCGGGAAAAACAGCCGCGATTGAAAGCAGCTCCAGATGTCGATCCGTATCCCGAGGTAGACGACGAGGCCGAAGGCGGCCAAAAAAGCCAGCACGCCGAATAGCTCCTGGATCGTTCGAGTCTCGAGTTTT